>Ga0310914_10003513_pt1 | contig 10784 bp, 13 predicted proteins | sample GREbulkMGAN108_FD_203450 | JGI IMG/M metagenome (GOLD analysis project Ga0310914, IMG submission 203450) | Lab enrichment of tropical soil microbial communities from Luquillo Experimental Forest, Puerto Rico - GRE.bulkMG.AN108 | ecosystem: Environmental > Terrestrial > Soil > Tropical forest >...
CGGCCTCGCTGATCCCCTGGTACACCGCGCTGGCGTTCATACCGATTCTGATGCGGGGCTTCGTTTCGTTTGCGACTGCACCGCGGCCGCTGGCGGTGCACCGGCTCGGGAAAACCGAGCTGGCATTCGCTTGTTTATTCGGCGTTCTCCTCGTGGCAGCAATGGCACGGTGGTAGGTTGGGGCTGCAGTGGCTTACCATTCCCACCCCCCACGAATCGTCGCCGAATCGCTCGACCGGAGGCGGCGCGTCACTGTTGAGGTTCCGCAGCGGAGATCGTCGCTGGGACATTATTCGTCCCGGCCTCCGCAGATCCCTGTGCGGGCATGAATCGGAACCGCGCGTTTTGGGAGATTGCTCGATGAACGTACTCCGGCGGCGGTTTGGGCAAAACCAAGACAGCTCCCGATTCCTTGGCGGGACGCGGGCACTTGCTCGGGCCAATTTCAGGGTATCGCCCAACCTCAGTCGGACCGTAACGATGGTCACAGCTTCGTCTCCCGCACATTTTCGAGGATGGCCTTGCGGTGATCGCCCTCAGGTCACGGCCGTCGACCTGCGTGGTACGGCTGTCGGACGAAGTCCTAAGCGTTGGCGTCATGTACGGTTTGCGCGTCAGAAGCTCGAGCGATTTGCTGAACGCTCCCGGACCACACAGCAAAGATAGCGCCGTGCTGGAAGTCTCCTGACCCGCGTCAAACTGGACAATCAGTTGAAATGAAGGTGGGTAAATGCAGATTCCGATTTGGCGGATCGAGGGCGGATCGATGCGCCGATCTTGCCTCCCCAGTTTTCCGGATAGCAAGCTAAGTTCTTGAAAACAAGACTAGATTTCAGGCCCTCCAGTCGGCTACTATCACACGCGAAGGATCATTCCTGGTTGGTAAGACGCTCGTCGCGGGGCGGCCGCGGCACCGCGCCGCGGAGGGGCGTGTGCCCGCGTGCGCATTGCGACTGAGGAGAGTTCGTTATTTTTGAACGGAGCCTGTCAATCCAATACCCAATGGAGGACTTGATGATTCCGCAAGAGGAGAGTGCGGCAGTGACTCGGGGTCTGCGCGAGGCTTTTGGTGTAACAGCATTCGAAGAGATCCGCAGGCTCACCAAGGGTCACACCTCGACTCTTGTTTTCCGCATCGTCGTGCGGGGATCTCCGCTCCTGTTGCGGATAATCATGCCTACCGACGATCCCACCGGCCACTTCACATGCATTTCTCCGGCGTGAGACGACGGATCGATCGAACGGTCAATACGCACGATCTCAGCTTTTCGCTCCGTGGGTGACTGAATTTGACCGGCTGAAGAAAACGGAACAGAGACGTTCTGCGCGCGCCGCCGCGAAAAGAATCGAACGAGGTGACGAAACCTGCTGCCATGCGCCGCCCGCAAAACGATCCTCAATCGGGCAAAACTGGCGCTTCTCGCTCAGCGCTCGGCATGGCCCAGGTCCTTGCCTGGGGCGATGCGATCACGAACGAGTTGCTTGAGTTCTTTGATTTCCGGAAACCGCCCCTTATCGGCACGGGACCAGACACCGTCATCATCGATGCGAATCTGGAATACACCTCCAGTGCCCGGCACTAGCGCAAGTTCGCCGATCTCGGTGGAGAAGGTCGTTAGCAGTTCTTGAGCCATCCAGGCTGCCCGCAGTAGCCAACGACACTGCGTGCAGTATTCGATTTCGATCCTTGGAGTTCTCTGCATCACTGCCTTGCAGTTTAGCTCCTATCGGTCAGATCCGAGGTGCAGGGCGACAGCCGCAACTCCTTCGCTCTACAGATTCATCTCGCATTTGGCCTCTCGTAGAGTTCCATCGGGTACACAGGCGGGCCCTTTCCCGCGAAGAGATTGCTCTTGTCCCGGCACCACCGCAAATAATACGCACAGACTGGTCCCGCATCGCCAGATCGTGCAGACCCCTACTGAGACGTCGGGCTTCCGTCTTATCGACGTCGATGACACCGCCTTAAACACCCCGGAAGGGTCGTGGGGCACCCCTGCACAGTTTACGTACGGCAATGCGGGACGGCGTATTCTGCGGGGCCCGGACCGCACCAATGTGGATTTTTTCAGTTTTTCAGCAGTTCACCGCTGGCGAAAAAAGTTCACCTTGCAGCTGCGAGCCGAATTCTGCAGCTTGGGTGAACCACCCGCAGTTCGACCTGCCTGGCCAGACCATCGGCAGCCCCAGCGCGGGTGTGACTACGGCGGCGGTGGGAACGCCGCGCTACTGCGATTCGGCGACTGGTCGCTCCATATTGACTGATCGATGTCCCTCGGCTGGCAGGAGTCCGAAAAATACTCTGGGCTTGTAATCGCTTGAGCAAGCACGCCATGTGAACACACGGTCGCGGCGATTCGAAAGCGGTCGCCTCAAACGAAATCGATTCGGAAAATCCAGCCGGCCGTCGGGCTGTCGTTTACAGGCCAGCCGGGATGGATGCCTGCATCGCAACTGATCAGCGCACCGTCGTGCATTGCGAGTCCGTGGGGATCACACGAATTGGATTCAAAATCCGCCGTCTCCAACACACGACCGGTTGCGGCATCGTACTTGACGAGTCCAGGCCGGTAATCGGAGTAGTGTTTGGAATCGTTACCAATGATCTGCCAGATGGCGCCATTGTCCCAGGCGATCGCATGATAGCGCGGCTTGTCCGGAGACTGATAGAACGGAATCATGAATTCCGGTTCCCAAGAATTCGGATCGACGCGAAGAATCCCGCGCAGCCGGAGCGAGGCGATCCACAGTTTGCCATCCTGCCAAAGCGCGCCGTGGCAGCCACCTCCGTCATTAGGCGGGCCGAGCGGAATCTGGCGATGGCTTACTTGCTTGGAGTTCATGTCGACCTGAAAAACGCCTTGAGGAGCTGCGTTTGCGCACATCCAAACGTAGCCGCCGCCGACAGCCATGCCGCTGGTGTTCCGCGATTGTGTCGCTACGGCTTTTAGCACTTTGCCCTTCCAGTCCGCCAGCCAGGCGTGTTCAGTCAAGTCCTTCGGCTCCGGCAAGTGATACTGGGCGGCCGCCCGACCAGTTTCCTTCTGCTCTGCGACCCACAGCCCCTCCGGTGTAACGGCAATCGCATTAGGAAATCCGTCAGGGCTCTTAAAGAGCTTTGTTGTTTTCACCTTTCGCAAGGGGAGCTGTTGATTCCCCGCCGGCGCGGCACGTTCAGCCCGGCTGGAACCCGCGTCATCTTGCTGTGCGAGTGCGCTTCGCACGGCACTAAGACTCACACCGGCCCCGATACTGGCGGTCAGGAATTCTCGCTTGCTCACGTTCCTCATACCATCTCCTTTGGCGGCGAACAAAACTCTCGCATTAACCTTAATGATTTCATCTTCCGATTGTCAATTGTAGACTGCGCGGAGACCACGAACGCTGGGCAACCGCCGAATCGTCCGATTAGAACCGTGTGATCGAAAACAACCGGAATCTTGAAGGATATGCCAGGTCTTTCTCGGATCAAAGCACTCATATCGGACTGAGCCTAATACAGGCCAAAGCCTCAGAACAGGCGGACAGAGATGATCCACTAAGAATTACTGCACTCGCTTGCTAGTACCGGGAGTGCGCGAGAGCGTTGAACCCATGGCGCTCGTCTGGCGCCCGATAATGTGCGACGGATGCACGAATCGTTGCGTCATCTGGTGGCCGATCGGTGGAGCGACGAAACGGTTCTGGAGGGCAGCCGCTCAACTGCTGGAATTAGCTTAAGATGGTGAAACTCACGCCGAAGTATCGGCTGGCTTCTCCCAGAGTTCAACCTCCATAGCCCACGGGCGGAGGTGACTGGCTCAACCAGCGTTCTCGAGCGGTGGCGGTCGGAGCGAATGGAATCACTTCACGTTTCATGGCACCAACAATACGGACGTGAACTTCGATTGATGTATTTTTCTGCCATCGATTGACGCATTGCAGGAGTTCAAGGTTCAGACCGATGTTTGTTCAGCCGAGCTTGGCCGCAAACTCGGCCGGGTGAACGTTACCGCGCGAAGCGGTACCAAAGCTTGCCGCCGCGCCCCATTCGCTTTCCTGGCCATAACATCTTCGATGCTCGGCGATACGCGCCATCACCAAATCAAAAGGGAAGAAAAACTCTTCTGCTAAGGACCAGTTCGACCGGGAGGGACGTGCGCGGGTTGCAATTCGCGCCGAAACTGGTTTCTATAAAAATACATTGTGAAATCACGAATCTACGCCGCACGAATTGGCGTTCTCGCAGTTCGAATAGCCACGCAGCTCCACGTTGCCGCCAGGACCGCAATCCCAGCAAATCACGCCTCGTGTGGGCGGCCAAACCCGTCACGCCGACCCCGTTCAAACCGCCCAACCGCCTCATCTGGCGGCTTTCAGAGATTCTCGCAGCGCACAAGGGCGAGCTGGTGGCAGCCGGTTGTCAAGACGCGCGACTTCGAAGCCGACTGGATCTCGACGGCGCCCGGCGCAAAAACGAAGACCGTCTTTTACGCCGGCGATCGCGTTTTCTGGGCGGTCGAGTCAGGGCAAAAGCGGGTGAATATCGAAGGGCAGCAGCGCGTTGTGGCGAAGAAAAGGATTCCGGTCCAGGCCGCGCCGCGACTCGCCTATAGCATGGAAACGGTAGGCAACGAACCGGTGCGGCCCTGTGAAGCGCAGCCGGCGGGCGAGATGCCAAGCTATCCCATCGATGAGACGCCACTCCGGCGAAAGGGTGGACGTTCATTCAATCGCACGTCACCGACACCGGCAGCTACGATCAGTACAATAGGCCGTATCTGGATTTCCTGAAAGATGTCGTCGAGGCCAATGCCGGCAGAAGTAACGTCGTGTGGGACGTGCCACACGGCGGCGCACATCATTCGAGGGAAGCGAATCCCGACGCCGCTGGACACGAATTGGCATCGCGCGACACCTCGCGCCGCGGGCATGGCTACGCCGCTCGCGATTACACCCCGCGACAAGGAAGGGCAGGTGCGTTATTCTCAGCCGGACGCGCAAGGAGGCGCCAATCAGTGATTTACGGAACCGATCTTTCGATCGAATTTAGGGATACGCCTGGGCACATTGGCGCGCCCTTGCGAATTATCGCCGGGCTCTTGCTCTCCGGCGCCGTGATCGTTGCCATGGCTCAGAGGCCGGACCCGAATGACTGGCCCGTGTACAGCGGCACCGACAACGGGCAGCGTTACTCCCCCCTGAAACAAATCACGGCGGCGAACGCCAACCGGCTGCAAGCGAAATGGGTTTACCACATGGATGGTGCAAGCGGGATGGAGCAAACGCCCGTCGTGATGGACGGAGTTATGTATATCTCGCAGTTCAATCGAGTGGATGCGATTGACGCGCGCACGGGCAACATTATCTGGAAGTATCAGCGCCCCTCCGCTTCCGCAATGCCGCAACGCGGCACGGCGGTTTACAACGACACAGTTTATATGGTGACGTCCGACAGCCATCTGGTGGCGCTCGACGCGCGCAACGGCGGCGTTCGGTGGGACGTGAAATCGGAGGGCGGCTATGTCATTTCCGGGGCCGCGCCTATTATCGCCCGTGGTAAGGTCATTGTCTCGGGCAACCGGCCCGACGGCTTCATTCAGGCTTTCGACGCGGAAACCGGTAGGTATGCCTGGAGTTGGGTCGCGGTCCCGAAATCGGGCGAACGGGAAGCTGAGACTTGGGGAGGCGCTAGGCCACAAGGTGGTCCGATGTGGATGAGCGGCTCATACGATCCGGAATCCAACCTTCTTTATTACGGCACAGGCCAGCCGAATCCACAGTGGACCGGCTTCGAGCGTCCTGGCGATAATCTCTACACCGAATGCATCGTAGCGATCAATGCCGATACGGGAAAGCTGGTGTGGTATTTCCAGAACACACCACACGACACTCACGATTGGGACTCAACCGAAACCCTGGTGCTGGTCGATGGGATATTCAAAGGTCAGGCCCGTAAGTTGCTGCTTCAGGCCAATCGCAACGGCCTCTATTACATTCTTGACCGCATCAACGGCGAGTTTCTGCTCGGTACTCCGTTTGTCAGTAAGGTGGACTGGGCGGACGGTCTTGACTCGAGGGGAAGGCCAATCGTCATACCAGGTCACGATCCATCCGTGCGCGGAACGATGACCTGCCCATCCACGGCGGGGGCAACGAACTGGCCCGCGCCGACCTACAGTCCCGATACCAAGTACTTCTACGTGACCGTCGCAGAAGGCTGCGGCATAAACTTCATCACGTCGAGCACGGCGCCGGATGCCGGGACAGGGTATATCGAGACATCGAGTGCGCCATGGCAAGCATACGTGCGTGCGCTCGATGCGACGACTGGTAAAAAGGTCTGGGAGTATAAACCGATCCGGTCGAATCATTATGGCCCCGGCTTGCTATCGACTGCAGGCGGGATCGTATTCACACCGGAGCAGTTCGGGCAGGTCACGGTGCTCGATGCAAAGAGCGGTAAGCCGTTATGGCACTTCAATACGGGGGATCTCATCACGGCGAGTCCGATCGCCTACGGCGTGGATGGGGAGCAATTCTTCGCGATCGCTTCCGGCACGAATGTGTTCGCCTTCGGCTTGCAGGGGGTCAAACCATGAATCGAGCATTGGTAATGGCCGCGTCAATTCTGACCTGGGCGGCTGGCACGACTCTTGCCCAGCGCGGCGGGGATCCGGGGCCGGCCAATCCATTCCAGGGCAAACCCGGGGCTGTTCACGAGGGCGAGAGTCTCTACGCTGAGCATTGCACCGGCTGCCATGGACCCAACGGCAGCGCCGGTGAGATCGGACCAGCGATCGTATCTGGCGAGCGAGCCGATTTTAGCGCTGGCGATGCGCAAGTCTTCAATACGATCAAGAACGGTGTTCAAGGGACGCCAATGGGCCCACAGAGGCTGGCGGACGATGAAATGTGGAAAATTGTCTCATATATCCACGCGTTGCGCGGGACGGCGATTGACAGCCCGTTGCCGGGAGATGTCGCGCACGGCGAGCAGATCTTCTGGGGCAAAGGCCATTGCGGTACCTGTCACATGCTCGGAGGCAGGGGCGGACTCACCGCGCCAGACCTGAACAACATCGCTGGCACGCGCAAGGCCAGCACGATTATCGATGCGCTCACCAAGGAGCAGCACCATGAGTACGGCAGTGGCGGCGCCCATCTGAAATCCTTGCCGCCCATGGACAGCTACTTGCCGGTGCACCTGACTACGGCCGACGGAAAAGTAATCGATGGTGTTCTGCTGAATCAGGATGGATATTCCCTGCAGATGATCGGAAACGATCAACGCCTTCATTCGTTCGACCGCGCCAAGCTGCGCCGCGTCGACATTGAACCTAAGAGCCTGATGCCGACTGATTACGACAAGCGCCTTACCTCCGGGGAGTTCAAAGATTTGCTCGCATTCCTGACCCGGCAGGGGACGAAGTTGCCGCCTCCCACACCGGCGAGAGGTGGACCGCCGCGTGGAGACGATCACTAGATGAAATCAGCGCTGGCACTTTACGTTTTGACCGCGCTTCTGGTGGCGACAGCTGGCGAGGCCGCCGACGCTGAGGGTGACTATCTTGTTTACGTCGGTAGCTATACCGACGCACCCTCTAGTTCCAAAGGCATCTACGCGTGGCGTTTCGAGCCTTCCTCGGGCAAGGTGACATCTCTCGGCCTGGTGGCTCGAACGGTCAATCCCGCTTACATCTGCGCAACACCCGACGGCCGTTTTCTCTATGCGGTAAACTGGCAAACGCCCGAAGCACCGAAAGGTGATACGGTTACTGCCTATTCAATCAACAAGAACACCGGGACGCTCACATTCCTGAACAAAGTTAGCGCCGGAGGCGGGCTCCCAAACCAGGTGATTGTTGATCCGCAAGGAAAGTTTGCCATGGTCGCGAATTATGGATTCCATGGAACCGAGCCCGATAATAACAACTCATCACTCGCGGCGCTACAGATCCAGGCCGACGGCAGCCTCAACACGCCTTTCTACGTGGACCACCACACCGGGCCGGCATTAAGCCCACGTCAGACAACCGGCGCACACACTCATGGAGTGATCTTTACTAAAGACGATCACGTGGCGTTCGTGGCCGAGCTCGGCCTGGACCGCCTTTATACCTACCACGTGGATGCAGCGAAGCTGGCAGTCACGGCGGCCGATCCTCCTTTTGTTAGCGTAAACGCCGGGTCTGGTCCACGCCGCCTTGCCCTCAGCCCCGATGAAAAGTTTCTGTACGTAAATCACGAAACCGACTCCAAGGTGAGCGTATTTGCGGTTGATCGCGGAACTCTCAAGGAAATTCAGCAGATTTCGACCTTGCCGCCTGATTTCCTCGGCCGGAATTCCACGGCTGAAATCCAGATGGACAAGGCCGGCCAGTTCCTCTACGTCTCAAACCGCGGCGCCAACAGCATTGCCGTATATGCGGTCGACCGCGGCAAAGGGACGTTGACGCTTCGCGAGCTCGTTCCTGCCCTTGGTCAATCGCCACGCAACATCACGATCGATCCAACCGGCCGATACTTCTTTGCCGCCAACCAGTTTTCTAACAATGTGGTGATTTTCAGTGTGGACTCGCAGACCGGGTACCTCACCGCCACTGGCCAGCAATTACACATTGACCAGCCCGCTTCAGTGTTCCTGGTCAAGTCTGCAAATACCAGCGAAATAGGACAACCCCAATGACGTTACCAGGAGGTTCTGCCCGTGCGATGAGATCACGATCGCACGTCATCCCGGTGATCGTTTGTGTGCTGGCTCTGGTATTGGCCGCCACCCCTCGGGCTCGCGCCCAAGACGGGAGACCTTCTCGTCCCGAGGTCTGGATCTTCGACCGGGTCGAGAACATCGGTGGGCTGCCAACGACCGTTCTCGGTCATCCTCATGTGATCGACACGCCCCTGGGCAAGGCGATCGAGTTCAATGGCATCGATGATGCTTTATTAATCGGCGAGCACCCGCTCGCAGGAGCCGAAGCGTTCACCTTCGAAGCGATATTCCGGCCGGATCCGGGTGGCGCCCCCGAACAGCGCTGGTTTCATCTCTCGGAGCAGGATCCTGCAACAGGACAGGACACCGATGCGCGCTTGTTATTCGAGACGCGCCTCAGTGCCGATAGCTGGTGCCTGGACGCCTTCGTGAACACGTCGGCCGGGAGTAAGGCGCTTCTCGATCGCAACCTCCTTCACCCGCTTGGTGCGTGGTATCACGTTGCCATGGTGTACGACGGCACTGAATTCCGTAGCTATGTGAATGGCGCGCTCCAGGGAAAGGCCACGGTCGGCTTTACACCAGAGGGCAAAGGCCACACTTCAGTAGGCGTTCGAATCAATCGCGTGAACTATTTCAAGGGTGCCGTACGCGAGGCGCGTTTTACGCGCAGGGCTCTCAAACCAGAGGAATTCATTAAGGTTCCGCCTATTTGATGGAGATCCGCACCGGTCAGAGAAACACGGCGAGTTCTTTGGAATGACGACTGGCATTCTTTAGGTTACGTTGAAGGAAGCCGCCAGTACGCGTCAGTTGTATCGAGGGCTTTCGCCTTCCACAACAGGTTCGACTCGGGGCAGAGGAGGGGTTCTAAGTCTGGCTTCGGCGCTCGAACGTGCCATCGCATACCGTCTGATTCTCCCAGCCAACCGCGACCTGCATCGCACTCTCGCGAAACTTGACAACTCTGCCGATGCGACGACTAACTTCGGGGTAGCTACAGCGTCTAACAGGACGAGAACCGGCCCAACCTCTAGCCACTCCTCGCGAAAGGAGATTCGCGATGCAATCGGGAAAAGTGTGTCTGTTGTTCTCCGTACTGTCTCTGGCAGCACGGTCCGAGATGCCCGCCAAATGGGTCGAGGACATGCGGCAAGGGCTATCACTACAGAGCCGGGGGCGCTTGGCGGAAGCCGAAAGCCGTTTCGAATCCGCGCTTCGCGAGGTAGAACAGCTGCCCGGACAGGCCGACCTGCAAGCGGCTGCACTTTCCCATCTGGCCAACGTGGAAATCGATTTGAGTCGGCCAGAGGAAGCATCCCGGCTGTGCCAACGCGCGATCTCGATTCTGGTCCAGAGCGCGGGAGAGGCGGACGCCCGCGTCCAGAGCCTGCGGATCGAGCTGGCCGGGTTGTACGTGGAATCGGGACAGACCACAACAGCGGCGAAACTACTCCACAAGATCATTGCGTTTCAAGCGAGCAACGCGCAGACCGCGAGCCCAGAGGGCGCTTTCGCCCTCGACGTCCTGGCAACTCTGTATGCGCGCGAAAAGAAACTGGTTGCAGCCGAAGCAGCAGAACGCCAGTCTCTCTTGGTGCTGGAGGCGCTTCCGCCCGCCCACGTGGCTGCAGTGGCGGTGGGAGACTTACATCTATCCATATTCTTGAATGCACGGAAGCGGGCTGCCGAGGCGTTGCCTTATGCCGAGCGTGCGAAGACGATCTTCGAGACGCTTCCGCTACCCGAACCCCCTATGGAAGCTGCGGCCGACATGAGCCTAGCTTCCATTCATGCCAGCCTGGGACGGCGTGGTGAGGCCGAAGCGGAAAGCGAGCGTGCATTTAGAGTGGTCGAGAGTTTCTACGGCCCCAATCATCCTCAGACCGCATGGATGCTGCTGGCGCACGCCGCCGTGCTGCGGCGGATAGACCGGAAGCAAGAAGCCCGAGTAATCCAGAAGCGAGGCGAGCGAATCTTGCGGGAAGCTGGGAAGAACTATCTCGGGGAAACGGTACCGGTGGAGGCGTTGTTGCCGCATTGAGAGATGCTCCAACTTCGTTGCCATGGAGAGTGGTGAACTTACGCCAGC
>Ga0310914_10003518_pt1 | contig 10779 bp, 9 predicted proteins | sample GREbulkMGAN108_FD_203450 | JGI IMG/M metagenome (GOLD analysis project Ga0310914, IMG submission 203450) | Lab enrichment of tropical soil microbial communities from Luquillo Experimental Forest, Puerto Rico - GRE.bulkMG.AN108 | ecosystem: Environmental > Terrestrial > Soil > Tropical forest >...
CACGATGCGTTTCATTACGGCCGCAATGGCCGAGCGCATTCTCAAAGGGGAGAAGCCTGCCGATCTTCCCGTACAGTTGCCCACCAAGTTCGAATTAGTGATCAATCTCAAGACTGCCAAAGCGTTCGGCCTCACGATACCGCAGGCTCTGCTTGTCGCCGCGGACGAGGTGATCGAATAGGTGCGGCCTGATGTCCGAGTTTGGCACATAGCGGACATGCGAGTCGCGCTTAGCTCTCTTTCGGGGGGTAACGCGGATATTTAATCAGACGTAGCGAAACAGCGTCTTTTGTCAGTTGAGTTCGGGCTCAAGAGAGCTTGCTGCTCGTCGGTCTCAAAGAAACGACTCCAAACAATCAGGGTTCCGGCCCACCCGCTCCGACGCTGTGGCCAAACAGGCGGACGGCTGTGGAAGGACGCCGAAGTAGATCACCGAGGTTATGGCCGAAGCTGCTCGCCTACTGGGGCTTGCCAAACCTCCACACATTGCAAAATGCGCCATCGAGGTTATGGAAAAGCAATTAGCGGCCATGCGCGCCCACCTTGCCTACACGGAATCGATCTTGAACGGTGAAGCCACGTCGGCACTCGGCGCTTACTTCGATGTCTATCAGCGTGCCGTGGAATCAAATCGCAAGAGACTCAGCAATCGTCGCTGGCGATGGCTGCGACGGCCATAGGGCGAGAGGCTACCCTTGATCCGTCTCCCGCGGTTCTTGCAGAGAATCAAGAGTTGAACGTCTGGGCGCGGTCCAATGCTGCGCATTCGGGAACTCATATTCGCCGTCGTAATCGTAAATGTTCCGATGACGCGGTGGCGGTTCTTCGTTCGCTTGCGGTCGCGATTCGCGCGTTGGCAACTTAGTCATGATCAAATCCATTGGTAGGGATTGAGGTCTGGCTACGGTAGCCAGCGACGTTCCGAACCAGGTTTTTCGCAAACACGATACGGTTGCCGCACTGAATGGCGCCTGAAACGCCGCAGCAGAAACCGTTCACCTAAGTGAAATTCTTGTAATGGGTCGGCGCATCGCAGCTTCACCTGCGGCATGTGGCAGACAGTGTGCCGCTCCGATCGCTTAGGCGACGCAGTAGCCCTGGTGTTCTGAAAACCCCAAATTGGTCCGGCGGAGAAAATCGAGTCCGATCAAAGGGCCTGCCTACAAGGCGCTGGACGTTCTAAAAACATTCGCGCCGAGCGTTCACTGTCGTGGCGCAGCGATCAAATTGTCCTGCGCGGCCCACAGCCTATTAGTTTGAGTGAAGCGCCAGGATAATGCCTCTGGATGAGGGTGTTGGTGGATCGGGGTGAGTGATTTGGTAGTAATGCCAATGCTCGCCGGCGAAACGCTAGGCATCGTTTCGATTGCAAGGGTTTCTGGATTTATCGTGAAGAGGTGCGCATCAAAAGCATCATGGTGTGTGGAGCAGAGTGGTAATCCGTTGCGCCAGTCGTCCGAGCCGTTGTGAGCTTTCCCGCAGATGTGCGCCGCTTTCATTAAGCTCGGATGAGTGATGGTGCAGACCGAGCATTTACAGCCGTACTTGGCTAGTACCTGAAACCTGAAACGCTGTTGACCCGGCCGTGCTTTTGCCGTCGTCTTTCGAGACGTTGACCCTCCCGTTAGCGCAAATGCTGTCTCCTGACTTGCCGCCGCCTGATAATCAGGCGCGCGCTCACCGAACAGAATCAAAAACTGCTTGTTCTCATCGTCGAAATCGACAACCCAGCCAAGTCGGATCGAACGTTTAGCTGCGCTGCTCATCCCCGGCAGGATGACGAAAATAGGCAGTGAGAGTGCCGCGGCGTTTTTGGTAGCCTGAACCTCGGCAGCATCCCTGCCGGACGGTCTATGCGTCGTGGGGTAATGGTAGATCAGGCCGTCGTCGGATAGATCATCAGGGTAGTGCCGCCCTGTGTGCAAGATGCCGACCGTAACGCCCTGCCCATCCGGGGAGAGTGTGCCGGTCGTCCTTTTATCTACCCAGATTCCCTGAGCGCCGCCGTAGATTCGGGCAGAGCGCAGTGTGGTGGGGTCGGAGTTCTTAGCATCTCCGGCCGAAACTCGCTCCCAGAGCATAAGGCGGCGAGAGAGTTCATCAGCGACAGTCATCTCACGTCAATTTTCTTTCGTCACCGAGGTCATCCGCCAAGCATTATCTTTTTTGCGGCCTCGCTCGCAATGTCGACGATGATTTTCCAAAGCGCCTGACCTGCGGCCGTCCCGGCTCTGCCGACTATCCGTTTTATGCGCGCGGCTCCTGCCTCGGCTCGGGGTCCGCTGGTTATCACGTCGTCGATGGCAGTCTTTAGCTTCTCTCGGTCTTCCGAGCTTAGGTTCTCAAGCTCATCGGCCAAACCTTTGGCAGCTGCGAGTTTCTCGATCATCCAGGGGTAGGGCTTTCCGCAGTCATGACAAAAACTCGCCAGCGATTTGAATATTCCGCCCACGCCCGACACTCCCGGCGGAATATAAAAGCCTCGGATCGGCGCGTTGCAGCTCGGACACGCCGTGATAACTTCCGCCCCGCAGTTTGAGCAAAACTTGGAGAGTCGCGCCCCCTGTGTTTCAAGGTCAGGGGTGGATACGTCGCCTTTTAGACAGACAGCGGCGGTAGCGTACCGGCCTTCGCCACGGGAGGAGGGTCCCATCCAGTTATTGGACATCTCACTCCTAATTCCGCAGGACGGGCTGCGTTGACGTAGATTCCATCACTACGCGGGCGGTTCGCAGTTTCCTGCCAATATCCCGCCGAACATTTTGCAGCGCGTCCGTGTAGTCGTCCGCCGCCATGCTCAAACTCTCCGGCGAGGAAGCGGTTTCAAGTGCGCGCTGGTCCCACTCTTTGTTTAGCTGTTTTGCGAGCGCATAGACGACGGTGCGTCCTACGCGAAGGATCATTGTGCGCTCTGCATGCTGTTTGGAAAGCATGCGTATCATTTCAGGATCGGCAGCTGCATATTCTGTCTCAAGCTGAGCCCGCATCTCATTAATTGCGGGATACTGCATGTTCACGAATAGCTGACCAGCCTCCATTACAAATCGCGCTGCACGTCCTTTCAGACCCTTTTCCTCAATCTCTTCGTCTTCAAGGAGCAGAATAATCTCTGGCGCGCGTTCCAGATTCTTATACAGTTCTGCGCGTTTAGCTCCCGTTGGAATAACTGTTAAATCTGCCGGAATTTTACGTGGATGATCGCCGTTTGACCCATCTCCCAGATTTTTTGCCATCACGGCACCCGGACCTGAACCTGACGCAACATGAGCGGTCCCGTTGAACACAATCTTGGGGCTTGTGCGCTTCACTCTCAGCTCATTCAACAGATTCTGAAGCTCATTGCGAATATCATCGCTAGTCGCACTATCCGGCGCGAAAGAACGAATTATTTCGATCAGCCACTCTGGACGATTTTCCCGGACAAGGTCGGCAAAGTCCTTTGCCGACAAATGGGGTTGCTCGCCCTGCGCATAGCGAAGAAACTGGCGATAAGCATCAGGGACAATGGGATAATGATCGGGAAGTTCAACGTGGATCGAGATATGTTTAGCGCCGAAAGGGACTCCAAAAATTGGCGCATCGAAAGTCCAATTTTTGCTCTTCCGAAGGTCATACATTTCGTCTTTGTAAATGACGGCACAGGTGCTTACGGCCGATGCGAGGGCTCCGCTAATCGATTTGTTGTGGCCTGAGCCGCTTGATTTGTCATAAGGCGCGTCGAAGAGGTAGTGGATCTTTATTCCATTACGACACTCAACTGTTTCGTACTTCTGGAACAAATGAAGGCGAGCGGGAATCGGGAGAAATGGCCTATTGCCATCAAGCTTGTGCGTGCCCTCTGCAAGGATCACCCTCAGTCCCGGTGGTAGGCGATAGAACCGATGGTACAAATAGGTCGCTAACCATTGCGCATCCTGTTCGGGGTCGCCGTTGTACGGGTCCTTGACGGTGTCCTGATCGGCCTCGTTCCCGAGTAAAAGAACTTCAGTCCAGTCAAAATCGAGCGGTCTGGGTTCCTCAGCGGCAAGGTCCGTCACATCTACGACTTCGAGAAACTCGCCAGTCTCAGGATGAAAGCGGCGAAGTCGGCCATAAACACCCTTGCGTTTGCAAAGGATTACTTCGTGAACACGGCCGAGTTTGCATGAGCGGTAGCGAATGCCCCTTTGATTGGAGGGGAGGGACGCCACTTTTGCGCCCATTCCAAAGTTGCCGGTCAGGCTCTTTTCCTTGCCGATGGATGACGCAATGTTGCTGACAAGCAAAAGCTCAGCCGCGTCCATTCCGGGGCCGGTATTCCAAATGGCGAGCTTCGCGGTTCCGTCCACCTGCTCCGCGCTAATCTCGATCCGCCTTTTGCTCTCCGGCGCGAGACGAGCGGCCTCAATGGCGTTCATCATCAGTTCGCGGATCATCATAGTCTTAGGGCAACGCTCTATGAGGCTCGCGACAAGAAAATCCTCATCAGCTACCTCAAGCGCGGTAACTTCGTTTTGTCGGACTTGCATTTGATCGTTTTACAGCTTGAAGCCGCCTCCCCCTTTGCCCCGTGGTGACTCGAATCTACCCTCAACCAGCGAAACGGCCTCTTTTAGAGCGCGTATGATTTTGCGCACCTCTTGGTCTTCAAAATTGTAGATCTGCCGATTAGACAGATTTCCGATGCGCGTAATCGCTTCGATTGCTTTGTTTGTGCGACTTTCCGCCAACGCCCGAAATCGTTGATGCTTATCCGCCTTGACCGCAGCATCCATGGCAGCTTCCCCGTCTCTGGCAAAAGATTGTGCGTCCGGTACAAAGAGTCAAGGAATACCCACAAAATATCCGCCGAATATTTTGCGAATTAAGTGTCTTTTTCAACGTCGCTGGACAAATAAAGTAGAATAAACAATCGGTTATATCGCTGTGATGTTTTTGCACTAGGCTGCCAACTTTGTGCGTTAGGTTTGTCGGCGTGTCTCGGTCGGTTTGAGCTGGGAATTGAATGATGTTTGGAGGGTCAGGCGTGCGCTGTGCCCGCTCCCGGATATTCGCGCTAATGAAGTATCGCTTACCGACGAATGGAGCGCGGTCGCGGCGTCGGCGCACGGTTTTGCTGAGAGCCCACCATGCCTGCGGACTCGTGTGCGAAATCATGTAGTTCAGGGTGCTACCGTAGTAGGCGCTATCGTGCCGGTAACAGCGGCCATCGTCAGCGCGAATGTGAGTAGCACCGGGTTCTGGATAGCGCATCGCCAATGCGGTCTTCAAGTCAGCGATGAGCGTTCTCCGGGGCAAATGCAGCAACGTGTGCTGATGCGGGTCCGAACCGTCCGGCTTCGCGTGAACCACCCCAACGGACGTAAACGCGGGACCTTGGCGTGTCGCCTGACCCAAACGCCCAGCCAGTTGCGGAAGGCTGCGAACTCGTCAGCCGGACAGGGGGCGCCATCCCATTCTCCACCGTGAAATGGCGCTATTGTCACGAAGGCATTTAGTGGCAGTCCGATGACGCCAGCGAAGGCATGAGCGGAGCGTAGCTTCTTTACAGCCCGGACTCCGAGCCAGTCTGTTGATTGACGGATGTTGGACATGAGGATGCAGTCTTCCTTTACCTACAGAAGGCGTACTCGCTTTGTTTCGGGCGAGGCGTGTTGATGATTTCAGTGTGCGGGCAGTGGCTTGGGCTTAGTTGTAATGAGCCAACCACTGTTGAGGTTTTGGATGAGATGAAAGTCGTTGCAATGGCAAATGGGATTGGGATCGACGTATGTGTTTTGTTGCCTGTTAGCGGACGGGGTTGTGGTGCAAAGAAAGGCCGACGAGTAGCCGGCCGTAGTTCGCGAATGCAATTCGTTGGTGGAATCGTTGGTGGAAGGCGGATTGGTTGTTAAGAAATGCCCGTCAAATCGGTACTAAGAGGGGGTTAACCCAGATAGTACGCACCGGCTTGCGGTCGCCAACGGCCTTGCTGTCTGGCCCGCAAGTCGGATCTTAGTGATCCTAACGCTGACAACAATAAAAAGCGTGGGATAGGGGAGGCCGGCTCAATTGTCGGCCTCCATTATCTTTGGGTCGATCCGAATCACCAGATCGTCATTGCCGGACATAGCCGTTCTTAGAACGGCGTCGCTTTGCTCGCCTAGGCCGGCAATCCATACCGCGTTACGGATTACTCGACGGTTCGGGATGATTCAGCGCGCCTTCGCCTGCCGAAGCCTCTTTACGAGCGTCCGAGGAAGCAATCCGCTTCGTGACGACGTGGGGTGAAGATGGCAGTTACAATGTCGTCTGCCACTCGACCGGCACATGCTCATAGCCAGTCGCGGTCTTGATCAAATGGCCGCAAGCCGGGAAGGGAAAGTGGTAGCCGGTGACAAGCATGTGGTCGGCGGCGGCGCGGTCGAAAAGTTTTTTGCGGGTCGCAACCGCTGTGGGACCGTCGATGTCGAAGCTCGCCTGCCAGTCAGGATGGCGCGCGAACACCGCCGGATGTTGGGCAGTGTCGCTCAACACCAACAGCGACTGATCGCCGGAATGCACCGCGAAGACAGTGTGACCGGGCGTGTGCCCCGGGGCTGGCAACGTGACGATGCCCGGCGCGACCTCCTTGCCGGGCTCGAATTGCGTCACCTGCTTGGCGATATCGGCGAAAATCCGGCGCTGGTTGAGAAACACGACTTTTAGATCCGCCGGCGCGGCATTGAGATTGGCGTCATCAATCCAATAGGACCATTCCGGCGCCGGCACCATGATCTCGGCACGGGGAAAGATCAGCGCGTTGTCCTTGTCCTTGATGCCGTTGATGTGGTCGGGATGGAAATGCGAAATGACGATCGTGTCGATCTCTCTCGGGTCAATTCCTGCCGCGGCGAGGTTGTTGCGTAACGCGCCGGCTGACGGCGCAATCTGGCCGCCCGTGCCGGTATCCAGGAGCACGACCTTTTTTCCGGTATTGACTATCAGCGTCGTGAATGGCGTCGCCAGCTTGTCGTGCGGCATAAACGCCGTATCGAGCGCCTCTTCGACTTGCGCGAACGGCGCATTGACGATGAACTTGTCGTCGATAGGCCGGTACCAGATGCCGTCATAGAGCGCGGTAAGCTCATAGGAGCCGATCTTGTAGCGGTAAACCCCTGGCGTTGCGGCACCGCGAACCGGTGCTTCAGCCTTTGCTGTTTTGGCCGAAGCCGCGAGCGTTGCGGCCGCGCCGATGAGATCACGCCTTGTCACTTTCGGCATATCGCATTCCCTTGTTTCGCAGCCCCGTTGCGCATTGCATAATAACCAAAATGCCTTGCCGATATTCCCCTTGCTTTGCGGCCTAAGGGCGCGGCACTGCCCGAAGAAATTGTTACGCCATCGCCAGTCCGTTGTAAGGTTGCGTTGCGATATTGCGGCATCGCCCTTGGCCTCGAAGGCCGCCGATAGCACGCGGGGCACGCAATAGTTCAGGGAGGAAAAGGTGAGAACTCCGATCGGATCCGCAATGACCGTCGCCAGCGCGGCGATCGCAATCCTCTTGACGCTGGGAGCTTTCTCAATGTCCGCCGCAGCGACCTTCGTCTACGTGTCCGATGCCGACGATGCGACCATCGACGGCTATGTCATGGACTCAAAGACTGGCGCGTTAACTTCGGTCGGCAAGGCCGACGCGGGCAAGACCGTAATGCCGATGGCAGTATCGCCAAACAAGAAATTTCTTTATGCCGTCGTGCGCTCGCAGCCCATGCGCGTCTTCAGCTACGCTATCGACGGCAAGACCGGCGCGCTGACGCAAAAAGCGACGGCGCCGCTGCCGGACAGCATGGCCTACGTTTCAACGGACCGGAGTGGCCGCTTTCTGCTCACCGCTTCCTACGGCGGCGACAAGGTCGCAGTGAGTCCGATCGGTCCGGACGGTCTCGTGACTGCCGAAGCGATCCAGGTACTACCGACCGGCCGCAATGCGCATTCAATCCTGGCCGATCGAACTAACCGCTTCGTCTATTCGGCCAATCTCGGCGCCAACCAGGTGCTGCAATTCGCGTTTGATGCCAAGAGCGGCAAGCTCACGCCCCTTGATCCTCCAGCGGTGAAACCCGAGCCGGGACACGGACCGCGCCATCTTGCATTTTCGCCGGACAACAAATTTCTCTACGTGCTCAACGAGCTCTCCGGCCATGTCACGCAATATGCGATCGATAACGCCAAAGGAACGCTGACAATGATCGATTCGGTGCCGTCGGTGCCGCCCGAACTGGGCATGAAATGGGGTCAGCCGCAGGCGCCGGCCGGCGCCGCACCCGCGCCCTCCGCAGCGGCGTCGAACCCGGACGAGAAGCCGGCGATCTGGGCCGCCGATCTGCGCCTCACACCGAACGGGAAATTCCTCTATACGACCGAGCGCAACACCAACAAGATCGCGCTCTTCACGGTGGCGCCGCGGACCGGCAAGCTCAGTTACGTCACTAATTTTGCCACCGAGCGGCAGCCGCGCGGAATCAATATCGATCCCAGCGGACGATTTCTCGTTGCTTCGGGTGAGAAATCAGATCGGTTGTCGGTCTATCGGATCGATCAAGCAAGCGGAAAGCTGAGCGAACCGGCGCGCTATCCGGTGGGCAAGGGCGCGAATTGGGTGGAGATCGTCGAGGTTAAGTGAAAGGGCAATCCGCCTTGTCGCGTTGGTTTGTTTCGGGTCATTTTTGGCTGGCCAAAAGCGCACCAAACGCCAGCCGTTGTGCGGAAATGCATTATTACACCGGCTGACGTTCGGGAATTGGCGGAACAAAGTATTGCTGAATGAGTTCCATCCGCGACTTACGTCAGCATGAATACATAAGAAGCCTTGCTTCTTATTGAGCTTCCACTGATTGTCCGAGCAAACTCGGACAGGTTGCATTGGACCAAGGAGAAGCCTCGGTCCCCAATATTGGGAGGCTCACAATGTCCTGCGTGTGGCTGCGTCATATCCTCAAAACCAGCCGCGCACCGGCGGCGGTAATTGTTAATCAAGATCGGCGTCGCCTCGTTGGCGCGGCGGCGCTTGTTCTCGCCGCAGCCGAGCTTGGCCTGACGGGCTCGGCGTCGGCCCAAACCAAATCGTTTAATCTGCCGGCAGTCAAACCCGGGACGAGCACGTCATTCGGACCGCTCAAGCAGATCGATGCCGGCCTCCTCAATGTCGGCTATGCCGAAACCGGCCCGGCCAATGGCGCTCCTGTCATTTTGCTGCACGGCTGGCCTTACGATATTTACAGCTTTGTTGATGTCGCTCCTGTGTTGGCGTCGGCAGGATATCGCGTCATCGTGCCGTATATCCGCGGCTACGGCAGCACGCGCTTCCTCTCGAGCAACACGGTGCGCAACGGCCAGCCGTCGGTGGTCGCCGTCGACACCATTGCCTTGATGGATGCGCTCAAGATTGAGAAGCCGATCCTCGCGGGCTTCGATTGGGGCGCGCGCACTGCCAACATCATCGCCGCGCTGTGGCCGGAGCGTTGCAAGGCGATGGTCTCGGTGAGCGGCTATCTGATCGGCAGTCAAGAAGCCGGCAGGATGCCGCTGCCGCCGAATGCCGAGCTGCAATGGTGGTACCAATTTTATTTTGCTACGGATCGCGGCCGCGACGGCTACGACAAATACCGGCACGATTTTTCGAAGCTCATTTGGCAGCTCGCCTCGCCAAAATGGGACTTCGACGATGCCACCTTCGATCGTAGCGCCGCGGCGTTCGACAATCCGGATCACGTTGCGATTGTCATCCATAATTACCGTTGGCGCCTCGGCCTCGCGCAAGGCGAGGCAAGATATGACGATCTGGAAAAGCGCCTTGCGCAATCTCCGGTCATCGCGGTCCCGACGATCACGCTCGAAGGCGACGCCAACGGTGCGCCGCATCTAGAGCCCAGCGCATATGCGACGAAATTCACTGGCAAATACGAGCATCGGACGATCGCGGGAGGCATCGGTCACAACCTGCCGCAGGAGGCGCCTCAGGCGTTTGCCCAAGCTATCGTCGACGTTGCCCAAGGCTGATCGAAGTTCGCGTCGGCTTTCGATCGCTCCGCTGATCGAAACTGTGATCCGTGATCGCGAGATTGACGTGTCGTCATGTTAAGCCGTTTCGCCGCCCGTTCTAGCCATTGGTCGGATGTCGTCCGTTTACACCTTGACCGGCCGACGTTCAGGCATTGTCATTCCCTCTTCCTCGCGGGATGATGAAACGAGACGAGCACAGCCTCTGGTCCTTAAAGACTCAGGTTTTAGGGAGGACTTGAATGATCAAAAACTTCTTTGTGAACGGCGCTCCGGCATCGACTGATGCTCCACCCGACACGCCATTGCTTTGGGTGCTCCGCGAGGGATTGAAGCTCACCGGCACAAAATTTGGCTGCGGCGCCGGCCTGTGCGGCGCCTGCATGGTGCATATCGACGGCAAACGCGCCTTCTCCTGTCAAACGCAAGTTTCGGAGATCGCCGGCAAGTTAGTGACGACGATCGAGGGATTGTCGCCGGATTCAAGCCACCCCGTGCAGAAGGCCTGGCTCGCCGAGCGCGTGCCGCAATGCGGCTATTGCCAGTCCGGGCAGATCATGAGTGCGGCCGACCTGCTCAGGCACAATCCAAAGCCAAGCCGCGAGCAGATCATCGAGCATATGAGCACCAATATCTGCCGCTGCGGCACCTATCAGCGTATCGTGCGAGCGGTTGAGCGCGCGGCGCGGGAGGCCTGATATGAACACACATATAAGAAAAATCCCGATGGCGATTTCACATCGTCAAATTTCCCGACGCCAAATCATGATCGGCGCCGCC
>Ga0310914_10003522_pt1 | contig 10776 bp, 9 predicted proteins | sample GREbulkMGAN108_FD_203450 | JGI IMG/M metagenome (GOLD analysis project Ga0310914, IMG submission 203450) | Lab enrichment of tropical soil microbial communities from Luquillo Experimental Forest, Puerto Rico - GRE.bulkMG.AN108 | ecosystem: Environmental > Terrestrial > Soil > Tropical forest >...
ATAACAATCCGGAAACAATGGAGCGGATCCGGCCACACGTGAAGGTTGGTTCTTCACACGACGCGCGATAGCGTCGGACGCTTTCGCAGCCTTATTCACTTTTCAAACAGCCCATCTCGTTCCCGCGACGCGTTTTCCGCGCCCGGGTTTTGCATCGTTGCTTCGCACACCCGCAAAGAGGGTGGGCGGAGCGCCGATCCGCCGCCCCTACATCCTCGCGTCGCCTCGATTGCCCCAGGTTACTTCAAAGGCTTAAGTTTCTCTTCTTGCGCCGCCCTCACGCCACCTCTAGCATCCTCAGGGTACGTCTTAGAACTGGGATAGAACTCAGGGTAAAGATCATGCGCGCCTGAAACAAGCTTTCCGCCTCCTTCGTACGAAGCGTTCGTCGCGAGGGTCGCTACTCCGATGGCGGCAACCTCTACCTGCAGGTTGCCAACGGCGGCAAAAGCTGGGTCTTCCAGTATCAGCGTCATGGCCGCCAGCGCGACATGGGCCTGGGCAGCGCTCGCTCGGTCTCGCTCGCGTTGGCGCGAGAGCTGAGGGACAATTGCCACGTAAAGCTCGCCCGCGGCCTCGACCCGATCGAGGCCCGCAACAGCGCTGTGCTCGCCGCCCGGGTCGAGCAAGCCAAGCAGATGACGTTCCGGCAATGCGCCGAGGATTATCTCGCCGTCAACGCGAGCAAGTGGCGCAACGCCAAGCACCGCAATCAATGGGCGACCACGCTCACCCGCTATGCCTATCCGGTGTTCGGCAATCTTTCCGTTGCGGCAATCGACAGCGGGCTGGTGTTCAAGGCCCTCAAACCGCTGGTTGATGACAAGGCGGTGACGGCGAGCCGCGTGCGGGGGCGCATCGAGACAGTGCTCGACTTCGCCCGTGCGGTCGGCCGCCGCGACGGCGACAACCCCGCCGACAAGGCCATCATCGGCCATTTGCTGCCGCTGCGCTCGGAGAAGGCTGACGTGAAGCATCAGCCGGCACTTCCCTTCGCGAAGTTACCGGCGTTCATGACAGAACTGCGCAAAATGCAAGGATTGCCGGCGCGGTTGCTGGAGCTAATCGTCCTCACCGGCATGCGCCCCGATGCAGTGCGGCCGGCGCGCTGTGCCGAGTTCGATTTGGCTGCGGCCGTGCCGGTGTGGGTGATCCCACAGTCCCGCATGAAGAACCTGGGACGCGAGCAGCGCGTGCCGCTCGTGGGCCGCGCGCTCGCCATTGCGCGGGAGCTGACCGCGGGCCGCGATGCCGAGGCCCTGATGTTCGGCAATGGCAAGCCGATCAGTCCTAACGCGATCCGCAAGAGCGTGCTGCCCAAGGTGCTTAAGGCTACCGGCCACGAAGCCCCGGCGGTGACGCACGGCTTTCGCTCGTGCCTCAAAGATTGGTGCCACGAGAGTACGAGCTTTCCGTATGAGGTGGTCGAGCAGGCGCTCGGGCATCGCATCAAGAGCTCGGTTGAACGCAGCTACCGGCGCGGCGATTTGTTCGAGCGTCGGCGCGCCCTGATGGCGGCCTGGGACCGCTACTGCAATGGGGAACCAGTCGCGGAGGTGATCGAGCTGCCGGCGGCCTGAACCGTGGCCGCAAACAAACCATCGCGGCCGCTCTACGAGGTATTTCTGGAGCGGGTCATTAGGATCGACGCGGTGCAGGGCTATCGCGCGGCCGTCATCGATGACCATACGGCGCAGTTCTTCGCCGAGGGCAGCCGCCCCGGGGTGTTCGGCGACTTCCAGTGGTCTCTGGACGCGCCGGAGGCTTTCCCCTGGGGGCCGATTGCCCCGGCGGAGCCCACGCCCGTTTCACCGGCCATGCAACGCGCGTGGGACGCGGCAGTCGCGGCCTTCGCAGAGTTCATCGCTGCGCTTGTCAAGGGCGAGCTGATCGCCAGCGGGAGGCATTTGGCAAGCGGCGTCCGCTGTGATCTCGATCCGGCGGAATGGACGCGTACTGGACTGATCCTCGATGTGCACGACGGTGACTTGATTCAGGTGCGCCACGGCAAGCATACGGTGCTGTGGGGGTCCATCACGCTGCGACCTGGGAACCCAGAACGAAAGCTTGGAACAGTTGATTGGGACGATTGGTGGAAGCACGAGGTCACTCGTCGGAAACAAGGTCTGCTCCCGAACAAGAAAGCCTACTTAGGCGAAGCCGAGCCGCAGATTAAGGAACGCTACGGTGTGACTACTGTGCCTCCCAGCGAGCTACGGCGCATAAAAGCCGCGTTGTATCGCGACGATTCCGAGCGGCCTAAGCGCCCAAACCGCAAGCAACCCAAGGGCAAGGGGTGAAAAGGCGCGATCCGATCTGTTTGTGGGAAGGCCGCCACAAAATTCCACAAAACACCACAGCAGGCCTGACGTGAATGGGGGCATGGTGGGGGCATGCCAAAGCCCTTGCCGCGAGTCCCTAACGTTGAGTCCCCCTTCGTCCTGCGGGCCGAGCTGCTGACCGTGGTGCCGCACTCCATGGCCACCATCGATCGGCTGGAGGCTAAGGGCCAATTTCCTAAGCGCCTCCGATTGGAGCCCACAAGCCGTGTGGCGTGGTTGCGCCGTGAGGTGACGGCATATTTGCGGCACCTCGCTAAGCGCAGGCAGCCAGCACAGGAAGATCTTCCAAGTGCGTAAGTTTGCTGCCGACGATGCAATGCAGCACGTGCTGCATCGGGACTACGAGACTCTGGCGTGCTGGAGCTGCAGAATGTGGGTGTCTGGAAATATGCCGGTGACGATGGAACTGAAATTTTATGCTGCGCCTTCTGTGTCGATGACGAGGCGGTGAAACTGTGGCTGCCCGGCGATCCGGTGCCGCCGGAATTTTTGGAAGCCGCCCGTGACCCAGCCTGGCTCACCTGTGCACATAATGCGCAGTTCGAGCTGGCGATCGAACATTTGATTATGCGGCGGAGGCACGGCTGGCCGAAGATTTCGCTTCGGCAGCAGCGCTGCACGATGGCCTCAGCGTTGGCGCTGGCCCTGCCGCCAAAACTCGAGCTGGTCGCTGGGGCGCTGGAGCTCCTGCACCAAAAGGACCGGGCTGGCCAGCGGCTAATGCTCATGATGAGCAAGCCGCGGAGGCCGCGCAAGGATGAAGATCCCGAGGGCCGCTACTGGTTCGATGACGAAGATCGGCGCCAGCGCCTTTATGAATACTGCCGCGAAGACGTGGAGATTGAGCGTGAGCTGTACCAGCAGCTGCGGCCGCTCTCGTCGGAGGAACAGCAGCTGTGGCTGTTGGACCTGTGCATCAACTGCCGCGGCTTCCACGTAGACCGCAATCTGGCCGCAGCTGCTCGAGCGATAGCACAGGCAGCCGTGCCAGAACTCAATGCGGAGCTCGCCCAGCTGACCGCGGGCGCCGTCACCAGCATCAATCAGGTAGCGCGGCTCAAAGTCTCGTTGGCGCACCAGGGTTGCATCACCAATACCCTGGACAAGACCGGAATTGAGAACCTGCTGGTGGCCGACAATCTGCCGCCAGCGGTGCGTCGCGCACTGGAGCTCCGTCAGAGTGGTGCTCAGGCTGCCGCCAAGAAGATTGATGCCCTGCTCGCCCGCTGTGACCGCGATGACCGCATTCGCGGCGGCCTGCGCTACCACGGCGCCAGCACAGGCCGCTGGGCCGGCAATGGGGTACAGCCCCAAAACCTGAAGCGGCCGCAAACCGAAGATGTAGACGCCGCCGTCACCGCCGTCACCACCGGCGACTACGCGCACGTTCGCAGCTTGTATCCCAAACCGCTAGCGGTGATCGGCGACATCAGCAGGTCGATGATCTGTGCCGCACCGGGACATCAGCTGATCGGCGCCGACTTCTCCAGCATCGAATCCAGGGTCCTGGCTTGGATCAGTGACGAGGAGTGGAAGCTCGATTCCTACCGTCGCTTCGATGCGACCCAAGATCCGCGCGATGAGCCCTACTGCATCACGGCCTGCAAGATCTTCTGCGTCCCGGACGGGACCTTCACCGCCGACTCGCCGGAGCGCAAAGTCGGCAAGGTCTGCGATTTGGCCTTCGGTTACCAGGGCGGCCTGAACGCTTGGAGGAAATTCGAGCCGGACCGCTTTAGCGACGCCGAAGTGGAGCAATTCAAACTCGAGTGGCGCGCCGCCCATCCGGCGATCAAACGCTTTTGGTACGCGATCGACCGTGCCACGTGGCAGGCGGTGCGCCAGCGCGAGCACGTGATCCGCTGCGGCCGGCTACTGCTGAAATGCACCGGCATGTTCTTGTTCATCAAGCTGCCGTCGCGGCGCAAGCTCGCTTATCCCTTCCCACGCATTGAGATCGAAGACCTAGAGCACGAAGTCGTCGTGTTCAAGGATGCCTCTTCGGGCCAGTGGCGCGACTGCCGCGGTGGCAATGGCGCCTATGGCGGCCTATGGACTGAGAACATCGTCAGCGCCATCAGCCGCGACCTGCTCGCCGCAGCGCTCATGCGCATCGAGCGCGCCGGCTATCGCGTCGTGCTGCATGTGCACGATGAAATCATCAGCGAAGTGCCGATCGGCTTCGGCAGTACCGAGGAATTCACCAAGCTAATGACCGTTTCGCCGAGCTGGGCTGTGGGCTGCCAATCGCAGCCAAAGCCTGGTGCGGCCCGCGCTTCTGCAAGAGTTGAAAGGAGAACTGCGTTTCGATTTCGGCTGACGCCCGAGCCCTATGTGCAACACAAACAGACAGCAGGAGGCAAACATGGTGCTGCTTGCATCGTCGTTTGACCAATCGAAATACCTGCGCGCAGAAGATCTCACTCAGGAGAAGCTTCTGCGCATCAAGTCTGTCACCGAGGAGCTAGTCGGCCAAGGTGCCGATCAGGAGAAGAAGCTGGTGGTCTGGTTCACGAACAGCCCGAAGGGGCTGGTGCTGAACCGAACCAACAACCGAACGATCCGCGGCGCCTACGGTGACGACGTTGCCGGCTGGATCGGCAAGCTGATCGTGGTGTTCCCAACCCAGGCAGACTTTCGCGGTCGCCCGGTAGGTGCACTGCGGGTTCGTATCCCACCGCCGAAGCAAGCAAAGACGTCGGTAGGCGATGCGCTCAACAGCTTTGCTGCGCCACCGGCACAGGAAGCGGCCAAACCTGCCGCAGCAACAAAGTCGGCCCCGGCAGCGCCGCCGGAGCCGGAAGCGGATCCCGATCTGGACGACGAGATCCCGTGGTGACGACTGGCGGGTGGATGTTGACTGACACCCACCTGCCCTTCTGCTGAACGCGCCTGTGGACAAGCGCGACGACCAGAGTTTCAAGCCTACCATACTGCGAGGCGACTTCTCCAACCCGCCGCCTGCGCTGGCGCCACTGCGCACGCGACCGCAGTGGGTAATCTGGCGGCTGACCTGGCGCGCCGGTCATTGGACCAAACCGCCCTTTCGCTGCGATGATCCGCATCGGTTTGCCAGCTCCGCCGATCCTAGCAGCTGGAGCTCGTATGAAGCCGCGGTAGCAGCGGCAGCAGCCGGCGATGGCATCACCTACGTGCTGACGCCAGAGGATCCCTTCGCCGCTGTTGACATCGACCACGTGCGGGATCCGGTGACCGGCACCATCGAGACCTGGGCGCAGCGCCTGCTTGACCAGGCCAACCACAGCTATGTCGAGATCAGCCCCTCCGGCTTTGGCTTGCGCATCTGGGGCACTGCCAACGGCGAGGAGCTGCACCGCAAATTCGAACTCGACACCGGGGCGCTGGAGCTCTTCCGGCGGACTCGCAAGCCGTTGACAGTAACCGGGCTGCAGCTCGGCAAGAGCCAGCAGCTCGGCCCGATCGATGCACTGCTTGATCGTGCCGTTATCTGGGCGCAGCTGCATCAGCAGAAGCTCAGCAGGGCCAAGCCAGCGAGCACCATCGTCACTCCGGGAACGGCGGCGCAATACAGCATTGATGCAATCGAGCAGATTGTGCGGGAAGGCGCCCCTGCCGGCGCCAACCGCAGCGACACTTTTCACGCCATCGTCGGGCACTATCTCGGCTGCGGCTGGAGCGTTGAGCAGATTGTGGCCCTGCTCGAGCAGCATTCCGACGGCGTCGGCGGACGCTATCTCGCCGAAGGTCGACTCGCTGGCGAAGTCGAGCGCAGTGCACAGAAGTACCGAACAATCGAACAGCCTGAGCTCTGGAGCACCACCGACTGGAAACAGAAGTCAGAACCACACAAGCCAGAATCGGAGCCGGAGCCAGAGCCAGAGCTGGAGGAGGATCCTCCAATTGCGGAGCCAGAACTGGAGGAGGATCCTGCGGTAGCGGAGCCAGGGCTGCCGCCAATGTTTGCCCACGGGGATCCGGATCCGCGGCCGGTCAAGCGCTGGACCATTCGAAAGCTGATGCCGGCCTGCGGCTGCGGCCTCCTGAGCGGGCAATGGGGAACCTACAAATCGTTCATGGCGCTGGAGATCGCCGCGGCGGTAAATGACCGGGCAGCCGTTCAACACCTACCTGGTGCGGCGCCAGTGCGGCGTCTTGTTCCTGCCCGCCGAAGGGGCCGATGAGATGCGGGTGCGGCTCGAAGCACTCGTGCGCGAAAAATGCGGAGGTATCGCACGCGCCCCGTTTCGCTGGTTCGAGGCAGTGCCGATGTTGCTGCACCAAGGCGGCCTGGAGTTGCTTGTTGCCATGGCTCGGCAAGCCGATGCGTCGTTGCAGCAGGAGTTCGGGCTGCCGTTGGGCTTGGTGTTCATCGACACGGTTGCAGCCAGCGCCGGCTACGCCATGCAAGGTGCGGAGAGCGACAGCGCAGTCGGACAGCAGGTGATGCGGGTGCTGCGGCAGGCTGCGGAAGCGACCGACAGCTTCTGGTGTGGCATCGATCACTTCGGCAAGAACATCGACCATGGCACCCGCGGCAGCTCCAGCAAGGAGGCAGCCGCCGACCTGGTACTGGCCTGCCTGGGCCAGCGCGAGCTTAGCGGCCGGGTGCTGAACCTGCGCCTGGCGGTGCGCAAGTGCCGCGGCGGCCCCACGGGTCAGGAATTCCCGTTCAGCATGCGCGAGGTGGACGCATCCGCAACCGGATGAGGAGGGCAACCCCATCACCACCCTGGTGGTGGATTGGACGGCACCCGCTGCAGCACCAGCGGGACCTGCTCCGGATCCTTGGGAAGCTGAGCGTCGCACTGATGCGCGGCAGGCGATGCTGCTGCTAAAGCGGGTGCTGATGGCGAAGCTAGCTGAGCACGGGGTAGTGCTTGAGCTCACCACTGGCGGGCCAACGGTGCGCGGCATCGATCAGGAGCTCGTGCGCGAAGAATTCTATCAGCAGACCCCGGCTGATGGCACCGAGCGCCAAAAACAAGACTTCCGGCGCAAACGCCTCGCTCGGACCGTCAACCGCGCCATCGAGAAACGGCTGATCGGGATGCGGGAGATCGGAGCTGTCACGTACCTCTGGCTGCTCCCCAATCAACCCAGCGAAGAGGACGACTTCTAGAGAGGAGCGAATGCTCGATACCTGACGGATATCGATACAACCGTTGGCTAGCGGACACTTCGACTACAACTAAAACCGAAGTGTCCGCATGAAGTGTCCGCACAAGGCTGGAGAAAAAGTTAAGCAAGATCAATGATCTTAGTTTCTGCACAGGCAGCCACCGGGGCTGCGGACACTTCACTTCCCCCTATGGGTGAAGTGCAAGTGTCCGCACATAAATCCCGGTGAAACTCTACCGCCGAAGTGTCCCGCCGGCTGCGGACACTTCATCCACATCCATAGGGAAGCTCGAAGTGTCCGCACGGGACGGGCGCTTGTGTGTGCCGGTCGATGTGTTTTGTAGTTCCCGGCTTTCGTGCGGATAGTGCGCTGGAAGTGCGAGTGCCAGAGACTACTCCCTCTTCGAGCCGTCGTTACGAATACGCCAACGGGGGGGCGGAACAAAAAATCCTGATTGCCCGTTCCAAAGTCGCGGCTGCGATCGCTCGCAGAGTTAGTTTTGTGCATAATATCAATGGGTTATGACACAAAACTTCTCTCCCGGGACAGGCATAGGTGGGGCTAGGAAAGGTCGGGTCGGCAGCAAAGAGCCTCGGTTTATCGCAGGTTTAGTGGCATTAATTACGAACGCCTCAATATGTGGTAGGCTACGCCTGGCCTCCGACAGGTCGGGTAATCAAGCATGGGCCTCCGAGGACCAGGTGCGAAACCTGTGATGGCGCGGCGCCACGCGCTCGAGGCGGCAGCTTCGTGCTCGTACCCCTGGGACCCCGGGCTCTCCCGCGCCGGTCGAGTGATTAGCTTCCTCGAAGACCTTGAGATCAGCACCGGCAAGCATGCGCGCACGACGCTCCGTCTGCGCCCGTGGCAGCGGAGGTTCGTCGAGACTGTCTATCGCGAGAACAAGCGCGGCATTAGGCCGATTCGCACGGCTGTTTTAAGTATGGCGAGAAAGAACGGCAAATCGCAACTCGCCGCCGCCTTAGCGCTCTGCCATCTCTGCGGCCCTGAGGCGGAGAGCCGAGGTGAGGTTTACTCCTGTGCCAACGATCGCTTTCAATCGGCACGGATTTTCAATGAGATGGTCGCGTTAATCGATCGCCACCCGGCGCTGTCCGCGCGCACGAACGTGACCTCCTTTCGGAAGGAAATCCATGATCTGGTGAACGGGTCGATTTACGTAGCGCTAACCGCAGAAGCGAAGACGAAGCTAGGGCTCTCCCCGTCTTTTGTGATCTATGACGAGCTTGGCAGCGCCGACGGGCGCGCGCTTTTCGATGCCATGGATAGCGCTTTGGGTGCGCGAGAAAATCCGCTGATGCTGGTGATCTCCACCCAAGCGGCCGATGACTTCGCGCCGATGTCCCAGCTCATCGACTACGGCCTTCAGCTGAAGGGCGGCGATATCCGCGATCCCGCCTTCCATCTGACCCTCTACAGCGCCCCCGAGGACGCCGATCCGTGGAGCAAAAAGGCCTGGCGTGCCGCCAATCCGGCCTTAGGTGATTTTCGCTCGCTCTCGGACGTCGAGCGGCTTGCAAAACAGGCGCAACGCATGCCCGCACGCGAGAATGCCTTCCGCAATCTCATTCTCAACCAGCGCGTTGCTGCCGAGGCGCGGTTCATGGACTCTGCCGCGTGGCGGGCCTGCTCCGGCGAGCCTGACATCCCCGTCGGCGCTCGCGTCTATGCTGGACTTGATCTCGGCGCTACCCGTGATCTGAGCGCCTTGGCGGTCGTCTACCAGGACGCTGCGGGCGTTTTTCACACGAAACTCTACTGCTGGCTTCCGGGCAATCTGCAGGAGCGTAGCGAGCAGGACCATGCCCCCTACAGCGCGTGGGCGAAGCTCGGATTCATTACGCCGATCGGGCCGACCACTGATCCGCGTGTCATCGCGCACAAGATCGCCGAGTTGAACGGGCAGAACCGCATCATGTTGCTCGCCTTCGACCGTTGGCGCATCAACGGTCTGAAGCGTGAGCTTGATGCCATCGGCTGCCACGTCCCGCTCGAGCCGCATGGCCAAGGTTATAAAGATATGAGCCCAGCGGTCGATATCGTCGAGCGACTGGTCGTCCAGAAGAAATTACGTCATGGGGCACATCCGGTCCTGACTTGGTGCGCCGCCAACGCGGTGGTCACCCGCGATCCGGCTGGCGGACGCAAATTCGACAAGGCGAAATCGACGGGCCGCATCGACGCGCGCGCTCGCGATGGCGCTCTCCTTGGCGCTTCTCAGGGCCGCAAAGCCAATCGATATCGAGGCCCTCATCGGTTGATGCCCGAGCTAGCGGCTTTTCCCATCTCTGCCACACCAGCGCGAGCGTCACCGATCGCGGAAGTCCGACGCCGTTTTTCAAGGTTTGCGAAGCGGCTTCAACGAGATCCCGCAACAGCATTCGGAAGTTCGAATCCTGCCGCCCTGAGGATGCAGTCAGCTGCGAACAAGTCTCCGCACCAAATTCCCTGCTGGAAATTAACAGGGAATTTTGCAGAATCCGGCCATCCACCGCAATTCTCGTGGCTGATCGATCGGCGGATTCAATAGCTTACAGCCAAATTCCCTACGCAACGGAACAGGGAATTTTGAAATGCATATCAGGGAATTTTTTTCGAGGAACAGGGAAATTTGATCAAGCAACGCCCCGACTCTCCTCGGCGGACCTCGCAGTGGATTTCGCTGCGCTCAAACCGACCCCATTAGCCAAGTCAACTATGCCGCTCGGCTGATCGCTCGGCATCTGTGAAAATGGTATTGCTAAGCTGCCGCTGGGCAGATCGAAAGCAAACCCGGACAAAGGGGCATGACGACTGGCCCTCTACTGCCCGTGCGGCCAGGTCGAAACAAAGGAGGTCGGATTTCTCGGCACAGGCCGGATGGGCAAGGTCATGGCGGCGAACCTGCTGAAGGCAGGAACCCGGTGCGTGCATGGGACAAGTCATCCGAACCATTGCAGGCCATGTTGCGGCGAACTAGGGCGCGGACTTCATTTGCCGCACAGATCGGAGGTCTGCTTTCGGGGAAACAAGGCGGAAAGCGACGGAGGTACCCATGAAAGATCTTCGACTGGCAGCGATCTCAACGGTCGCGATCACGAGCGTGTTGCTGATCTTGACGTCGGGCTACACGGGACTTGCCCAGACCCCGGCGCCGCCGCCGACCTTGGCGCCGCCGCTGATCTCGCTCGCCGAAGCACGCGTCGTCATCGACGGCGCGATCGCGTTCACCCGCGAGCAGAATTTGAACATGGCGGTCGTTGTCGTGGACGCAGCGGGAAATCTGGTGTCGGCCGACAAGATGGACGGTACTACGATCAACAACACTCGCTT
>Ga0310914_10003525_pt1 | contig 10775 bp, 5 predicted proteins | sample GREbulkMGAN108_FD_203450 | JGI IMG/M metagenome (GOLD analysis project Ga0310914, IMG submission 203450) | Lab enrichment of tropical soil microbial communities from Luquillo Experimental Forest, Puerto Rico - GRE.bulkMG.AN108 | ecosystem: Environmental > Terrestrial > Soil > Tropical forest >...
CGATCAGGGTCCCAAGTCCGCCGATGATAACCATGAACAGAATGAGAAAGCTCTGGTTGATGTTGAACACATCCGCTTCGGCGCCGCCGTACCACAGGAATACCAGCATCGCGCCTGCCACCCCGCAATAAAACGAGGAAACGGCGAAGGCGAGCAACTTGGCGCGAAGCAGCCTGATGCCGATCAGTTCGGCCGCGAGATCCATATCGCGAACCGACATCCACATACGGCCAATGCGGCCATGCACCAGGTTCGCGGCGATCCAGGTCATCACGACGACAATGCTCAAAACGACCAGGTAGCGCGTCAGCGAGGTGGCGGTTGGGCCGGTAATCGGTATGCCCATGAGTTTTCGCAGCGGAACTTCGATCGCTCCCGAGACACTGTTGTTGTAAAGCCAGGGGACACGGGCGAAACACCATTCCAGAAAGAATTGCGCTGCCAGCGTTGCCACCGCGAGATAGAAGCCCTTGATGCGCAGCGACGGCAAGCCGAACAGAGCGCCCACGGCTGCAGAAAAAAATCCGGACGCAAGAATCCAGATGACGATGTTCACCTGCGGGAAGCTAGTCGTCAGCTTCAGACAGGCATAAGCGCCAACCCCCATGAATGAGCCGGTGCCGAGCGAAAGGAGGCCAGCATATCCGGTGAGCAGGTTGAGCCCGATGGTGGCAAGGGAGAAGATGAGGAATGGGATCAGAACTGAATTGAGCAGAAAATCGTTGCCGAAAAGCGGGACGAGGACGAACGCGATCACGAGGATGATCGCCAGTCCGATCCGGTCTTGCAGGATCGGAAAGACCGCCATGTCGGCGGCGTAGCTCGTCTTGTATTGCCCGACCTCGCGGTAAAGCATCTTTATATCCGCTCGATGAGCTTCTCGCCAAACAAGCCCTGCGGTCGGAACACCAAAAATCCGAGTGCGATCACATAGGAGAACCAAGTGTCAATGCCGCCGCCGAGGAGAGGCCCCCAATAGAATTCTGCGAGCTTCTCACCGACGCCGATGATCAGTCCGCCAACGATGGCGCCCGGAATCGAGGTGAGCCCGCCAAGTATCAGGACCGGCAGCGCCCGCAAAGCGATGATTTCTAGAGAGAAGTCAACTTGCGAGCGCGCTCCCCACATGATGCCAGTGGTCAACGCGACAATCCCGGCAGCGAACCAGACGATCACCCAAATCTGTTCGAGCGAAATGCCAACCGATAATGCCGCCTGGTGACTGTCGGCGACTGCGCGCAGTGCGCGCCCGATACGTGTTCTTTGAAAGAACACTGCCAGCACCGCGACCATAATCGAGGTAATACTAACCGCCGCGATGTCGATCTTCTGAAACGAAACGAAACCGCCGAGCCCTCTGAATTCGATTGCGCCGCTCGGGAGATAAAGATCGTTCGAGATCATCACCTTGGGATTGCCACCAAACACCAGTTGGCCCAGCCCTATGAGGACATAGGTCAGGCCGAAAGTAGCCATGAACAGAATAAAGTCCGGCTGGTTGACAAGCGGCCGTAGCACCAACCGCTCGACCCCGATTGCCAGCGCGAACATAACGACGACGGTGAGACCCAGTGCGAGGAAGGCCGGCACCCCGCGCTCGTGCAGGCCCACCAGCGTAAGCGCAGCGAAAACAACCATAATTCCTTGCGCGAAATTAAACACGCCCGAGGCTTTGAAGATGAGGACGAAGCCCAGAGCGATGAGGGCATACAGTGCGCCGGCGACAAAGCCGTCCCATAAAGTTTGCACCAGAAGGTCAGGTGCTGCGCCCATTTGCACAAATGGATCAATGAATATCTTGTAGAGCAGATCCATGTGTGGCTTCCCTATCCCCTGCGCGGTGTCGCCAAAACGTTGCACGCCGTTGCAAACCCACAGTCATGCGCTCGTCCCGTGCGGCTCGCCCAGGTAGGCGCGGATCACGTTCTTGTCGCACTTCACCTCATCGGGCGTAGCGTCCGCGATCTTTTGACCGTAATCGAGCACGACCACGCGATCGGACAGGTCCATGACTACGCCCATGTCATGCTCGATCAACGCGATTGTCGTGCCATATTCGCGATTCACGTCGAGAATAAACCGCGACATGTCCTCCTTCTCCTCGAGGTTCATGCCAGCCATTGGCTCGTCGAGCAGGAGCAGGTCAGGCTCCATGGCAAGCGCGCGGCCCAGCTCCACGCGCTTCTGTAGACCATAGGGCAGCTTCCCGACCTGAATCTTTCGGATGGCTGCAATCTCGAGAAAGTCAATGATCTCCTCCACTCCGCGGCGATGCTCGACCTCCTCCTTGAGCGCGGGGCCATGCCGGATGAGCTGCCAGAAGAAGCCGCGGCGCATCTTCAGCGCGCGACCCGCCATGACATTGTCGAGCACGGTCATTCCCCGAAACAGCGCAAGGTTCTGAAATGTGCGGGCAATGCCACCCTGTGCCGCCGCATACGGCCGCATCGCCGTGCGCGGCTCCCCCTTGAAGATAATGCGTCCCGAGTTCGGCTGATAAAAGCCATTGACAACGTTGAGCATCGACGTCTTGCCGGCCCCGTTGGGTCCGATGATGGCCCGGATCTCGCCTTCACGGATGTCGAACGAGACGTTGGTCAGCGCTTGTACGCCGCCGAACGCGAGCGAAACATTCTCCACCGCGAGCAAGACCGTGCCGAGGTCAACGTCGCGCGTGGATGATCCTTTCATGCCGCGCGCTCCAGCTTCGGCGCTGGCGCCGGATAAGAGTTAATGTCGCGTATCGTTATGCGAGCAGCGATCGTTCCCTTATGGCCGTCGTCGAAGGTGATCTCGGTCGTGATTTGAGCTTGGGTCGAGCCGTTGTACAACGCCTCGACCAGCGGACTATAGCGATCGACGATGTGGCCGCGGCGAATTTTTTGCGTGCGCGTAAGTTCGCCATCGTCTGGATCAAGTTCTTTATGCAACACAAGGAAGCGGCGGATTTGTGCACCTGCCATGACCTCTTCTTCCGCAAGGGACCGATTTACCTCGTCGATGTGCTGCGCGATCATGTCGTAGACCAGCGGATGGCCAGCGAGCTCCTGATAAGAGCCATAGACGACGTTGTTGCGCTCGGCCCAGCTTCCCACCGCCGTCAGGTCGATATTGACCATGGCACAAACAAAATCGCGACCGGCGCCTATCGCAACCGCCTCGCGGATATTGGGATAAAATTTGAGTTTGTTTTCGATGTATTTCGGGGCAAACAGCGTGCCATCTTTGAGCCGGCCGACGTCTTTGACGCGATCGATGATCTTTAATTGCCCTGTCTTCGGGTCGAAGAAGCCAGCATCGCCACTGTGCACCCAGCCGTCCGTTGTGAGAACTTCAGCGGTCCTGTCCGGATCCTTGTAGTATCCGACGAACACGCCGGGGGAGCGGTAAAGGACTTCGCCCTTTTCCGATATCTGCACTTCGACACCGGGGGAAGGCTTGCCGACTGTCTCGGCGTCGACCTCGTCGTCTGGCTGCGCGGTGACGTAGACCGAAGCCTCGGTCTGTCCGTACAGCTGTTTGAGGTTGAGTCCGAGTGCGCGGTAGAAGCGGAAGATCTCCGGTCCAATTGCTTCGCCCGCCGTATAGCCGACGCGGATGCGCGAGAGCCCGAACTGGTTCTTAAGCGGGCCGTAAATGAGAAAATTTCCGAGGCCGTAGAGCAAGCGCGCCGTCAGGGGCACTCGCTCGCCGTCCAAAATCTTCTCGCCCCAGCGGTTAGCTACCGAAAGGAAGAAATCGAACAGCTTGCGCTTGAGGGCGCCGGCATCGGCCATCCGCACCATGATTAGGGTTAAGAGATTCTCGTAAACCCTGGGAGGCGCCAACGCATAGGTCGTTCCGATCTCTCGCCGGTCCTGGACCACAGTCTCGGGGGTCTCCGGACAATTGACGCAATATCCGGCGGCATAGGATTGAACGTAAGATAACATGTAGTCGCCAACCCAGGCGAGCGGCAGATAGGCGATCACCTCCTCGTCTTGCTCGAGATGGTCGAAGGCATTGGCGTTGCGCGCCGAGATGATTGTATTCTGGTGCGTGAGCATCACGCCCTTAGAGCGTCCTGTGGTTCCTGAAGTGTAGAGGATGATGCTGAGATCGCTGTCCTTGCCCGCGGCGATCCCGTCTTCCCAACGTCGCAGGCATTCGCCATCGCTCGCAAGCTTCTCGCGGCCAGTGCGTTGCACCTCCTCAAATGCGATCAGGCGCCCATGGTCGTAGTCTTTTAGACCGCGCGGTTCGTCATAGACGACACGTGCAAGGTGCGACAACCGATTAGCGACTGCGGCGATCTTGTCGACCTGCTCCTGGTCTTGGACGACGGCGAGCGTCACCTCGGCGTGCGCCAGAACATAAGCCATCTCCTCGGCGACAGCATCGGCATAGACAGGTACCGGCACCGCGCCAAGCGCCTGGCCGGCGCAGATCGCCCAATAGAGCCTCGGGCGGTTGCCGCCGATGACGGCGAACCTATCGCCCCGCTTGAGCCCGAGCTCGGCAAGCCCGATCGAGAAGGCGCGAACCTGATCGAGCGTCTCGCGCCATGTCCAGGTCTGCCAAATACCGAGGTCCTTGTGGCGGATTGCGGGTCGTCCAGCAAGGGCGCGGGCATTGCGCAAAAGGAGCTTGGGAACAGTATCCAAAGTGAGATCGGGTGACAGCACGGGATTGCCCCTGGCCGCTAGTTACAGGATCGGGCGCAGTGAAATGGCGTGGTCTTTGCCAGCGGAGGACTTGCGCAAACACGGTGCGGCACGGCTGGAGTACGTGCTCGCGCAACGCTGCACACGTACCGGCGATACTCGCAATCAATGGTCATCGGCGCGCAACTAGATTTCCCCCACTGGGCGCATAAACTCTCGCACTGCTGAACAGAAACTACAATGCGACTGTATGGCTTGGGGTGCAAATTCCAGAGCGCTGAAGGCAATTTGCCTGTGAGGTAACGAATGCTGGAATTCTACGACGATAATGAATCACGGCCTCCCGAACACCGCGAACGTGAGCTTTGTTCCAAGCTGCCAAACCTCATTGCGCGAGCCATGCATGCACCTGGCTGGGCGGAGCAGCTTGCCGGCGTGGATCCGGGGTCCGTCACTTCGCGCGTGGTGCTCGCCGTCCTTCCGGTGTTGCGCAAATCGAACCTGAAAGAGCGCCAACTGGCGAATCCGCCATTCGGTGGCTTCGTCGTAACGCCCCCGGCAAAGCTTAAGCGTCTATTGATGTCCCCCGGCCCGATCTTCGAGCCGGAGGGCCACGGCACCGACTGGTGGAACGCGGCGCGTGCTCTGTTTGCTGCCGGGTTTCGCCGTGGTGACGTCGTGCACAACGCTTTTGCATATCACCTCACACCAGGCGGCTTCATTCTTGAATCGGGCGCTCATGCCCTCGGCTGCACAGTCATACCGGGCGGCGTCGGCAACACCGAGCAGCAAGTGGAGGCAATCGCGCACCTTAAACCGAGTGGATACACTGGCACGCCGGATTTTTTGAAAATTCTTCTCGATACAGCAGACAAAACGGGTAAGAACGTATCCTCGCTCAAGCGTGGGCTTGTTTCAGGCGCGGCGCTTCCGCCATCGCTGCGTGCAGAGTTTGATGCCCGCGCCTTAGCGGTGCTGCAGGCCTATGCTATCGCCGAACTCGGTGTGATCGCCTATGAGACACCGGCGCGTGACGGGATGGTCGTCAACGAGAATATCATCGTCGAAATTGTCCGACCCGGCACCGGCGATCCCGTTAGCGACGGCGAGGTAGGTGAAGTGGTTGTCACCTCGTTCAATGCCGATTACCCAATGATCCGGCTTGCGACCGGCGATCTCTCTGCAGTGCTTGCCGGCTGTTCGCCGTGCGGTCGCACCAATATGCGGATCAAGGGCTGGATGGGCCGTGCCGACCAGACGACGAAAATTAAAGGAATGTTCGTGTACCCGGGCCAAGTGGTCGAGGTCGCCAAGCGTCATCCCGAACTTGGTCGCGTCCGACTACGCGTAACGCGCGAGGCGGAACAGGACGTTATGACGCTTGCTGCCGAATGCGCTGTTGCCGCGAGCGGGCTTGAAGGCGCGGTGGCGGCAAGCTTGCAGGCGGTAACCAAGCTTAAAGGCCGTGTACAGTTGATCGCTCCTGGGACGCTGCCGAACGACGGGAAGATCATCGCCGACGAACGTAGCTAATCATGAGATTGAGATGAGCATGTGAATTGTGTGCAGCACAGTAAATTTAGGTGCTCGACTTCCGAATCGGGTTAGCAGCGGACGAAATCCGACGTTCGTGTCACTTCTTCTTCGCTCCCGATGGCGGACTCACAGCGGGCATAGTTGCACGTCGAGTTCGGACCAGAAGCGGACAAGCAGCCTTATCGGGGCTTGTGCCAAGAGTCGGTCAAGTGCACGGAGTAGGGCCGCCCTCAACGCCCGCGTGAATCCTCGTGGCCAATATCATCATAGAAATTTCATGCGATCCACGAACGAGAGATTGACGTGAACGTCATCAACATCGAAGCTCAGCGAGTAGCGTTCTGGCATCCTTGAGATCCCGCGTGCCAAACCCCTCCGTAAAGCACGCATAGGTTCGACCAAGTAAATCGAGCGCTTCGGCACATCCGCCACGAGTCATCCAGAACCTTGCTAAGTCGGTTGCCGCGCGAAGTTCGAGCGACCGCACCTCTTGGGTCCCTGCCGTTCGCAGGGCCTGCTTCAGAAGGGACTCCACCTCGGTATCGGGCGCGCCGCGCGCAAGAAGAGCTCGTGCCTTTAGTCGATAAAGCTCGGACTCGAAGAACCGCTCGCTGTTATGGCTGACAATCGAGAGTCCCTGATCAATCGCCTCCAACGCCGCCTCAGGTTGATTGTGATGAAGCAAAGCCGGACATAGCAGCACAAATTGCACCGTGACGCCGAGTTGATAGCCGGCACTTCGATACTCGTCCACCGCAGTCTTCACTTCATCGAGTCGACTTCCTGATAAATCCAGTACGGCCCCGCAGATGTCTCGAATCGAGCGAGACAGTCCAAGCCAATGGCGAAATCCGTGTCGCTCCGATATGGCCAGACAGCGCTCTGCGTAACTCCGAGCGAGTTCCGCTTCGCCGCGTAGAGCATGGAGAACAGATGCATAGTACCATGCATAAGCGAAAGTGTGTGCATGACTGACCGCGTCGGCGCGCTCGAGCGCGGCGGTCATTCGAGAGACCGCCTCGTCGACTTGGCCGAGAAACCATGACACCCACGCCATGAAAGCCAGTATGGACACCCCGGCATCCTGGCCAGCAGCCCGCGCGGCGACTCTATCGGGCTCCTGACTTGCATCGAACAGCCCCATAGCGCGTTCAAGCACCTCGCGGGCCTCGACGATGCGCCCCATGAACATGAGAATCATCCCCCGCCCCCGTATCCCATTGAGCAGTGCCGGCCTGTTACCGCGAGCCTCGGCTGCTTTCGGTAATCCTGCGATCGCTTCGAGAGCTTGGGGTAACTCGCCTCGCACGACGCTTGCCGTTGCCAGCCAGAACATCACTTGTAGATATTCAGGGGGCTGTCCGAGCCGCTCGCATAGTTCACGAGCGCGGGTAAAAGTGGACACAGCCTTGCTCGCAGCCGGTCCGTGCGTAGCAATGAGGCAAGGACCCAGGATCAATTGGAGATCGAGCTCGGATCTATCCAACCCCTCGCCGGCAGGCAAGTAGCGCGTCAGCTCGATGCCTCGCTCTAGGTGAGCAATAGCCTCGAGGTTGGCTGAGCGCAGAGCGGCGTTCTTGCCAGCGTGCGACCAGTATTCGATCGCTTTTTGGGTTAGACCGGCCTCCGTGAGATGGTGCGCTAAAGTTTCGGGCTGAGTTTGCACGACTCCGGGGAATTCCTGCTCCAGCGCCTTCGCGATAGCCGCGTGCAGATACGCGCGGCGGCTCTTTAGGAGCCCGGCATACGCTGCGTCCCGCACCAGCGCGTGCTTGAACGTATAGATCGCGTGTGGAATTTCGCCCCGGCAGAAGATCAATTCAGAGCGCACCAACTGGTCAAGCGACTCGTCCAATTTCTGCTTCGGCAGCCCGGCAACGGCGTTCAGAAGTTCGTAATGAAACTCGCGACCTGCTACGGCGCCGATCTGGGCCACCTCCCGTACCGGCGCCAACCGATCAAGGCGCGCCGTCAGCGATGCCTGCAACGTGGTCGGGATCGCTAATGGCGGTAGAGGGCCGTCCAGCACGTATGCCCCGTTCCGCTCTCGCAACAACCCGCCTTCCAGCACCATCTTCGTTAGTTCCTCGATGAACAGAGGCACACCGTCGGTGTGAGCGAGGATCTGGTCCAGCACTTCTTTCGGAAGGGTTTTGCCTCCCGTCACGCCCAGGACCAACGCTGCGCCGTCGCGTCGGCCAAGGCGTGTAAGCGCGATTGTTGTTAGGTGCGGGTAACTCGGCCAGGGTGCCATAAATTGAGGTCTGGCAGTGACGAGTAGCAAGGCCCGCAGCTGCGGCACGTGCTCCACGGTGGCTGCAAGAAGCTCAAGCGAGGTCGGGTCCATCCAGTGCACATCTTCGAAGATGAGTAAAACAGATTGCCGCGCCGCCAAACCATCGAGCTGGGCCAATAAGGCTTCGAAGATCTTCTCTTTGCGCTTTTGTGGAGTGAGGTCCTGCAGGCCGTAGCGATCGACCGTCGGTAACGCGAACAAGCTGGCCAGCACCGCCACGTGTCCGGGATTGTCCGTGGATGGCGCGAGTAGAGCGTTCAGCTTGGCCAGCTTCTCCGCATGCGAATCGTTGTGCTTGAATCCGGCGGCACGTTCGAGCTGGTTGATGAATGGGAACAATGCGCTGTGGGTATGATGCGCAGAGCAGAAATAGCGCAACGTAATGTGTGGTTCACTCTGCAGCCGCTCATTAAGCGCTAACGCAATGTGCGATTTGCCGATACCCGGCTCGCCCGTAAGGACGACCACCCGGCCTTCTTCCCGTGTCGCCTGCCGCCACCGGCGTAACATCAAATCTATCTCTTCCTCGCGTCCGAACAGCGACGGCAGCTTGTTAGTGTGCATCGCCTCGAAGCGGCTCTCTACGCCACTCGTTCCCAACACTTGCGAGCCAGATATCGGCTGTGCAAACCCTTTCAGCGAAAGCGAACCGATATCGCGATAATTGAAATACCCTCCGGTCAGCTGGCGCGTGCTCGGGCAAATCAATACCGTCCCCGGCTCCGCCAGTGTTTGCAGGCGTGCCGCGAGGTTCGGCGTTTCACCTATGGTGGCCTGTTCCGCCGAGATCTCACTAATCAGCAGCTCGCTCACAACGACGGTGCCCGTCGCAACGCCAATTCGAGCCTGCAGAGCAGCGCCGAGATCGGTCCGGAGGCTCGCTACTGCATCGACGATTTCCAGAGCCGCGCGTACCGCTTGTACAGCACTATCCTCTTGGGCGACCGGATAGCCGAAATAGGCGAGCACACCATCGCCCATGTATTGCGCAATCATGCCCTGGTAGCGTCCTATGACTGCAGCAATGGCGGCTTGATAGGACGTCACCACTCGCCACATGTCTTCCGGATCCAAACGCGTCGAGAGTGCAGTCGAGCCAACGAGGTCGCAGAACACAACCGTCAGATGACGTCGTTCGGCCTCGTCACGTAACTCTGGCTTTGGTTCGGTCGTCGAATCCGAAGGCGCAATAGGAGCCTCGTCAAGTCCTGCGATGGCGCGCAGCATCTTGCGACGATGCCCCAGCAGCACGCCAAGTTCTTTTAGATCCTGGTCCGTCAGATCGCGAAGGATCGAAAAGTCGATGGCATTTTCGGCGAAGCGCTGGGCGTACTCTCCAAGGCCGATCGATTCGAGCCACTCGGCAGTGCCCATCATGGAACTCATATACCACCGGTGGAACCCCGCAAAAAGCCGTCATGTATCAGGAAGAATGGTCTGCAACTGGCACAGCCCGGATTGATTGTCCGCCGTGGTCAGAAACCGAAGTCGTCGCGTAACGGTCGAACGGACTTTCGATGGCCATCGGGTGTTGTCCTTGTCGGAAACCCTGATCTAGCGAACCTGGAGCGAATCGGGTGATGCTCTTAGCCGATGATTCGGCTGCTCAGATTGCTTTGTGGCGCGCTCATTGGGCTGTTGTGGTCCAGTGCACGGCGTGAAGCTGAGATCCTGATTCTCCGCCACCAGATCAATGTACTGAAGCGCAAATCGCCAGACAGACCCGCATTGAGCAACGTCGATCGCTTGTTGTTCGTTTTGCTATCGCAGCTGGTACCATCAACGCTCGACGCATTGACGGTGATTAAGCCGGCCACAGTGATCCGTTGGCATCGCGCCGGATTTCGAGCCTATTGGCGCTGGAAATCAAGATCACGCGGTGGCCGGCCGAGATTGTCACATGAGATCCGACAGCTCATTCGCGACATGAGTCTTGCGAACCCGCTCTGGGGCGCACCGCGCATACACGGTGAGCTGCTCAAGCTCGGCATCGATGTCGGGCAAACCACGGTCGCCAAATACATGGCAAAGCGTAGGCGCCCTCCATCCCAGGGCTGGAGGACGTTCCTGCGCAATCACGCTGACGGCATCGCGTCGATGGACCTGTTCGTGATTCCGACCATCTCCTTTCGATTGCTCTATGGATTGCTGATAATGCAACACGGTGGCCGCCAAATCCTATGGCTAGGCGTCACCGCGCACCCGACGGCCGAATGGATCGCACGCCAGCTCTCAGAGTCCTACGGTTGGGCAGCAGCACCGCGATACATCGTCCGTGATCGCGACGCCGTCTACGGTGA
>Ga0310914_10003536_pt1 | contig 10763 bp, 7 predicted proteins | sample GREbulkMGAN108_FD_203450 | JGI IMG/M metagenome (GOLD analysis project Ga0310914, IMG submission 203450) | Lab enrichment of tropical soil microbial communities from Luquillo Experimental Forest, Puerto Rico - GRE.bulkMG.AN108 | ecosystem: Environmental > Terrestrial > Soil > Tropical forest >...
CTTCCATTTCCACTGCGCGTCGGATACGCCAGCGATGGCGGCTAAGAATTCCTGATGCGATTCATCGAGCCATTTCAATACTTGTGTGCGTTCTTCTGTGGACATATGGGGGTCGGCCGCTCGCAGTGGCAACGATAGTGCCGCAAGGCATAGAAGCGAACTCATAATCCCGAATCGGTTCCGTGCCGTTGTGGCTGTGTGGTGCATGTCTCCTCCATCGGATTTTGCTGCTACCTTGACGACGCGCCAAGCCCGCGAAATCGACGTCATCCGGCAAATTTTGTTGGTTAGCTCTTGCCGAATCGCGGAGAAATTGCAGCAGCAATTCGCTCACCCGTTCCGGCTGCTCCTGCTGGACCCAATGCCCGACCCCATCGACGAGGTGAATTCCGACCATGTGGGCGCACGCGTTGGCCCGCATTTTGCTTACCGCGCCTGATGTTTGCATGGGGTCCTGGGGTTGCATGGGGTCGGCCCTACCATGGGTACACCCTACCATGGGGTACGCCCGCGCGTATAGAGGAATTTCCGCGAGCCGAACATCGGTCGACGATGGAGTCGCAGGTGGGGACGACGAACTTCCCTTCGTCTGATTTCGTCCGACCTGCTCGCCGCTCCGAAGGCGGACGCAACACGGGATTCATGGAAACTACACAGCTGCGGTCCGGTCTGGATCAGTTTCCGACCTACCCCACCAACCGCTGAAAGGCGCGTTCAATCCACGAGGCCGGGACCAAAGACACAAGGATCAACACCGCTCCGATTGGCACAACTGAACTGGGAAAGACCGGCTGGCCCCGCCAATTCAAGTACCCGAAGTTCGCCGGACTTCGAGGAAAGCTACCCCACCACGCAAGGGCCGCACCAAGTGCCGCGATCAACAATCGGCACCACAACGGAAACACGAGTTTCTTCGGCAGTGCGGACGGCTTGTGGCCCTTCACGTGGAACGACATTTGATCCATTATCGAACGCGCCGGGGTCCGTAGCCGTCCATAACGGAAAGTGGGAATGCCAGGAAATTGGTGATCAAGTATCTTCTCGGATGATACGTTTAGCGCGTATTTCACCTCGATTACACCACTTGCAATGGCAGAATGGCTGTTTTCCTTTGGCACCGGGATAGTATCGCCAGCCCGTGATCCTGGGCGCAAGATACGTCCGTCTGATCTCCTTCCAGGTGAGGTTGCGGGGAATGACCACTTCTAAACCAATCGGGTCGCGGACTGCACCTAGCGCTTCTGCCGCCGTCATCTGCAATTTGTCGCCGTTATATTTGCGGACCAAGACGGACTCATCGTCCGGAATCTTGAATCGAACGCATATTTGAGAGGTGCGGCGTCTGGTCCGTGGTGCCTGCCGGCGTTCATCGAGGTTTTGGCAGCGACCGGTATTCGTCGCGGAGGAGGATTAGCGCTACGGTGGTCGGATTTAATCGACGGTCGATTATTCATCGGCCGTTCGCTTTCACAGACCAGAGCCGGACTTGTTTTCAAGGGGACGAAAAGCGAGAAACCGAGGCAGGTGTCTTTGCCGGATTCGACGCTTGCGATTCTGGAGTCGCACCGTACCCGGCAGAACGAATTTAGGCGGCAGTTCGGATCGGATTACCAGACAGACCTGGATCTGATCTTTGCTAACGAGGACGGCAGCCCATTGCGACCGGATTCGATCTCGGCTTCGATTTCGGCGCTCTGCAAGCGGCTGAAGCTACCCAAGGGCACAAGCCTTCATACCCCTCCGGCATAGTCATGGGTCGCACCTGCTGGCCGCCGGCGTTCCGTTGCCAGCGGTCTCTGAGCGGCTTGGCCATTCATCGGTGCACGTGACAGCGGAAGTCTACGCTCATGCCCTACGAGGGCAGGATGACGAGGCCGCCAAGCGGTGGGAGGAATTTCAGAAAACTTCTGGAGCCGACCGCGTGCTACCAAGTGCTACCACGAAGCCTGTAACTCATTGATTCTTTGGTAGCGCTAACGGGAATCGAACCCGTATTTGAGCCTTGAGAGGGCTCCGTCCTAACCGTTAGACGATAGCGCCGCAGGTCAAACTTTTATTTTAACAAACAGGGCCTGCCCCTCGTCGTCGAAAGCGCCCGGCCCCGGCCCGCGGCATAATAGTGGTTAATGCGGCGATTGCTCGTAGTTGCGCTTTTGCCCGGCCTTCTGATGGCCAACGATCGCTGGGTAAAGTTCGTCTCGGGACCGTTTGAAATGTTCACCGATGCCGGCGGGCGCACCGCGCGCGAAACTCTGGTGAGGCTGGAGGAATTTCGTTCGGCTCTCGGCGAGCTCGTTGGCGAGCAGGATCTCCAGACGCAGCTTCCGATCCGCATCTTTGTTTTGAAAAACACCAACGGCTGGACTACCGCGACTCCGGTGGCCGAAGGCCGCTCCACCTATGTGATTGTGCTCGATGAAAAGGCGATCCTTGGACCACCGATTCATACAGCGTTGACGCGGCTCTTTCTCGACTCCAATACGGGTCGTATGCCCGCCAGCTTTGAGCACGGCCTGATCGAGTTCTTTTCCACTTTTCAGGTGGCCGGCATTCGTATTACAGCGGGCGCGCCTCCGCCGACGCCCGACCTCGACTGGGCGCGAATCCACCTGCTGGTGGTCGACACCGAATATTTTGGGAAGTTGCGCGTCCTGCTCTATAACCTCCGCAAAGGCGTCGACGACGGGCCGGCCTACCGCAACGCGTTCGGCAAGTCCCCGGCCGATATCGAGGAGCTGGCCAGGCAGCACCTGGCGGCTGGAAATTTCCAGACCGCCTCGCTTTCGAGCCGCCCCTTGAGCGAACACGATTTTCAGGAGAGGTTAGTGTCGGATGCAGATGCGCGCCTCGCGCGTGCCGATCTTCTCGCCGGCAGCCAGTCCGCCGCGGAGTACGAGGTGCTAGTGCGCGACCATGTCAAAGTGCCGGAGGCCGAAGAAGGACTCGGCCTGCTGGCGCTTCGCGACCGGCGGCCGGATGACGCGCGACAGCACTTCTCTGCAGCCATGGAGGCGGGCAGTGGAAGCGCACGGTGCTATATCGAATACGCCAAGCTCGAACCCGACAACGAAAAGGCTATGCAAGCCCTGCTGCGGGCGGCGGGAATCAATCCTAAGCTGGATGAACCTTTCGCGCTGATGGCGGCGCGCGATACCGATCCCGAAAAGCGGATGGCGCATTGGAAAGCCGCAGCCGATCGGAACCCGCGTAACGCCACGTACTGGCGCTCACTGGCCGAAGCCTACCTGGCCGTCAAGAATTTCGCCGAAGCCGCCAAGGCGTGGACCCAAGGCGAGCAGGCGGCAACTGACCCAGCCGAGCGAGAACGCATGAGGCAGGCACGCCTGGTTGTTGAACAGCAGCGTCTCGATAGCGAAGAGGCCGACCGTCGTAAAGCTGCCGACGAGTTGGAGGATCTCAAGCAGCAGGCGCGGGCCGAGGTACATGCCCTGGAAAACAAATACAAGGAACGCGACTCCGGCGCCAAGCCAGTTCCCTGGTGGGATGGGCCGAAGCCTTCCGGCAAGCTCGATGGTTCTCTGAAGCAGGTGGATTGCCTCGGGTCACAGATGCGGCTGGTCATTGTAGGAACCGACGGCAAGATTACCCGGCTACTCGTCACCGATCCCGGCAAGGTAGTGATTCTTGGCGGCGGCAGTCAGGCTCTCGGGTGTGGCCCGCAGAAGTTGCGCCGCGTCTCATTGGAGTACTTCCCGAAGACCAATGCCCGCTTGGCCACCGCGGGCGAAGTAGCGACCATCGAATTTCAGTGACGCGATCGGTTGACGCCCTCCAATTCCGGTGGCTGGTGCTGGGGGTCTTCGTTCTTTCGTCCGCCATCAACTATCTTGATCGCCAGACCCTGGCTATGCTCGCGCCGGTGCTGCGCGCGGAGTTTCGCCTGTCCAACACCGACTATGGCTTGATCTTGGCGGCTTTCTCTGTCACCTACGCCGTGAGCGCGCCGTTTGCAGGGATGCTGATTGATCGCGTCGGGCTCAATCGCGCGGCCAGCCTCGCGGTAGGGCTGTGGTCGTGTGCCGGCATCGCCACCGGTTTCACAAGCGGCCTCGCCGGGCTGGTAGGATGCCGCGCCGTCCTGGGATCCGCCGAAGCTGCCGGCATACCATCCGCAGGCAAGGCGATTCATCAATATTTACGCCCCGCGGAGCGCGCGTTGGGTAATGCGGTGAACCAAGCGGGAGTCAGCCTCGGGATGATCTTGGCTCCGCCGGTTGCGACTTACCTCGCAGTGCGTGCCGGTTGGCGTCAGGCGTTCGTCGTCACAGGAATCTTGGGGCTGATTTGGATTCCCATCTGGCAGTGGACTTCGGGCCGCGCGCGGGTGGCGCCCACAACCAAACTCTCCTCCGGCGCCGGCGCTGAGATGCTCGCCGACCACCGGATGTGGGCCTTTGTCACGGCGAACGCCCTGAGTATGGTGGGCTACTCCTTGTGGACCAACTGGACTACCCTCTACCTAGTAGAAGTACACGGCCTCACGCTTGTCCAGGCGGCCTGGTATTCATGGATTCCACCGGTCCTCGCTGCAGTCGGAGGCGTCTCGGGCGGTTGGCTTTCCTTATGGCTCGTCGCTCGCGGCCTGTCGGCTCTCCGGGCTCGCTTTCGCGTGTGCGTCGCGGCTTCCGTGGTATCGCTGGCAACTGCGGCCATTCCGCTGGCTCCCGGCGCGGCCTGGGCCGCTGCAGGCATCTCACTAAGCATTTTCGCGATCTCCGCGTTCAGTGTGAACATGTACACGATGCCGCTCGATGCATTCGGCGGGCAACGGGCTGCGTTTGCCGTCTCCATCCTGGTTGCTTCCTATGGCGGTGTGCAAGCTGTGGTGTCCCCGGTCTTTGGCAGAGTGATTGATCTCTACGGATATGCGCCGCTCACAGCGGCCGCGGCGCTCACACCTCTCGCCGCGTGCCTGGTACTGCGCGGCACGAGGTCGAACCGGTGAAGCAGCGCCTGAACAACTGGACCTACCGCCTGCTCGGCAAAGATCCTCAGGCCGTGGTTGTCACTTTCTTCACCGGTCATCCTGAACTGTGCCGCCGCATGACCGGAGAGGTAAAGCGCCTGGTTCCCGATGGTCGACACTTCGTCGCGACACCCCACAGAACTGGCCCCAGATGCGCCGCGAATCGAGGCATTATCGCATCGGCCTGGCCCGGTGCTGTTAACCAAGGAGGCGAAATGCACTCAGCCGCGCGGCCGGTCTCGTCCTGACGCATGGCCACAACCCGTGGATCGCCGACACGCCTGAGGCTTTTGCCTCCAGCGTAGCCGCTCACATCACTGATGCCCTACGTCGCCAGGCGCTGGCCGAAGCGGCCTGTGCACGCCGTACGTCATTTCGACTGGCGAACTTTAGGCGAGAAACAGCGCCAGCTGGTTACGTAGTATCCTATAAGCCATCTTGTTGTGACTGGAGGGAAAAATGATCCGAAGACTTGTCGTGCTGGCGCTCCTAATGGCCCCGATCTTCGCTCTGGCCCAGGAGCATTGGGTGGCCACGTGGGCCGCCTCGCCGCAGGCGATGCGAGGCCTGCCGGGGGCTCCTCCCGCCAACGCGCCGCCAGCGAATTTCGACAACCAGACGATCCGCATGATCGTCCGCACCAGCCTGGGCGGCCGGCGTCTGCGCGTGCAATTCTCGAATGATTATGGGACTTCGGCTCTGGCTCTGGGCGCGGCTCATGTAGCCTTGCGTGAAAAAGCGTCCGCGATCGTTCCCACAGCGGACCGCGCGCTCGCGTTCAACGGGAAGGCTTCAACCCTGATCCCCCCGGGAGCACTCGTCCTCAGCGATCCGGTGGACCTCGACGTGCCCGCGTTGAGTGATCTCGCCATCAGTGTGTACCTTCCCAAGGAAACAGGCTCGCCGACCATGCACGCAACCGGCTTGCATACTACCTATATTTCGAAAGCGGGTGACTTCACCGCAGCGCCAGCTCTCTCCGACACGATCACTTCGCAATCCTGGTATTTTGTATCGGGAGTCGATGTTCTCGCGCCTGCTAACGCCGCGACGATCGTCGCGTTTGGCGATTCGATCACCGACGGCGCCACGTCGACGGTGGACACCAACAGCAGTTGGCCGAGTTTCCTCGCTCAGCGCCTGCACGCCAATCCCGCTACGGCCTATTGGTCTGTGGTGAATCAGGGCATCTCGGGCAACCGCCTCTTGCACGATGGCGCCGGCGTTGCCGCGCTGGCTCGCTTCGACCGCGACGTGCTGGCCCAGCCCGGCGTCCGCTGGATGACCGTCATGCTGGGCATCAACGACATCGGCTTCGGCACCCGGCAGCCGAATGAAGTCGTCACCGCTGATGAAATCATTGGCGCGTTGCACCAGGTAGTCGAACGCGCGCACACGCACGGAATTAAAGTGATCGGTTGCACGCTGACTCCCTATGAAGGCGCGGCCTATTACAGCGAAGCCGGCGAAGTGGCTCGCCAAGCCGTGAACCGCTGGATCCGCACGAGCGGCGGGTTCGACGCGGTGGTGGATTTCGATGGCGTGGTGCAGGATCGGTCCAACCCCAAGCAGATCCGTCCGGATTTCAACATACGCGATCACCTGCACCCCAACGACGCTGGCTACAAGGCTATGGCCGAAGCGATCGATCTTTCGCTGTTTGCGCCTAAGACGGCGTCGCGCTGAAATCGGCCGCGGGGAATACCAACGCTATTTCCGTCGCCGCAGGAGTCGCTCCGTCGAGGAGACCCGCACCGGCGAAAACTGTTGCACCGCCCCTTGAAGATACGGTCGGAACTCCCGCAGCCAGTAGCGGAAGTATCCTGTTTTGTGGATCTCGACCAAGGTCCGACGGTAGTGATCCAGGAGAATGTGTGCCATCAGCTCTCCGGTTCGCCGCGTACCGATCCAGGTTGCGTTGGAAAGCCACAACGCGCTGCGCGGAAGCTGCCGCACGGCGGAGACGGCCATGAGCGACGAAAGCTCCATGACGGATCGTCCTTGCACCGCCGCCTCTTGCTTGAATTCCCGCCACTGGCTCCACAGCCGGTCGGCCGATGGGAGGATCGCGCGGGGCATACGAACGATGTCGCTGTGAAACCGCGCCCACTCGGCTCGAAGACTCGCAACATTGAGTGGGGGGATATTCGCAGTCTCCGCCAAACGGGCCGTGGTTCGTTCCAGTCCGTCGAGTAGCTGGTCCACGCTCTCGATCGCAGGTCCGTGCTCCAGCAGGCCGTCTTTCTGCAACGCCTCCGCGATTTCCGCGATTAAGCCGCGGCCGGCGCCTGCCATGTCTGAGAGCGCCGCGAACACCCAGACCGGCGAAACCTTGAACACGGCCAAACTGGCGATGCCCACCAAATTGCCAGCGGCGGATCGGATGAGGAAATCTTCCGGAAGCGTCTCACCCTTCGGGTACGCTCCTTCGACTTCGCCGACCTGCTCGATGAGAAACCGCAGTGTCGATTCGACCAGTGAATTATAGAGCCTCGACCGCCGCAACCCTGCCGGCAAAACCACTTCTCCGACCTCATGCACCGCGCCTCCCACCACCGCCGAAAGCGATCGCAGAACCCGCTCCGGAAGAGAAACGCAATATCCGGTGAGACGTTTCCGATCCATGAGGCCCCCGGGGTTGGCCGGGTCAAACCAGCTTGGTCTTCTTGATCGGCAGTTCGCGAATCCGTTTGCCGGTCGCGGCGAAAATCGCATTGCACAGTGCCGGCGCTATCGGCGGAACGCCAGGCTCTCCCACGCCAGCCGGAGGCGCGTCGTTCTGTATCAGTTGGACATGCACTTCACGCGGCGCTTCGCTGATGCGCGCCACCGGGTAGTTGTGGTAGTTGGTTTGTTGAATCCGGCCGGCTTGCGCGGTGATTTCGCCCATCACCGCTAGGCTCGTACCGAACACTGCCGCGCCCTCGAACTGCGAGCGGACGCGGTCCGGATGCACCACCAGGCCGGTATCGACGGCGTAGTCGACGCGCGGAATTCGCACCGTTCCTTTGGGATCGATCTCCACTTCGACCACCGCTGCGACATACGTCTGGAAGCTGCGGTGCACGGCAATGCCGTAGCCGTGGCCGGGTCTGGATTTCTTCTTGGCCCAGCCGGATTGTTCTGCGACCTTCTCGATCACGTTCCGCAGTCGGCCTGTGTCGAACCCGTACCCCGGTGTGTTCAATGGAATCGACTGAACGTCGAGTTTGCGCGACTTCCCCACCAGGTCCAGCAGGTATTCGACCCGGTCGCGATTGGCCGCGGTTGCCAGTTCGTCGGCAAAAGATTGCACCGCGAATGCGTGATAGATGTTCGCCACCGAACGCAACCATCCGATGCGTACATGCGCCTCCGCCGGTCCGTTCTCCGCGCGATGATTCGGAATGTCGAAAGGCACATCGCTCCAACCCATCCCCTGCTCGAAGCCGCCGAAGCGCGCCGCGACATCGTTCTGCGACTCGATCGGTGGAAACGCGCAACGCTGCAGCCAGGCCGTGGGCCGCCCTTTGGCATCTACGGCTGCCTTCATGTACATAGCGGCCACCGCGTGATAGAAGTCAAATTGCATGTCGTCTTCGCGGCTCCACACCACCTTTACCGGTTTTCCGACCTGCCTGGAAAGAAGCGCGGCTTCGGCCACGTAATCGGGCTTTGATTTGCGTCCGAAAGCCCCGCCCAGCAATGTCACATGGCAGGTGACGTCCTCGTTCTTAATGCCGAGCGCTTTAGCCACCGTATCCTGCACAGCTTGGGGATTCTGTGTAGGCGCCCATGCCGTTACTTTGCCGTTCTTGAACTCGGCTACCGCATTCACCGGCTCCATCGGTGCATGCGCGAGCATGGGAGCGTAATATTCCGCTTCATGGATCCGGCCGCCTTTGGCGAATTCGGCATCCACGTCGCCTACATTGCGAGCCACCTTTTGCGGCTTGCGCACCGTCTCAAACAGAACCTGTTTATAGGAAGCCGAGTCGTAGGCTGTGTTCGGGCCAAGTTCCCAGTTGACCTTCAACCTCTTGCGTCCCTGCATTGCCGCCCAGGTGTTGTCGGCGACTACTGCGACGCCGCCCAACGGCTGGAACGCATACGGAGGTTTGAAAGGCGGGATCTGCAGCGTCTGCTGTACGCCGCGCACTTGGCGCGCTTCAGTGTCATCGACCGATTTGACCTTGCCGCCGAAGACCGGCGGATGCTCGATCGACGCGTAGACCATGTTCGGCACGCGTGCGTCCAGGCCGAACACCGCTGTACCAGAGACAATGCCGGGCTGGTCGGTGATGGGCAAGCCCTTGCCGATGTACTTGAATTCAGAAGGCGACTTGTACTTCAGCTCTGCTTTCTTAGGGATGGGCAGTTTTGCCGCGAGCGAAACCAATTCGCCGTAGCTCGCTTTGCGGCCGCTGGCGGCGTGGGCCACCTGCTCGTTGCGGGCCACGCACTCGCTCGCGGGCACACGCCACTTAGCAGCGGCCGCCCGCTCCAGCATCAGCCGCGCGGTCGCACCTGACTGGCGCATGGCTTCGTAAAAGCTTCGGATGGAGGTGGACCCATCAGTGTTCTGATCGCCGTATTTCCTGTCTCCGATCGCCTGCTCGATCCTGACCCTGTTCCAATCGACGTCGAGTTCATCGGCCAGCACCATGGGAAGCGCGGTCCGAATGCCCGTGCCCATTTCCGAGCGATGCGCGGTGACGATCACGCGGCCGTCCGGTTCCAGGCCGAGATAGACCGTGGGTTGCCATGCCGGAGCCGCGGTCCCGTCGGCGCGGGCTTCGTCGGGCAGAATCTGTGCGCCAATCACCAGCGCGCCGGCCGAAAAGACAGTTTCCAGGAACCCCCGCCTGCTGACGAAATCGATGCGGGTCATGCCTTCACCCCCGCCGCCATTTTGATCGCCTGCCGGATTCGCGAGTACGTGCCGCACCGGCAGATGTTGCCTTCCATCGCTTCGTCGATATCGCGGTCCGTCGGCTTTGGTTTCCGCACCAGCAGGGCGGCTGCCTGCATGATCTGTCCGGCCTGGCAATAGCCGCACTGCGCCACGTTGACCTTCTCCCACGCCACCTGAACTGGATGTTGATGATTTCTGTCGAGACCTTCAATCGTGGTGACATTCTTGCCAGCGGCATCCTTCATTGATGTGACACAACTGCGCGCGGCGCCGCCGTTTACATGGACGGTGCAGGAACCGCATAGACCCATGCCGCAGCCGTACTTGGTGCCGGTCAGTGCGAGCAGATCGCGGAGATACCACAGCAACGGCATGTCTGGATCACCGTCGAAGCGGTGGCTGGCCCCGTTTACTTTCAGGTCGATCATGCATTAACCTCAAGTGGATTGTAACGCAATGAAGCTAGCGCACGGCGCGAAATGCCTGGTCGGGGTTCTGGTTCTTACAGGCTGCAACTCCCTACGGGAGAGCGCGCCCGACCCGGAGATTGCCGCCGAAGTTCAGAGAACGCCGGCCATCGACAATCACGCGCACCCCGTGCGCAACATCCTCGAAGGGCCGCCGGATCGCGAGTTCGACGCGCTGCCGGTCGACAACATGGAGCCAGCCTCCGATCCTGTGAACCTGCGAGCGAATGCACCTGCGGCCGCGGAGGCGGCGCGTCGGCTGTTCGGCAGTATCGATCGCAAGCCGCAAATCCAGCGGCAGAAGGGCGACGCTTATCCCGCTTGGGTGCTGGACCGGATCGGTGTCGACATCATGCTCGCCAACCGCGTCGCCATGGGCGGCGGAATTGAGGCGCCTCGCTTCCGCTGGGTGCCA
>Ga0310914_10003550_pt1 | contig 10752 bp, 14 predicted proteins | sample GREbulkMGAN108_FD_203450 | JGI IMG/M metagenome (GOLD analysis project Ga0310914, IMG submission 203450) | Lab enrichment of tropical soil microbial communities from Luquillo Experimental Forest, Puerto Rico - GRE.bulkMG.AN108 | ecosystem: Environmental > Terrestrial > Soil > Tropical forest >...
CGAGCGCGGCTTCGAGTCGAACATCGGCGGTCTTGTCGCGATCGACGATGCTCGCAGCAAACAGAACCATTGATTCCATCGCAAAAATCTCCCCAGCGATACGTGCCAGTTTTTCGGCAATGGCGGCGTGTTTGCCAATAGGTGCTCCCCACTGCACGCGTTCGGAAGCCCACTTTCGTGCGATAGCCAAACACCGTTTAGACAGACCCACGCAGGCCGCCGGCAGCGTCAACCGGCCCGTATTCAGCGTGGTCAGCGCAACACGCAAGCCTTTGCCTTCAGCGAGCAGGATATTTTCACGGGGCACACGCACATTGGTAAAATGGACTACTCCATTGTAAAGCGCCCTCAGGCCCATGAACCGGCAACGATGGGTGACTTCAATGCCAGGGGTGTCCATATCGACCACAAACGCGGTGATCTGGTTCTTCGGCTTGCCATCGACCATTTTCGGCGGCGTTTTTGCCATCACCACGATCACCTTCGCTTTCAGACCATTCGTGCACCAGAGTTTCTCACCGTTGAGGATGAAAGCCTCGCCGTCGGGCGTCGGTTCGGCGTGCGTTTCCATCTTCGCTGGATCGGAGCCGACTTTGATTTCAGTGAGCGCGAACGCGGAAATCTCTCCGCTCGCAACTCTTGGTAGAAACCGGCGTTTTTGCTCCTCGGTTCCGAACAAAATCAGCGGCTGTGGCACGCCAATCGATTGGTGAGCGGAAATCAATGCTGTTAGATTGCCGCAAAAGCTTCCGAGCATTATACCCGCCCGACAATAATTTGTCTGCGAAAGTCCCAGCCCGCCATATTGTGGTGAAATTTTGATTCCGAACGCGCCCATTTGGGCGAGGCCCTCAATTATTTCCTGAGGGATTTCGCCGGTGCGGTCGATTTCATCCGGATCTACGTGCTCGTTCAAAAATGTTTCAAGCCGCTGGAGAAAAGCATCACCATGGTCACTGTCTTCCATGCTTTGCGCAGGAAATGGATGGATCTGCGGCAAATTGAAGCGGCCCATGAAAAGGCCGCCCGCAAAACCGCGTTCCGCCTGCGCAGCCTCGCGCGCCGATTCAGTGAGTTCGAGCGCTTCGCGCTGCGCGGGCGACATTTTCGAGGTGTCGATGACGGGCTTCGGCTCAATTGTTGGCATACAATCTCCTCCAGTATCGGCATGCACTTTGGGCTAACCACACCGCCGAACGCCGCTCAAGCATTCCGAAATCAGTATGATCCAGTCAATATCCGCCACTCTCTCCCCCACGGCAAACAACCGTATAATCTATAGGCGACGGCGGCCCATTTTGAACGCAACGAAACCCAAGGGATTTAGCCTGGATTGTTCACAAATTTTGTTAATCAGCACGTGCCAAGGTCTTCTTGCCAGAGAAATCTCGCCAATTTATGATGCCGTGAACCCCCTCAAACAATGACTACTCAACTCAGCGCAGCAAACCTCAATCTACTCGGTCCAGATATTCAGCTTCCAGGTTATGACCGGCAGAAAGTCGGTCAGTCCATTATGCATGTCGGCGTAGGCGGTTTCCATAGGGCGCATCAAGCACTTTACACGGATGATCTACTCCGCCAGGGCGGGGATTCGATTTGGGGCTATTGCGGCGTCGGATTGCTCACGCATGATGCGCGTATCCGCGACGTCATGCGTTCACAGGATTGCCTTTACACGCTGGTAGAGCGGAGTCTGGAGGGCGACAAAGCCCGAATCATCGGATCGATCGTTAATTTCCTGTTCGCCCCGGACGATCCGCAAAAGGTGATTGAGCAAATGGCATCCCCGCAGACCCGCATTGTTTCGCTTACGATTACGGAAGGTGGATACTATATTGATGCGTCGACCGGGGAATTGGACGACAAGCATCCTGACATTCAATATGACCTGGCTCACCCGCATGAACCCCGGTGTTCGTTTGGATATCTCTTGGAGGCTCTCGACCGCAGACGGTTACGTGGTATTTCGCCGTTCACGCTGATGTCTTGCGACAACATCCAGAGTAATGGTGAGGTTGCCAAGAAGATGCTGATGGCCTTCGCCGAGTTGAGGGATCCCGTTTTTAGGAACTGGATGAGTGAGAATTGCGCATTTCCAAACAGCATGGTCGATCGCATCACGCCTGCGACAACCGATGAGCATCGCGCCTTGGTCAGAGAGAAGTTCGGAATCGATGATGGATGGCCCGTCATGACGGAATCCTTCAAACAATGGGTGATCGAAGATCACTTCCTGCTAGGACGGCCGGCATGGGAATCGGTAGGCGCACAGATGACAACTGATGTCTTACCCTACGAAAAGATGAAACTCCGCCTCCTCAATGCCAGCCACCAGGCGCTCTGCTATATAGGAATGCTGCTCGGATATCAACTCGTGCACGAGACCATGGAGGATCAGGACATCCAGAAACTTGTCGCAAAAATGATGGATGACGAAGTAACCCCGCTTTTGCCCGAAGTTCCTGGCGTTGATCTGACGGAGTACAAAAAGACACTGATCGAGCGTTTCAGGAATCCGGCGATTCGCGATCAGCTTTCTCGGATCGGAATTTACGGTTCGTCGGGTATTCCCAAGTTTGTCCTGCCCTCAATCGAGGATCAACTGCAACGCGGAGGGCCTATAAAGCTGCTGAGTTTTATCGTTGCGTCCTGGTTCCGTTATCTCAGCGGTTTAGATGAATCGGGCAAGGAAATGCCGATGCTCGATCCAATGGCCAAAACATTACGGGAACGCGCGAAGGCAGCCGGGAGAGATCCGCGGCAACTTCTTGCCATGCGCGAGGTATTCAGCGAAGGACTGGCAAATTCGCCAGCTTTTGCAAAGCAGGTCACCGACACGTTTCACAGCTTTTACGACCAGGGAGCCAGATCGACACTGCTAAAGAGCATTGCGTAATCTAATCTTATCCGGGAGATATCAAATTTGGGACGGTACGGAGGCCATCCCTCCCGGAAGGCGTTTGCGACAAACAGCAGTCTAAGCCGAACCGGTAGGGCCGGATCTCCGAGCCGGCCGTTCAAAGAAGGCGGACTCTTAAGGCAAGCGGGCAGGTCGGAGATCTGCCCCTACCTAGCCTGCATCGATCACAAATTTCAGAAGATTTTAATTTGAAAAACTATCTGATCGATTCAGGCTCCGGCAGCAGAATCCGTCCCCGCGACAGCGGGGCCAATTCTGTTGCTTTTTTGGTAAAGGAATTTTCAAACAGACTGTTTCCATACTTCTTGTTTAGAAATCTGCTCTTAAGCGGGCGCGAAGCGGCTGTTTAAGAGCTCTCTAGCCCCCCGCACCATTGTTCTACTGCCGTCGAAGGACCAGAATGGCGGAAGCATAAAACATGGTGCGGGGCGTCGACTTGGCTTCCGCGTGTTTTTTTCGGGCTAGCTTGGCGATAATAAGCTTTCGTCCCATTTTTCGACCAAAGGCGAAACTTTGCCGCTGACCAGATCTGCGAATGCCAACAATGCTTTGCGGGCGTCTCCCACTGGATAATAGAACGCATCCCAGTTTTCGCTGTCTTCACCGTCGTGATTCGGGATTACGTACTCAAAATTCCACGCTTCTTTGAGTTCGGTATAGGCGCTGACGGCCCGACGTTCAATGTTCTCCAGATCTTTTAGCGAAAGGATGCCTTTTTGGCGCCGGGTCCGACGCAATAATTTGCGCCGCATCACGTCGGTCAGAAAATCCGCTAATGAGAGGCCGCGTTCCTGCGATTGCAAAAACGTGATTTCCTCGCGCGAGAGCGGAGCCAGAAAAATGCTGAGAACCGTGACCTTTGATGCAAATGCTTCCTGCAATTTCCGACCGACGAATGGATTGCCCTCAAAGAATAAATCCCCCGTGGCCAGCATTTGCTCGGCTTTATTCAGATCAACCGCCTGGAGGTCCCCGCGAACATCTAATACAGAGAAATTTTTCCTTTCCCGAAGTCCCTCGATCTCTTGGCGGGACCTGAAATGGTAATCTTTGCCATCGGTTTCCCCGGGTCGCGAAGACCGACTATTGTAAAGCACAAGCTTTCTCAGCTTTGCCGCGTCTTCGGGATAGAACTTTGTGAATGCGGTGTGCAGCGGCCCTTTGCCGACGCAGGAAGGGCCGGAGAGAATGATGAGGCGTCCCATACCGAGAAAAGAACTTTCACAAACATCATATGGCAAGCTAATGTCCTGTCCCCGAAATAAGCATATCTTTCGTTGCGATCAAAATGGGCCGCCGGCAAGGCGCGAGGAGGGCGCATATCTAGATCGATACGTAACCGACGAGCAACGCAGCCGCCGGCCCATTTTCATCGCAACCCTCCGGGCCGCGGCCAGTTGGCTGTTTTTCCGCGTTGCTCGCTCCTCACGTATCGATTTAGATATGATCGTCGCTCGCGCCTTGAAAAACAGCCAACTGACCTGCGGCGAAAGGCATGCTTATTTCGGGGACAGGACACTAACTGCATGACGCGGAAACTTCCTTCAGAAGAACCAGCCGGAACGCAACAGTTTCACACCACACGCTGGACTCTGGTGCTCAATTCTGCCCAAAGCCAGGCGGAAACTGGAAAAGCCGCGCTTGCAGAGCTTTGCCGAATCTATTGGTATCCGATTTATTCCTTTGCTCGCCGTCGCGGTTACTCCGCAGATGACGCGAAAGATTATACGCAGGGATTTTTCCTTCATTTGCTGGAACATCGGGCGCTGACACAAGTAGATCGGCTGAAGGGCAAATTCCGATCATTCCTCCTGGCGTCATTTCAAAACTATATCTCCAATCAGGCACAACGAACGCACAGCTTAAAACGGGGCGCAGCATATGAGTTCGTGTCACTGGATTGGGAAACGGCCGAAAATCGGTACCGCCTGGAGCCGGCCGACTATCTTACCGCCGAAATAATTTTCGATGCTCGCTGGGCCGTGACGCTCCTCGAACATGTCATGACCCAAGTCGAACGGAGCTACGCGGCAGAAGGAAAATCATCAACGTTTGAAGCGCTCAAGATGTTTTTGCGCCTTGGCGGTAGTCACCCGCTGCCTAGCTACGAAGAATTGTCCCAAAAGTTGAGTATCGGTGTAGCGAGTATCAAAACTCTGGTACACCGGCTTCGGAAGCGATATTCGACGATTCTACGCGAAGAAGTTGCGCGCACGGTGTCCGAACCCGCGGAAGTGGATAACGAGATTCACGCCCTCTGCAACGCTCTGATCGCAGCCGAAGGCCGGCTGAGCTAGTGCAAAATGGGGACACCACGGAGGTCGTCCCTCGCTAAATAAACGTTCAGGGAAAGGAACCTGTCGGCGAAAAGGCAGACCTTTCGCCGAATCTTCGAGATTTTTCTGAAACTCTGAAACCGGATTCTGAAAAATCATTTAGTACAAGGTAGCGGACGGTCGATTGGTTAAATAAACGGCCTGCTCCTGAAGCAATGAACCGAGCAAAACTATGAACGCTACTATGCTCAAGTCTTTGGAAAGACTTCCAAGCCAATCCGGCATTGTCGGAGATGCTTCCTTCGCGACACGGAAATCAGACGAGGCAGCGCCATCAATTGAATCCCGGCTTGGGAAATTGGCCAAAACAGAGACACTGAGCCAGGAGATTGAAACCTTTCTTCTCCTGCTGGTGGGAATTCTGGGGCTCCTGACGATAGCCTATGGGCTGGAACAGGTTTTTTCGTTTATTCAGAGCGAACCGGTTGCCACGGGGATAGCGCACTTGACGAGGTAATGGCGGACTTGTCGACGGGCGTTGCAAGCAACGGCACGTGTTTAGCGCTTTTAACACGGGCACGACTGCTACACGGGACGCGGGGTCGATAGGGGTGAGTAGAACCGACGCGCCTCGGAGAGGCGCTCTGATAATAGGCGGGCGCTTCATTTCTGTTTAGCGCGTTTAGGCCTAGTTAGTGCCAAAATAATGCCCAGTGCTGGCCTCAGTTGGTCGCGTACTGCTTGGAACGTTGGTCACCGTGTTTGGCGCATCTGGCGCTCTCACACTGGCAGCAGGTCAGATTCGGGATCTGGTCAGTGCCGGCGGAATTCGGCCGTGAAAGTCAGTCAACTAGGAATAATGGAACCAGGGATAGGTCGATAAGAAGAGTGATCTTTAAGGGAGCTGCTGGCAGGTCGAATATTTGACCTGTGCCTCTTCACCCCCCCAGAAAGCGAGGGGAGTGGATGGAATCCGCACGATGAGCGCGGCGGATGTGAACCTCTATTGGAACCTCGTTCCGGGCGTTCGCTACCATCTAAGCGCTAAACCATCGATAAGAGTGCGCAAACAGTTTGAAATTTTCTTGAGTCCCACAATATCTGGTATCTGTAGAAACGCGGTTATCCTACATAATGGGTGTTGGCCGCTTGCGAGAACCGAAATCCGTGCTACGTTCGCACTTCATCCCCGGTATCCTGGGGTTGGAAGGGAGGAAAAGTAAAAATGGCGAACGAAGACAAGCTCTACATCGAGCAGCGCCCGGACAGTAGGTATGCAGTCCGTTGGGGTAACGCCCAAAGGGCTAGCGTTGTAATGGATACTCAACGCGAGCCGATCGAATGGGCAAAGGAACATCATCCTGACATCCATCCGGACGTCGAGCGTGTCCGAAACACCGAGAAGGGTGGCCGCGACAAGTGGCGCAAGGCGTATTGAAACGCCAGACGACAGTTCTCTCCAGAGCTATGAATATCAAGGGTACCCCATGAAAGGTCTATTCACTCCGTTTGTCTCATCCTCCGTTCCGTTTCTCCAATTGTTCGACGCTCCAACTGCTCGATCTTCGAACCGTCTACCTTCAGGGCATAAAATGCTTCATCTGTCCGGGCTTTCTTGAACGTGATCAGCCGGGGAACCGTGTCCCTGAATCGCGCTGGAATCTGGTTGGCATTCGCCCTCTCCGCAGCAGTATGCGATGATCTGAACCCTATGCCCAAAAGGCGCGACGATCCTGGACCAAAGCCACCGACAATCTCTTTGGAACAAGGCAAACGCAGACTGCAAGCGATGCGAGACAAGGGCATCGACATGCTGCGGAATCGTCCACTTTCCGAGAGTACCGTCGAAACATGGGCGAACACTTCGTTCGATTACGTCAAGCAGACATTTGGCGAAAGCAGCAACCATTTAAATACGTTTCGCGGCCAAGTCAGGATAACGATGGTCGAGGGAGTTAATCGCTATGATGTATATGCGGAACGCGAAGACGCAGAGACGCTCCAAAGGAGGGTAGAGGTTCTCAATACGCTGATTGATCTCATCGACCAAGAGCTATCTTTCTCTCCATCCCCGGCTGTCCGAAGCGAAGACTTTTGGAGCCGACTCCACCCGTCTGTGGTTCGAGTGTCGAAAGCTAGATTTGAGGCCGGCCAGTACGCAGACGCCGTCGAGGCGGCATTCAAGGAACTGAATTCAACCATTAAGGAGCACATCCGCAAACCGACAGGTCAGGAATATGACGGCGCCGACCTCATGAACCGAGCTTTTTCGCCAAACAGCCCGCTCATCCGCGTTTCCGACTTGTCTACTGAGGACGGTAAAAGCATGCAGAAGGGAAACATGCAAACTTTCTCTGGAGCGATGACTGGCATCCGGAATCCAAAAGCTCACTCAAACGTCATCGTTGACGAGAAGCGCGCCATTCATCACCTGCACTTGGCAAGTCTGCTGCATCATGTCTCCGACGAGCGATTGTGATGCTGGTCGCGTTTTATGTTCGACATTTTCACGGAAGAGATTGAACTCACGATTAAAAGCGGGATAGCAAACCTTTATTGGTATCACGGCGACTTAAAGAAAGCCTGGTTGCGCGGTGGGGTCGATCGAACCACTTGCGATTCATTGTTCAGTAAGCGGCAAGCCGACGGATCCAAGTTTACGAAGCGTCTGCTTATGGACATGCTTTATGAACAGCTCCGGACCTCGGGTTTTAATCGACGTTTAGAGATTTCACGCAATTTTGTGCGTTTCCTTGTTGAGCATCAAAGCTTCGTTCCTCAGGCGGACGGGCACAGGATCGAGATCGCCGAACACTGTGCCCTTAAGCTAAAGGCGGTCATTGAAGATCAGAAAAAGGAACGTGAACGACTAGAATTCCAAGCACACAAAACCGCAAGCGATTCATCTCAAGAGCGAGATTTTTCACAACAAGGCCATCCAAGAAGCATTTACTGCGGCCAAGGACCTTACGCCTCAAAAGCGCGGATACGAACTGGAGAAGATTTTTACTCGGTTGATGCGAGCATCCGCGATTCCGGTAGAAGAACCATTCCGGATTGAAGGCGAGCAGATCGACGGAGCAATAAAGTACGAAGGTCACTATTACCTTATCGAAGCAAAATGGACCGACGCAAAGACCGATCCGAAAGAGATCGCAAGCTTTTATTTTAAAGTCGAGGGCAAGTTGGAAGGGCGAGGGATATTCATCTCGATAAACGGATTCACAGACGGAGTATTAGCAGCCCTGCCGAGAGGTAAAGAGATCCGTGTGCTTCTGCTCGATGGCACTCACGTTGCGAAGGTGATTTTTGGGACTTACACTTTTCAACAACTCCTCACGCATTCCATCGCTCATGCCTCGCTTAGGGCTGAGATCTACTGCCCTCACACGATTGATTAGCGACTTTGAAAACACGGTCCGTCTTGCCGTCCCACCGAATCCCGTTCTAGGCCCCCTGCTCGTAGCGATAAAGAATCTCGAACCCCGCAATCGACCCTTGATGCGAGTACTCGATCTTTCTCATGGCAGCTTCGATATCGTTCATCACCGACAGCCTGCCCCTGGTCGTGCCGGTGATCGAAATGGTGTCAGGGGTGATTGAGTACGTGAAATCGGGTGAAAAATGGACGCAGAAAAGTTTTACGTTTACTTAAACCTTGACGCCTTCCCAGCGGCTTGGGCTGCATACCGCGGAGTTATGTGTAGCGCCGCGACTGTCGGAACGAAGGGCTTCCGTCCCTTCGCTTATTGGCCGTTCGGTTTGCTCAAGAGGGCTGCAAATGGAGATCGATTGAGTCTTCGCCGACTGGAGAAGGAGCTCGCACTCGAACAAATCCGGCGTGCGCACTACCCCGAGAAAGTGTCTCGCCTCCACGGAATTTATCTGTGGAAGACGAGAGATGATGCTATTCGAGGTGAACGCTGGCGGCTGACAGAAGGTCAATATTTCGCGCAGGAACAGCTTGTCGAAGTCGAATTTTATTACACAAACCGGACGGAGGCCGACACGCAATGGATCGACGCGCACGTGTTAGACGACGGCTATGTTCTGAACCGCAACGACCTGTCGTGGGCGCATAAGTACTGGACGGGAGAAGGAAGAAACAATGAACCACATTGGGAACAGATAGTCGAGGGTCGAGGATTGATCCGGACGACTGCGCTCCGCCAGCGTGCCTTGCAAAGAATAGAGACCGACTCTCCTCGGCTCCTGGGCGAGGCAGAAATTGGTCGCCCCGCTGGAGAACTGGGCAGCGATTTGAATGTGATCGCTCCATTTGTTGTCGTCGATAGGCCGGGAATTCTCAGGGCGAACTATTTCGTTGACGCGCGAGACGATACGCCAGAGTTCATGACCAAGCTCGGGCAGCACATTGTATCCCTGCCAAAACAAAACGTGCACGGGAGGACATTGGAGCTTTTGCTCCCTGGTATTCAGTACACTGCCGACCTTCGAAAAGAAGGGTTTGATTTTGACCTTAGGCTTCTTTCTGAAGAAGGGCGCTCGCAGATCTCTTATGCTGTATCACCGCGAGACAGCTTCGATTGGAGCTCGTTACGGGTGGCCTCGACACCGGCAGACGGAACGCGCGCGAGTGCGTAAAGATCTTTACAGGCTGCGCAGCTCGTTTAGGCTCTTCAGCCCACCAACGTTCTCCCGCGTTCATGGGGAAGCTTCTGTATCGGCCTAAAGTGCGAAACTGTTCCACGTTTCGAGAGTTGGTACCGAAGGCTTTTTCAAGATAGGAGCCGGTTACGGTCTCCCACGAGCTGTACGGAGCTTTGTCGAGAAGACCAATCGCTATCAACTTATTGCCCTCTTCGATCTGACGCTGGATCAGTTCAATGCCTTTCTGCGGCAACACAGTGGGATTCCCGATGGGAGGCGGAGATTGCTTCTTAGATGACATTTCTCAGCTTTTGAGTGTGGGCGAGTGGAACTGCAAAAGTGGCTACCTATCTCATTATAAGCTAGCTGCTTCGCATGGATTCGAACCATGACAAAGTGGTCCAGAGTCTTTTATGATCCGATAGCAAGTGTTTTCATCTGCTATCAACTGTTGCCTCCTCACGATCAGTACAAAGATGCCTCCAAAGACTAACCATCGAACAGCAGTGAAGACACTTAATTCAAACACTGCAACCAGAATCAGGAATGTAATGCTCTTCGTCATCGCCGGGACCGTTAAACGGTGATAATTGTACCGCGGTTGGTCGCGCTCAGCCGAAGACCATCGCGACTACTGAGGTTTCGGTGTCATTCCCGGCAACCGCCGAAGGCGGGTTAAGCGGGCCAAGCGGGATCAGTTCGAAGCTCATGAGATGGGCCTGACCTAGCCACGCTAAACATACCGTCCCGGAGGGACGGCTTGGAGTTTGAACATTTCGAAGGGCCTTCAAGCCCCTGAGAAGACGGGCGAGAACGCCCGTCCCACATTGTGGCGCGGGCGTCCCCGCCCGCGGTACCGTCCCGGAGGGACGGCTTGATAATAGCCCGGCGCGCTTCAGCTTCAGCGCCGGGACTCAAAAACAAAAAGGGATCCCCCGTCCC
>Ga0310914_10003551_pt1 | contig 10751 bp, 8 predicted proteins | sample GREbulkMGAN108_FD_203450 | JGI IMG/M metagenome (GOLD analysis project Ga0310914, IMG submission 203450) | Lab enrichment of tropical soil microbial communities from Luquillo Experimental Forest, Puerto Rico - GRE.bulkMG.AN108 | ecosystem: Environmental > Terrestrial > Soil > Tropical forest >...
CAGCCACACGGCGAGGAACCCGAACACCACCGCCGCGCCGCGGCTGATGCCGGCGTCGCGAGCATAATGGGGGCGCCACGGCAATTGCGGCACAGTCGCCGCTTCGAGGACTTCCACTTGGGGGGCGACTTCGCTGTCGCTGGCTTCCAGTCGCGCGAGACGGTCCGAAGCAGCGCGGTGCAGCTGTTCGAGATGCGTCAGATCCTCCTGCATCGCTTTGAATTCGCCAAAGCGCACCATGAAGGTCTGCACCGCACTTTTGTTGTCGTTGATCTGCTGCTGCAATTGCTCGACGGCTCCGCGGGCCGCGGTCACTTTTCCTTCCGCTTCGGCAACCGCGGCTCGCTGACCGGCAGCGCGCTCCGTCTTGATCTGCTGTTCGAGATTGTCGAGCCGCGCGCGCGTCGCTTTTATGGCCGGGTCCAAATCCAGATATTGTGGTGTGAACCGTTGCTGCACATCATGCAGCTCTTCGCGCAATTGCGAAGCGCGCCGTTCCAAATCCGCAACGGTCGGGTTATCCCTGGCAGAGACGAGCCCCTGGCCCGCTGAAGCGGCGTTGCGTACCGCGCGCAGCTGTCCTTCGGCTGCAGCTAGCTTGCCCTTGGCCTCATTGAGGTCCATGGCGAGGCCTTTTGCGGCGGACAGCAGCTGGTTTTCGTCTCGCTCCGTCGAGACGATATCGTTGCTCGCCCGGAATGCCTCTACCTTCTGCCGTTTCGCCGCTACTTGTTGCTCCAGGGCTTGAACCGAGTCACGCAGCTGGTCGGCGCCGGTCCCGGTCGATTTTTGGTAAGCCGTTGCCAAATGCTCCTGATAGACGCTGGTCAAGGTATTCACCAGTCGCGCCAGAAACTGCCGCGGCGGACCCTCGGCGCGCAGCAGCACCACCTGAGTGCCCTCGACGGTTTCGGTGCTCAGCATATGCCGCACGCCGTCGACCGGATCGCTCCGGACATCGGAAGGCAGTTCCCCGGATTTCGACAGGCGCTCGACGACCTCCTCCAGTAACGGACGACTGGTGAGGACCTGAACTTCCCTGAGGAAGGATTGGGAGCCGCGCTCCTCCGCACCTCTTGCCTCCGGCCCGGTTGTGGCGGCGACGGATGTCGAGCCGACGACGGATGCCGGCGTTGCCGAAGCCGGCGTGATCTCCAACCTTGCGGTAGCCTGGTACTCCGCTGGTCGCATGACCGTGTAGGTCAAGCCGAGGAGCAACACCGGGAGGAAGGCACACAAAAACACACCGAGCCGGCGGTTCCGCGGCTTGCCCGCCGGCATTTCTTGCAAATCCGGCGAAAACACACCGAACGAAAACTCTCGATCGTCCCGTAGGTGGGGAAGATTAGGCATGTCGAGCCGATCTTCTTGTGCAGCCGATCCGGCGATAATGATAGCAGATCACGACGCGACAGTGGCGGCTTGCTTGCAAGCCACGGCACGCTTTACCTTGTTTGTCCGAGAACCATCCTCCTTCAGGAGCTAGGGAACGCCCGATGATCTGCGATGTCCACGCGCACTATACGCCAAAGAATTTCAGCGAGTTCATGGGCGATCGGTTTGCCTCGCCGGTCCATTTGCCGGCCAAGCGCGGAATGGCGCGCCATCCATTCTCGGATTCCCCAGAGGACATCGAGGGCCGGTTTAGACTGATGGATGAAGCGGGGGTGGAGAAGCAGGTCTTGTCGCCGAACCATCCCCCTTACCTGCCCGACGAGGTGGAGTGCGTCAAAGCGGTGCAAATGCTCAACGACGGCTACGCTGACCTGGCGCACCGCTATCCCCAGCGCATCGCCTCGTATGTGATGCTGCCGTTGCCGCATATCGACGCGGCGCTGAGGGAGATGGAGCGCGGGTTCGATCAGTTGGGCTGCGTCGGCGTCAACATGAACATCGTCTGCCTCGGTCGCTCGATCGCCGAAACCGAATTCGAGCCGATCTACGCCGAGATGAACCGACGCGGCGCCGTACTCTTCGTCCACCCGGCCGGGTCGGGGATCTGCTCGCCGTTCATTGTCGATTACGGCTGGCGCGCCGCGGTCGGAACCTCGCTCGAAGACGCGACCTTTGTCTTGCACATGATCGCCAAGCAGATCCCGCACCGTTATCCGAACATCAAATTCATCGTGCCGCATCTCGGCGGACCGGTCCCGATGCTGTTGAACCGCCTCGACAAACAAGGCCAGAGCCAGAGCGGTCACCCCAACCTCGCCGAGGCGCCGGGTGTGACCGCCAAGAAGTTCTGGTACGACACTGTGTGCTACGGCTCGAAGGCGGCCTTCACCTGCGCCCTCCAAGCCTTCGGTGCGGATCACCTGGTGACCGGCAGCGACTACCCGGTATTACAGGATTACGAGGCCTACAAGGAGACCTTCGCCTATATCGAGCGGCTGGGGTTGCCAAAAGCCGATACCGACAAGATCCTGCACCACAACGCGCAGGCGCTGTTCGGCTTCGCGCATTAGCCGGCAGCCGCCTCAGGTGTTCTGGCCAACGAAGTCGATCAGCTCTTTGGTTTGCGCGGTGACGCAGTGGTCCTCAGCCTCCGCGACCTTTGCGTGAACTCTGCTGCCTCTGCGATAATGTGTTCTGTTGCCGGGCTCCTTAGAAGCGAATGTCGACTGGCGGAAGGCCGAACTCGGAGCGGCCGAAGACGGCAGCGGCCCGCTCTGGATTGTTCCCGACGTGGGCGCGCATGGCATGAATATCGCGCCAGGCCCGCTGGATCGGGTTGCTGAGAAAGATGCCGCGGCCGCCGCTCGCCTCCATCAGACGGTCGACGGCGCGCATGCTCCAATCGACCGCCTTGGCGGAATCCCAGCGGTAGCGCGCCCGCCGGGTCAACGGGATCTCCTCTCCGGCCGAGGCGAGCGCCATCATCTCCCTCATATTGTCGCGCATGCGCTCGTAGGCGCCGCCGACCTCGGCGGCGGATTCGGCCAGGCGAAACTGGGTGAACGGATCCTCGGCGAGCCGCGAGCCGTCGCGCAGGTTTACCCGCACCTGGGACTGTTCGCGGAAAGCATCAAGCGCACCGAGCGCCACGCCGATCGCCGGGGCCGCGATCGAATTGGGAAAGACGGCGCCGAAGGGCAGCCGGTACAGCGGTCCGTTATTGAGGGCGGCGCCGGGGTTGCGCAGATGAAACGCATCGAGATAGGAGTGCGTGCGGTATTCGGGGACGAACGCGTCCTCGACCACGATGTCCTTGCTGCCTGTGCCGCAGAGACCGGTCACGTACCAGTTGTCGTCGATCCGGTAGTCGCGGCGCGGCATCAGAAACATCCGCGCATCGGGCGGCGCGCCGCTTTCGACGACCGGGGCAATGCCGCCGAGTGCGGCCCATTGGCAATAGTCGCAGCCGCTGGAGAAAGACCAGCGCCCGCACAGTCGAAACCCGCCGGCGACCCGCTCGACCGTGCCGGTCGGCGCCAGCGATGTCGAGATCTGGACGGCGGTGTCTTCGCCCCACACGTCCTCCTGCGCCTGGGGCGGAAACAGCGCTAGGTGCCAGTTGTGGACGCCAACGACGCCGAGGATCCAACCGCTCGACCCGCACACCGCGGAGACTTCCACGATCGCCTGATAGAAGGTCTTGGGATCGAGCTCGTAGCCGCCCCAGCGCTTCGGCTGGATGCAGCGAAAGAGCCCGGCCTCCTGGAAGTCGTTGAAGGTCTCGTCCGGCAGGCGCCGCAGCTTCTCAGCATGAGGTGCACGCTCGTGCAGCACCGGCAGCAGATCCCGCACTCGCTTCAGGTAATCTTCAGGCGTCATAGCAAAACAACACCTCACCGCAGAGCACGCAGAGGGCGCGCGGGGGACGCAGTGTTCTTGCGCTCCGCGACCTCTGCGCCATCCTCCGCGACCTCTGCGGTAAAATTTTTGGTCAGCCGAGGGGGCCCTGGAAGACCTGGTCGACATAGGTGTCGGAGAGCGGCTCCAGCGCCTCGGGCCATTCGCGCTGGATCTGGCGGCGCGCCGATTGTGGCCGCACCCGGCCGTCCCAGCCGACCTGCTCCATGTAGTAATAGAGCTGGATGCAATGCCCGTCGGGATCGAGCGCGAAAGCCGAATAATCGATCCCGGGATAGAGCTCGGGCGGGATCGAATCGACAAAGCTGACGCCGCGCGATTTGAGAAAGGCAACGGCTTGGCACAACTGTTCGTAGCTGCCGAGCTCGACGCCGAACGACATGCAGGTGCTGCGCTCGGTGAGGCCGAGCCCGCGCCGCAGTTCCTTCGGGAAGAGCCCGAGGCTGTGATGCTCGGCGCCGCAGCGCAGGAAAACGCAGCGGACGCCCTGATAACGTGTCTCCTCGCTGCGGACAAACCCGACCCGCTCGGTATAGAAGGCCTCGGCGCGCTCGACGTCGTCGACAAACAGACTGACGGGGCCGATCTTGGTGATCTTGAACGGCCGCGGCAGCATCACCCCTTCCACGTCATAGGTTGCCGCGAGGGTGTCCGGCGGGCGGTGGCCCGAGAGGACCGCGATGCCCTTGGCCTCCGCCTCGGCAACTTCGGCCGCCTCGGACATCTGCGGCAGCGGCGGCTTCTCTTGAAAGCCGCGGTAATACAGGTCGCGCGGCTTGCTCAGCCGGTTCCAGCCGATCTGCTCGATGCCGTAATAGAATTCGTTGGTGTGGCCGTCGGGATCATAGACGTAAACGTGCCAGTTGCTGCCCGGCATGTCGCGCCCGACGCGCTGAACGCGGACCTGTTGTTCCTGGAAATAGGTGTGGGCGTCGACAATCTCCTTGAGGCTTCCACACTGCCAGGTGATTTGGTTGATCGTGACCTCGGGGGCGAATTTGCGGTCCGCTCGGTGGTCCATCACCTTCTTCGGAAAGAGGACGAAGGCGTGGTGGTCAGTGCCGTAGCGCATAAAATAGCCGCGTGGGTCGCCGAGGTCGCCATCCTTCGGGTACCAGGGCATCCGCGAGAAATCGAGTGTATCCGAGGCGGTAAAGCCGAGCAGATCGCCATAGAATTCGCGGCCCTCGGGAAGCCTTTCGACGTTGAACCCGAAGTGCCCGAGGCGCCGCACTTTGAACGGCCGCGGCAGGTAGACCCCGCCGACATTGTAGCGTCCGTTGACCGATGACATCGCTGGTTCCCTCCTTTGCGCTACTTGGCGCGGGCGTCCCTGCGCCTTTTCGCGGTACATCCTGGTTTATTATCATCTCGTTTCCGTCGGTCGCCAAGCGGGTCGCCGCATCGACGACGGCTTCGGGAGATCCTCATCCGGCGGGCTGGGACTGCAATTGAATGTAGTTCTCGACCCCGATTTTGATGATCAGCTCCAATTGCGTCTCGATGAAATCGACGTGGTGCTCCTCGCTGACCAGGATCTCGCTGAACAGGTCGCGGGTCACAAAGTCGCGCACCCTTTCGCAATAGGGGATCGCCTCGCGTAATTGGGGGATTGCCTGCTGCTCGAGCTGCAAATCGCACTCCAGGACCTCGGGCACGGTATTGCCGATCAGCAGCTTGTCGAACTCGAGACGGGGTGCGCCGCCGAGGAACAGGATGCGCTTGATCAGCATGTCGGCGTGTTTCATCTCGTCGATCGACTCGCCGTATTCATAGGCGCCGAGCTTGACGACACCCCAGTGCTCCAGCACCCGGGCATGGAGGAAATACTGATTGAGTGCGGTCATCTCGTTCTTCAGCACGGCGTTGAGGTGCATGATGACAGTTTCATCGCCTTGCATGGTCGGCCTCCCTTCTTCGTGCGAGAATGCAAGCGCCGGGCGCCCTTCGCTGTCAACGCCCTAGCGTGCTACCCTGCCGCGCGGGTTGATCGTGCGCGATGTCGTCTAACGAGGGGAATAGCTGATGCAGCAACACGGCTTCGGCAGACTTTGGCCGGTTTCGGCGCTGACCCTGGGGGGCGGCGGGATCGGCATGGTGTGGGGCGAGACGACGTTCGACGAATGCATTGCCACGGTGCGCGACGCGGTCTCCTCCGGGATCAATCTGATCGATCTCGCCCCGAGTTACGGCAACGGTAAGGCCGAAGAGGTGGTCGGCGAGGCCTTCGACGGCCGGCTGCCCGAAGGTGTGCGGGTCACCAGCAAGTGCGGTCTCGGCAATGCGCCGCGCGCCGAGATCGAGCCGTTGCTGAGGCAATCGATCGAGGGCAGCCTCAAACGGCTGCGCCGTTCGCGGCTCGATCTGTTCTTTCTCCATTCGAATGTCGTGCCTGACGCCCAGTACATCGCGCGCTGGCCCGACGGCGCCCGCCGCATGACGCCCTACGACACCTTTGTCGCGGAGGTTCGCCCCATCTTCGAGCGGCTTGTCGGCGAGGGCTTGATCGGCGCCTGGGGTCTGACCGGGATCGGCCACCCGGACACGATCGTCCGGCTGCTCGGCGAGCGCCCCGCTCCGGCGGCGGTGCAATGCATCGCCAATCTGCTCGACTCACCTGGGGCGCTGAAGTTTTTCGACGGCCCCGCGAAACCACGTGAAGTCATGGCGGCGGCGCGTACCAATGGGGTCGGCGTCATGGGGATCCGCGCGGTGCAGGCGGGTGCCTTGACCGGCGCGCTCGACCGGCCGTTGCCGGCCGACCATCCGGAGATGCGCGATTACGCCCGCGCCGACGGCTTCCGCCGTCTTGCCGCCGAACTCGGCATAACGCCGGCTTTTCTGGCGCATCGCTATGCACTGTCGCTGCCGGTCGACACCGTGGTACTCGGCGTCAAGAACCGCACCGAGCTCGCCGAGTGCGTCGCTGCCGCCGATGCCGGCCCATTGCCGGCAGAGTTGCTCGCCCGGGTCGACCAGTCGGTCGACCGTACGGCCGAGTAGGCTATGCTGGTGCGCAATGAACGCCGAGGGACGAAATCGCCCTGAACGCCGGCTCGCCGCAATCCTGGCGGCCGACGTGGCCGGCTATTCGCGGCTGATCGGGGCTGACGAGGAAGGCACGCTCGCGGCGCTTAGGGCGATGCGGGCGGAGGTGATCGACCCGGCGATCGCCACGCATCGCGGCCGGCTGGTCAAGACGACCGGGGACGGGCTGCTGGTCGAGTTCGCCAGCGTCCTCGACGCGCTGCGCTGCGCGGTCGACGTCCAGCGGGAGATCGCCGGCCGAGACGCCGACACTCCTTCAGACCGCCGCATCGAGTTGCGCATCGGCATCCATCAGGGTGACATCGTTGTCGAGGATGGCGACATTTTAGGCGATGGGGTCAATGTCGCAGCACGGCTCGAGGCCCTGGCCCATCCAGGTGGGATTTACGTATCGGCGCGGGTTCAGGAGGACGCGGCCGGTAGGCTCGACCTCGCCTTCGCCGATTTGGGCGAGCAGACCCTCAAAAATATCGCGCGTCCGATCCGGGTGTATCGAGTCGGGTCGCACAAAGCCTCGGCCGCGCCGTCGCAAGCGCCCTTGCCGCTCCCCGACAAGCCCTCGATCGCGGTGCTGCCGTTCCAGAACATCAGCGGCGATCCGGAGCAGGAAGTCTTCGCCGACGGCATGGTCGAGGACATCACCACCGCGCTGTCGAAGCTCAGGTGGTTCTTTGTCATCGCGCGCAATTCGAGCTTTGCCTACAAGGGCCGCACGGTCGACGTAAAACAAGTCGGCCGAGAGCTCGGCGTGCGATATGTCCTCGAAGGCAGTGTCCGCAAGGGCGGCAACCGGCTGCGCATTACCGCGCAGCTGGTCGAAGCCGAGACCGGCAATCACGTCTGGGCCGAGCGCTACGATCGCGACCTCAGCGACATCTTCGCGGTGCAGGACGAGATCACCGAACGGGTCGTGGCGGCGATCGAGCCCGAGCTCTACGCGGCCGAAGACATCCGCAGCCGCCGCAAGCCGCCGGACAGCCTCGACGCCTGGGAATGTGTAATCCGCGCCTTGTCGGCAATCGGGCTGGGCACGCGTGACGCGAATGCCGAGGCCGAGCGTTTATGCCGACGCGCCATCGCGATCGCGCCCGACTATGCGATGGCCCACAGCCTGCTCGCGTGGGCATTGTTGCGCCGCACGATATGGGCGGGCAACTTGCCGGACGTGGCGCCGGAGATCGGCGCGGAAACGCAGACTACGCTCGCGCTCGACGATCGCGATCCGTGGGCGCATTTGGTGCAAGGCGTCTTGCTGTCTCGCTTGCATCGCACCGCTGAGGCCGTGCAGGCACTGCGCAGGGCGTTGAGCTTGAACCCCAACTTTGCGCTGGCGCATGCGTACCTCGCAAACCTGCTCGTTTGGCAAGGACTGCGCGAGGAGGCCGTCGAAGGAGCCGAGCACGCGCTCAGGCTCAGCCCGCACGATCGGCCTGTCGGGCTGTACGCCTCCGTGGCGCTGGCAGGTGTTCATTTCGCCTCCGGTCGTTATCAGGAATGCGCCGCATGGGCGCGTGCGGCCTTGGAGAAAAGCCCCGGACATGTCGGGGGACACGGCCTATTGACTGCGGCATTTGGAATGGCTGGCGATCCGATCGCAGCAGCTGATGCCTGCGCTATGCTGCTCCGGCAATTTCCAGGCTATTCGCTGGCGCGGATGTTTGAGCAATCCCCAGTCACGGGTGAATTCGCCAAGCGCTTTGGCGAGGGGCTGCGCCGGGCTGGCATTCCCGAGGTATGACCATCAAAGGAGAAATCACTTGAGCCAAGCTCTAGAAGGCATTCGCGTCATCGATTTCACGCACGACCAGGCAGGCCCCTCCTGCACGCAGATGCTGGCTTGGCTCGGCGCCGATGTGATCAAGATCGAGCGGCCGCCGCATGGTGACCGGGCGCGGCGGCTGTGGAACGCCGACAACCCGAACCTCGACAGCTTTTTCTTTCTGCTGCTCAACAGCAACAAGCGCAGCACTGTGATCAATTTGCGTAGCGAGGAGGGCAAGGAGATTGCCCGCCGCCTGATCAAAGACGCCGACATCGTCGCCGAGAACCTCGGCCCGGGTGTCATGGATCGTCTCGGCCTCGGCTATGAGGCCCTCAAAGCGCTGAACCCGCGCGTTATCTACGCCTCGGTCAAGGGCTTCGGGTCGTATGGCCCTTACAGCGGGTTCAAATGCTTTGAGCCGGTGGCGCAGGCGACCTCCGGGGCAATGAGCGTAACCGGCGAGGCCGGCGGCCCGCCGCTGGTCAACGGCGCCAATATCGGCGATTCCGGCACCGGCATGCATCTGACCATCGCGATCCTAGCCGCCCTCGTGCAGCGCCACAGCACCGGCCGCGGCCAGCTCGTCGAGGTCGCGATGCAGGAGGCGGTGCTGAACCTGACCCGGGTCAAATACACACAGACCCTGGCTAACGGAAAGCCGCTCGAGCGTACCGGCAACCGCCCGGCCACCGGCGGCTGGTCCGACCTCTTGCGGTGCGCCGGAAATGGCTCGGACGACTATGTCTACATCACGATCCCGCCCGGCAATCCGGAGATGTTCGAGGCGATGACCGAGGTCATGGGGCGCCCGGATCTGCGCACCGACGAGCGTTTTGCTATACCTCCGGCGCGCGCCAGGAATGGTGCCGCATTGACCGCGGAGATCGAACGTTGGACCGGGACGCGCGAGAAGCGCGAGGTCATGAAGGCGTTTGCCGGTCGCGGCATCGTCTGCGGTGCGGTGCTCGACACCGCCGAGGTGCTGGCCGACCCGCATCTGCGCGAGCGCGAGACGATCTTCGACCTCGACCACCCGACGCGCGGTCGCTTCTCGGTGATCGGCTGTCCGGTTCGGCTTTCGGATTCTCCGGTCACCGCCAAGCGCGCGCCGCTGAAGGGCGAGCACACCGAGGAGGTGTTGCACAGCCTCGCCGGCTACAGCTCGGAAGAAATTCGCCAGCTCCGGGAGAAGCAGGTGATATAGTGGGCGCGGAGGAACCCGATGAGCGAGCCGATCAAGCTGGAGATCTTTACCGATTACGTCTGACCCTGGTGCTATCTCAGTACCGTGCGTATTGAAAAACTGAAGCAGACGTTCGAGATCGACGCAACCCTGGTGCACTTCCCGCTGCATCCCGAGACCCCTGCCGAAGGGCGCTCGATGGCGGAGGTGTATGCCGGGCGCAACGTCGATCCCGAAGCGATGTACACCCGCATGAAGCGACTGATGGACGAAGAGGGGCTGCCCTACGGCAGGCGAACCCACACCTACAACAGCCGGTTGGCCCAAGAGCTAGGCAAGTGGGCCGACACCAAGCCCGGCGGCGAGGCCCTCCACGACGCCCTGTACAAGGCCTATTTCGTCGACGCGCGCAACATCGGGGACACCGAGATCTTGGTCGAGCTCGCGCAATCTGTCGGATTGTCGGCGGAGGAAGCGCGGGCGGTGCTGGCCGAGCGCCGCTTCAAGGAGGCGGTCGACGCCGATTGGGCAAAATCGCACCGCTACGGGGTCACCGGCGTGCCGACCTTTGTGGCCGACCGCTATGGCGTGGTCGGCGCCCAGCCCTACGAGGTGCTCGAGCAGTTGCTCGACAAGGCCGGCGCCAAGCGCCGCCTGTAGATCGGTGCCGAGATCCTTGCGGCCAGTATCGGCGGCGCGCGATACGGCGGTCTGGCCGGCCTGCGCGACCGCGCGCTGATCGGCCTGATGGTCTATTCCTGCGCCCTCATCGGCGCGGCGTTCGGCCTGATGGTCGAGTATGTCTTTACGCAGAACTGCCGGCTCTGGGTGCGGTAGCGCGAGAAGGGCGGTAAGCGCCACGCGATGCCGTGTCACCACAAGCTCGAGGAATATCTCACCGCATAGGTCGACGGCGCGGGCCTGCGCGGCGATCCCAAAGGGCCG
>Ga0310914_10003556_pt1 | contig 10749 bp, 9 predicted proteins | sample GREbulkMGAN108_FD_203450 | JGI IMG/M metagenome (GOLD analysis project Ga0310914, IMG submission 203450) | Lab enrichment of tropical soil microbial communities from Luquillo Experimental Forest, Puerto Rico - GRE.bulkMG.AN108 | ecosystem: Environmental > Terrestrial > Soil > Tropical forest >...
TACCAAGGACGCGCTCTGCCAACTGAGCTAAGAGGGCTTGTCCTTTCTCGTGCTCCAACCTCTGACTGGAGCGGGAAACGGGATTCGAACCCGCGACATTCAGCTTGGAAGGCTGACGCTCTACCAACTGAGCTATTCCCGCGTGCTTCTCACTCCTCGAAAGACACTTGGTGGAGGGGGGTGGATTCGAACCACCGAAGGCGTAAGCCGGCAGATTTACAGTCTGCTCCCTTTGGCCGCTCGGGAACCCCTCCGACTCCTCTTCACTCTCGCCCTTCCCTCCGCCACCCGTGAACTGGAGCTGGCGGTGGGATTCGAACCCGCGACCTGCTGCTTACAAGGCAGCTGCTCTACCACCTGAGCTACGCCAGCCCGAATCCGACACTCGGTCGGCGCGGTCGCGACCACCGTCAAAAACAGATCCGTGCCGCCCTACGACCCACGTAGAGCGGCGGTTTCTAGCCCCCCTGCCCTTCCTTGTCAAGCATGAGATGGCGCAGGTTTTTTCGCCGCGGTTCGCTGCCGCAGGACCTCGTACAACGCGATGGCGGCCGAGGCGGAGGCGTTGAGGCTGCCCACCTTTCCCTGCATCGGGATGCGCGCGACGCGATCGCAGGTCCGGCGCACCAGCGGCCTCACCCCTGCCCCTTCCGAGCCAATGACGAGCGCCGTCGGGACCGTGAGGTCGACGGCGGAGATGGGCTCATCGGCGCTGGCGTCCGTGGCTACCGTCCAGACGCCCGCTTCCTTCAAGCGCTCCAGCGCCTGGGCCAGGTTCGTGACCCTAGCCACCGGGCAGTGCTCGACGGCGCCAGCCGACGCCTTGGCGGCCGCCGGCGTGATGCCCGCCGCGCGATCCTTGGGGATGACGACACCGTGCGCGCCGAGCGCATGGGCGGACCTGATGATGGCGCCCAGGTTCTGGGGGTCCTCGATCCCGTCCAGCACGACGACGAGCGGCGGCGCGCCCGCGGCCCGCGCGCTCTCGAGCAGCTCGCCGAGCTCGCGGTAGCGGTAGTCCGCGACCACCGCCACGACGCCCTGGTGCCGGTCGGTCCCGGCGAGGCGGTCGAGCTTCTCGCGCGGCGCCTCCCGCACCTTGGCGCCCCGCGCGCGCCCCGCCTCGGCCAGCTCGGACAGGGCTCGGCCCCGCTCGCCGGCGGCGAGCCACAGCTCCGCGAGCCCCTCGCCGCCCGCGCGCAGGAGCTCGCGGACGGGGTTGACGCCGTAGAGCGTCCTCATGTCACTTCACGTCGACCGGGATGGGGACGGTCCGCGTCTGCTTCACGCAGGCCTGGTCGCTGCAGATGAAGAAATCCACCCGGGCCTTCGCCTCCACCGCTCCCGGCGCGGCGGCGACGAACGGCGTCTCGAAGCGCGGCGCGCCGGCCTGGGCGTCGATGGCGTCGCCGCGCCCGAGCTCCGGCTTCTGCACCTTGAGAGCCGGGGGCGCCTCGAAGCGCACCTTGAGCGGCGCCTGCGGGTGCACGTGCCAGCCCGGGGCGGTCGGGCGGATGACGACGACCAGCTTGCCGGGGCGACCCGCCTCGACCGACGCCGTCGAGGCCGTCGTGTCGAGCGCGTACGCGCGGCCGGCCTCGGCACCCGGATCGGAGGCCAGGGCGGGCGCGGCGAGCGCGCACAGCGCGGCGAGGACGAGCGAGCGGGACGTGGGCATGCGGGGGACCTCCATCGCGCTTCCATAGCAGAGACGCGCGGGTGGCCCCAACTATTCACCGAAGCTGCGCTCGCCGGGCCGGGCCGCGACGCGGCCGCGCCACCGCGAGCGGTGTCGGGCGCGCGGCGCCCAGCTCCTCCGCGCGGGCCACGATGGTGGTGGCCACATCGACCCCGCACGCCTCCTCCGCCTCGCGCAGCCCGGGCGAGCTGTTCACCTCGAACACCAGCGGACCGCCCTTCACCTCCAGCATGTCGACGGCGCACACCTCGAGCCCGACCACCCGCGCCGTCTCCACGGCCACCCGCGCGTCCTCGGGCGTGAGCTGGCAGGCCTCGAACCGCGCCCCGCGGGCGAGCGTGCGCGCGAAGCGCCCGACCCGGGCCCGGCGCCGCAGCGCCGCCACGACCCGGCCGCCCACCACGAAGGCCCGCAGGTCGCGGCCGCGCGCACCCTTCACGTACTGCTGCACGACGATGTTCTGGCCGAGGCCGAGGATGGCCTCCAGCGCGGCCTCCAGCGAGGGCAGCGACTCGCAGATCATGAGCCCCGTCTTCTCGCTCTGCGCGACGAGCTTCACGAGCACCGGCAGCCCGCCGACGTGCTTCACCATCTCCTTGAGGCCGGAGGCGTCGCTCGCCATCACCGTGAGTGGCACTCCGATCCCTTGCCCGGCGAGGAGCTGAAGGCATCGCATCTTGTTGCGCGAGGCGGAGATGCCCTGGGCCGAGTTGAGGACGGAGACCCCGAGGAGCTGGAGCTGGTTCACGACCGCCAGGCCGTACGGGTTCACGGAGAGCGCGATGCGTGGGATGACCGCGTCGGTGCGCGGGAAGCGCCCGCGGCGGTAGAAGAGCGCGGGGGTCGTCCCGCCGAGGCCCATCTCGACCTGGACCGGGTCGAGCACCCGGACGCGGTGTCCCCGGCCGCGCGCCGCCTCCACGAGACGGCGGGTCGTATAGATGGCTGTCGAGCGGCTGAGGATGGTGAGGTGCACCGCCCCGGATGGTAGGGCGGCCCGGGCAGCGACGCCAGCGCCGCGCGGAGAGCCCGATGGCTCCGAGACGGCGACGCCCGCGATCCTGGTGGATCGCGGGCGTCTCGGACCGCGAGGGCGTGCGTCAGCGTCGGGTCAGACCTGCTTGTACTCGGCGTCGACCACGTCCTCCTTCTTGCCGGGGCCGCTGGCGGGCGGCGGCGGCTGCTGCGGGCCGCCCTCCGCGCCGGCTCCGGCCGTCTTGTAGAGCTCCTCGGCCGCCTTGTGGCTCGCCTTCTCGAGGCGCTCCACCGCCGCCTTGATCTCGTCGGCGGAGCCCTTCTCCCGGACCTCGTGCACCTTCTTCACCGCGTCCTCGATCTCGCTCACCGTCGCCGCGGACAGCTTCTCCTTGTTGTCCTTGACGAGCTTCTCCATCTGGTAGGCGAGGTTCTCGGCGCGGTTCTTCTCCTCCACCTCCTCGCGCCGCTTCTTGTCCTCGGCCTCGTGGTCGCGGGCATCGGCCACCATCTTCTCCACCTCGTCCTTGGCCAGGCCCGAGGAGTGGGTGATGGTGATCTTGGTCTCCTTGCCGGTGCCCTTGTCCTTGGCCGAGACGTTGAGGATGCCGTTCGCGTCGATGTCGAACGTCACCTCGATCTGCGGCAGGCCGCGCGGCGCGGGCGGGATGCCCTCGAGGTGGAACCGCCCCAGCGTGCGGTTGTCACGCGCCATGTCACGCTCGCCCTGCAGGACGTGGATCTCGACCGAGGTCTGCCCGTCCGAGGCGGTGGAAAAGGTCTCCGACCGCTTGCAGGGGATGGTGGTGTTGCGGTCGATGAGCTTCGTCATCACGCCGCCCAGCGTCTCCACGCCGAGCGAGAGCGGGGTCACGTCGAGGAGCAGGATGTCCTTCACCTCGCCCGAGAGGACGCCCGCCTGGACGGCCGCGCCAATCGCCACCACCTCGTCGGGGTTGACGGTGCGGTTCGGCTCCTTGCCGAAGAACTTCTTCACGGAGGCGAGGATGGCCGGCATTCGCGTCTGGCCGCCGACCATGACGATCTCGTCCACCTGCGACGGCTCGAGCTTCGCGTCGGCGAGGCACTTGCGGGTCGGCTCGAGGGAGCGCGTGATGAGCGGCTCCACCATCTGCTCCAGCTTGGCGCGCGAGAGCTTGATGGCGAGGTGCTTCGGGCCGGTCTGGTCGGCGGTGAGGAACGGGAGGTTGATCTCCGTCTCCATCGTCGACGACAGCTCGATCTTCGCCTTCTCCGCAGCCTCCTTGAGCCGCTGCAGCACCATCTTGTCCTTCGAGACGTCGATGCCGGTGTCCTTGCGGAACTCGGCGATGAGCCAGTCGATGACGAGCTGGTCGATGTTGTCGCCGCCGAGGTGCGTGTCGCCGTTCGTGGCGAGGACCTCGACCACGTTCTCGCCCACCTCGAGGATCGAGATGTCGAAGGTGCCGCCGCCGAAGTCGTAGACGGCGATCTTCTCGTTCTTCTTCTTGTCGAGGCCGTAGGCGAGCGCGGCGGCCGTCGGCTCGTTCACGATGCGCCGCACGTTGAGGCCGGCGATCTCGCCGGCGTCCTTGGTGGCCTGCCGCTGCGCGTCGTTGAAGTAGGCCGGGACGGTGATGACGGCGTCCGTCACCTTCTCGCCGAGGTAGGTCTCGGCGGCGCGCTTCAGCTTGAGCAGCACCTGCGCGCTGATCTCGGGCGGCGAGTACTGCTTCCCCTCGATCGCGATGCGCGCGTCGCCGTTCGGCCCCTCCACCACGTGGTACGGGACCCGCTTGATCTCCTCGCCGACCTCCGAGTAGCGGCGGCCCATGAACCGCTTGATCGAGTAGATGGTCTTCTCGGGGTTCGTGATGGCCTGCCGCTTGGCCACTTGCCCGACGAGCCGCTCACTGTCCTTCGTGTAGGCTACGACCGACGGGGTGAGGCGCGAGCCCTCCTCGTTCGTGATGACGACGGGCTCCTTGCCCTCCATCACGGCCACCACGGAGTTCGTGGTGCCCAGGTCGATGCCGATGATCTTCGCCATGTGGGAAATCCTCCTGACGGGGGCAACCTAAGTCCGCGGGTCAGCGTGTCAAACGGCGGCGGCCGCGAAAAAAGGCCCCCGCCGAGGTGCGTAGACTGTTACGCAACCGCCACCTTCCCGACGCGATTCGTTCCCCACATGGGACGACCTTTCTTGCCCCGCATCAAATGGAATATCCAGGGGATAGCCGTGTTGACGCGCCGTGGCACCTAGATTGCTCGGACCCGTGGCGCAGCCGTCGTACCGCCGCCACGGGACAGGAGACGCCTCGATGATGACGTACTCCGCAGCTCGGTTGAGGAACGCGCAGAGCCCGCGTCAGGGGTTCGCCGTGCTCCTCAACGCGAACGCGAAGCAGGTCGACGAAGCGCTCCGCGCGTCGCTGCAACGCGTCGTCCCGGAGAGCGACCTCTACTTTTCTCGCACCGCCGGGGAGGCGCACGAGATCGCCGAAGCTGTGGTGGTTCGCGGCTACGGAACCGTTTTCACCGGCGGCGGCGACGGCACCTTCGTCGGCTGGGTGAACCACATCCTCGACGGCGCCGAGCGCCGTGGCGTGACGGCGCCGCGCTTCGGCGTGCTGGCGCTCGGGACCGGGAACGCCGTCGCCGAAGTGGTGGGTGCCCGCCGCTCGGCCCACATCGAGGAACTGGCCGCGTTCGCGACCGGCGCGGCGCGGCGGGTACGCCGGATGGAGCTTCTCACGTGCGGCGGCAAGCGCACGCCGTTCGCCGGCGTCGGCGTCGATGCGGCGGTCCTCAACGACTATTACTGGCTGAAGGAGCGCCTGTCGGGCACCGCGCTGCGCCGGCTGTCGGCCGGCATCCCCGGATACGCCCTCTCGGCCGCGCTCCGCACGGCGCCGCGTTACCTCGCCGAGCGGCGTTCGGCGTACTGCGAGATCACGAACCTCGGCGGCCCCGCCTACCGCCTCGACGGCCAGGGCCGGCAGGTCGGCGCCCCCGTCGGTCAGGGCGAGCCCCTCTACGCCGGCCCCTGCATGCTGGCGGCCGCCAGCACGGTGCCGTTCTACGGCTACGGCATGCGCGCCTTCCCTTTCGCCGAAGCGCGCCCGGGCATGCTGCAGCTCCGCATCGCGACCGAGCTGTCGGTGCCCTCGGTCGTGTGGAACCTCCCGCGCATCTGGTCGGGCGAGTGGTGCAGCCCGTCCTTGATCGACTTCCACGCCGAGCGCGTCAGGGTCCAGTTCGACCGCCCCATGCCGCTGCAGGTGGGCGGCGACGCCGAAGGGTGGCGCGAGGAGGTCACCTTCGCCATCGCGCCGCCGGGCGTGGAGATGATCGACTTCACCCCGACCCTGCCGCGGCCGACGCTGGTGAACTGATCGAAACGGGGCATCGACCCACGCCGGCTTGCGCCGTCGCGGGTGCCCCGCCCGCCCATCCAGCAAAGCTGGCTGGGGCCCGGCGGCGGCGCCTTCGGCGCTTTCGCTCGCTGGCGCGAGCGGCCGCCGGCTTCGCCGACTTCTGGGTCGGGGGCTCCGCCCCCGACGCCCCCGTTCTTCACAGGTAGTACACGACGCGCGCGTCCTCGTGCAGCGCCTGGTACACGGCGCGCCGCTGGCCCTCGCTCGCGAGCATCGTCACCACCGTGACCGCGTGGTACTTGCCCTGCGCGCTCGCGCGGACCGTCACGCGCTCCGGCGGCGCGTGCCCCACCACCTGCTCCACGAGGTGCCGGGCGTGCTCGGGGAAGTCGTCGCCCGCGAGCCCCATGATCTTGAACTCGTACTCGAGCGGGTAGTCGAGCTTCACCCCGCTCGCCGCTCCGCGCCGCTCGCCGTCGTCGCTCATGGTCGCATGATAACGGCCGGCCTGCCCCCGCGAGGCGATCTCGCGCGCTACAGCAGGTTCGCCGCTAGCTCCGCCAGCGGGCTGCGCTCGCCCTTCGACATCGTGATGTGGCCGGCCAGCCGCTCGGTCTTGAAACGGTTGGCCACGTGGATGAGCCCGTTGTTCGTGGCGTCGACGTACGGGTTGTCGATCTGGTACGGGTCGCCGGTCAGGACGACCTTGGTCCCGTCGCCGCAGCGGGTGATGATCGTCTTCACCTCGTGCGGCGTCAGGTTCTGCGCCTCGTCGACGATGATGAATTGGTTCGGGATGGAGCGGCCGCGGATGTAGGTGAGCGGCTCGATCTCCATGATCCCGAGGTCCATGAGCTCGTGGTAGCCGCGCCCCTGCTTCTTCTCCGAGCGCGAGAGGTTCATGAGGTACTCGACGTTGTCGAAGATGGGCTGCATCCAGGGGTTGAGCTTCTCCTCGACGTCGCCCGGCAGGTAGCCGATGTCGCGCCCGAGCGGGAAGATGGGCCTCGAGACGAGGAGCTTCGCGTAGACGCTCTCCTCCATCGTCTTCTGCAGCCCGGCGGCGATGGCGAGGAGCGTCTTGCCCGTGCCGGCCTTGCCGACGATGGTGACGAGCCGGATCTCGTCGTTGAGCAGCAGGTCGAGCGCAAAGGACTGCTCCTTGTTGCGCGGCCGGATGCCCCACACGCCTTCCTTCGGCATCTTGATGAGCGGCACGTACGCCTGCTTCGCCGCGCTGTACTTCCCGACCGCGCTGTGCTGGGCGTTCGTCCTGTCGCGCAGCACCACGAACTCGTTCGGCGGCGGCGGGTCCGCGGCCGGCTCCACCGGGACCGAGCCGTCGGTGTAGAACGCGTTCACCGCCTCCGGCGTGACATCGACCTCGGCCACCCCCGTCCAGAGCGTGTCGAGGTTGACCTCCTCGACGTCGTAGTCCTCCGCGTGCAGCCCGAGCGCGTCGGCGCGGATGCGGAGGTTGGTGTCCTTCGTGACGAACACCGCCGGCAGCTGCTCCCGGTCGCGGACGTCGAGCGCGGTGGCGAGGATGTGGTTGTCCGTCGAGTGCCCCTCCCCCACCTCGGGCGGGAGCTTGCGCGTGCTGATCAGCACGCGGATAGTGCCCTTGTCGGACCCCAGGGAGACGCCCTCACCGAGGCTCCCCAGCACGCGGAAGTCGTCGAGATAGCGGCTCACCTGGCGCGCGTTCCGGCCCAGCGAGGACAGGTCGCGCTTGAAGTTGTCGATCTCCTCGATGACGTGGATCGGCACGACGACGTTGTTGTCGCCGAAGCCGAAGATGGAGCGCGGGTCGTGGAGGAGGACGTTCGTGTCGAGGATGAAGTTCTTCTTCAAGGTTGCTTCGCTCCCTGAGGCGAGGGCGTAACCGCGGCCGAGGCGCGATCTTAGCAGGCGCGGGCGCCGCGGAGCAGCCTATCGCGCCTCCGTCGCGGCCCGGAGCGACCTTCCTTCAGGGGGGGAGAGGGCCATGGGTCGCCGGCCATCCCCCAGGCGCGCTCACCCGCGGCGCGAGGCCCGGACCTGTCCGAGGGCCACGCTCTGGTTCCGGCCGTGCCGCTTCGCGTGATAGAGCCCGCCGTCCGCCAGCTCGACGAGCTCGGACTTCTGGCGCCCGTCGACGGGGAACGTGGCGACGCCGATCGAGATCGTCACGGAAAGTTCACCCTGCTCGGTGCGGAAGCGCGCCTGACCCACCTTCTCGCGGATGCGCTCGGCCGTGCGGAGGGCGCCCGCCTGATCGGTCTCGGGCATGACGAGCGCGAACTCCTCGCCGCCGTAGCGGGCCGCGACGTCCGTGACACGCGCCTCGGTCTGGAGGACGCGCGCCACGCCCTTCAGCACGAGGTCGCCCACCGGGTGTCCCCAGGTGTCGTTCACGGACTTGAAGTGATCGACGTCGGTGAGGAGCAGGGAGAGCTTCTTGCCGTAGCGCTGGGCGGCGGCGAGGTGCTCGTCGAGGCGCTGCTGGAACGTGCGGTGGTTGACGAGCCCGGTGAGGCCGTCGGTGATGGCGAGCCGCTCGGTGGCCTCGAAGAGGCGCGCCCGCTGCAGCGCGTCCCCCGCCTGCAGCCCCAGGATCTCGAGCTGGCGTACCGCGTCCGCGTCGTACGCGCCGGGGCGCTGCGCCCCGACGACGAGCGTCCCGAGCACGGTGTCGCCCGTGCGAAGCGGCAGGACCTTGAGGGAAGCGAGCCCGCGCAGCCGCGTCGCCTCGTCGAAGACGACCGCCTCCGAGAGGCGCAGCACCTTGCCCGGCAACGACGAGCCGAGGCGGACCGCGCACGCGACGAGCCCGCCGTTGTCGGCGAACTCCTTCCCCTCCAGCTCGCTCGCGGTGGCGCCGCCCGCGAGCACGGCTCGCGCGATGCGGTGGCGGATCACGCCGGCGCCGTCGTCGCGGAGCGTGACCGCGCCGAAGTCCACCGTCTCCATGTCCGCGGCCGCGGTCAGCACCGCGTCGAGGACGTCGCGCGGCGTCGTCACGCGGTTGAGCCGCTCGATCGCGCCGTAGAACCGCTCCTGCTCCTCGCGCCGCGCGCGGCCGTCGCGGATGAGCCGCTCCGCGGCCGCGGCCCGGGCCAGCTCCGCCGCCACCGCCCCGAGGAGCCGCTCGTCCGCCTCGTCGAACGGGGTCGCCTCGGTGCGATCCGCCAGCACGATCCCACGCAGGTGGCCGCCCACGCGCGACAGGAGCGGCACGGCCAGGAGCGCCCGCGGGGCCGGGCCGTCCTCGCGGTGGCGGGCCGCGCGCAGCTCTCCGTGCATCCGCAACGGCGCTCGCCGCTTCACGACACCGCCCAGCGGCCCCTCGCCCGCCGGCACCGCCCGGACCAGGCGCGCTCCGCCGGGACAGGACTCCCACAGGCGCAGCTCGCGGTCGTCGTCGCTGAGGAGGTAGGCCGCCGCCGCGGAGGCGCGCAGCGCGGCGCCGGCCACGTCGAGCAGCCCGCGCGCAGCGCCGTCCGTCTCGAGCACCGCCGCCTCGCCGAGCCGGGCGGCGCGCTCCGCCCGGTCGCCCTCCCCCGCCTCGCCCGAGACCGCCAGCAGCCGCAGCTGGCGCGCGCGCTCGTCGAGCTCCCGGCGCCTCCGATCGAGCGCCGCCGCCTCCGCGCGCCGCCCCGCGGCGATCCGGGCGCCGAGGACGCCGTGGTAGAGCAGCGCGAACATCGCGATGAACCCGCCGCGCGCCACGAGGCGGGGCACGTCCGATGCGGCGCCGCCCTGGCCCCACCAGGCGCCCGCCTCGAGCGACAGCGCGCCGGCCACGAGCGCCAGGCCCGGTCCGCGCGGCAAGGACGCCGACAGCGCCGCCACCGCCAGGTAGACCAGCGGCTCGAGCGCGGCCTCGCGGGGGAGCCCGCCCGATTCGGAGGCGCGCACCAGCGCCGCCGCGGCGAGCAGGACGAGCGCGCCGAGCTCGAGGGCCTCGCGTCGATCGAGCCGCCCACCCGCCCGCGTCCGGCGCATGCGCCGGACGAGCACGCCCGTCAGCGTGGCGGCGAGGAGCAGCCCCGCCGCCGCGTGAACGCGCCCGAGCGGCGCGGTGGAGACCGGACGCGCGACCAGCAGCGCAGCCGTCACCGCTGCGGTCGCGGCGGGTATCGCCCGCACCGCGGCGCGCGCGAGCCGCCGGCGCGCCGGCGCTCCCACCAGCCCGTCGTCGCCGAGGAGCGCCGCCCACGCCAGCACGAGCAGCGGCCGCGAGCGCGGGGGCGGGATCCGGGCGCGCACCTCGCGCGCGCTTCCGACAGGCGCCCGCGGCGGCAGCGCGGCGGCCGGGGGCGTCACCTCGCCTCGCCTCCCTCGTCGAGCCGGTAGACGATCTCGCCCGGCTTGACGTAGCCGAGCTCCTCCCGGGCGGCTCGCTCCAGCGCCGCCGGGTCGCCGGAGAGCGCCTTCACCTCGCGCCGGAGCCGCACCACGTTCTGCTCCAGCGAGGCGTTCTCGGCCGCGAGGCGCTCGGCCTCGCGCGCGTGGTGGAGCGCCTTGCGCAGGCCGTCGGGATCGGCCGCCGAGAGCGCCAGCAGGACGCCGAGCGTGGCCAGGTACAGGAGGACGCGGTGGCGGAGGAGGCGCTTCATCGGGGCTCTCGCAGCTCGCCCCGGACGCTAGCAGCCGCCCCCCATCGCGCAAGCTTTCGGCCGCTTGCGGGTGGGAGCGGCGCCTACCCCGGCGCGCGCACGTCACAGGGTTGTT
>Ga0310914_10003559_pt1 | contig 10746 bp, 8 predicted proteins | sample GREbulkMGAN108_FD_203450 | JGI IMG/M metagenome (GOLD analysis project Ga0310914, IMG submission 203450) | Lab enrichment of tropical soil microbial communities from Luquillo Experimental Forest, Puerto Rico - GRE.bulkMG.AN108 | ecosystem: Environmental > Terrestrial > Soil > Tropical forest >...
CCGCCACCGGCATCCGCACTCGCTTGGCCTTGGCGGTCAGCTCGATCCCGATCTCGAATCCGTCACGGGAGTCGATGCCGACCGAGCGCACGAAGTCGGTGGAGTACGCCTTGAACGAGTTCGTCGCGTCCCGCGTGCCGATGTGCGCGAACAGCCGGAGGGACCGCCCCGCGGCCCTGGACAGGAACCCCTTCAGGACGGGACCGCCGACCTGCTGGCCGCCCGGCATGTACCGGGAGGCGGCGGCGACCGCCACCCCGCGGTCCACCAGCCGGGCCAGGTCGTCGATCTGCCGCGGGTCGTCGCATCCGTCCGCCATCGTCACCACCGCGACCGGAGCGGCCGCCGCGTCGATGCCGAACCTGATCGCGTTGGCCGGGCCCCGGCCGTACGTGTTGATCAGGCAGCGGATCCGCGGCTCTTTTTGCGCGTACTCGGCCACCACCGGAATCGTGCTGTCGTCCTCGGTGTCGACCACGACGAGTACTTCACACGGCAGCCGGACCGACTCGAAGAGCCGGTCAAGGACGGGAACGATGTGCTCGTTCTCGTTGTAGGCCGGCACCACCACGGAGACCCGTGGCGTGTCAGCTGTCATATCCTGACACCCTGCCCGAGCACATCCCAGATGTCCGCCACCGGCTTGTCCGTGACCATGCCGCGGTACTGCGGGTGCGGCGCGGCGATGACCAGCAGGTCGGACTGCGCGATCACCTCGTCGTGCGGCAGCAGGTTCGGGTCCACGGTGACGTACGGGTCAGCGCACAGCACCTTGCCGGCCTTGAAGGCGAGGATGCGCTTGAGCTTGTACGACAGGCTGGACCTGATGTCGTCCGAGCCGCCCTTGAACGCCATGCCGAGGATCCCCACGGTCATCGACGAGAGGTCGAACCGCTGCTCCAGCCGGTGCACGAGGTAGAGCGGAAGCCCCTCGTTGATCGTCATCGCGGTGTGGCCGAGCGCGAACTGGTTGTTGTTGAACGCGGCCAGCTGCATGGTGTCCTTGAACAGGCAGGGCCCGGCGGCGAAACCGGCGCCCGGCATGTCCGCGGCGCGCGGGTAGTCCTGCGACAGCCCCTTGCGGATGCGCTCGAAGTCGAGCCCGCGGTCGTTGGCCATCATGTAGAACTGGTTGGCCGTCGCGAACTTGATGTACCGCCACACGTTGGTGAAGAGCTTGGCCAGCTCGGCTTCCTCGGGCGACAGCGGGACGATGCTGTCGGTCAGCAGGCCGAACAGCTTCGACGCCCGCTCAAGCCCGCGCGGGGACCGCGCGGACACGATCTGCGGCAGCTCGAACAGCTCGGTCATCGCCTTGCCCTCGGCGATCCGCTCCGGGCAGAACGCCACCTCGATCTCCGCCCCCAGGCCCGCGATCATCTTCTCCACCAGCGCCGTGACGCCGGGGAACACCGTGGAGCGCAGCACGAGCAGCTGGCCATCGCGCAGGTACGGCGCGCAGCCGCCAAGCGCGATCGGGATCGCCTGCTGGTCGGGGTTGAGGTGCTCGTCGACCGGCGTGCCGATCACGACAACCACATGCTCCGCCGAGCCGACGATGGCGGGGTCGCTCGAGGCGCGCAGCCGGCCGGTCGCCACAGCGCGCTCGAGAACCTCGGCCGCGCCGGGCTCATCGAACGGAAGCTCGGCGGCATTCACGCGTTCGACGGCGGCCTCGCTGACGTCGTAGATACCCACCTTGGCGCCGCGATCGGCGAAAGCGATAGCCAAGGGGAGGCCGACGTGGCCACACCCCCCGATGACAACCACGTCCCGGTCGAACTGGTCGCCCAGAGGCGAACCCGCCATCCCCATACCTCCGCTACTTGTAAACGCATGTGCCGGCTGACAGCTTGGGCACCAACCCTACCGGGATCACTACGCGTATTCAGACGTTCTTAGCTCCAACTGAACAATCAGCGGAACACGTACCGTGGCTGCTGATATTCATGCGGCTGATGTCCGGATCGCGGATAAAAACGCGCTAGGCCGCTGCACGAGCACGGACCCGTACAACGGCCTATTCTGCACATACGCGCCAGCGGCGCGGCTGATGCCTTACGCCTGTTACCAATCCGTGGCTATGTATTTGGTCTCCGTGTACTCCAACAGTCCCTCGTGGGCACCCTCGCGGCCGATACCGGACTGCTTCACGCCGCCGAACGGCGCCGCCGGGTCCGAGACCAGCCCGCGGTTCAGCCCGATCATGCCCGCTTCGAGCGCCTCCGACACCCGCAGCCCGCGCCTCAGGTCACGGGTGTAGACGTAGGAGACCAGGCCGAACTCGGTGTCGTTCGCCCACCTGATGGCGTCCGCCTCGTCGGTGAACCTGACCACCGGCGCGACCGGCCCGAAGATCTCCGTGCTCAGGATCGCGGCCTCGGCGGGCACCCCGTCGATCAGCGTCGGCTCGTAGAAGAACCCGCGCCGCTCCGGTGCCCTGCCGCCGGTGATCACCTTGCCGCCGGCGTCCGCGGCCCCGGTCACGAGCTCCGCGACCTTGGCCCGGGTGGGCTGGTTGACCAGCGGCCCGAGCTCGGTGGACTCATCGAGGCCCGGGCCGACCTTGAGGGCCGCCAGCCGCTGCGCGAACGCGGCGGTGAACTCGTCGGCGACCGCCTCGTGCACGTAGAACCGGTTCGCGGCCGTGCAGGCCTCGCCGCCGTTGCGCATCTTCGCGATCAGCGCGCCTTCCACCGCGGCGGGGATGTCCGCGTCGTCGAAGATGATGAACGGGGCGTTGCCGCCCAGCTCCATCGAGCAGTTCACCACGGTCTCCGCCGCCTCGCGCAGCAGGATGCGGCCGACCTCGGTGGACCCGGTGAACGACAGCTTGCGGACCCGCGGGTCGTTCAGCATGGCCGACACGGTCGCGCCCGACTTCCTGGACGTGAGCACGTTCACCACCCAGGCGGGCACCCCCGCCTCGGCGAGAATCCCGGCGATGGCCAGGGCGGTCAGCGGCGTCTCGCCAGCGGGCTTGAGCACGACGCTGCAGCCGGCCGCGAGCGCCGGGCCGATCTTGCGGGTGGCCATGGCCGCCGGGAAGTTCCACGGGGTGACGAGCACGGCGACACCGATCGGCTGGCGCAGCGTCATGATCCGGTTCGCGCCGGACGGCGCCCGCATCAGCGTGCCCTCGATGCGCACCGCCTCCTCCGCGTACCAGCGGAAGAACTCGGCGGCGTAGGCGGCCTCACCACGGGCATCGCGCAGCGACTTGCCGTTTTCCACGGACATCAGCCTGGCCAGCGCCTCGGCCCGGTCGGTCATCAGGACGAAGGCGCGCCGCAGGATCTCGGCCCGCTGCCGCGGCGGCGTCGCCGCCCAGCCCGGCAGCGCGGCGTACGCCGCGCCGACCGCGTCCAGGGCGTCGTCCACCGTGCCGTCCGCGACCTCGGAGACGGGTTCCTCCGTGGCCGGGTCCAGCACCGGGAACGTCGAGCCACCCCGGCCGCCGCCCCATTCCCCGCCGATGAGCAGGCCGGTCGGGACGTCGATACCGGTGAGTTCGGCGATAGTCATGATCGGGCCCTCCTGTTCAGCATCATTGAACGCTGTGTCTCGTCGCGCCGTCAAGGGTCCCGTGCCCGGGCGGCTGTGTAGTGTAAGTTAACGGCAACACAGTGTTTTCCTACCCACGCGGACGGCCGGCATGGCAGCAGACTTCGATCCCGGCACCGGGCTGGGTCCGCGGCTGCGGCTGGTCCGGGAGGGCCGGGCACTGTCAGTGCGCGAGCTGGCCCGCCGCGTCGGCTGCTCCGCGAGCCTGGTCTCCCAGGTGGAACGGGGCCTGTCGGTGCCGTCGGTCGGCGTGCTCTACTCCCTGGCCAGCCAGCTGGACTGTTCACTGGACTACCTGTTGTTCGGGATCGGGACGGAGGCGGAGCCGCCGGGCGGGCCTGGTGCCCGCGCCATGGCGGGCATGGCGAGCCGGGCGGCGGGCGAGGTCCCGGGCGGCTTCCGCGGCGAGGTCCCGGTGGTGGCCCCCGGCGAGGCTCCCGAGGCGGCCGCGGGGGCGGATGCCCCGCGGTCGGACGGCGTGGTGCAGCGGGGATGCGACCGGCGGATCATCGACCTGGCGAGCGGCGTCCGCTGGGAGCGGCTCACCCCGGGCGCCGACGACCGCGTCGACTTCCTTGAGGTGATCTACTCCCCCAGCGGCCACTCCACCGACGAGCGCCGCCCGCTGCGGCACGAGGGGCGCGAGTACGGCCTGATCCTGTCCGGCACGCTGCGCGCGAACGTGGGCTTCGAAACCTATGAGCTGAAGGCCGGCGACTCGATCGCGTTCGACTCCTCGACACCGCACGAGTACTGGAACACCACCGACGATCAGGTGCACGCCGTCTGGGTGGTCATGCATCCCGCTCCGGGCCTCCCCTAGCCTCAGACGGGCGAGTACTCGCCGTCTTGCCCGGGGGTGATCTCGGCGGCCGGGGGGCGGCCGCGGTTGCCGAGGGCGGTCCAGGCCGCGTCGATGATCGCCTGGGTGGACAGGCCGTACTTGCCGAAGAGGTAGGGAGCGGTCCGCGCGCCTTCGGCGAACGTGTCGCGCAGGCCGACCCGGCGCAGCGGCCGGCCAAGCCCGGCTTCGGCGAGCGCCTCGGCGACGGCCGAGCCGAGGCCGCCGATGACCGTGTGGTTCTCCGCCGTGACGACGACCCGGGCGGCCGCGGCCACGTTCACCACCGTCGGCACGTCCAGCGGCTTGATGACCGGCACGTTCACCAGCGAGACCGAGAGGCCGCCTGTGTCGAGCACCGTCGCCGCCGTCAGCGCCGGGGCGAGCATCATCCCGCTCGCCAACAGGGCCACGTCGTCCCCGCGCCGCAGCACGTCCGCGCGGTCCAGCCGCAGCCTGTGGTCGTCGCCGAAGATCACCGGGGTCTCCCCGCGCTTCAGCCGCACGTAGACCGGCCCGTCGACGTCGGCGATCGTGGCCGGCACCTGCCGGGCCTCCACGGCGTCGGCGACGTCGACCACGGTCATGTCCGGCAGCGCGCGCATCAGGGCCACGTCGTCGATCGCCTGGTGGCTGGGGCCGCCCGGGCTGGACACCCCCGGCATGAAGCCCATGATCCGGACGGGCAGCCGCGGGAACGCGACCGCGTTGATGATCTGGTCAAGGGGCCGCCGCGTGGCGAACACGCCGAACGTGTGCACGAACGGCACGAAGCCGTCGCGGGCCAGCGCGCCGGCGATGCCCATCATGTTGGCCTCGGCCATCCCGGCGTGGATGAACCGCTCGGGGAAGGCGTCGGCGAACAGGTCGATCTCGCACTGCCTGGTGAGGTCGCCGGACAGGCAGACGATGTCGTCGCGGTCCTTCGCCAGCGCCACCAGCGCCTGGCCGTACGGCTTCAGGACCGTCGGGTACGGCGGCTGCCGCAGGTCAGCCATGGTAGCGCTCCAGCAGTTCGGCCTCGGCCCGGGCGGCGAGGTCCGGCGGCAGCTTGATGAAGTGGCCGTCCGCGTCCGCCGGAAGACAGCGCAGGCCGTAGCCGGTAGAAGTGCGGCATATCAGAACGGACGGTTTGTTGCTGTTATCAGCTTCGGCGAGCGCTCTGCTCACGGCGCCGACGTCGTGGCCGTCGATGTCCGCGGCGGTCCAGCCGAAGGCCTCCCACTTCGCGGCGATCGGCTCGATCGTGGTGATCGTGTCGACCGGGCCGTCCACCTGGGAGTTGTTGGCGTCCAGCAGGACGGTCAGGCGGGCGAGCCGGTGGTGGGCGGTGAACATGGCGGCCTCCCAGACCTGGCCCTCCTCGAGTTCGCCGTCGCTGACCATGGCGAACACGCGCCTGTCGCGGTGCTTCAGCCGGTCGGACAGGGCGAAGCCGACCGCGGCCGACAGGCCCTGGCCGAGCGAGCCGCAGACGTAGTCCGCGACCGGCGAGCGCTCGGTGCCGATGGCCTCGACCGGCGAGCCGTCCTGGCCGTAGGCCGCCGCGGCGTCCTCGTCGAGGATGCCGAGTTCGGCGGCCGCCGCGAAGATGCCGATCACGTAGTGGCCGGGCGAGCAGACGAGGCGGTCGCGGCCCGGCCGCATGACCGCGAAGAGCGCGGCCACCTGTTCCGCGCTGGATAGCGCCTGGCCCAGGTAGCCGAATCCCTGCGGCTTGACCATGCGGACGGCGCGCAGCCTGATGGCGGTGGCCAGGCGCGCCGGGTCTGGCACGGTCCAGTGCGCGCCTGGATCGGAAACGCGGGTCACGGGGCTGTTCCGGCGGGCTTGCGGCAAAGTGGCATAGCCACATTGTGATCGATGCCGAAGTGGCTGAGGTCCATGATCGTGGGTCAAAAGCGGCGATATCCGCCAAAAATGACCCACGATCATGGAAGCCCCGGCTGGGAAGCGCGCAGGCCCGCGGGCAGGCGCCACGGTCCGTTCGGAATGATTCGGATTGTCCTGGTTGGCGAGCGAGGAGCGATGTGTGGCCGCTTTTCCGGGATGTCCGGGCATACACTCTTAGCCGGGAAGGCCGGGTTGGGGAGGGATCGCTTGATGTCGGACAGCTGGGCGGGGACTGTTCCGGACGTGGACGAGGCCCGCGGGCGCGCCGTCGCTCGTAAGCCCTGACGGCGTCATCGCATGTCGCAAACCGAGGTTCGTGCGGGTATCCGCCTGGCCGAACTCCTCGCGGCCATGTCGCTGGCGACCGACCTCGGCATGGGACAGCCGATGGAGCATGTGCTCCGGCAGTGCCTGATCTCGCTGCGGCTGGCCCAGCACATGGGGCTGGACGAGGCCGATCGCGCGGTTGTCTACTACGCCAGCCTGCTGGCCTGGGTCGGCTGTCACGTGGACGCCTACGAGCAGGCGAAGTGGTTCGGCGACGACACCGCGCTCAAGACGGACTTCCGGCACGTGGACTTCGCCACGCCCGTCTCCGGACCGCTGTTCATGATCCGCCATCTCGCGGCTGGCCGGCCCGTGCCGGAACGCGCCCGGGTCGGGCTGGCCTTCGTTTCCGGCCTTTCTGGCGGCCGGCGAGCGGCGGAAGAGATGCTGACCAACCACTGGCTGGCGGCCGACGCGCTCGCCAGCCGCCTCGGTCTCGCCCAGCGAGTCCGGGACAGCGTCGAGCAGACCTTCGAGCGCTGGGACGGCAAGGGCGCGCCGAAGGGGGTTTCGGGAGAGCAGATCCTCGTGGCATCCCGGCTGATCAACCTGGCGGACGTGGTGGAGGTGTACCAGCGGGCGGCCGGGACCGAGGCCGCCGTCCTGGTGGCCGGCCAGCGCCGCGGCACACAGTTCGACCCCGCCGTCGTGGACCTGTTCACCCAGCACGCCGCGACGTTGTTCGCCGACCTCGACGAGGCGGGGACCTGGGACGACGTGCTCGCCGCGGAGCCAAGCCCGGCGATCCGGCTCACCGGCGCCGAATTCGACGCGGCGCTCGAGGCGATCGCCGACTTCACCGACGTGAAGTCGCCTTACACGATCGGGCATTCGCGCGGCGTGGCCGACCTGGCCGCGGAAGCGGCCACCGTCGCCGGATTGGGCGGACAGGCCGCGAAACTGGTCCGCAGGGCGGGACTGGTCCATGATCTCGGCCGGCTCGGCGTGCCGAACACGATCTGGGACAAGAAGGGCAGCCTGTCCCGCGCGGAGACCGAACGGGTGCGGATGCATCCGTATCTCACCGAACGAACTCTCGCGTTCTCCCCCGCGCTCGCACCGCTCGCGGCCATCGCCGTGCAGCATCACGAACGGCTCGACGGTTCCGGGTACCCGCGCGGGCTGGCGGGCAGCGCGCTGAGCCCGGAGGGCCGGGTGCTGGCCGCCGCGGACTTCTACCACGCGCGGACCGAACCGCGGCCGCACCGGACGGCGGCCGCCCCTGACGAGGCCGCAGGCCAGCTCAGGGCCGAGGCGCGAGCGGGCCGCCTAGACGGCGAGGCGGTGGCGGCCGTCCTGTCCGCGGCCGGGCACCGGACGGCGCGCCGCAAGACGATGCCGGCCGGCCTGACCAGCCGGGAGGTCGAGGTCCTGCGGCTGCTGGCGGCCGGCCTGTCGAACAGGGAGATCGCCGAGCGCCTCGTCATCTCCCCCAAGACGGCCGGCCACCATGTCGAGCACATCTACGCCAAAACAGGGACCGCTAACCGCGCGCTTGCCAGCCTGTTCGCCGCCAACCACGGGCTGATCGGCGACTCATCCGGCGCTTAGCACCGGGACGTAGCCGGAGCACAGGATGCGCATCCAGCCGATGCGGCCGTCATCGCCGCCGTTGTAGTAGGCCTGTTGCTCGACCAGGTAGTCATCGCTTCCCTTCCGCACCCTCAGCCGGTACGCGACGTGCTCACGTCCCGCCACCCGGCCGGCGGTGAGCGAGCACAGCTCATCGATGCGCGCGCCGTCGAACCAGGTCCCCAGGATGATCTCCCAGGCCACTTCGGTACCGGATGTCGCCTGCCAGTGCCGCTTTGGCGTCAGGGCCTGGAAGTCGATCGTGTCTGACAGCACGGCGCGAAGCGCGGCTGGGTCTTTGGCGGCAATGGCCGTGGCGAAGTTCTCGCCCAGGGTATGCATCCGCATTTGTTCGTCCTCTCTGCCGCGGCTGAGCGATGCCTGGTCGCCCGTCCTGGCTCTGAGGATGACGCCCGCACGGGAAGTGGCGCATGGGGCGGCTGCCCCATCTTCCCGGGCGCGTCAGCCGGTCGCGTTGAGCCAGCGGACGGGGGCGCCGTCGCTGGCGCGGCGGAACGGCTCGAGCTCGTTGTCCCACGCGGTGCCCATAAGCCGGTCGAGCTCGGTCTCGAGGACCGAGGCGCCGGTGGCGCCGAGCGCGAGGGCGGAGCGGAGACGGCCCTCGGGAACCAGGATGTCGCCGTTGGCGCTCGTCACCGCGGAAAAGGTGCCCAGGTCGGGCGTGTAGCTGTAGCGGACCGCGTCGCAGCCGGGGGACGCCTCCTCGGTCACCTCGAAGCGCAGCCGGTTCCAGCCCGCGAGCGCGGACGTGATCGCCCCTGCCGTGCCCGGCCGACCATGCCAAGTCAGCTCAGCACGAAGAGACCCCGGGGCAGCCGGCTGGCTGACCCAGGGCATGCTGACGGTCGTCCCGACGGTCCCCGCCACTGCCCACTCGATGTGCGGGCACAGCGCCGGGGGCGCCGAATGAACCTGCAGAACGCCGTAAACCGACACCGTGCCTCCCTAAGACGAGGTTCGCCTTCCCCTGCGACCTCATCGGAGCACCTGCCGGTCATAGACCCACCGGTTGCCCGGTGTCTGCGTCATATTGTGCCGTACGATCACGCGAGATACTAGCGCTACCCCCTAGAAAACCTCGCCGGCGTAGGAGCATGACCAGCGCGGCGAGCGCGGTGACCGCCACGCCCGTCCACATCACGTAGTCACCTGCCTGGTCATAGAAGGTTCGCGCGGTCGCCGACGGGAGCGCGAGCGGGACGGTCACGACCCCGTGACCCGACTGATCCAGCCAGGCGAGCTGCCGGCCGCGGGCGTCGAACGCGACCGTGTCCCCGGTCAGCGCCGCCTGCACCACCGGCCTGCCGGTCTCCGCGGCGCGGAGCGCCCCGAGGGAGGCGTGCTGGTCCGGCCCCCACGTGCCCTGGAAGGTGGGCGTCGACGACTGGTACACGATCAGCTGGGCGCCCTGGTCCGCGTCCACCCGGGACATGTCGGGGAACGCCGATTCGAAGCAGACGAGCACGCCGATCGGCAGCGGCCGGCCGTCGCGGCCGGTCGCGGTCAGCAGGTGCGCTCCCGGGCCGGGGTCCATGTTCGAGGACGCGGCCTTGCTCACCTTGGTGAGCCAGCCGAGCTGCTGGCGGAACGGGATGTACTCGCCGAACGGCACCAGCCGCGTCTTCGCGTAGGTTCCCTTGACCCCCGCCGGGCTGACCAGGACCGCCCACTTCTCGTGCCCCTTGCCCGGTGGCGTGGTGTCCTGGCTGACCAGGATGTCGGCTCCGTCCGCCGCGGACAGCGCCTCGATCTTGGCCAGCAGCGCGCGGTCGGCCGGCGAGGCGCCGGTCAGGTCGGCGGGGATGCTGCTCTCGCCCCACACGATGAGGTCGGGCTTGACACCGCCGAGCGTGCCGCCCCTGGTCAGCTGTTCGGTGAGCGTTTCGCTCGCGTCGGTCCGCTGTGCCGCGTTCTGCACTACGCCTGGCTGGACCATCGCGACCGTGACCTCGCGGATCGCGGGGAACGGCGAGGTGAGCGCGTACGCGAGGGGGCCGACCCCGGCGACGACGATGAGGGCGGCGACTCCGGCGGCGGCGAGCGGGATCCGCCGCGGCACGGATCGAGCCGGCGCGGCTTTGGGAATCAGCGAGGACGGCCAGAGGGCGCCGGCGACCAGCGTAATCGCGACGTTGGCCATGACGAGGGCCACACTGACCAGCCAGACTCCCCCGACGGAGGCGAGCGCCAGGACCGCGGGGTGCTGCCACTGGGAGGCGCCGTACAGGTCCCACGGGCCGCCCATCCCCTGGTAGGACCGGATCCACTCCGGGATCAGCCAGCAGCTCGGCACCACGATGAACGCGCCGAGGGCGGACAGCCACGACACGGGCGGGCGCAGCAGGCGGCGGACCGCAACGGCGAACGGCGACCACATCCAGCCCATCACCGCGCCGAGCAGCAGCAGGCCCGGGCCGAGTTGGGGCGCCATCCAGGACAGCATCGTGATCAGGTACGCCGCGCCGAACCACCAGCCGCGCGCGACGGCCTCCCGGGTGGACTCCGCGCGGACGAAGATGACCATGGCC
>Ga0310914_10003566_pt1 | contig 10740 bp, 9 predicted proteins | sample GREbulkMGAN108_FD_203450 | JGI IMG/M metagenome (GOLD analysis project Ga0310914, IMG submission 203450) | Lab enrichment of tropical soil microbial communities from Luquillo Experimental Forest, Puerto Rico - GRE.bulkMG.AN108 | ecosystem: Environmental > Terrestrial > Soil > Tropical forest >...
ACCCCAACGCGATAAGCGACGACAGATAGAGATCGCCGACGGCCTCGGTGAATTCGTTCGCGAGTGAGGCTGAGATCGTCGTCCCCGGCTGCAAGATCGAGACGCTGATGCGATGCGCGTTGCCGATGACGAACGTCACCGCCATCGTCTCGCCGAGCGCCCGGCCGAGGCCGAGCATTATTCCGCCGACGATGCCGATGCGGGTATAGGGCAGGACGATCTGCCTGACGACCTCGCTGCGCGTGGCGCCGAGACCGTAAGCGCTCTCCTTGAGGATCGCCGGCACGGTCTCGAAGACGTCGCGCATGATCGACGAAATGAACGGCAGAACCATGATCGCCAATATGAAACCGGCGGTCAGCACGCCGATGCCGAGCGGCGGCCCGGCGAACAGCGCGCCAAACCCTGGAATTTGGCCGAGCGAATCGATCAGGTAGGGCTGGATATACTGCTGGACGAAAGGGGCGAATACGAAGAGCCCCCAGATGCCATAGATGATGCTCGGGATGGCGGCCAGCAGCTCGATCATCGTCGCGAGTGGCCGTTTCAGCCAGATCGGGCTGATTTCGGTGATGAACACCGCTACCCCGAAAGCGACCGGAATGCCCACGAGCATAGCAATGGCGGAAGTGACGAGGGTCCCGTAGACCGGTGCCAATGCCCCGAACTTCTCGGTCACCGGATTCCACACGTCGGAAAACGGAAACGAGATCCCGAAGGTCCGCAATGCGGGCAGCGCGCCCTCGACCAGTGCGACGATGACCCCGCCGAGAATCAGCAGAACAAGAAGCGCAAACAGAAAGGTCAGCGCGCGAAATACGGTGTCGCCTAGCGAACCGGCGCGCCCTTGTTGCGCGGCTGATCGTTCGACGAGCGCGATGTCAGCGGCCACGCGTCATCCCATCTGCGCCGTCGGCACCGGGCTGCAGACCGTCGGGGCCTCTACGAAGAGCGCCCGGTCCACACTGCCTTTCCGTCGGGGCCCTTGATCTGCTGCCAGTTTTGCTCGACCAATTTCACGACGTTCTCCGGCATCGGGACATAGTCGAGCTCCTCGGCAAGCTTGCCGCCGTTTTGATAGGCCCAGGCGAAGAAATTGATAACTTCACGAGCGATGTCGGGCTTGTTTTGCTGCTTGTGCATCAGGATGAAAGTGGCCCCGGTGATCGGCCAGCTGTCCTTGCCGGGCTGGTTGGTCAGCAGCAGATTAAAGTCCTGCGCCTTCGACCAGTCAGCATTCGCCGCGGCCGCGCGGAAGGCTGTGCTGTCGGGAGAGACGAATTGGCCATCCTTGTTGCGCAACAGCGTGTAAGTCAGCTTGTTTTGTTTGGCATAAGCATACTCGACATAGCCGATGGCGCCCGCCGTACGGCTCGCCATCGCCGAGACGCCCTCGTTGCCCTTGCCGCCGAGGCCGGTCGGGAATTGGACCGACGTGTTCTCCCCGACCTTGTCCTTCCATTCCGGGCTCACCTCGGAAAGGTAGTGGGTAAAGATGAACGTCGTGCCTGACCCGTCGGAGCGGTAGACCGGGGCAATCGCCAGGTCCGGCAGCTTCAATCCGCTGTTCAGGGCGGCGATCGCCGGATCGTTCCATTTCGCTATCTTGCCGAGATAAATGTCCGCGAGCGCCTTGCCGTCGAGCTTGAGCTGGCCAGCTGTGATGCCCGGCACATTGATCACCGGAACGACGCCGCCCATGACCATCGGAAATTGGGTGAGGCCGTCCTTTTCGAGGTCCGCTGGCTTCAGCGGCATGTCCGATGCTCCGAAATCGACCGTCTTGGCGGTGATCTGCTTGATGCCGCCGCCCGAGCCGATCGATTGGTAGTTCATTTTGAGCCCGGTTTTCGCCGCGTAGGCTTCTGCCCATTTGGCGTAGATCGGGTAGGGAAAGGTCGCGCCCGCACCGCTAATCTCTGCCGCTTCTACGCCAAAAGTGATTGCGGCAACGGCACTCAGTCCGAGCAATGCGGTTCGAAAAGCGTTCACGGTCTGCTCCATCAGCAACTAACGGGGCGAACCCCGTGGGTCGCGACGCTATTACGCGTGGATTGATTAAGTTATATGACGCTTTTGTTGCGCTTTTATGACGCCTTGCGAGCTTCGATCGTGGCGGAGGCGACGTAATCTCCGATCCCACGGCTGGGGGCCCATGTCTCGACAAGCTCGCGGCTCCCGGGCTTGATCGTGATTCGGATGTCGGTGAAGCCGGCCGCCGCGAGCCAATCTTCGATCTGCTTCGTTGTGGCGGCGCCCGCCAAGCATGTGCAAAGCAACGTCGCGTCGGAAGCGAGTTCGGCTGGAAGCGGCATGGTGTTCACCACGTCGGCGACAGCGATGCGTCCGCCCGGCTTCAGCACGCGGAAGGCCTCGCGGTAGACCTGCTCTTTGTCGGGAACCAGGTTGATGACGCAATTCGAGATCACGACGTCGGCGGTGTCATCGGCTATCGGCAGGTATTCGATCTCGCCCAGACGAAACTCGACATTCGCGGCCCCGACCTTTTCGGCGTTCGCCCGCGCCTTGGCGAGCATCTCATGCGTCATGTCGACGCCGATCACGCCGCCAGCCGGTCCGACTTGTTGCGCAGCCAGAAAGCAATCGATTCCGGCCCCGCTGCCGAGATCCACGACCACCTCGCCCGGTCGCATCGCCGCGAGAGCCTGAGGGTTGCCGCATCCGAGCCCGAGATCGGCACCCTCTGGCAGGGAGGCGAGCTCCGCCTCGGAGTAGCCCATGCGGCACGAGGCATCGTGCGAGGCGGTGGCGGGACCGCAGCAACCTGCATTCTCCGCAGCGACCCCGCCGTACCAGTTGCGAACGAGCTTCTTGACCTTGGTCGTGTTCATGATTGCTCCCATCATTTCGACATTTCGCGAAATATGCTTGACACGGTTAGTAGTGTCAACGTATATTTGATAATCGTCGAAACATGGAACTTTTGTGACAAACGATGGATCAAAAACGTGCGATCGCGGCGCTCGGCGCCCTCGCCCAGGAAACCCGCCTCGAACTGTTCCGACTGCTGGTAACCTGCGGCCCCGAGGGTCTTCCGGCCGGCGTCATTGCCGAGAAGCTCGGCGTGATGCCCTCATCGTTGTCTTTTCACCTCCAGCAGCTCGTCCATGCCGGTCTGATCACGCAACGGCGCCTGAGCCGACAACTGATCTATTCCGTCGAATACGGCGCGATGAACGATCTGATGGGCTACCTGACCGAGAACTGCTGCGGCCGCGGCGTGTGCCCGCCGGTCTGCAATCCCGCTGACACCTTTGCCAAAGGAGGGAGTGATGAAGCGCCTGCACGTCCACGTGTCGGTTGACGACCTCGATCAATCGATCCGGTTCTATTCGACCCTGTTCGCGGCCGAGCCGACCGTGCTCAAGGATGATTATGCGAAATGGATGCTCGAAGATCCGCGCGTCAATTTCGCGATCAGCAAACTTCCCGGCCGCGCCGCAGGTATCTCGCATCTCGGTATCCAGGCCGAGGATGAGGGCGAGCTCGCTGAGGTTTACAACAGGCTGAGCCGGGCCGAGCGGCCGATCGTCGAAGCGAAAGGGACCACCTGCTGCTATGCCCAGTCGGACAAGCAGTGGATCGCCGACCCGCAGGGCGTGCCTTGGGAGACGTTCTTCACCTACGGCGAGGCCACGGTCTATGGCGAGGGATCGCTCGCCAAGCTGAGGGAGGCGACCGAGCGCGCCCAATGCTGCGAACCGTCATTCTCGGAGCCCGCGACTGAGCCGGCGACAGCGGAGGCCTGTTGCGCCCCGTCCTGCTGTACGGCCTGAGACTAGCTGGTGACGGCGAAGACTTATAACGTTCTTTTTCTCTGCACAGGCAATTCGACGAGGAGCATCCTGGCCGAAGCGTTGCTCGGTCATTGGGGGAAAGGACGATTCAAGGCGTTCAGCGCCGGCAGCTTTCCGAAGGGTGCGGTGCATCCTTTGGCGCTCGACCTTCTCGAAAGGGCGCATCTCGATACGCGCGGGCTGCGCAGCAAGAGCTGGGACGAATTCGCCAAACCGGGGGTGCCGGAGATGGATTTCGTCTTTACCGTCTGCGACCAGGCCGCCGCCGAGGTATGCCCGGTGTGGCCCGGCAATCCGGTGACCGCTCATTGGAGCGTCCCGGACCCCGCTTCTGTTGAAGGCACGCAAGCCGACAAAACCCGCGCCTTCCGTTATGCGTTTCAGGCGCTCGAAACCCGCATCAAGCTCTTCACCAGCTTGCGGCTCGACGCCCTCGATCGCTTGGCGGTCAAACAGAAAGTCGATGAGATCGGCCATCTCCGGGTGGTTGGCCCCGGGGAACCGACGCCGTGACGTCGCTCGCGACGGCAGCGAGGCGCCATGCGCTGAGCCGCCCAGTCGTCCGTGAGGCTTTCATCGAACTGGTCGCGACGGCGTTTCTGCTAATCGCCGTGGTCGGCTCGGGCATCATGGCCGAGAAGCTTTGCAGCGGAAATGTCGGTCTTGCGTTGCTCGCGAACGCAATCGCCACCGGTGGCGCACTCGTGGCGCTCATCCTCGCTTTCGGTCCGCAGTCGGGCGCCCACATGAACCCGGTCGTGACATTGGCCGCTGCGGCAACCGAGGGTCTGCGCTGGCACGCCGTGCCGGCCTATGTCGCCGCCCAGATTACGGGCGCCGTCCTCGGCGTATGGCTGGCACATATCATGTTCGATCTGCCGGTCTGGCAGCTCTCGCAGCACGTGCGCACCGGGATTCCGCAATGGGTCGCCGAGGTCATCGCGACCTTCGGGCTGCTCTCGGTGATATGGGGATGCCGCGCCCATCGCGAGCCCGTGACGGCATTTGCGGTTGGGGCATACATCACCGGGGCTTACTGGTTCACGGCTTCGACTTCCTTCGCCAACCCGGCGGTAACCATAGCACGGTCGCTGACCGACACCTTTGCCGGCATCCGCCCGACCGACGCACCCGGGTTCATCCTGGCGCAGCTTGTCGCTTTGACGCTGGCACTGCCTCTACTGCGCCGTCAGGCCTCGGGCAATTGAGGCGGCCTCTCCAAGCGCTACGTACGCGCGCGGCGACGGCAGAAGATGCTGTTGCGATCGCGGAAATCTATAATGAGGGCATCGCCGACCGAGTGGCCACTTTCGAGACCGAGCCGCGGACCCCGGCGCAAATCGCTGAGTGGTTCGAGGTCGGGCACCTCGTCATGATCGCCGAGGCCGACGAGACCGGTCCTGTCGCCTTCACCGTGGCTTTCCCTTACAGCACCCGGCCCTGCTATGCCGGCATCGGCGAGTTCTCGGTGTATGTGGCGCGGATGCATCGCGGGCGTGGCGTCGGCCGGGTGGTCCTCTCTGCCCTCGTCGAAGCCGCCCGCCTCAAGGGTTTGCACAAGCTCGTGAGCCGGGTGTTTCCGGAAAATGCGGCAAGCCGGGCGCTGCTACATAGGCTCGGTTTCGCGGAGATCGGTATTCATCGCCGGCACGGTCAATTGGATGGGGTGTGGCGCGATTGCGTGATTGTCGAGCGCCCGCTCGACCGCGCTCCTTGAGCCCGCTTACCGCTGCCGCTCACACACGACCGAATGTCGCAGTTATGCTGGCTGGCGCCGGTGTGTGGTGTCAGCTTCGGACAAAGCCGGACATTGTTATGGTTACGGGTATGAGACGAAATTTGCGGGTGTTCGGCACCGCTGTCGCCGTGGTTGCGGCAACCCTCGGCGCCAATCCGGCATGGGCCCAGAAACATGGCGGTATTCTGAAACTTTACACGCTCGACAGCCCGGCGAGTATGTCGATCCTCGAGGAAACGACGGTCTTCGCCCAGCGGCCGGTGATGGGGGTCTTCAACAACCTCGTCATGTTCGACCAGCAGGTGAAGCAGAACAGCGTGCGGTCCATCGTGCCCGACTTGGCCACCGGCTGGTCATGGAACGAGGACGGGACCGAACTGACATTTCCGCTACGCGAAGGCGTAACCTGGCACGACGGCAAGTCTTTCACGGCCAAGGATGTCAAATGCACTTGGGATCTGCTGACCGGCAAGTCGAGCGAGAAGCTGCGCATCAACCCTCGTAAGGCCTGGTACGGCAACCTCGAAAGGGTCACCACCAATGGCGATTACGAGGTGCGCTTCCATCTCAAGCGACCGCAACCGTCGTTTCTGATGCTGCTCGCCAGCGGGTTCTCCGCGATCTATCCCTGTCACGTGGCGCCGTCGCAGATGCGGCAGCATCCAATCGGCACCGGTCCGTTCAAATTCATCGAGTTCGAGCCGAACCAATCGATCAGAGTGGCGCGCAATCCGAACTATTGGAAACCGGACCGCCCGTATCTCGACGGCGTCGAATATACGATCATCCGGAATCTGTCGACCGCGTTACTGGCATTCATTGCCGGGAACCTCGACATGACCTGGCCATATAGCGTAACGCTCCCGCTCCTGAAGGACGTCCAAAGCCAGGCGTCCGATGCGATTTGCGAGGTGGCACCAAACAACGTTAGCAGCAACCTGATCGTCAACCGGGACGCGCCGCCTTTTCAGGATCCGGAGCTTCGGCGGGCCATGGCACTCAGCTTGGACCGCAAAGCGTTCATCGACACTCTCAGCGAGGGGCAGGGCAACATCGGTGGGGTCATGCAACCGCCGCCCGAGGGTGTGTGGGGCATGCCGCCGGAGATCCTCCAGACACTGCCGGGCTATAATCCCGATGTGGCAAAGAACCGCGTCGACGGGCGGAATATTATGGAGCAGCTCGGCTACGGACCCGACAACCGGCTAAAGATCAAGGTGTCGGCGCGGAACACGCCCTTCTACCGTGATCCGGCAGTGATCCTGATCGACCAATTGAAGGAGGCTTACATCGACGGCGAGCTCGAAACGATCGACACGACGGGCTGGTACCCCAAGGTCATGCGCAAGGACTACACGGTTGGCCTCAATCTTACCGGAAACGCGTTAGACGACCCCGACCAGAACTTTTACGAGAATTATAGCTGTGGTGCGCAAGGAAACTATAACGGATACTGTAATCCCGAGGTGGACAGGCTGATCGACCGGCAATCCGCCGAAGCCGACCAGGAAAAGCGGAAGAGGCTGGTGTGGGAGATCGAAAGAAAGTTGGCCGAGGACGGCGCCCGGCCGATCATTTTTTACGACCGGCGTGCGACATGCTGGCGGTCCTATGTCAAGGGCTTGACGATCATGGTCAACAGTGTCTTCAGCGGCGCACGCATGGAAGACGTCTGGCTCGACAGGTAGCTGGTCTCGGCACGGCCGCGACCGCCCCGCACCGGCGTAACAAGACTGCAGCAGCCTCCTCTGCAAGGGGGCCTTAGAGTCGTCGTTCCCAGACGTCTCGGGACAGGAAAATCGTTGCGACAGCGCCGGCCATGGAAGCCAGACCGCAGGTGCCGAAGCTCAGTATCCACGCCGCGAGCTGCGATGTTCCGCCGAATTTATCGAGCGTAACGCCGAACAGTAGCGTCCCGAGGAAGCCAGCGGCAAAGCCGACGCAGGAATACACCCCTATTGTTGCACCTCGGTGCCGTGGGATGGCGACGGCGAGCACACCCGACGTGAGATTGGAGAAGTTTCCCTGCACGATGAAGCCGGTGACCAAGGACAGCCACAACACGGCGGTGTAAGGCAGCGCCGCCGCGAAGCCGAACAGGCCGCCCATTAGCATCGACAGCAGAAAGATTAGGGTGGCGATGTTGCGCAAGCCGTGGCGGATCGACAGTTCGTTGCCAAGAAGGCCCGCAGGGACGCCGAGGAAACTGATCAGCGCACCGACGATCAGGATGGTCAAGGCTTGTGCGGGAACACTAGCCTGGTCCGCTGCACAGAATGTGAGAAAGACAACGATCCACTGCCGCAATCCGACGGAACTCCAAATTGCCGCGGCATAGCCGACAATCAGGACGAGGGCGTCGCGGTTTGCAAGAACGGGGCGAAGCTCCAGCCGCGGGTGCGGCTCTCTGCCTTTGCTGGCGTCCTCCGTCCGTGGCATCATAGCCGAGGCAATGAAGACGCCGGCGGCACCGAGAATGCCGGCGAGAACAAAAGCGCTGCGCCAACCCAGAAGCGTTCCGAATCTGCCGAACAAAAACGACAGTGACGCACCGATGGTGAAGGAACTGGTGTACCATGCCGCGATGCGCGCGCGTATCGCCCCGTCGACACCGTGGGTGAGAGCTTGCAGGCCGGGCATGTACATGCCGGCCATTGCGATGCCCGCTGCGGCCCGGAAGCCGAGCGCCGGGAGCAGACTGTCGCAAAGTGCCATGCCGAAATTCGACAAAACACCAAGCGTGCTCGACGCAAGATAGATGCGTCGGGCGGGCTGGCGATCGGTCAGGCTGACGAGAGGGACCACGGCAAGCATATATCCCGCCGACACCATTCCAGCGAGCCAGCCGGCCTGCGTGTTGGTCAAAGACCACGCCCCGATGAACTGCGGCAGAAGCGCCGGGATCATGGAGTATCCGAGCAGGCTGATGATTTCGGCGACGCATATCGCCACAACGATTGCTGCCGAAGGTCCAGCCTGGGCAGAGCTAGGCGAACTCACCGTGTACGAACCTCCGTTTATGGCCTTTTGGGGTGAGCCTCTCTAGCTCAGCGCGGCGGCTGGAACGCGGGGAGTGGGCGGACTCCAGATTAAGCGGTGAAGAATCGACGACCCATACCGCATTTCTGGTGATATTATCAACATAGTAAATGCTATAATCGCGCCATATATCGATGGGACGCTGAACTCAGCGAAATATCGTGCCCAGGTTCTCCCTCCCTGCTCGCTCCCTCAGGGGCCGACTGACCTCCCTCAGGGCATTCCCTGACGGGGCATGGTCTCGACGTCCCTAACACATTGATTTCACGGCATTGTCGATGATCGGACGGGCGATTTCCGGCTTCCAATCGATTTTTCTCCCTGCTCTCAGGGAGGGGCCGGTCAGGATGAGGCCCCAGTTCAAGACCCGTTGGTCGAGCACGGGGCCGGCGTTGCGACGGGGTGCGGACGCAGGAAGACAGTGAATACCGAGCCGGTGCCGGGAGTGCTTTCGATGTCGAGAAATCCGCGGTGACGATTGAGGATGTGCTTGACGATCGCGAGCCCGAGCCCGGTCCCGCCCATCTCGCGCGAGCGCGCGGTGTCGACGCGGTAGAAGCGCTCGGTCAGGCGCGGCAGGTGCTCGCGCGCGATACCCTCGCCGCAGTCGCGTACGGCTACTGAAACAAACGGGCTGTCCCCTGCATCGCTGCCGTAGGAAGGCCGGACCCCGGTCGCGGCGGCGACTGTGATCTCGCTGCCGGCGCGGCCGTATTTGATGCCGTTGTCGACGAGATTCTGAAAAACTTGGGCCAGCTCGTCGCGGTCACCCAGCACCTCGGGCAGATTGGACGGCAAGTCGAGCCGTATGTGCATGGCGCGCTCGCCGGCACGCAGCTCGAGCGTGTCGGCGAGGTGACGCAGCAGCGGGCCCAGCGCGACGCGCCCCTGAGGTATCACATGCTCGTTGAGTTCGATCCGCGACAGCGACAGCAGGTCCTCGACCAGCCGGATCATCCTGGCGGCCTGCTCGTGCATGATCGCAAGAAATCGCTCGCGCGCCTCGGCATCCTCGCGCGCCGGGCCTCGCAAAGTTTCGATAAACCCGGTCAAAGTCGTCAATGGCGTGCGCAGTTCGTGGCTCGCATTGGCGATGAAATCGCCGCGCATCTGCTCGGCTCGTTTCAGCTGAGTGATATCGTGCAAGGTCAACACCGCGACCGCGTCGGGGTCCGGCGAGGAGCGGTCGATACGGGCAAGATGCGCCTGCAGCTGCCGCTCGATCGGAGCGGTGAGCGCAAACTCGACCACCCGCGCTGTCTCGCCGGCCAAGACCGCATCGGCCGCGGCCAGCACAGCGGGGTTGCGGAGTGTGGCCGCGAGGTCGTGCGGCCCCTCGACAACGCCAAGGAGAGACTCCGCCTGCGCGTTGGCGTGAACCACCCGCCGCCGCGCGTCGAGCAGGATCAGCGGATCTGGAACGGAGGCGATCACCGCCTCCGCGGTGGCTAACCGCGCCTCGGCGGTGTGGATGCGCTCGCTCCACAGTCGGGTCAGTCTGACAATTGCGAGCCACAGCTCGCCAGCCGGGCCAGCTGGCTGGCGGGGGATATACTGCGATATCGAAGTCGCCGCCTTGTCAGCGGCCAGACTGCCGACCGCATCCCGCACCCTTGTCAAGGCGGTCACCGAGCGGCCGACAATGAGCCCGGTGGCGACGAAGGCAGCCGCCCCAGCGATTAGCGCCGGACCGATAGCAAGAAGGCCCGACGCCGCAAGCATCGCAAAAATGATCAGACCCGGCGCGGCCGCGCTCAAGCCAAGTGTCGCAGCCCGGTAGAGAGCATTATCCCCGATCACCCCTCGGCCTCGACCCTCACGCGGTCCCTCTACCGACCGCCATCACCGGTCAACGGATCGCGTCGTGCGCCGAGAGGGCGGCGAGATTGACGAGGTCCGACACCGTGGCCCCCATATTGACGATTTGAACGGGGTGGGAAAGGCCAAGCAGCAGGGGTCCGACGACCGTCCCGCCACCGAGCTGCGGCAAGAGCTTGGCTGCGATGTTGGCGCTGTGCAGTTCGGGCATGACGAGGATGTTGGCCGGGCCGGCGAGGCGGCAGAACGGGTAGAGCCGCCGCATCAGCCCCTCGTCGAGCGCGACATCGGCGCTCATCTCGCCATCATATTCGAAGCCGACGCCTC
>Ga0310914_10003567_pt1 | contig 10735 bp, 8 predicted proteins | sample GREbulkMGAN108_FD_203450 | JGI IMG/M metagenome (GOLD analysis project Ga0310914, IMG submission 203450) | Lab enrichment of tropical soil microbial communities from Luquillo Experimental Forest, Puerto Rico - GRE.bulkMG.AN108 | ecosystem: Environmental > Terrestrial > Soil > Tropical forest >...
AAGCCGATCACCAAGGCGGACGACTTCAAAGGCCTCAAGTTCCGCACCGTCGGCATTTCGATCGACGTGTTCCAGGGCTTGGGCGCGGCGGTGAACGCGCTTCCCGGCGGCGAGATCGTCGCTGCCATGGACCGCGGCTTGCTCGACGCGGCGGAGTTCAACAACGCGTCGTCGGATCGCGCGCTCGGCTTTGCCGACGTCTCCAAGGTCTGCATGCTGCAGAGCTACCACCAGAACGCGGAGCAGTTCGAGATCACCTTCAACAAGACCAAGTACGACGCGCTGCCGGACAAATTGAAGGCGATCATCGCGAATGCGGTCGAAGCGGCATCGCAGGACATGCAGTGGAAAGCGATCGACCGCTACTCGCAGGACTACATCACGTTGCAAACGGCGGATAAAGTGAAGTTCTACAAGACGCCTGATTCCGTCCTGAAACGGCAGCTCGAGGTCTACGACGAGGTCGTGAAGAAATACGCGGCGACAAATCCGCTGTTCAAGGAGATCGTCGAGTCGCAGCTGGCATTCGCCAAGCGAGCGACGCAATGGGAGCAGGACACCGTCGTGAACCGCCGCATGGCGTTCGAGCACTATTGGGGACCGAACGCGAAGAAGCCGATCTGACGGCTCGTGTTGATTTGGCAGAGCACCATTCGGCCGGGCGACCGGATGGTGCTTTGTCGTCTCTTATCCTTCTCTCGGCAGCGGCAGTGAATGACCGTCCAAAGCTTTTTGCACGCGATTGACGGCATCAGCACCTGGGTCGGCAAGGCTGCATCCTGGCTGATCATCGCATTGATGACCGTGGTCTGTGTCGAGGTGTTCAAGCGCTACATCCTGAACGCGCCGACGGCGTGGATTTTCGATGCCGACAACATGATGTACGGCACGCTGTTCATGCTGTGCGGCGCCTATACGCTCGCACAGAACGCGCACGTACGCGGCGACTTCCTCTACAGCTCGATGCGGCCGCGAATGCAGGCCGGGCTCGACATCGCGCTCTATGTGATCTTCTTTTTTCCCGGCATCGCGGCGTTGATCTATGCCGGTTACGACTACGCCGCGATTTCATGGCGCATCGCCGAGCATTCGACTGTGACTGCGGAGGGGCCGCCGGTCTATCAGTTTAAGACGGTGATTCCGATCGCCGGAGTCCTGGTAATGCTGCAGGGCATCGCCGAGATGGTGCGCTGCGTGGTTTGCCTGAAAACCGGGGAATGGCCCAGCCGCCTGCACGACGTCGCGGAAATCGACGTCGTCGAGGAGCAGCTCGCGCACAGCGAATACGTCGACGAGGAATCGCGCAAGATCGCCATCGAGCGCGCGCACGAGATCGATGAGGCCGCGCGTCAGCGCGGCATGGGCGGGGACCTGAACACATGAGTGATCCCGCCCTCGGGCTCACGATGCTCGCCCTCATCGTGGTTGTGATCATGATGGGATTCCCGACCGCCTTTACGCTGATGGGTCTCGGCATCTTCTTCGGCTACATCGCGTTCTACGATCCCTCGCACACCTCGCTATTGGACAATCGCGTGTTCGACCTGATGGTCCAGCGCACGTACGGGGCCATGACCAACGACGTGCTGATTTCCATTCCGCTGTTCGTGCTCATGGGTTACGTGATGGAGCGCGGCGCGCTGGTGGACAAGATGTTCTACAGCATTCAGCTGGCGTTCCGGCGCGTTCCCGCCTCGCTCGCGGTCGCGACTTTGATCGTCTGCACCTTCTGGGGGATCGCCAGCGGCCTGGTCGGCGCGGTCGTGGTGTTGATGGGCGTGATCGCGTTCAATCCGATGCTGCGCGCGGGTTATGACGTCAAGCTCGCCTCCGGCGTCATCACCGCGGGCGGCACGCTCGGAATTCTCATTCCACCCTCGGTGATGATCATCGTCTATGCCGCAGTTGCCGGCCAGTCGGTGGTGAAGCTTTACGCCGCGGCGATGTTCCCCGGCTTTTTTCTGGCGTTGCTCTACCTCGTCTATATCGTCGGCTGGGCGATGATCAATCCGAAGATCGCGCCGCCGTTGCCGGAAGAGCAGACGCGGGTGCCCGTTCCGGACTGGGTGCGAAAATTCCAGACGGTGTATTCGCCGAACATGCTTGTGGGGCTTGCCCAGGCGCTGCTCTCGCCCGCGAAGGCGAGCCAGATCGAAGCGGATGGCCGTCGTCTCGGCTATTGGACACTGCTCAAGCACCTGTGCATCGCGCTCGTGCCTTTTGCTTTGATTGCCGGCACCCTCTGGTTGGTTTGGTGGTACGTCGTCATTCATCAGCAGGCCGTCGCGGAGGCCGCGGTGTCGGGCGTGCAGCAATTGGGCACTCCTGGATTGGAGAGCGGACCGGCGACGCCCGCCGAACAGGGGCCGCCGGAAGGATTCTACCTTTGGTTCGCGCTGTGTGCCGTCGTCGGGGCGATGCTGCTCGTCCGCTACTACTGGCGCATGAATGCCGACCGCTTCGAGGTCCTGAAGCTCCTGACCTCGTCGGTGATGCCGCTCGGCATCCTCACCGTCGTCGTTCTCGCGGTCATCCTTTTCGGAATCACCACGGCGACCGAATCCGCCGGCGTCGGCGCCGCGGGTGCCTTCCTGCTGGCCTTCCAGGCGCGCACGCTCGATTGGAAACGCACCAAGGAAGCGGTGTTCCTGACCGCGAAGACCACCGCCATGGTGTGCTGGCTGTTCGTCGGTTCTGCGTTGTTTTCCGGTGTGTTCGCGATCCTGGGAGGCCAGGCGCTGGTCGAGCAATGGGTACTGTCATTCAACATGACGCCCGTGCAGTTCATGATTCTGTCGCAGGCGATCATCTTTCTGCTCGGCTGGCCGCTCGAATGGACCGAGATCATCGTAATTTTCGTGCCGATTTTTCTGCCGCTGCTCAAGCATTTCAATATCGACCCGATCCTATGGGGCACGCTTGTGTTCGTGAACCTGCAGGCGGCGTTCCTGTCGCCGCCGGTCGCGATGTCGGCGTTTTATCTCAAGGGCGTCTCGCCGCCGCACGTGACCCTCAACCAGATCTTCGCCGGCATGATGCCGTACATGATTGTCATCGTCGTCTGCATGGTGATCATGTACCTGTGGCCCGGGATGACGCTGTGGCTTCCCGCCTATCTCTATGGCGGTTAACGGCAGGCCACTTGATCCATCGACGACGGGACAGGCAAATAAACGGCAGCAGGAGCGCACGTTTGGCTGACACTGCACTCGTTAGCTTGACCGCGAGCGAGGCGGCCGCCGAAATCGCCCGCGGTACCTTTTCCGCCGAGGACTATTCGCGCGCCTGTCTCGGGCGCATCGACGCGCTCGATGGCGAGATCAAGGCTTTCGTTCATCTCGATCGCGAGCACGTACTCAGTCAGGCGCGCACACTCGACGAGCGCCGCGCGGAGCGCCGCGCGATCGGTCCGCTGCATGGCGTTCCCGTTGCGCTCAAGGACATCATCGATACCGCCGATTATCCCACTGAATTCGGCTCCCCGCTGTGCACCGGGCGACGGCCCCGGCACGACGCGACCGTCGTCGCCAAATTGCGCGCCGCCGGCGCGGTCATCATCGGCAAAACCGTCACCACCGAATTCGCCTATTACCATCCCGGTCCGACCCGCAATCCACACGACCTGACACACACGCCGGGCGGCTCATCCTCAGGATCGGCGGCAGGGGTTGCCGCGAACATGGTGCCGCTCGCGCTCGGTTCGCAGACCAACGGCTCGGTGATCCGGCCGGCCGCCTTCTGTGGAGTGTTCGCGGTCAAGCCGAGCCACGGCCTCGTGTCGCGCGCCGGCGTGCTCACCCTCTCGCGCACCCTCGATCATGTCGGCGCGTTCGCGCGGTCGCTTGCGGATCTCGCGCTCATCCTGGACGTGATCGCAGGCCATGACCCGGCTGATCCGGACACGCGCCCCTTCGCAGCTGCCGACTTTCGCGAGGTGCAGCGCGAGCCGCCGCCATTGCCCCCGCGTTTCGCTTTCGTACGCACGCCGATCTGGGACAAGGCCGATGCCGATACCAAGGCGGCGTTCGAGGAGCTGGCCGCCGGACTCGGCGCCTCACTCGCGACCGTCGATCTCCCGCAACCGTTCATCGAAGCCTGGGAGGTGCATCGCACGATCATGGCGACCGAGATGGCGCACAACCTCGCCCCGCTGCTCGCCCGCGGCGAGCCGAGCGCGGTGATGCGCAAGCTCCTCGCCCACGGCCGGAGCGTGAGCGCCGTCGATTATCTCGCCGCGCTCGCCAAGCCTGCGCCATACCGCGCGGCCATCGTCGAGCTCTTTAATGAATTCGATGCGATCGTGACCCCCGCCGCGCCGGGCGTGGCTCCGAAGGGGCTGAGCGCGACCGGCGATCCCGCATTCTGCACGCTTTGGACTCTGACCGGGCTGCCGGCGGTATCGCTGCCGCTGTTCGCGGGTGCGGGAGGACTGCCGTTGGCCGCGCAGCTCGTGGGCGCGCCGGGCCGGGATGCGCGTCTTCTGCGCACCGCCACCGCGCTCATCGCAACGCTCACCGCGGCAGAAAAACCCCGCCGCCGCGCCAAGGCGAAGTGAGCGAAATCGGTGACCGGGCAAACGGGACACCCATCACCGAATTCTCACGAACCGCGTCAGGCAGCTTTTGGCGGCGCGCCCAGATTCTCCGCGAAGAAGGCGAGGGTGCGGCTCCAGGCGAGATCGGCCGCCGCCTTGTTGTAGCGGGCAGCGCCGGTGTCGTTGTTGAAGGCGTGCTGCGTGCCCGGATAGACCTGGATCGTGTACTTCTTGTTGTTGGCTTTCAGCGCCGCCTCGTAGGCGGCAATACCCTTGTTGATGTTCTCATCGTTCTCCGCGTATTGCAGCAGCAGCGGCGCCTTGATCGCGGGCACCATCTCGGCCGGCACTTGCACGCCGTAATAGGGCACCGCGGCGTTGAGGTCGGGACTCCCCGCCGCCATGCGGTTCACCACGCCGCCGCCGAAGCAGAAGCCGACCGCGCCGACTTTGCCGGTTGATTCCGCATGTTTCTGCATGACCGGCACCGCCGCGAGCGCGGCGGCGATCATGTCTTCGCGCTCGGTCTTGGTGTGGAGCTCGCGCGCCTTGTCCTCATCCGGCGGGGTGCCGCCATTGACCAACAGAAGATCGGGGGCCATGGCGAGATAACCTTCGACCGCCAGCCGGCGCGCGACGCCTTCGATGTGGGGATTGAGGCCGCGGTTCTCGTGAATGACGATCACGGCGGGCGCTTGCCCAGCGCTTTGGCGCGAACGAGATAGCCGTTGATTTTTCCCTTCGGCGAATCGTAGGAAACCCGTTCCGCGGCCAAACGCGCGTCGTCGGGCGCAACGATGGCCGCTTGTGCATAATCGTTCTGCAGCAGCGGCAACAGCGCGGCGGCCGCCGCAGCGGAGCCCGTGAGCTCGGCCAAGCGGTCGAGAAATTCCCGACGGCTCATGCCGCCATGGGTGAAACGGTCGTAAAGATTGATGATGCTTTGGTTCATGGTGGTCCTCCGTGCTTCGCAAGCGCTACCATAGATGATCGGGCTACCATATTCGATCTGGCCGACGCACATCTCGCTATCGAATATTCTCGCTGCGCGCGGTGCTGCCGTTCCCGAGATCGTCAGATTCTGATGCCGGCCGCTGCCAATAGCGAACGCGCATGCGCGCGCTGATCGTCCGAGATTACGAGGCGTTCGGCAAATTCGCGGCCCGCCGGACGCGTGGCGTCGATGCCCATCTTCGTCACGGTGAAACTCTCCGGATCGGAGGTGGGATCGAGGATCGCCGCCTTCGCGCCGGGAATGAAGAAGATGTCCTTGTCCGGATGCACGCGGGTGGCCACTGCCCACATCACGTCGTTGGTGTCGAAAATATCCACGTCGTCGTCCACGACGATGACGTGCTTGGTGTAGAATTCGGTGCCAAGCGCCGCCATGATCGCGATCTGCGGCTCGCCATCGGCGATTTTCTTCATCGAAATATAGGCGGTGAATGCGCCGCAACTGGTATGCGGCACGTGGACGGCGCGCACGTTTGGGAGATTGCGCCGCAGCGTGTTGAGGATCTCACCCTCGCGCGTGATGCACGACACCAGGATATGATCTTTGGACATGCCGGCGGTCACGCTCTGAAACATGGCGTCGCGGCGCATGCGCACGCGATGCGCGACGAACACGTGTTGCGTGCTGCGATACGAGGCATAGCCGGTGAACTCGGCAAACGGTCCTTCCGGCTCCCGCGTTTCCGCGAGGATCTCGCCTTCGATGACGATCTCGGCGCCGGCCGGGACCTCGAGCTCGCCGACGCCGCAGCGCGCCACCCGGTACGGCTCGCCGAACAGGCCGCCGATGATCTCGAATTTCCGCACGTGGGGAGGATAGGCGTAGACCATCGAGCCCATGTAGTGCAGCGGGTGCGTACCGATCGTGATCGCCGCGGGCAGCGGTTGTCCGCGCTCCTCGGCGCGGCGCTGAAACTCATACATTCGCCGGCGCGAATGGAGCGAGACGCCGAGGCGGTTCTTGGCCTTGAGCATCAAGCGGTGAAAGCCCGTGGTGTCGACGCCGGTGACTGGATCGCGCGCCGAAATCTGCCCGGCGGTGATGTAAGGGCCGCCGTCGACCGAGAATTGCAGGGGGATCGGCAGCTTGGTGAGGTCGACGTCCTCGATCACGGCCTCGTTCCAGGCGGCATCCTTGACGAGCTCGCAGGGGATATATTTTTGGCAACGCTCACGGAACGCGGTGGGCAAGTCCTGCGGCTTGACCCCCAGGCATGCGGCGAGCAGCTTGCGATTGGCAGCAACGTTGGTGACGACCTGCATGCCGTTCGGGCGCGGCCGCTCGAAGACGATGACCGGACTCTTCCCAGCCCGCTCCAGCTCGTAGACGATCGCCGTCATGGCGAAACGGGTGTCCACCGGCTCGCGGATGCGCATGAATTCGTCCGGATGCTCCGCCTCCACCATGGCAAGGAAGCCGCGCAGGCTCTGGTTGTCGAGATTGGCGCTTGGCATGGGTCTCCCCGATCGATACGTACGCAATCATAGTGCCGCCATCATGCGAAACCCAGCACTCCGAGATATGGACTTGAGGTTTCGGCCGTGAGCAAGACCGGCGTCGGCGCACGGCTGCCGCGTAAGGAGGACGACCGCTTCCTGCGCGGCAATGGCCAATACATCGCGGATCTGCGCCTGACGAACATGCGCGAAGTGGCCTTCGTGCGCAGTCCGGTCGCACATGCGCGATTGCTCGGCGTTCGCATCCCCGATCATTTGCGCTCCTCCGTGTTCACCGCCAAAGACCTCGCCGATGTGCGTCCGATCCGGGCGGTTTCCACGCGCCCCGGCTTTCAGGCGTCGGAGCAGCCGGTTTTGGCCACCGGCAAGCTCCGCCACGTTGGCGAACTCGTCGCCATGTGCGTCGCCGATACGCGGGCGCAAGCCGAAGACACGGCGGCCGAGATCGCGATCGAATACGAGGAGCTGCCGGCGGTCGTCGACATGCTCGAAGCGCAGAAACCCGGCTGCGTGCTCGTGCACGATCATTTCAAGCGCAACGTCCATCTCGAGGTCGACTTCGACGGTCCGGTGGAGCAGGCCGCAAAGTCTGCGCGGGTAAAAGTCACCCGCGAGCTGCGCACCGCGCGCCAGGTGATGTCGCCGATCGAATGCCGCGGCTTCGTCGCGCAATGGGACGCACGGGTGCGGCAGTTGATCCTTTACGGCGCCACCCAGTTTCCCCATGTCGTTCGCACCGGCCTCGCGCAGGTACTGCAACTGCCCGAGATGCAAATCCGCGTCATCTCCACCGATGTGGGCGGCGGCTTCGGCTACAAGGCGATCTTGGCCGGCGAGGAGGTATGTCTGAGCTGGCTAGCGATGCGCTGCGGCCATCCGGTTCGCTGGTTGGAGGACCGGCGCGAGCAGCTCATCGCCAATGCGAACTGCCGCGAGCACCACTACCTGATGTCGGCCTATGCCGACGCGAACGGAAGGATGCTCGCTTTCGACGCCAAGGCCGCGGTCGATTGCGGCGCCTATTCGGCCTATCCGTTCACCGCGGCGATCGAACCGTCGCAGGTGAGCGCGATCCTGCCGGGCCCCTACGATATTCCTGTCTATCGCTGCAAAACCGCGGGGGTCGTGACCAACAAATGTCCGCAACTCCCCTACCGCGGCGTGGCGCGGCCGCATGTTTGCTACGCGATGGAGCTGATGATCGACGCCATCGCCCGGCGGATCGGCCGCGAGCCTTATGAGGTCCGCCTCGCCAACCTCGTGCGCCCGGAGCAGATGCCCTACGACAACATCACCGACAAGCATTTCGACAGCGGTGACTACCCGAAACTCCTGCGCATGGCGGTCGATGCCATCGATGTTGCGGCGGTGCGCGCGCGACAGAAGCGCGGGGAAGCGGATGGACGGATGATCGGCGTTGGCATCTCCGTGTTTTCCGAGCAGACCGCCCATGGCTTCACCGCCGACGGCAAGCGGCGTGCGCTCTACGAGCAGGTCTTTGCCCGGCTCACTCCCGACGGCCGGCTCGAGATCCGCGCCGGCATTCAAAGCATCGGCCAGGGGCTCGAAACCACGCTGGCGCAGATCGCCAGCCAATATCTCGGCCTCGATCCCGCCGATGTGCAGGTCAAGCTGGGCGATACCGAGCTTTCACCCTATTCGAGCGGCGCCTGGGGCTCGCGCGGCATCGTCTGGGCGGGCGGCGCCACCGCGCGCACCTGCAAGGAATTGGCCGAGCGCGTGGCGAAAATCGGCGCGGCGATGCTGCAGACCAGCGTTGAGTCGGTCACCGTGCGCGACGCGGCGGTGTTCGGCCCGCGCGGCAGCGTGACGTTGAGCGACATCGCGCGCGCGTTCTACCTCACGCCCTCCGATCTGCCAGGCGACGTCGATCCCCATGGGCTGGAGCTCGTCGGCGGTTATGCGCCGACGCGGCTCACCGGGGTCCATACGGGGTCGACCCATGCCGCGGTCGTGGCGGTCGATCCCGAGACCGGCGGCATCGAGATTCTTGATTACGTCGTGGCCGAGGACGCCGGCGTGCTGGTCAATCCGATGATCGTCGACGGCCAGATCCAGGGCGGTACCGCCCAGGGCATCGGCTCGGCGCTGTTCGAGGAGATGCCGTTCGACACGCGCGGCCAGCCGCTCGCTTCGACGCTCGCCGATTATCTTTTGCCGGGCTGCGTTGAGGTCCCGAGCATGCGCATCCTGCACATGGAAACGCCGTCGCCCTACACCGAACTCGGTCAGAAGGGGGTCGGCGAGGGCGGTGCCATCGGGCCGGCGGCGGCAATTGCCAACGCGGTCAACGATGCCTTGGCGCCGCTCGCTGTCGAGCTGTGCGAGATACCGATTACTCCGGCACGTGTTCTGGCAGCGTTATCGAAAGCGCGCACCGCCGGATGACTCGAAGCTGGGCGTAGACTGGCCATGCTGGAAAACGCCGGCAACCATACCGTATACTGATCTGCAACATCACTCGGCAGCCGGTTTACGGAGCTTCGCCCATGTCCGACAAAGAACCATTCGATCTCCTGCTGCGCGGGGGACACGTCATCTGCCCGGCGTCCGGACTCAGTGGCGTGATGGATGTTGCGATCCGCGGCGGCCGCATCGCTGCCATTCAGCGCGATATTCTACCGTCCAGCGCCAAAGAGGTTGTCGACGTGCGCGGCCGCCTCGTGTTGCCGGGAATGATCGATACCCATGCTCACGTCTACAAATACGTGAGCGGCCGGTTCGGTCTCGATGCCGACATGGTCGGCGTTCATTCCGGCGTCACCACCGTCATCGATCAGGGCGGCCCTTCTTGCATTCGTGGCGGAGCCGGCAAAGACGCGGGTCTACGCCTTCCTCTCTTCGTATCTCGTGGGCGGATTGGAGGGCCACTACTATCCGAACCTCTACAGCCCGGAGTGCATCGACGTCGATGCGACGGTGAAGGCCGCCGACGCCAACCGGGATCTTGTGCGCGGCATCAAGGGCCACGCCGAGATCGGCGGCTTCGCGCGCTGGGGCATCAAGGTCATTCAGCTGTCGGCGGAGATCGGGCGCAAAACTTCGCTGCCGGTCTACGTCCATTTCGGCCAGCTCTGGGGCCTGCCGCGCAGCGGCGCCAATGGTGAAGATGCCGATACCATTCTGGAGCGGGTGATCCCGCTGCTGCAGCCCGGCGACATCCTCGCGCATCCCTTTACCCGTCATCCCGGCGGCTTCGTCGACCGCAACGGGAAAGTGCACGAGGTCATTCGCGCCGCGCTCGACCGCCGGCTGAAGGTCGATGTCGGGCACGGCAGCCACTTCTCCTATCGGATCGCCCGCAAGGCGCTCGATGCCGGCATCGTGCCGCATACGCTGGGCGCGGACATGCACGGCTACAACACCTACGTGCCGCCGCCTCCAGGCACGCCGGCGGAGCACTCCGACGACGAAGCGCATCCGTTTGCCGGCCAGGCGAAGTTCAGCCTGACCCAGGCGATGAGCTCGATGCTCGCGCTCGGCTTGTCGCTCGAGCAGGTGGTGCCCATGGTCACATCGAACGCCGCGGACATGCTCGGGCTGAGCGACGAGATCGGTGCGCTGCGTTCCGGGATGATCGCCGACGTGTCCGTGCTATCGGATGAGTGCGGCCGGTTTCTCCTGCAGGATAACGAGAAGACGCAGGTCGTGGCGGAACGCCTGCTGCAGCCGCTGTTCTGCCTGCGCGCGGCAGGCGCTATGACGCGG
>Ga0310914_10003583_pt1 | contig 10710 bp, 10 predicted proteins | sample GREbulkMGAN108_FD_203450 | JGI IMG/M metagenome (GOLD analysis project Ga0310914, IMG submission 203450) | Lab enrichment of tropical soil microbial communities from Luquillo Experimental Forest, Puerto Rico - GRE.bulkMG.AN108 | ecosystem: Environmental > Terrestrial > Soil > Tropical forest >...
CGCCGGTCAAAACCGCGGCCGTCAAAACCGCGGCCACCAAAACCTCCGCCATGGAAACCGCGGCCGCCAAACCCGCCGCGGTGGAAACCGCCGCCGCCAAAACCTCCGCCAAAGCCGTGGGCATGGGCAGTACCAATGCCGATCGAAGGGGTGAGCGCGATAGCAATAATAGTAACAGTCATCAGCAACTTGCGGGTCATGGGACCCTCCTTTTCACACTCGCATCCGATTTCGTCATCGGATGATTCATACGTGTGCGCGCACCTGGCTCGTGGTTCATGACGAAAATAGATGAGTGGCGTGTCGGAATACGCGCCGCTTCCGCCGGTCTGGAACTCGAAAAGACAAGCTCATTGCTGCTGTCTCTGCAGGTTCATAGCATTTCGGCGGCCCGAGCTCGATTAACGACGTCACCGCGTGCACCGCGACGGTACGGTCCGAATAAGTCGGCCGAGCTGCTGGTCTCCATGTGAGACGAGTGATGTTTTCGAGGATGTTATGTTTAGCCGCCACCATATTTCCAGCCGGCAAGGAACCTCTGGCCCCGCCGGCTGTCGTCGAGGCGGCGCTATGCAGACTGCCTTTGCGTTTCAGATAAACCTTGGCGCTCGGAGAGCTGCCGGTGCGTTTCTATCCACAGATCGCGGAGCTTGCGGCGATCCCGATTGGGAGGCTGACGTCGCGGCTCACGCTGGCAGGGCGGCGGTCAGAGGCGGCGTGGAGAAAATCCCAAGAAAGGAGCGCAACCGATGAGTTGTGCTGAAATGAGGGTCTTGCTCCATGGCATGCTGGACCACGAGCTTGATTCAGCAGATGCCGTCCGCGTCGAAACCCACATGCAGGCCTGCCAAGACTGTACGGCCGAGTACCGGAGGCAGGGGGCGCTTAGGGCGGCAATTCGCAGATCAGAGCCGAGATACCGCGCGCCGCACGACCTTCGCGCCCGGTTCATCACCGCAATCCTATTGCAAACAGACGGGCCGGGCCAGGGTCCGTGGTGGCGGGGAGCGGTCACCGGTTGGATGGGCACGGGCGTGTCATTGGCCCTGGCAGCAAGCCTGTTGTTTGTCTTCGCGATCCCCCGCGAGCAAGCAATTCAGCAGGAGCTGATCTCAGGACATGTGCGATCGTTGTTGGCAAGCCATCTCACGGATGTGACGACGTCGGACCAGCACACGGTCAAGCCCTGGTTCAATGGCAAGCTTGATGCCTCGCCGCCGGTAGTCGACCTGGCGTCGCAGGGCTTTCCGTTGGTCGGAGGTCGGCTCGATTACATACACAACCATGTCGTCGGTGCTTTGGTTTTCAAGCACGATCAGCATGTCATCAATCTCTTCATCTGGCCGGTTGCGGATGCTAACGACAGCGGGCCCGTATCTGCGACCCGCGAGGGCTTCAACCTGCTGCATTGGACATGCTCCGGAATGACCTTCTGGGCTGTGTCGGACGTCAACCCCGCCACATTGCGCCGCTTCGAGGCCGAGTATGATCGGCAAACGAATGGCAGCCCGCAATTTTGACCAGCGATGCGACTCGGGGCCTCGCCGCGGGAAACTCGCAAGAAGGTTGACCGCACGGTCACTGGCGGCTCTCGGTGTTCTTGGGCACGGCACTCGCGCATATCGAACTCGGGCTCGCCGAAATTTCGAATAAAGAAGACGCAGTGACGGTCTTTGTCAGCGTAGAGGCTGCACACCTGCCAGCCGACATCGATCGGCGATCACCCTTGATTGCCGGATCGTCGCCGCCGGGTCGACCGGCTCGAACTTACGCTAACATAAACGTCACGGAGTACCGAAACGAAAACCCTATTGATCGCCGGCACGACTGTCGTCTCGCTGGCTGCCGCAAACCTCGCGCCCGAACCGCTCCGTAGAGATCGTACGGCGCGACGCCGCGCTAAAAACGCTCTGCATTGTCGGAAATCAGCAAAATTTCGTTGGTAAAGAACATCTTTCGCGGATGATTGGGTGACCTTAAGGCCAATTCCACAACAACGGCCGAGGTCAATAGTCTGGGAGAACACGATGGCAGAAGAGGACTGGCCGCCGGGAGTCGATCTCCATCAGGTCGCGGAGATCGTCAGCAGTTATGTGCGGCATCATAAGATCGAACCCAACAAACTCGTAGGATTGATCGTCGAGGTACATCGAGCGCTCGCCAGTCTCGGGCATGGCGCGTCGCCGGCGCAGGAGCCGCCCAAGCCGGCGGTGCCGATCCGGCGATCGGTGCGGCGCGACTATGTTGTGTGCCTCGAATGCGGGTTTCGTGCTCAGGCGCTGCGCCGCCATCTGCGGGTGCAGCATGGGCTTGAGGTGGCCCAGTATCGCGCCCGCTGGAATTTATCGTCGGATCACCCGGTGACGGCGCCCGCCTATTCGGATCGCCGCTCGGCAATGGCAAAGCAAATCGGGCTCGGCCGTCAGCGGGCCCCCGCCCAGCCACCGGCCGCGCCGAGGCGGCGTGGACGCCCGCGCCGGTCGCCGACGAACTAGCCAAGACCGATTCATGCCTGCCCGATCCGCGGCGCTCCGCGGTCGTCTTAATATGTGATCCTTTATCTGATACACCTACCGGGTGCCGCGCGAGGGGCAGGGCAACATGACGAAGGGTATAGAAGAACTGCCCGAAAGCAGCTTCGCGGCGCTGGCGGTATCGACATCGCGGTCAGGTGACCGCCGGCCGAATGTCAGGCGACGTATAGCCGGTTCGGGTCGGCGCCATATCCGGCGAGATGTTCGCCCCGCCACCGCACCGAACGGCGTACCTCGGCAACGATGCGATCGAGCCGCGCCGCCGGAGCCAGTGTGTATTCGGCCTCTTCCAGGCTGCCAAATGCAAAGCCCGCGGCTACCCCCGCTTTGCAACCATGCGCACCGTGCTCTTCCTCATTGCCGGCAAGCTCGACTTCACCCGCATCAACCCGCACGTCGCCTAGCCCACACAAAATTCAATAGAGCCTATAAAGTTAATCCGTCACCGACCGGTCCGACCGAGGTGGATGCCCCGATGGCCTCGACCAGCCGTCTCGTCACGCGTCGTAAGCTGCTGTGCAATGCCGCCCTCGGGACGGCTGCGCGGGTGAAAGCTATTCGCCGCCCGGCGCGAACAGGAACCGAAAGTTTGTGGACTCTCTGCTGGAGGGAGATGCAGTACGCGGGCGCGGTCAATCTGGTTGTCGGCCCTTTTGGGTGGATTGTACTTGCTATCCGGTACGGTCCGGGCGAGGCGCTTCTGGTACAGCGCGGTATCAGCGACGGGGCCGGGCGATCTTAGCCGCCGACCTTGGGGCGGCCCACCGCCGGTCGGACCTTTGGTGCGCTCGATTGGGCTCGACCTGAAGTGATGACCGTTGTTCAGCGCGCCTTCGAAGACGGCTTCGCCGTCGAGGGTGCGGGCGAGCGCCTCGTCATCACGGCCGCGCACTGCCTGCCGTTCCTCCCGCCGGCCCCGCCTTCGTTCGGCCCGAGGCGCGTACCTACGGGCCGCTCCTCGCCCCCCGTGGAGAGCGCCCCGCGACTGGGCTGTTTGTCGCTTCGTCGATCCGATCGCCGACATCGCGGTGCTCGGTTCGCCCAATGCTCCACACGCCGATGATTACAAAGCGCTGACGGCGACGGCGACGGCGCTGCCGATCGCCGATCGCGTCCGACGACACCCGGTGAATTTTCTGGCATCGCCGTGGCTGCTGTCGCTCGACGGCCGGTGGTTCTCCTGCACCATCCGCCACTTCGGCGGGCCGCTGTGGATCACCCACCCCGCCGAGCGCGTCATCGGGGGGATGTCTGGCTCGCCGCATGTAAAGGGGCTGCATCCCGGCCTATGTTCCCGGAATGTTCTAAGATCGCTTGCCGACCTCGTCAACGGCGGCAACCCACCGAAGGACCGTCTGTGCCTTTCCGAAGCGGGCTAGAACCGGCTCATCCCCAGGGATGAGATCTCTTCCGTTTTAGTTCTCAACGGCGCCAGCACTGCTCTCGTTCGTAATGCACTTCACGAAGCCGATGCTCCAGTCTTTCTCGAGATCGCCGAGCTTCTCGAGAGGCACTCGATCAGTGCATAGATAAATTGCTGCTCCAGCCCGTGCGCCGCTGCGGCATCGATCACCGCACTCGACCGCCTCTCGACCAAACCGATGGCGGCCGAATGGAGGTGCCGCAGATGCCTCATCGTGGCCGGCCGCAGGTGCCACCGACGAGCGGCGGAGGGGACTGGGAACGGCGCTCCGGTCACTGCACTGCCATACTGAGCCAGCTCCGCGGCCGGCAGCCAGATCGACCCCCAGCGGCAAGGCCCATCGGTTCGCATGTGCAGGCGCTGGCCTGCCCCGAGCGTCATGATCTCGTCTGCTCCGATCGTGATGCCGCCCCAGATCGGCGCGGCTCCCCTGCCCCTCGGCAGCGAAACAAGGATCGTGTCGGCCGGCAAGGCGACAAAGGCGATCCGCGGCAGGCGCTCGTCCGTCGCCGACAGTCGCAGGCTCTGCAGGGCGACCTGGGTCAGCCGCGCCCGAAACTGACCGGCACCGGTGACGAGCAGGGAGAGGCAGCCCTCCTCGCGCATGGCAACCGCAAAATCCTCCGCCTCGCTGAACACCGACGTGATGCTGCGCGGCATTGTCACCCCGGCCCTTCTGCTGTCGAACCAAGCGTGCCGGGTGTGATCCGCGCCTCGCTATCCGTTTTTGGCAGAAACACGGCGGGGGTCGCCGAATTGCTCAACGTCGTCACCCGCGCGACAATCAGCCCATCGGATACTGCCGTCTGGGCGGGCGTGGCGGCGCTCGACAACGCAACTGAGGGCGTCGTAGTCATCATCTTCCCGGATGGTCGAAATTAAGCGCTATCCGCGAAGACGGTGCCGGGAGGGAGGACATACGCGGAAAACGTCGGCGTGGCTCAGCTTTTCGCTTTGCGCGGTCGTGCTGCTGACCGCGATTGCGGACGCTTCGCAAACCGGGCGCCTGATCTTTCTGTCGACGCAGCTGCGCCCGATCGACGAGGCGCAGAAGATGCGCAACTTGATCCTCAGAGGTTATCGACGGCAGGTCGACTACATCACCGAGCTGCCGCAGCAGTTTCCGTTGCGCCTCAAGACAGAGGAGCAGGGAGGCACGCCCACGATAGATGTGGTCGGTGCGCTGCACGGCGAGCTGCAGCCGCTCGCGCGGCTCGACGCGTTGGCGCCGCTCGATGACTTCGTCGGCAAGCTGACTGGTCGCGGCATCTCGGAGCGGCTACTGACATTGGGCAAATTCGGCACCGCGCACCAGCTTTATATCCCATGGATGCAGGCGAGCTACATCATGGTCGCCAACAAGGAGGCGCTGGCCTATCTGCCGGGTGGGTCGGACATCAACGCGCTCAGCTACGAGCAGCTCGCTCTTTGGGCCAGCACGATCCGGGAGAAGACGGGGAAGCGCTTGCTCGGCTTTCCGGCGGCGCCACAGGGGCTGATGCACCGCTTTTTCGAGGGCTTCCTTTACCCGTCATACACCGGTGGGGTCGTGGCCCCGTTCCGTTCGGAGGCCGCCGAAGCAATGTGGACGGAGTTCGCGTCGTTATGGAACAGCGTCAGTCCGAACTCGACCCGATACAATTTCATGCAGCAGCCGCTGCTCTCCGGCGAGGTGTGGATCGGCTGGGACCATGTCGCTCGTATGCTCGACGCGCTGCGCGAGAAGCCGGAGGAATTTGTCGCCTTTCCCGCCCCTGCAGGGCCCAAGGGGCGCGGCTACATGCCGGTGGTGGCCGGTCTCGCGGTGCTTAAGGGTGCGCCCGACGCAAATGGGGCGATGGGGTTGATCGACTATCTGACCTGGCCTGAGACGCAGATCGCGACTGCGCGCAATGTTGGCTTTTTTCCTGTGGTGAAAGTGAACTTACCGCCGGATTTCGAACCGGGCCTGAAGCTGGCGGCCGCTGCGATCGAAAACATGCAGTCGGCGAAGGATGCGCTGCCCGCCTTGCTGCCGATCGGCCTCGGCGAGCGTGCTGCCGAATTTGACAAGGTGTTCATGGACACGTTCCGCCTTGTCGTGTCGCGCGGACAGAACCCGCGCGCGGTGCTCGACCGTGAAGCCGGGGCGCTGAACCGCCTAATGAGCGAGACCGATGCACCGTGCTGGCAGCCCGATCCGCCCAGTACCGGCGCGTGCCAGGCGGTGCAGTAGCAGAAGGCTCACCCGCAGCCGAAGCGCGTTCTCACGCTACGGCTTCGACCAACTCATAAACGCGGGTTTCGGTCGTCATTCCCTTGGCGATCACCGAGGCGATGGAGTCGAAGCGGAAGCAGTGCTCGACCCGGTTGCGGACAGCCTCGCTGACCAGGATAGTGGTCCCATATTCCTTGTTTAGCCCTTCGAGACGGGCTGCCAGATTCACGCTATTGCCGAACACCGTGTAATTCACGCGCTCCGCCGAACCCACATTGCCCACGACGGCATCCCCGAAATGAATGCCGATGCGAACGGCGAACGGCCGCAGTCCCTCGGCTTCAAACTGAGCATTGAGCGTTTCACTCGCCGCCTTGGCCGCGAGCGCGGCGCGACAGGCCCGCTCGACATGATCGTGCTGCAAATCGGGAGCGTTCCAAAACACCATCACCGAATCGCCGATGAACTTGTCGATAGTCCCGCCCTCGGCGAGAAACGCTTGCGTAAGCGCGGCGAAATGGCGTGAGGTCTGACGCATCAGAGTATCGGGGTCCGCGCGCTCGGCAATGCCCGTAAAATTCGTGACATCGGTAAACAAGATGGTGACCTCTCGTCTCATTCCGCCGAGCTCAGTGGAGATGGAGCCGTCAATAATTCCTTTGACGATGTCTTTCGGAACAAAGCGAGCGAAGGACCAGATGCTGCGCTGGGCGACCGTCATCGTGTTGCCGAGCTCGTGAATCTCAACGACGCGGGAAGTGACCGGCATATCGTCGGGCGCTGCTAACGTCCAGAGCCTGCTCGCCTGAGCGGTTATCTGTTTCAGCGAGTTCGACATCCGGCTGCCGAAGATCCAGACCGCGGGGACGAAGCAGCCGCCTGCGATGAGCGCAATAACTATTCCTCTGACGAGCAACTTTCGAACATTAGGTACAAAATCGTCTTCTGCTGAAAGTAACAGAGAGTAACCACTAAACTCATCCTTATAAGAGAATTTTATCACGCGAAAGAGGTAATTTCGACCATCTTCGTCACGAATATTTCCTTCGTAGCGGTTACTACCGTCCCAACCCCGCATTACTTTCGCTATCGGTCCAGTTCTTATCTCCCCGATCTCGGGGAGTTGCGGGTGGGCGGGATCATTGCTGGCGGAGGCCACGAGCCGTGCAAACTGGGGATGCGCGATCAGCACGCCGAACGAGTCAAAAATTACCGCCGTTCCATGCTCGCCGGGCCGCCGTGCGTAAACCTGATCGCTGAAGTTATCGAGCTTGAGGTCGGCGGCGATGACGCCGCGCACATGTCCCTGCAGAGGTGCGCTCACCGTGATCATCGGGGTGCCGATGCTGAACGAGGCATAAGGTGACGAAACAAGAGCCCGGCCGGCGTTCACCGTGTCGAGATACCAAGACCGCTTTCGCGCGTCGTAGCCGTAGTCCGGTAGATCGAGTTGGTCGATCTTGTTGCCTTGCTCGTCTTCGAACATCCGCCGCATCGGTAGGGCTCCGTGGGACGTCGGGCGGATCAAATTGACGTCCCAGACCGCCTCGGGCGGTGCTTCCAGTTTCGCGCGCTCCGCCGCCTCGAGGACGTCGAGGCGCCGAACTTGTAGCCAGCACCCGTTGTCGTAGCCGACATAAAGGCTGTCCGCCTGCGGCAGTTCGCGCAATGCGGCTTTGAAGAGAACGATTGCACCGTCCTCTTCGCTCCTGTCCTCTGAGCCGGCGAGCGAAGGATTTGATGACAGCACGCGAACGAAGGAGCTGAGCTCCGATACGTCGGCCTCCAGGCGGCTGAGGGTGTTCGCGCTGGCCGCATCCATCGCGGCAGACGACGCCGCTCTTGCCGCCGCATGAAACGTCGCGATCTGGATAAGTATCAGACACGCGGTGAGAGCCGTGACGAAGGCCAACACGGCGGCCGTTATCGCGATTCTGAACGTCAACATCCGATGTCGTCCGTTCGTACACTGCAGCCCGAAAACACAAAATGATCGAGGTGCAACGGCCCAGTGCCTTTGGCGGGCGACCGTCCGTGGGATCGCTGAAATGCGCGAAAACCAATCTCGCGCCGTTCGCCCGGCATTCGAGCCGGATGACTTTGGCCAATTTGCGGCTCTGAAAGCCGGGTCGGAGACTGAGCTGCGAAACATCGAACCAAGTTTGCAGAGGGTGACCGCGTGCGGCTATTCAATTTCGGCAGAAATCCCGGCACCGATTCCGACATGCTCCCCATCGTTACTCTCGAGCCGCTGAACGAGGCGTCGTGACGAGGTGGTCGTGCGTGTCCTCGCCTTTCTCCCTCGTCGAGGACGACAGTCGCCCCGCCCAGCCAACGAAATTCGAGGCGTTCGCAGTGACGATCCGCTGGGCATCCTCACATTGCCGACTTCTTGCTCGATTAGCGTCCCGTTGAATGTCTCTTATGGGTCACGAGCGGTAAAACTCCGAGTGAGTATATGTTCTCCGAATTGCCCCAGGTAGCGGACATTGTCAGGAGCGCGTTTGATCATTTAGCTAACCCACTCGTATTGCGGATCACTGCGTTCTGGGCAATTCCAGGCTGAGCTTTGACCGAACAATGGCCCTGCGGTACTTCACAGGCGCGCCAATTTGGCGTCAGCAGCGCGCTTCGCGTTGATGGTTGATCGGTCGCGCTAAAGACAGAACTTATTGTAAAATCGTGATAATCTGGCGATTGTCGGCGCTTGACCTGGTCCCGAGGAACATCTGGACACCGCACCGCAATTTTGTGGTCTGAAACACGACTATGGGGGTAACCGCGGCAAATGCCGCTGCAGACGAATTGATCCGCGGCGCCTTCACAGCCGCGCCAACTTGCTGTCAGCAGCGCGCTTCGCGTTGTGGTCGATCAGTCGCGCTGAACACAGGACTTATTGTAAAATCGTGATAATTTGGCGATTGTCGGCACTTGACCTGGTCGCGCGGAACATTCTGGACACCGCGCCGCAATTTTGCGGTCTGAAACAGGACTATGAGCGGTACTCGCGGCAAATGCCGGTCTTCAAACGTAGCGCAATTCGTCTGCAGCGGCGAGAGCCTCGCCGCCGACCAGGAGCGAAGTCGAGCTCAGGCGCCAGCGCGCGTTTCTTGCACAATTTGGAGCGCGCGATTAGCGCAGGGCGTCGAGAAGAGCTTTTGCCGTGCTGAGGTCGGCGGTGTCGAAGCCTTCGGTAAAGTGGTCGTAAACCGGCTGGAGAATTCTCAGCGCATCGGCGGAACGGCCTTGATCGCGCCAAAGCAGGGCGAGGCTGAGCGCGACCCGCAGCTCCCAAATCAAGGCGCCCTGCTCGCGCGCCATCTTGGCCGCCTCGTCAAAGCAGTCCTCGGCCGCGGCAATGCAGCGATCCCCGACTTGCCTCCGCAGCACCTCGCCCTTGATACGGAGCAGTTCGGGGACATACCACTGTTGGCCGTTTTCGCCGCCACCGGCCGCCTCGATCGCCTACGGCTCTACCGTAATTAGCAAATATCAGGCCAAGGATGATCCGTGCTGGTGCCTCATGCAGCCCTTTATACTTGCGTTGAAGGAAGTCTCGACCTTGAGGGCGGGATCGGTGCCGCGGGTGCGGCGCGTTCCGGCTCTGGATCGCGCCGGGCTAGGTGATCGTGAGCAGCGAGCGGATTAATTCGGCGCGCCGGCAGAGACGCTCCTGCTCTGCGGCGTCCAATCTGTCGTGGGCTAATTGCGCCTCAACCTTGCAAGCATTCGCGGCAATGCCACCGCGAGCGGGACGAGAGGTCGGTTTAGATAAGGAGAGGTCATTCCAAAGTTCCTGTGATCGGCTTTCTTGCACGGGCGCCGGGAGCCAGAAACGCGTCACAGGTACGCGCGGGCGTATTCCCCTCGCGGGTCTTGTATTAGCCGCACTCCCCCACGGGGTGTCCCGATCCTCGGATCGATCGATTGCCATCTTGTGGTTGCTGTCCTTGCCGACATCATCTCAGCGCAACACTTCTGGACGGGCGGGCTGGAAACGGCTGGGCCCCGTTGTTACGATGCGGTCGCGATCGCTCGGACGGCGGGTTTCCGAATGCTGGTTATGAGCCTCATCTGTCATGCGGCGATTGTCCCTTAACGGCCTCGGAGCCGGCCAAAAAGAGCGGCCAAAATATCCCGAAAAATCGTTGCCGGACAACAATAGCTGAGCGGATGGGGGAAACGCCAGCGGAACTGCCCTTTATCGGGGATCAGGTGAGTCGCCCGGCGGAATCGCACCGCCGGGCGCTCGCAGGTAGGGTCGAGGACTGGCGCGCCGGTTTTAGGCCGATGCCGTGCCACGTTTCCAGCCCCCGCCACGTCGAACGCAGCGTGCGGATTTCCCGCACTGCGCTCCCCCATTTGCTTCACGTCGAGGCTTATTGGACCTATCCTGCCGGGGCGACTTTCGGCCTGTCGCGGCGCACTCGATAGCCGTTGAACAGCCCTAGAGTGTTGTACAGCCACGGCCTACTCCATCGTTCCCAGCCGAAGCCCTTCCGTTTCTGAGCATGCGCCAGCTGGCGCCTGACCTTCTTCTCCACCCAATCCTTGAT
>Ga0310914_10003586_pt1 | contig 10705 bp, 12 predicted proteins | sample GREbulkMGAN108_FD_203450 | JGI IMG/M metagenome (GOLD analysis project Ga0310914, IMG submission 203450) | Lab enrichment of tropical soil microbial communities from Luquillo Experimental Forest, Puerto Rico - GRE.bulkMG.AN108 | ecosystem: Environmental > Terrestrial > Soil > Tropical forest >...
AGCCTAACGAGCCGAAGCCTAATACCACGGCCGCGACCGAGCCGCCCGTGCCATTACTGCAGAAAATCGGCCGCTTGCGCCTAGTTTCGGCCGCCGCGGTACTCGTCATTCTGATTGTCTTGGCGGGGATATACGGGATTGCCCATCGGCCAAGCAATCCGGCCGACGCCGCCTGTGCCGGCGCGGTTAATACCGGCAAACGGATAGCGCAGCTGGTGCGTGGCGAAGTTGCCGCGCTCGCGGTAGCGCAAGCCCCGTTCCGCGTGCCCGATCTTGCGTTTAAGGACGCCAAGGGCCGTGATCTGAGGCTCTCGGATTGGCGCGGCCGCACTGTTCTTCTCAACCTTTGGGCCACCTGGTGCGTGCCGTGCCGCCGCGAAATGCCGGCACTCGATGCCTTGCAGGCACTCCTCGGCGGCGCCGATTTCGAAGTGGTCGCGGTGAATGTCGACACCCGCGACCCGCAAAAACCCCTCGCCTTTCTCAAAGATGTCGCGATCGCGCACCTCGCCTATTATTCCGACCCGAGCGCGCGAATATTCGAGGAGCTCAAAACCGCCGGCAAGGCCTTCGGTATGCCGACTACGGTGATCGTCGATCCGTCCGGCTGCGAGATCGGCACTATGGCGGGCCCGGCCGAGTGGGCAAGCGACGACGGCGTCAAACTGGTGAGCGCGGCGCTAGCGCGGCGATAAACGGGTCGGACGCGGTTCCAGTCTCGTCAATTTTGTTCCATCCAGTCTGACGAAAACAAAAATGTTGACACGCTCGCCCACCGCTCTATACTTAACCATATGGTAAAGTTTTACACCGTGCCGCTCGACCGCACCTTCGCCGCATTGTCAGACGCGACGCGGCGTGCGCTGGTGATGCGGCTGGCGCAACAGCCCGGACTGTCGGTGTCCGAACTCGCCGCGCCGTTTGCGATGTCGCTGCCGGCGGTGATGAAACATCTCGACGTCCTGTCCGATGCCGGCTTGGTCAAGCGCAGCAAGGCCGGACGCAGTGTCGCCTGCCGGCTCGATGCCGAGCCGATGCGCGACGCCTTCGAGTGGCTCAATCGATATGAAAAATTCTGGTCCGACCGGCTTTCTAGTCTGGCTGCATTCTTGGAGGAAGAGTCATGGCAACCCAAACCGTCACGAAACCGAGTCTCACGATCAAGCGCCGGCTCAACGCGCCGCCCGCCAAAGTCTTCGCGGCGTGGGCCGATCCGGAAAAAGTGAAAGGCTGGATGGGCCCGGGAGAAGTCAAAGTACTCAAAGTCGAGTGCGATCCGCGTGTCGGCGGACGCTACAGGTGGCTGATGCAAAGCCCGGACGGTGAGGAGCACGACGTCAGAGGTGTCTATCGCGAATTCGTACCGAACCAGAAGCTCGTCTTCACCTGGGCGTGGAAATCGACGCCGGAGCGTGAATCGCTGGTGACGGTCGAAATCAAGCCAGAGGGCGACGGCTCGCTGCTCACGCTCACTCACGAGCAATTCTTCGACGAAGAGGCGCGCGATCGTCACCAGGGTGGCTGGACCCGGGCGCTCGACAAGCTCGAGAAATTCGTTGCATGAATCCAGCCCGCCAAATGCATGGCTGCAAAACAATCGAACAGGAGTTTGTAATGACGGGTTCGCACGGAAAATTTTACTGGAACGAGCTGATGGCGCACGATGTCGCGAAAGCGAAGAAATTCTATGCCGACACGTTGGGCTGGAGTTTTGACGCGATGCCGATGCCGGGCAGCGGCACTTATTGGTTGGCGAAAATGGGTGACGAACCGGTCGGCGGCATTTTCGACATCAGCGGGCCGGATTATAAGAGCGTGCCCGAGGGCTGGATGCCCTATATCGCCGTGGATGATGTCGACGCTCGCGCCAAGAAAGCCGTCGCCGCCGGCGCCAAGATCATGAAACCCGCCTTTGATGTGCCGAGTGTCGGCCGCATCGTCATTCTGCAAGAGCCTGGTGGCGCCGGGATCGGCTGGATGACGCCGGCTGATTAAACCCGTGGCCCGGATGGAGCGAAGCGCAATCCGGGACTGAGGTCACACGCGACTCCCGCATTTCGCTGCGCTCCATGCGGGCTACCAGCAAAGAGAACGCCGATGACACCGCACAAAGTCGTTTCCCACGATGAATGGATCGCTGCGCGCAAGGCCTATCTCGCCGAGGAAAAGGCCTTTACCCGCGCCCGCGATGCGCTCAGCCGCAAACGCCGCGAATTGCCATGGGAGAAAGTTGAAAAGAACTACGTTTTCGATACGCCGCAAGGCAAACAATCGCTTGCCGATCTGTTCGGCGGCAAGAGCCAGCTGATCATCTATCACTTCATGCTGGGCCCAGGCTGGGAGGCCGGCTGCCCGAGTTGCTCGTATCTAGCCGACCATTTCGACGGCACGGTTGTTCATCTGGCGCAGCGCGACGTCTCATTCGTCGTCGTGTCGCGGGCGCCGCTGTCCGAGATTGAAACCTTCAAGCGCCGCATGGGCTGGGGCTTCAAGTGGGTGTCATCATTCGGCAGCGATTTCAATTCCGACTATCAGGTGTCGTTCACGCCAGAGGAAAAGGCCGGCGGCAAAGTTTTTTACAATTACGAATTCATCGAAAGCTTCCCGAGCGAGGAGCGTCCGGGCGCCAGCGTGTTCTGCAAGAACGCTGCCGGCGAAATCTTTCACACGTATTCAACGTATGGCCGCGGTCTCGACATCCTGATCGGCACGTATCATTTCCTCGATCTCTCGCCCAAGGGCCGCGACGAGGACGGATTGGCGTGGTCGATGGCCTGGGTTCGTCATCACGATAGTTATGACGGCGCGGCGGTCGATACAAAAGCGTCATACCAGGAGCCAAAATCCGCCTCATGCTGTGAGTAATCAGATGACAGATGACAGCGATCGGATGTCGGAGAAGTGATTTCGCGTATCTGTCATCTGACCTCTGACATCGGATCTCTATGGTGCAACAAAGGAGTCGCTTATGAAACTGTACGGCTTCCCGCCTTCGCCGAATACGTGGCAGGTTCGCGCGCTTGCGAGTTATCTCGGCGTCCCGCTGGATTTCGAGTTCGTCGATCTCACCAAAGGCGGCGCGCAGACGCCCGCTTTTCTTGCCATCAATCCGACCGCGCGCACGCCGGCTTTAGTCGATGGCGACTTCAAGCTGTGGGAGACGATGGCGATCATGCAATACGTCGCCGGCAACAAGCCGAACGCGGCATGGCCGAACGACGCACGCGCGCGCGCCGACATCACGCGCTGGCAGAGCTGGAGCCTGGCCCATTGGAATCGCGACGCGTGGGCGCCGGTGCTGTTCGAGCGGCTGGTCAAGAAATTTCTTAACCTCGGAGCGCCCGATCAGGCCATGATCGCCAAAGCCGTCGCGGCCTACGAAAAAGAGGCTAAGATGCTCGATGCGCATTTGACCAGGCAAAAATACGTGGTCGGCGATGCGCTGACGGTTGCGGACTTCGCCGTCGCCGCGCCGTTGTTTTACGCCAAGGAAGCCGAATTGCCGCTCACGCCCTATTCGCATATCCGCGGCTGGTTCGAGCGCATCTCGGTGCTGCCGTGCTGGCGCGAAACCGCGCCGCAAATGGCCGCGGCAGCTTGAACAGGAATCAGTAATCAGCGGGTCAGTAATCAGAACACGCTTTCTGCATCTGGTTACTGGCTCCTGATTATCTGGTGGGGACCGGCTTGTCGCCGCGATAATCGTAGAAGCCGCGCTGGGTCTTGCGGCCGAGCCAGCCCGCTTCGACGTATTTCACCAATAGCGGGCACGGCCGATATTTGGAATCGGCCAAGCCCTCGTGCAGCACCTGCATCACCGAAAGGCAGGTGTCGAGGCCGATGAAATCGGCAAGCTCGAGCGGCCCCATCGGATGATGAGCGCCGAGCCGCATCGCGGTGTCGATCGACTCGACGTTACCGACGCCCTCATAGAGCGTGTAGATCGCCTCGTTGATCATCGGCAGCAGGATGCGGTTGACGATGAAGGCGGGAAAGTCCTCCGCCACCGCGATCTGTTTGCCGAGCTTGGCGATGAAATGCTTGGTGGCCTCGAAGGTCGCGTCGTCGGTGGCAATGCCGCGAATAACCTCGACCAGCTCCATCAGTGGCACCGGATTCATAAAATGAATGCCGATGAAACGTTCCGGCCGGTCGGTTGCCGCGGCCAGACGCGTGATCGAGATCGACGACGTGTTGCTGCCGACGATGGCCTCGGGCTTGAGGGCCGGACACAGCGCAGTAAAGATCTTGCGCTTGATCTCTTCCTGTTCGGTCGCCGACTCGATCACGAGATCGCAGTCGCTGAGCTCGTCGAGCGTCGTCGCCGGTGAAATGCGCTTGATCGCCGCTTGCCGCTGTTCGTCGCTGATGCGCTGTCGGCTGACTTGCCGCGCCAAATTCCCGCTAATGGTGGCGAGACCCTCGGTGATGCGGTCGGCAGCGACGTCGTTCAGCAAGACATTAAAGCCGGACAGCGCGCAGACATGGGCGATGCCGTTGCCCATCTGCCCGGCGCCAATCACGCCGATCTTGCGAAATGGAGGAGCCGTGTCGTTCCCCTCGCCCGCGCGCGCGGGCTGCGCACGCGGGCTGGTTCGTTCTTTGGGGCGTTCTTTGACCTCAACCATCTCGATTCACCTTAGGCAATTTTACGACGATCTCGGCTCAGGCGCCACATTTCGTCAGCGCTTGACCCTGTCGAGCTCCGCCGCAAGCTCGGGCAGGGCCGCATAAAGATCGGCAACCAACCCGTAGTCGGCGACCTGAAAGATGGGCGCTTCCTCGTCCTTGTTGATCGCCACGATGATCTTCGAATCCTTCATGCCGGCGAGATGTTGAATGGCGCCGGAAATGCCGACCGCGATGTAAAGGTCCGGCGCCACGACCTTGCCGGTTTGCCCGACCTGCCAGTCGTTCGGCGCGTAGCCGGCATCGACGGCGGCCCGCGAGGCGCCGATTGCAGCGCCAAGCTTGTCCGCCACCGGTTCGATATATTTGGTGAAGTTTTCGCGGTTTTGCATTGCTCTCCCGCCAGAAATGATGATCTTCGCCGAGGTTAGTTCCGGACGCTCGGACTTTGAGAGTTCTTCACCGACAAAGGTGGAGAGGTTCGGATCGGCCGCCGCGGTGACCGGTTCGATCGGGGCTGAGCCGCCGGCGCCGGTCGCCTGGAACGCCGCCGTGCGCACGGTGATCACCCGCTTTTGTTCGGACGAGCGCACCGTCTGCACCGCATTGCCGGCATAGATCGGGCGCTCGAACGTGTCGGGCGCCACGACTTTGGTGACGTCGGAAATCTGCATTACGTCGAGCAAGGCGGCGACCCGCGGCATGATGTTCTTGCCGGTCGTGGTGGCGGGCGCCATTAGGGTGTCGTACCGGCCGGCAAGCGCGACGATCAATGCCGCGGTCGGCTCGGCTAGCATGTGCGCATAAGCGGGCGCGTCGGCGAGCAGAACTTTGCCGACTCCGTCAAGTTTGGCTGCAGCCTCCGCGGCCGGTTTGCAGTTTTGGCCGGCGACCAGAATGTGCACTTCGCCACCGACCTGTTTCGCGGCGGTCAGCGCTTTGTTGGTCGCGTCCTTGAGCGAGGCGTTGTCGTGCTCGGCGAGCAGAAGAGTAGGCATCAAACGGCCCCCGCCTCTTTGAGCTTCTCCACCAATTCGGCCACGCTCTTGACCTTCACGCCGGCCTTGCGCACCGGCGGCTCGGCGGTCTTGATCACTTGGAGCCGCGGCTTGATATCGACGCCGTAATCGGCGGCGGTCTTTTCGTCGATCGGCTTCTTTTTTGCCTTCATGATATTGGGCAAGGACGCATAGCGCGGCTCGTTGAGCCGCAAATCGGTGGTGACGATTGCGGGGGTTTTCAGCTTCACCGTTTGTAAGCCGCCGTCGACCTCGCGCGTGACCGTGACCGCATCGCCGTCGAGCGTCACCTTGGACGCGAAGGTACCCTGTGGCCAGCCGAGCAACGCGGCCAGCATTTGGCCGGTTTGGTTGCAATCGTCGTCGATGGCCTGCTTGCCCATGATGATCAGGCCGGGCTTTTCGGCTTCGGCGATCGCTTTGAGGATTTTGGCGATCGCAAGCGGCTCGACTGCCCCGTCGGCCTTCACCAGGATGCCGCGGTCGGCGCCCATTGCGAGCGCGGTGCGGATCGTTTCGCCCGCCTGCGCCGATCCGATCGAGGCGCAGACAATCTCGGTCGCCTTGCCGGCCTCTTTCAGCCGGATCGCCTCCTCGACGGCAATCTCGTCGAACGGGTTCATCGACATTTTCACGTTGCCGAGCTCGACGCCGGAGCCGTCCGGCTTGACCCGAATTTTCACGTCTTTGTCGATCGCCCGCTTCACGGGCACCAGAATTTTCATGAGAAAAGCTGCTGCTATTGTTGTTTTATGCGCTCGCGCGCTGGAGGAATTCGCGCGCTGCTGCGGTGCGGCAAACTACCGGCCAACACCCGGCCGGTCAACGTTGGCTAGCGCCGCCAACCCGAAGTTCGCACAAAGTCTCCGGAACCCTCCTATGCGAACTTCGGGTTGAAAGTGGCCCTAGCAAGGATAGTTTTGCTAGTGTCCTTATCGATTCCGAAGTTCGTACGAGCGTGCCGCAAATGATTACGAACTTCGGAATCGACACACTAGCGGTTTTCGCCAGGCTTCCAGAGCACGTCGCCCGCGCCTTTGCCATTGGCGTAACGGCTGGCGACGAAAAGGTAATCCGACAGGCGATTGAGGTATTTGAGTACTTCGGGGGTGACGCTTTCCCCGGCCTTGTCCTTAAGCTCGGCGGTCAGCCGCTCGGCGCGCCGGCAGATGGTGCGCGCCAGGTGCAGGTAGGCCGCGGCGAGGCTGCCGCCCGGCAGGACGAACGAGCGCAGCGGGGCGAGCTCGGCATTGAGCCGATCGATTTCGCTCTCAAGCCAAGCCACCTGCTTATCGGTGACGGTCAACCGCGCCCCGCCAGGTCCCTTTCCCTGCCCCGGCGTGCAAAGGTCGGCGCCCAGATCGAACAGATCGTTTTGGATCCGCGCCAGCGCGGCGTCGAGCGCGGCGTCGCCGGCCGTGTGCAACCGCGCGATGCCGATGGCGGCGTTGGTTTCGTCCGCCGTACCATAGGCGGCGATCCGCAGATCGTATTTCTTGCGCCGCCCGCCGCTGCCGAGCGCGGTGGTGCCGTCATCGCCGGTGCGCGTATAGATTTTGTTCAGAACGACCATCGCGCTTCGCGCAGCTATTTCGCCATAAGCCAGACCGTGAACATGATAACGACGATAGCGATGAATTGCAGCAAGACGCGCAGCCGCATCAATTGCTGCGATAGATGGGGCGAGCCGCCGCGCATCATGTTGACGAGACCGAGCAACAACACGACGGCGACAGCGCCGATCGCGATCGGGACCCCGATGTGGGACATGAAATTGGCCATGGCGTTATATGTAACCGGGCTTGAGCGCGAGAGAAAGGCTGCATCATTCCGGACTTGCCGCTGTGCGGCAATCCGGAATGACGATTGCGAGGACATACGCTAAGACTTTAGCGCTTTGTCGTAGGAAACGCCCGCAATGATCGTCGACTTCCAGCACCATTTCACGCCGCGCGAACTGATCAAGGACGATCCGGGCGACCGGCTTATCCTGCACTACGACGCGCTCGGCGCGCCGAGCTACACGGTGCATTCGCTGCTCTACGACCTTGACGAGCACGTGCGCATGATGGAGCTCGCCGACATCGACGCGGCCTGGCTCACCAGCGCCGCCGGCATGTGCGCCGATCTTGAGATCTCGCGACTGGTCAACGATAAAGCCGCGCAAGCCGAGCGCGATTATCCGGGGCGCTTTATCGGCGCCGCGCACGCCCATCCGCTTGCCGGCGCCGCGGCGTTCAAAGAACTTAACCGTTGCCGCCATGAGCTCGGCTTCCAGGGCGTGGTGATTACCTCCGAGTTCGAGGGCAAATTCGTCGACGACCCGGCGCTCGAGCCGTTCTGGAACGAAGCCGCCAAGCTCGACATGTTCGTATTCGTGCATCCGGCGCTCAAGCTCAATCACGCCCAGCAATTCGATGGCTACGACACCGCCCGCGCGGTCGGACGGGAATTTTCATTGATCATGGCGGCGATCCGGCTGATCAATTCCGGCGTGTTCGATCGCCATCCCACCCTCACCGTCCATATGGCTCATCTCGCCGGCGGCATCGCCTCGATGCTGGCGCGCATCCGCTGTTTTCAGGATAAGGAATTTTGGGGTACCGGCGGCAATGCGCGCCACGGCCGCAAAGCCGAAAAAGACTTCGATTATTACATCAGGCACAATCTCGTCTTTGACACGGCGGGATTTGCCGGGGGCATTGGCGCGATCAAAGCGGGTTTGAGCGAAATTCCCGCGTCGCGCATCGTGTTCGCCACCGATTATCCGCAGGAAATCAGAAAACGCGAAGCGGTGCGCGATTTCGTCCGCGAACTGCGCGCGCTCGGCGCCGACGGCGAGCGCATTCTCTCCGGCAATGTCGGGCTTTTGCTCAAGGAGCCGCCGGCGCCGGAGCGAACCAAGATCGAAGAGCGGATGTTCTAGAGCATTATCCCGAAAAGTGGATACCGGTTTTCGGAAAAGATCATGCTCAAACAACAAACTAAAGCGAAATGCCAGTTCGACTTTAAATCACATCGCTTTGGCGCCGGCGACGATCCGGCCGTCACGTGGCATCGTGGAAAATGACGCCGAGTGTGTGCCGGCGACCGGAGCGCAGGCGGCTTACTCCGTGCCGCATGTTGACTCGATAAACTCCGCGAGTACCCCGAACCGGACGGTGATGGACCGGGAAGATGACGCCCTCGCCCTGCCTGAGCGGCACGACTTCGGCGCGCGATTGCATTCGCGGTCGTTGTTCGGTGAGTAAAAATTCGCCGCCGGTAAAATCTCGTTCCGGCTCGGACAAGAGAAATGCCACTTGAAGCGGAAAAATGTTTTCACCGTAGATGTCCTGATGCAGGCAATTGAAGTCACCGGGACCATAGCGGAGAAGCAGCGGCGTAGGCTTGCTTTGCCCGTCTGCGTGGCAGCGCTTCAAATAAGCCGGGTGCGTTGAGGGATGTGTTACGTCGACGCCAAGCGCCTTGTTCCAGCGATTCGCAACCTGCGCCAGGGCCGGATAAAGAGAATCGCGCAGCGCGGCGACGAGTTGCGGCAGGGGATATGCGAAATATTTGTATTCGCCACGCCCAAAACCGTGCCGCGCCATGATTATCCGGCTGCGAAACAGTTGATCGGAGTCGTAGCTCTCCGCCAAAATCGTGCATTCTTTTGGCGTAAGCAGCGGTTCGGTGGTCGCACAGCCGTGCTCGTCCAGATTAGAGATGATCGCAGTCCAATCCAGCGCCGCGACACGCTCGCCGATCGACGACGAGTTGGCTTGCGCGATTGATTGTTGCATTTGAGCCATTGCCGCCATGTTTTGGGCCGCCATGTTTTGGGCCGCCATGTCTTGCGCCATGTCTTGCGCTGCCGCGCGTTGACTTTAAACGCTTCCGTCCGCGAGGCCGCGGATCACGCGGCCCAAATATTGTAAAAAGGGAAACGATCCACCACCCGAAACCTGCACCGCGCCCCGCGGACTCACGGCCAAACTTCGGCGTCTAGGCATTCGCCAAATGCTTCTCGATCTGATCAATCGGATGTTTGGTGAGATCCTTGTCAATCTCGGCGATGATTTTCTTTTTCACGTCGGGATGAAGAGATTTGCGCAGATCGGCAAGCGCGCGCGGCGGCGCCACCACGACCAGAGCTTCGACCCCGCGCTCGCGCACGATCCGCTCCAGCATTGCCGCGACCTCTACGCCGAAGCGATGCTCCTCGAGCTTATGCCAGTCGGTCTGGCCGACGCTGGAACGCCCCGCACCGATTGACGAAAATGCCCGGCCCGGACGGTCCGTCCCCTGCTCGTGGGTCGGCGGGTTTGTGTCGGTGAACACGCGTTCGGTCTTCAGATTAAGGATCTGCGCATCGCCTTCGTTGCGCAAAACCAGCGCCTTGCTTCCGTCGCCGACGAAAACAAACGCGTTGTGCGGAATTCTAAGCATCGGAGCGATCCAATCCTGTCGAAATGCGCACTGGAATGCTGCCGCAAAGTGAACGGGCGCGCATGCCCTCGCCTTGACTAAAGTCAATTCGGCCGGGGCGGCAAGTGTTCCGCAGCCTTTCAGGCCATCCAGACCGGTGAGACACTAATTCGATCCGTCGAGCAGCCGCCGGGCGATGACCTGGGCCTGAATCTCGGCGGCGCCTTCGAAAATATTGAGAATGCGCGCATCGCATAGAATTCGCGACACCGGAAATTCGACGGCGAAACCGTTGCCGCCGTGCACCTGCACCGCATTGTCGGCGGCCGCCCAGGCAACACGCGCCGCCAAAAGCTTGGCCATGCCGGCTTCGAGATCGCAGCGGCGGCCGGAATCCTTCTGCCGCGCGGCATAATAGGTGAGCTGGCGCGCGATCATGACCTCGGCCGCCATCATCGCGATCTTGTCGGCGATACGCGGGAACGCGGCAATCGGCTCGCCGAATTGCACGCGGCTTGTAGCATAGCCGAGCGCCTGCTCCATCGCGGCCTGCGCCACGCCGATCGCCCGCGCCGCGGTCTGGATGCGCGCCGCCTCGAAGGTCGCCATCAATTGCTTGAACCCGAGCCCCTCGATGCCGCCCAGCA
>Ga0310914_10003590_pt1 | contig 10700 bp, 6 predicted proteins | sample GREbulkMGAN108_FD_203450 | JGI IMG/M metagenome (GOLD analysis project Ga0310914, IMG submission 203450) | Lab enrichment of tropical soil microbial communities from Luquillo Experimental Forest, Puerto Rico - GRE.bulkMG.AN108 | ecosystem: Environmental > Terrestrial > Soil > Tropical forest >...
ATCCCCGGCAATCCCAATCCGGAGAACTTCGACGGGACCATCGGGCAGGCGGCCGTCTACGAGCAAGTGCTGACTGCCGCCACGATTGCCGCACACTACAAGGCCGGTGGCTACGCACCCAGCGGAACCAATCATGACCTCAACGGTGACTCGTGCCCCGTGACCACGTTCTGCATGGCCGTGGGTAACTATGATCTCGGCGGCCGCGTACCCGGTCTGTCGGAAGTGCTGAGCGCGGGAACCTGGACCGTCAAGCCGGTACCGAGCCCGTCGCGGGGCGTCAACGTCTACGCCAACGAGGTGTCCTGCTCGTCCGCCAAGAGCTGCCTGTTCGTCGGCACGCACTGGGCGGGGAGTAATGGTGCCAGCACGAACCTGGCCGAGGCGTGGAACGGCACCTCATGGCGCATAATCGCGGCGGCCGACCCGGCCGGCGCATCGTTTTCCAACCTCGATGACGTCGCCTGCCCGACCTCGAAGTTCTGCCTGATCGTCGGGGACGCGGGCACCTCCGCGAGCCGGTATCACGACACCGCGTACACCTGGACTAACGGCACAAGCTGGCGCCAGATCTCCGTACCGAACCCAGCCCATGCCCGCAACAGCGAGCTCGGAGCCCTGGCCTGCTCCGATGCCGCACACTGCATGGCCGTCGGTAACTACACCAGCGCGACCGGGCGTTACCTTCCCTTCGCCGCCCGCTGGACCAGCGGGCGCTGGCGGCTCCTCACCATCCCGGCGATCCCGGGCCAGACCCGAGTGGAGTTCCAGGGAATCTCGTGCCCGACGGGCAACGAGTGCGTCGCGGTCGGCAGTACCGTGGACAACACCAAGCAGGGGTACTATCACGCGTTCGCCGAGCGCTGGAGCGGTGGCGCGTGGCACCTCTCGACTCTCCGGCGAGCCCCGTCCGTCTTCCTCGGAACCTCGTGCCCGGCCGCTGGCCGGTGCTTCGCCTCCGGCTACACCTTCCCCTCGCTCACGACCTACGCGCATCAGCTGATCGAGACCTGGAATGGCAGCACCTGGACTACCCAGCAGCCAGCCCAGACCGCCGGGCTTGGCGGCGTCCTCGAGCATGTGTCGTGCGCCAGCGCGACGTCCTGCGAGACGGCCGGCTACTCATTCCGCCCCAGCACGTCGAACAGCGATGAGGCGATCACCGAGGTATGGGACGGCCACCGCTGGCTCGGGCAGGTTACGCCGAACCCGTAGCTGTCTTGACGGCGCCTCGGGAGAGGCTAGTCGCGGCATGGGCTGCACTCCATGAGTGCAGCCCATCTCGGTTGATCTGGCCACGGCCGGGGCACGATGGCGGAGAGTTCACATCCACACCAGGAGGAAGCGATCATGAACAGCACGAAAGCCCCGGTTGTCTTCATCCATGGCCTGTGGCTGCACGCATCGTCGTGGCAGCCGTGGCAGGACCTGTTCGCCGCGGCCGGCTATGAGCCGTCTGCACCCGGCTGGCCCGGCGACGGCGACACCGTCGAGGCCACCCGCGCCAACCCGGACGCCGTCGCCAACCACGGCATCGACGAGGTCACCAGCCACTACGCGAAGATCATCGACGGGCTGCCGGGCCGGCCGATCATCATCGGCCACTCCTTCGGCGGCCTGATCGCCGAGAAGCTGCTCGGCATGGACTACGGCACCGCGGCGATCGGCATCGACGCCGCGCAGATCAAGGGCGTGCTGCAGCTGCCGCTGTCCCAGCTGCGCGGGAGCCTGTCGATCTTCGCCAACCCGGCCAACCGGCACAGGGCCGTCTCGCTGACCGCCAAGGAGTTCCGCTACAGCTTCGGCAACGCCCTGACCGAGGAGGAATCCGACGCCCTGCACGAGCGGTGGACGATCCCGTCCCCCGCCCGGCCGCTGTTCGAGGCCGCGGCCGCGGCCCTGTCCCCGCACTCGCCGGCCGCGGTCGACACCGCGAACGAGGACCGCGGGCCGCTGCTGCTGACCATGGGCGGCAAGGACCACACCGTGCCCGAGGCGATCACCAAGTCCACCCTCAAGCAGTACCGGCACTCCGAGGCCGTCACCGACCTGGTGGAGTTCACCGACCGCGGTCACTCCCTGACCATCGACGCCGGCTGGCGCGAGGTCGCCGACGCCTGCCTGGCCTGGCTGAACAAGCAGGGCTTGTAGGGCCTCCGGCAGACACGCTATGGATCTGGGTCTGGCGGGGCGCCGTGCCGTCGTCACCGGCGGGAGCAAGGGAATCGGCCTGGCCATCGTCCGCGGGCTGGCGGCGGCTGGTGTCCAGGTCACCGTGGGCGCCAGGAAATCCTCCGCCGACCTCGACAACCTGGCGCGAAACGGCCGGGTGCGGGTCGTGCTGGCAGATCTGGCCGATCCGGCGGGCCCGGCCAGCCTGATCGCGCAGGCCGGGGACCGGATCGATGTCCTGGTCAACAACGTCGGCGGCGCCCCCGCCCGGACCGGGGGGTTCTTGTCCATCACCGATGCGGACTGGCACGCCACGATCGAACTGGACCTGATGGCGGCGGTGCGCGCCACCCGCGCCGCGCTGCCGGCCATGCTCGCCGCGGGCGCCGGCGTGATCGTCACCACCTGCTCGGTGAACGCCCGGCTGCCCGATCCGGCCGTGATGGACTACAGCGTGGCCAAAGCGGGCCTGGCCAGCTTCTGCAAGGCGCTGTCGAAGGAAGTCGGGCCCCAGGGGATTCGCGTCAACACCGTCAGCCCCGGTCCGGTGGCTACCGATCTGTGGCTCGGGCAGGGCGGAGTGGCCCAGACCGTGAGCGCGGCGACCGGCGCCGCACCGCAGGACGTGGCCAGCCAGGCCGCCAGCCAGATGGTGACAGGCCGCTTCACCAGTCCCGACGAAGTAGCCGACCTGGTGCTCTTCCTGGCCAGCGACCGCGCCTCGAACATCACCGGCGCCGACTTCGTCATCGACGGCGGCCTGATCCAGACCTTGTAGCCGTCCTCGTGTCCGGCCGCGCCACCGTCCGGTGACAGTACCGGCCTGACAATGGGGTTATGAGGCTGGATGCCCGCCTGGCCGGGCAGTGGACGCCGGATGAGCTGGGGGTGCACCCAGTGGTCCGTGGCGGCCCGCTGCCCGCGTACATTCGCCGGCCGCACGACGAGCGGCTGCGGGCGATACTGGCGCCGCCGGTGGCCGACAGCCGGCTGGTGGTGGTCCGCGGCGAGCCCGGCACCGGTACCACCCGGGCCGCCTGGGAGGCGGTCGCGGACGTGCTGGCGGAGTGGCCGCTGGAGTACCCGCGGACCGCGGCGGCGCTGGCCGCCCGCCTGCAGGCGGGCGGCCCGGCCGGAACCGTGCTATGGCTGGGCGAGCTGGGCCGGTACGCGGATGCCGATGGCGGCGCGGCGGCGCTGGACCGGCTGGGCGACCTGCTCGCCGAGGACGGCTACCTGATCGTGGCGACCATCTGGCCCTGGCAGTGGGACGCCTGCATCGCCGCGGTCGGCGCCGGGCGCGGCGCGGGCGACCCGGCCTGGCTGGCCGGGCGGATGCTCGCCCGGCTGGACGACCTGTCGATGTATGCCCTGTCCTCGATCCGCCCCGACTGGGGCGGCGGCTTCCTGGACGTGCCGGCCCGGTTCACCGCCGCCGAGCTGGCCGAGGCGGCCGGGAGCGGCGACCCGGCGCTGGCCGCCGCCGCGGCCGCGGCCGGCCCGGACGGGCAGGTCACCCAGTACCTGGCCGGGATCCCCAGGCTGCTGAGCCGCTATGCGGGCCCTGCCGGTAATCCGCAGGGTCAGGCGATCCTCACCGCGGCGGTGGATGCCACCCGGTTCGGCCACGCCGGGCCGCTGCCGGCCAGCCTGCTGGAGCAGGCCGATGCCGGCTGCCTGCCTGCAGCGGCACTGGCCGCCGGCGGGGAAGACGGGCCGGACGCGGCGTTCGTCACCGGGCGGGAGGATGCCACGGAAACCGGGCTGGCCTGGGCGTGCGCCGGAGGGGACGACGGGATGGCGGGGCTGGCAGCGGTCCAGGCCTGGGACGGCGGCGGGGGCGGGTACCGGCTGGCCGGCGCGCTCGACCAGCACGGCCGGCGGGCCCGCCAGGACCAGGCCGGGACGGCCGCGCTGTGGCACGCGCTGATCGCGCACGCGGCCGGCGTCGGGGCCGGCCTGCTAGACACAACGAAGCTCGGGCAGGCGGCGCGGGACCGGGGGCTTTACCGGTACGCCGCCGCGCTGTGGACCGCGGCGGCCGGCCGCGGCAGCGCCGATGCGGCCGCCCGGCTGGTCAGTATGCTGCACGAGACCGGCCACGAGGACGCGGGCCGGGCGGCGGGCTGGGCCGCGGGCCGGGTCCGGCTGGACGACCCGTGGGAGGCCGCCCGGCTGCTGGACGCGATGCGCGCAGCCGGGACCGGCGACGCGATCCGGGCCCTGGTGGCTCGTGACCCGGCCGGGCGGGCTGACCTCGGCGCCCGGTGGGACGCGCTCGGGCTGCTCACCGCGCTGAGCGCGGCCGGGGCCGGCGACGCGGCCGAGGCGCTCGGTGCCCGCCTGGCCGGGCGCGCCCGGCTCGACGATGTGCCCTACCTGGCCGCGCTGCTGCGGGCGCTGGGCACGGCCCGGGCCGGCGGCGCGGTCCGCGCCCTGGTGGCCCGCGGCCCGGCCCGGCACGCCGACCCGGAGGACCCGCGGGAGACCGCCCTGCTGGTGACGGCGATGCACGCGGCCGGACCCGAAGCCGGCGACGCGACCCGGACGCTGGCCGACTGGGCCGCCGAGCACTGCGTAATCGACGACGGGCAGGCCGTCGCCAGCCTGCTGCACGCGCTGCGGGCGGCTGGCCAGGCCGACGCCGTCCGGCGGCTGCTGGACCGCGACCTGGCTGGCCAGGGCCGGCTCGACGACCCCTGGGAGGCCGCCGCGCTGCTGGCCGAACTGCGCGCGGCCGGGGCAGACCACGCCGTCCGGCGGCTGCTGGACGGCGACCCGGCCCGGGTCTGCGGAATCGAGTATGCGGATTCGGTCGCCTGGCTGCTCACCGAACTGCGTCAGGCCGGCGCCGACGGGGCGATCCGGACCCTGCTCGCCCGCGACCCGGCCAGCCACCTCGACCTGTCCGAGCTGGAAGCCACCGGCTGGCTGGTCGCCGAACTCCAGCTGGCGGGAGACGTGCAGGCGATCCGGATCCTGGCCACCCAGGTGGCGGGCTGGGGCCTGGACCGGCTGGATCTCCTCGCCGAATGGGTGGAGCAATTCCAGGCCGGCGGTGAGGAGGCGCTCCGGATCCTGCTGCCCGCCGACCAGATCCGGCGCGCCGCGCTCGGCCCTGCCGGGGACATCGCCTGGCTGCTGGAGCACCTCGTCGCGGCTGGGGCCGACGACCTGGCCCAGGCCCTGCTGGACCGCGACCCCGGCGCGCAGGCCGACCTGGACGACCTGCGGGACGTCGCCCGGCTGATCGCGGCGCTGCGCGCGGCCGGCGACTCTGACGCGGCCAGCGCGCTGGCCGCCCGGGCCGTCATAGACGCCAGCCTGGCCGATCCCGGCGGCGCCGCCGCGCTGCTGACCGGGCTGCGCGCCGCCGGGGAGGACGAGGCGGCCCAGGCTCTGCTGCACCGAGATCCCGCCCGGCAGGCGCGCCTCGACCGGCCGCATGACGTCGCGCGGCTGATCGCAGCGCTGCGCGCCGCCGGGGCAGGCCAGGCGGCCCGGATCCTGGCCAGGCGGGCAGCGGGAGCCGGGATGTTCGGCGTTTTCCTGGCGTATCACTCAACCGGGACGGACACGGGCGGGGCGGTCAGCTACCGGTACGGATGTGAGCCGGACCTGACGCCGGCGCCGCCGTGGCGGTGGGCCCCGGCCAGGTAGCAGACGGGAAAGAGGAACGGCCGGGGCTGGCTTGCGAGAAACTCGGCCATGACCGGCGCAGTGGCGTCGAGGTTGATGTCATGGCCCTGGCCAGAGAGAACGGCCAGCCGCCCGTTAGGCAGCGTCTGTGCGGCGCCCGTAGCCGCCGATCTGCGCGGCTGAGAAGTCGACCTTGGACGGCGCCGGAGTCGTGCAGATCCGGGAGTTCTGGCTGGTTAGCCGGCGGTCCCGACCAGGCCGAGGCTGGCGGCCCGGGTCGCGGCCGCGCGGCGGGTCGGCGCGCCCAGTTTGGCCAGCACCGCCGACACGTGATGGCCGGCGGTCTTGACCGAGATGAACAGTTTCTGGGCGATCTCCGCGTTCGAGTGCCCGGCGCAGATCAGGTCGAGGACCTCATGCTCGCGCCGGGTCAGCCCGAGCGGGTGCTCCCGCGTCGACGCGCGGGGCCCAGCCGGGATCGACCGGATGCCGAGCTGGCGCATCTGGCGCCGGGTGAGCCGGACCGTGGCCGACGCGCCAAGGTCGGTGAAGATTCGCAGCGCTTCGCGCAGCGAGGCTTCGTCGGCCGACCCGAGCAGGGCCAGCCCGGCCTCGTAGGGGCAGCCCATGTCCTGCCAGAGACGGGCCGCGCCAGCCGCGTCGCCGTCGAGCTGCCGCCGGTGGGGTGCGGCGAGCTCGCCGCGTGGCGGCCGGGCCGCGCCGACACGCTGCAGCCAGACCGCGACCGCCCCGCGGTCCCATCCGTCGCAGCCGCCGGCCGCGTCATCGGCCAGCCCGGCCTCGCGGCGGGCGTCGGCCAGCTTGCCATCCAGCCAGAACGCCTCGGCGCGGGCTAGCCGCACCGCTACGATCGACTGTGGCTCACCGGCCCCGTCGGCGTGCTCGATGGCCTCGTCGAGGCGCTCCCAGGCCCCGGGTTCACTCCTGCGGGCCCGGATCGCGCCGAGCCGGGTCAGCGGGCAGAGCCGGATGTTCGGGGACGGGCCGCCCTCGCGCACCAGCTCATCACAGATGGCCACGGCCTCATCCCAGCGGCCCGTCCGCTCCAGGGCGCTGGTCCGCTCGCTGCGCAAGAAGATGGAGTAGGTGCTGATGTCGTGGTCGTCGCAGTAGGCGACCCCCGCGGTGAGATACCGTTCAGCGGCGGCCCAGTCCCGGTCCGCGACATAGCACGCGTGCAGGTTCACGTAGGCCCGGGCCACCTGGGCCTCGTGCTGGCCGGCCAGCGCGGTGTCCAGGGCCCGGCGCAGCGTGGGTGCCCACTGCCCGCCGGTCGCACGGACGGCACACGCCTGGCTGTTCAGCGCGTCGCTGAGCACTTCGGTCAGGCCCAGCGGCCCGGCGACCGCCTGCGCCCGCCGGGCCAACTCGACCGCATCGGCGTTGGCGCTGCGTACCATCCACATCGCCGCCAGGCTGGCGTACGCCCAGGCCAGCTCGACGGTTGGGCCCAGCGGCTCGAGAAGCGCAATCGCAGCCCGGGCGGCGGCGATTCCCTCACCGCCACGGCTCAGTGAGCACAGCGAGGAGGCAAGCCAGCGGAGCGTGTCGCCCTCGCGCAGCCGGTCGCCCACGTCGCGCCACAGAGCGAGCGCCCGCTCACGGGCGTCGGCCGCCTCCTGCCAGCGGTCCAGCAGCGATGCCTCGTAGGCGAAGCCGTCATGCAGGCTGGCGGCCGTCGCGGGATCGGCCCCATCGGTGAAGCGCAGTGCCCGCCCGAACTGGGCAGCCGCCTCACGATGCGAGCCCAGCGCGGCGGCCCGGCGGGCGGCAGCGGACGCATAACACAGCGCCGCCGGGCCATCGCCGGCCGCCTCCGCGTGAAACGCCATCCGGGCATCGTCGTCGCAGCCTAGAGCCTGCAGCGACGCCAAGATCCGCGCATGGAGGACGCCGCGCCGGTGGGCGGTAACAGCTCCTTCCACCGCGAGCCGCGCGATCTCATGGCGAAACTGCAGGGCCATGCCATCCCCGGTGAGCAGCCCAGATGCCAGGAGCTCATCGATGGCCGACGGCGGGCTGTCAGCGACCGACTCCAGCAGCGCAAGCTCGACCCGGGTGCCGATCAGCGCAGCCGCGTCCAGCACCGCACGCGAGTCCCTGCCCAGCCGCGCGGCCCGGGCCAGCACCGCATCCCGGGCGGACGCCGGCACCTCGCCCATCCCGGCCTGCACGGCCTGGCTGACATAGAACGGGTTGCCGCCGGTCAGCCGGTAGAGCGCGGCGGGATCCAGGCCGCTCCCGCCGGCCAGCACCGCCACCGCGTCAGCGGACAACGGCGCGAGGCTGAGGCGCCGGACGGACCGTTGAGCAGCCAGATCGCCCACAGCGATGCGGAGCGGATCCGTTGCCGTCAGGCCCTCGTCCCGGTAGGTAGCCAGGAGCAGGACCGGGGCGTCCCGGATACGCCGGCCAAGGAAGCGCAGCAGGTCGATGGTGGCCTCGTCGGCCCAGTGGATGTCCTCCACCACCAGCACGTGCAGCTCGCCCGGCGCACTGACCTGCCGCAGCAGGGCGCTGAACAGCTCTTCGCGGGGAGCGTCGGCCCTGCACAGCTCCAGCAGCTCGCCGCCGAGCGTGCTGGCGATGTCGAAGAGGGGACCGAGCGGCCGCGGGGTGAACAGGCCGTCACATGCCCCCCAGCACCAGGTGGCCTCCGGCAAGCCGCGCTCCACCTCCTCGACCAGCGCCGACTTGCCGACGCCAGCCTCCCCGGCGATGAGCACCAGCCGACCGTCCCCCTGCCGGGCCTCCCCCGCGTACTCCCCCAGTGAGGCCAGCTGCGCCTCCCGTTCCAACAGCGCCACGACGTCAATCCCCCGTACCAGGCTTGCCGACTACCAGGCATAACGGCCCTGCCGGGCGATCGGTTCATGCATGGGTAAACGGAACGGAAAGCTAGGGAACCCCGCGGCGAAACTGGGGAGCCGCTCCCGATCCGGTGTATCGGCCTGCCGCCATACGTTCGGGCTGGTCAGATGACCCCGATCGAGGAGGCGCAATGCCGCTCTACATGGATATTCACTCATTCGACGACGGCGTGGCCGCCGACGACGTGGCCAAGGCCCACATGGCGGACCTGCAGACGCAGGGCAAACACGAAGTCCGGTACTTGCAGTACTGGGTCGACGAGCAGCGGGGCAAGGTGTTCTGCCTCGTCGAGGCGCCATCCGCCGCGGCAGCCGAAAGCGTCCACGACGAGGCCCATGGCCTGGTCGCCGGCGAAATCTACCAGGTGCAGGCAGGCTCCTGACCGCCCGGCATCCGGGGCGCAAGGCGCATCTTCTCAGAGAAATGATCATGACAACCGTTCGCCGCATTCTTCGGCCCGCTGGGCCTGTGCGCCGGGCGGCCGGGCGTTAAGGGAGCAATCCGAAATGAGCCACCCCTACATTCAGGCGGCGTTGGCACGCGAGCGGCAGAACATGCTGCTGGCGGAGGCGGAAGCCGTCCGCCGGGCCAGGCAAGCACGGTCGCATCGGCGCAGGCGCGGCACGCTGGCCATCCGCAGATCACCATCTCGCCGGATCCCGGACTGGCTGTTGGCGACGTGGAGCCGCCTGCTCACCCGGCGGCGGGGATCTGGATCTGCGGCAACCGGTAGGCGGACCGCGCTGCACAACGGTTCAGCGGTGGCCGGACGAGAGGTCCGGCGCGCTGATGCCGCTCCGGTAGCCGCGGGGCGCACGGCCCTGGGCTCCTCCCCTGTCGGTGGATGCGAGGAGAGCCTGACATAGCGAGGTTCATGGACGTACAAAGTGGATTCGCCGGCGTTCTGCCTGTCGACCGGGCCGTCGAAGGAAGCGGCCCAGCAGCCGCATCACAAGGCTGGGCACCCAGCCGAGGCGCTGCGCGAGATCGCCCGCCAGTCGCTGTGGCCGGACGCGCCCGTCCCCGGTGCGCCGACTACGCGGCCTCGCGGCCAGTCACCCCGCCAGTGCCAGTGATGGAAGCCTCAGAGTCGTGGGGCGATCGGAGCAGTTCGGCCCCCGCTCCTATACAGGCGGATCTACTGCTATGCCACGGCCAACGCCCCGAAGGCAGCAGCGGTGGCGGGTTGGCCGGGCTGCGCCGCCGGTTCGGTGGCTGGCACCACCCGATCCCGGCGCTGCTGGAGGCAGCCGACCCCGCTGTCCTGCACCACGACCCGGACGAAGTCCGCCTCGAAGGGGGTGAGGATCATGATGCCGTACGACACTTACCGGCTGTACCAGGCAGAGCGCGTGAAGAGCTCCGCCGAGATCGAGCGCGCCGACGAGCAAGCGGCCCGGCTCGTCTCCGCAGCGGCATCGCTGTTCCGTGGCATCACGCGGCTCGTTCGAGCCGTGCGGAGGCCGGGCCCTTCGGCGGCGCGCGGACCCCACCCGGCACCGCAAGTGGTCTGTACGCAGCCGCGGCGCGAGCGCCTCTGGCTCGACCGCCCGCCAGCCGACCTGCGAGACCCCCATTTAGTCCGGGCCGAGGCGCACGCCCCACCCGGAAGGTGCAGGCGCTGATCTTCACGCGGAGCCTTCCGTGGAGGTTGATCTTGTAGTGAGACCTTCTTCTGCTGGGGCTCCACGCCCATCTCAGGGCAGCCGGGTTCGTCTGCGTGTCTGCCAAGATGCCCTCATCCCGGTAAGAAAACCGTTGTCCGGGCCTGAGAATCTTCAATTGCTTGGTTACGGCCCGCCGACGGTAGCGTGGGCTCAGACCAAGACCAAGGGGTGCCGATGGGAATCCTCACCGACGACATGAAGCGACTGGTCGAGGAGCAGCGACTGGGGTTCTGCGCGACCGTCTGCGCCGACGGATCGCCGAACCTCTCCCCGAAGGGCTCGACCCGGGTCTGGGACGACGATCACCTGTTCTTCGCCGACATCTGCTCG
>Ga0310914_10003604_pt1 | contig 10674 bp, 7 predicted proteins | sample GREbulkMGAN108_FD_203450 | JGI IMG/M metagenome (GOLD analysis project Ga0310914, IMG submission 203450) | Lab enrichment of tropical soil microbial communities from Luquillo Experimental Forest, Puerto Rico - GRE.bulkMG.AN108 | ecosystem: Environmental > Terrestrial > Soil > Tropical forest >...
CTAACGCCGGGAGGGTCTGAAGCATAAGGGGGAGGAATCACTTTCGGTAAGGTATTATATTTGATGCAATCAGCCGCGCACAGGAAGCCTGCTACGTCGATGGCGTGAGATTGTTGGAGCCATTGGTCCCTCGTCCAATTGATGCTACTCCCCGCGAAACAGAGGTTAATCGAACGATCATTGGCATCACCAACAGCCCAACAGGCGTAATCAGTATCAACGCAATCGACAACTGTAACACCACCATCGCTGGCTTGACTAATTGTGTAGTGGTAAGAAACAGGATTAGGGCCACCTGTAGTTGATACAAGAAAATTAGCCAAATCCTCTGCGGCACTGTCTCCACCCCCACCTTCTTGAGTGTGAATTAGCCATAAATCAATTGTTGTTCCACCCCGGTCTTCATTATTATCACACCATATGGGGAATTCGTTGAAGTCGGGGCGCACATCAGGTACACCAGATGTTCCGACAAGACGGTTATACAAATCAACGGCGTCCTGAAACCTTTGATCATAACGGTCTGGAAAGGCTGATTGTTGAACGGCTTGAGCATAGGAACCTGGCGAATTGTCTGGATTGTTATAGTCAAGTTTGACAAGGTGATCGTAGAATAAGCCAGCCGAACATCCAGCGTCCATTCGACAGGTGACCGTTCCCCACCACGGGTCACGTTGTTGGAATAAACCATCTGAATTCGCGTCGGTACTAATTCCCTGATGTGGGAAATTAAGCGAGGCAGGATCGGATTCATTCGCGTACATAATGAAATCTGATTCGACATACACTGTCGCTAGAGCTATTTCAATTCCGCGCGGCGTGATGCCTCGCTTCTGCCCTGCGAGGATGATGGCCTTGGCATAGTCGTCTTGCTGCGTCATGTCTCTAGCCTAGCCCATATCAGGCCGGTGGCGGGGTAGGCGCGGTGGCAGGTTCCATGACAGTCCATTTACCAACTGTTTCATCATCTGTTTCCCAGTGTCCACCGTTAACGGGATTGAAGACTCCCCAAGTAAATTGTTGTAAACCGCTCTTAACTGCGACAGAACCATATTGTGAACTTTCAACATCTTGGCATTGACGAACTTCTGGTAATGGGCCTTTTGGTGGTTTAGGATCAGTTGGTGGTGGCGCTGGTGGTGTAGTCATCATCATCCCTGTGTTGATATTGTATAATAAGCATCGACATCGTTCTGAGTGATCCTTATGGGATTGCGCGTGTCATACGCCAGCCAATCGGTGTACTCGATGATGACTGCGGGATAGCCGGTGCGCTGAAATACCAGATACCAATCAGGTGGAGTTTTCTCACTCATCGGGTTTGGGCTGTTGGTAGGGAACCATCCACCATCTTTGCCGCCAGTATCAACGTAAACCAAATTGCACCCGGCGAATATATCAAGAATACTTTCCTGAACAAAGTGCCAACCCAATAACGGAATAATCAATCCGGTGCCAGGATCAGGATTGTTGGGTGTCAAAATCATTTGCGCCATTTGGTTTCTCCTATTGAAGCGGTTGAATCGGTCGGGGTAACAATGCTATAGCAGCAAGCCCGGCACCGTTTACAGCACCTGGACCGCCCCACGCAATAGATGTGGCAACATTAGAGCCAGGATAATCCCCAATGGCAAGAGGATAGCCACCACCACCAGCGGTACTTGCATATCGTGTCGTACCAGGACTATTGATCGCTAGAGATGCGCCGCCAGAACCCCAACTACCAGCACCCGCAACTATCAGACTGCCTGGCATAGCTATCAGCGAGCCGACCGCCGTGGTTTGTAGGTAGTTGCCAAAACTGCCAAAATTGTTATATGCAATGGAATTACAGTTATAGTACGGTGCGCCGCCGCCACCCTGATATGCAAATGTCCACGGGGGTGGTGGAAGAGGTACGTTCTCCGGTAAAATCCACGCTTCAATATATCCCTGGTAACCGCTGGCTACACCGCTATATGGATAGTTAAAAAGGGTATTCATGGCAATGCCGTTCATGGTGCAACTGACGCCGCCAGAACCGTTAAACAGCAAGTCATTCCACACCACGACAAAATTGGGTTTGCCAACCGGAGTATGAGTCCAACTAATAACAGAAGGGTTTGCAGCAATATAATTCCCGTTTCCTACAGAATCGAATGTCACCACGCCGCTGCCTAACAGCGGCGGGTTGTATGCGCGATGGACCGGAAAGCGTCTTCCTAAACGTGCCAACGATTTTCACTCTTCCCAAACAAAATACGTGATGACGCTCACGGCAGCAGCGGTTGACGGGGTTACGCGAACACGCAAAAAGTTACCCGGCGCAACTTCTGGTTCACGACCAAGCGGAAATTGCTGCTTAAAATAAGTAGCCAAATCCATTGTCGCCGCAAGCAATCTCGTTGCCGTGATTGTGCCTTCAGCAGTGGGTCCGAAACAGGTTGCAGCCGCACCAGGCGTAGCTGTCCTGGTAACGGCAGCCGCGTCGTTGTACGGAGTTACAACTCCCGTCGTGCCACCAGTTCCACCTACGGCACCAGTGTCAATCAATTCCATCGTCACCGGAGCCGTTGGGGAGGTAGTAAATTGGTAACCCCACTCCACAACACGAATCTTCGATGTCCCTAACTGTAACTGCTGCATGGTTTTCGGTGTCACAGTCGCCGCCGACGCCAATGCACCCAACGGTGCAGTCAGAGCGCCAGTGGCACCGTTCCACATGACGAACAGTGGTGCTGCCATGATATTTTACCTTTCCTAAAAACTTGAACCTGCTGGTAGTGATACAACAATTTCTTTTTGAGTGGTCCTGGCCGGTGGCAGTGGAGGAGCCATCACCAACGCTTTAGCCCACGTCGGCTGCGATTCCCCCATCCATCTGTTCGACGGAAACGTTCTACCTAATCTGCTCATATATTAATCCTATCTCGTTGCGGCTCTTGGAATAGCAACTGGTATTTGGCCCTGAACAGGGGCATACGGAACTGAAGCCGGTGGAACGATATTAGGTGCGTAAGCAATAAGAAACACAGCGCCATCCGCACCAACACCGGCACCTTGAGCGCCGTTGACACCATTTTCCCACACGTACCAGTGGTTAGGCGGAACATTACCGTCGTAGTAATCAGTTTGGTAGGTTTGCCCGCTACCACTGTAGCAGCCTGCTCCACCACCACCGGGACTGTTGCCTCCGTAGCCCCAATACGCAGGGGCAGAACCGTTTTGAAGTGATTCACCACTTTGTTGTGCGCCACCGTAAAACGTATTCTGATTAAGCATTTGATTCGGCATAGCCTGACCGGGATAACTGCCGCCACCTGCAACACCACCCAAACCTCCTGGGGCAGAAAGGTTTACAGCACCATGAGGGCTATTAAACGCAATACCACTAGCGCCACCAGCCCCGCCAGCGGCTGCATAGACGTTGTATGCGTCAGTGCCACTATTGCTGCCGCCCTGCCACAGATACTCAGTCCAATGTCGGTAGTAGTATTCGCTGGAACCGGCTGCGCCACCGGCACCAACATTGATATTTAATCTCGACTTCGATGTCAATGTGGATGGTGGTGGCCCGTTAATACCACCGACTTGTAACGTGCCGTACAGCCAATTACCGACTCCACCACCGTTACCCCAAGCGTCAACGCCACCACCACCCCCACCACCGGCGGGGCAAATTGCATAATCAATGAACTGTGCCCAAATCGGAATGTCATAGGTAAAGCTGCCGTTGGTAGTAAACGAAGCTGGTTGCGGAGCATAGGTTGTCGCGCCACTTGAACCTGTCAATGAGAACCACGGCACTTTACATGGCGTCTGATAGAAAAAGTCAACGGCTGGTGTTAGTTCTTCTGGTGGCGCTGGAACTGTTGTACCGTTGCCGCGATATGCAGACATTTGCGGCGGGAGAGTGCCGGGATAAACAGCATGATTAAGAGTAAGACCAGCAAGTTGATAAGTGCCCGTACCAGCTATTACCATTTCGACGCCCCACACATCAGTCTGGCAGTATGGGATACCTTGGAAAGAAAATTCAGCAGGTAGATATGGCTGGTTGGGAATGATATTGTAAAAGTAGTAGTTCAGTGAATTGGCAATGCTACCAACAAGATTAGGGGATTGGTTCCATAAATCCATCTTGCCTGAAACCGTATTGTATTTGTATATGTTGATCCATAGACCCGTGATTGATCCGGTATAACCAGTAGACTTCCAAGCAACAGCTTGCTTATTCGGCCATAGCGTCATTGGCGTATTCGGGTTGGCTCCGGTTGGGGTCCGAATAAACCCAATAAGGCTATTGCCTTGCGTCACGCTCAATGTCGGTAACGTACTACCAGACAACATGGCAAGATCAAAGGTCGCATCACCCGTGGGCGCAACAGCATGTGAAACAGACCTCGTTGCAGCCATGCCCGCAAGAGTTTCGCTGTTAGACGCAGTAGTCCCGGCAACCGAAATCAATGGTGGATTATTAGGTGTATAACCATAAAGCTGATTTGCCATGCCACTCAAGAAGTTTGCTACACCAGCAAGCGTATTTCCGGTTATCGGATTATTCGTCAAGCCTTGCAACATACTGTCGGTTAACCCTTGCAGTGGTCCGGTCCCGGTAGTGCCTGGCGATCCTGCAAGGTTCCCAAATGGAAATTGTTGTAATGCTGACCCAATCTGTGTCAGAGCCTGCCCGGCATTTTGATTAGAGGCACCGAAAATCTGATCGGCGATGATCTGTTCGCTGGCGGTGACGCCACTGATTAAACTACCATCGACAAGACCACCCCAACTACTTGTAAGATTAGGAATGAAACTTTGTACAAATTGGCCGCTAATTACAGCACTAGCATCCAAGTTATGTATCAATGATGGGTCTATCAAGCCATCCAAATTTGCAGATGGAAAATGTTCTAATGCCGTTGTGACATCAGTCAATGTTGAACCAGTTGCGCCTAATCCGGTGAGAATCGCGGAGATAAGACCTCCGACGCCAGGAATTGAAGTAAACAGAGCTTGTAATCCTGCGAAATTCAGCCCCGGTCCACCACCTAATCCTATTGATATAGCATCGATTAGCGGCTGAAGCACAGTAGAAATGAACGTACCCGTAATGATCTTAGAAGCATCAAGGCTTGGAATCTGTGATCCAATAAGAGTTCCGATAATATTCGAAGCATTGATAAGAATCGTCCCAGCAGGATTAAGATAACTCTCAATGAGAGTATCTATTGCCGGTCCAGCATCCCAACCTGATGGTGTATCACCAAATCCAAAAAGGGAAAGAATTCCTAAAATGTCTGTAATATACGGATCAAGAGCATCTACAACATAACCGATTTGATCAACAATCGGATTCAAAGCATTAACCACTACAACAATGATATCGAGTATCGGTGCGAGAGCAGAGATTAAATCGCCTAATACTTCAATCTCTGGCTTAAGAATTCCACCAGCAATTTCAACTGTGTCAACTAATAGTGGTGCGAGCGCGGTGATCACTGACGCAATCAAGTCAATAAAAGGCACTCCCCACAAAAGAATTTTATGCAGGATCGCTGAAAAGTCTGGTAGTTCAATACCGTCAAGAGCTTGCGCTAATGAATCTAAAATTGGTGCCATTGGACCGAAATAACTTGTGACGCCAGAGCCGTCACCAGGATCGGTAATGGCAAATGCGCTAAGAAGTGCATCAACGGCTGCTGCAATGGGGTCAAGCAAATCCCTGATATCGCTGATGACTACGGCCAACTGCTCTGCGGCCTGGCCGACAACGGGTATGTCTCCTAGGAAGGTGAGCATGGTGGCGATAACGCCATCAACAATAAGATCGATAACTTGTTGGAAGTTGTCAACCGGGAAGATGTACTCAGAGAAGAAATGCCATGCCGCATCAAAGAGGTTGAGCGGCAATGGAATTCCATCAACTGATGTGAATCCGAACAGTGCGCCGATCATTTGAATGACGTACTTGAGGTCACCGAAATCAATGCCACTGTCACCAAACGAACCGCCGCCCAACAAGACGATAATATCATTGATTATCGATTGAATTTGTTGGATAAAGTTTTCATTCGCTTGGTCGATACCCCGCTGCATCTTTCGCATATATGCAGCCATATAGGTACTGTCAGATGCAAGTCTTCCTAAAAAGGCGGCTTGATCATCATATACTTTGGAATATGCCTCCATTGTAATGGAGCCAAGCGCACGACTTTCTGGCGACTCGTAATGGAGTGCGCCATATGATCCAGAAGGATTGCTCATTAGCTCACCGTCTGCAATTCATCGCCCATAGTATAAAGACGAACAAATGTCCAGAACGCAGTTCCAGCCGTCACCGTGCTATTGACCGTCAACTGTAATGCGACTTCATTAATCCCATCCGGTACAAGCCAATCCATTGTCCGTAGCATTGTCCATCCAGCTACCCCAACCGGATCGACAACATGACCGAAATCATATGGCCCTCCGATTGGGCCACCATTCATATAAGTATATCCTTCTAGAATGAATCCTGGTGTACCGCTTGGAGTTCCAGAAAGCACGTTCTCATACTGTACCACACAGCAAATTGTCAGATGCTCACCGGGAGTAACATAGCATCGATTGGAAAGAAATGACTCACCATGATCATCACAGTCAATTCGAACTGATCCGGCATCGGGCGCGTATGGCGTGTCATACGTTACATCCGCAACACGAATCCATTGACCACGACCAGGAAACCAGCTTTGTAGACTTTTTCCAAAATAACCATTAGTAATACGATTTGGGTCTGTTACTGGTTGTGTAGCATAATTAGGATTGTAACTAATTGGATCATAATCGAATGCCCCTTCGATTTTCAAATCCAGTTTGACCAATCCTGCCGGAACTCCTGCTGACCCACCAGAGCCTTGCTTCCCGCCACCTTGCGACGAGTCCTGTTCTGTGTAGGTAATTCCGATAATACGATGCCAACCTTCAATGGTTCCGACCCAAGGATAGTTAGGCGCAGAAACCCAAATGCTATCTCCCAGACCAAAACTCCCGAGCGGTGCAGAGGGATGGTTAGGATCGATCAGAATCTCTTTAAAACTGTTGGGAATATTACGTCTGGTGAGTTTTCGATGTGCCCATGCTGCCGCGCGCTCTGTTGAATCAATCTGAGCGTTCTCTTCCATGACGGTACGTCGATAGCGGGTAGGGTCTTCATTGCTGACTTCAGCGGAATAAACCTGTCCCGGTAACCAACCACGAATAATCACATCTGAAACAGGTTGAATATCACGTTCGTCGGCTTGCTTGGCTTGAATAACATTCTCGCCTAAACGAAATGAGAGATACTGCTGTTGATATCCACCGCGAGGATATCCAAGATGAAGCTTTTTGGTGAAGACAGTCCGATCATCATTCCATTCGCCCTCTTCAATTATGTCGAAAGGAATGTCACGGGCAAGACCGGCCATGACTTCCTGGCAATCGTTGAAGTCTACTGAGCGATAGAAGACGGCAAAGAAATCGAAGTTAAGAACATTTCCATCGTAGCTATAACCGGGAAGCATCTGTGTACCGCTGCTGGCGGGATAGACATCGACCTCAAGATTGGCGTTGCTGAACGATGATAGATGTGCCCAAATCCTCTGCACAATTTCAAATGGATCGACCGCAATTGGATTGAAATTAATCAGAAGAGGAATGCCTTTAGCATATCCAATGATTCCCGTTGTCGTGATTTTATTGTCTCCCGTGGTGGGATCGACTGTCTGATCGGTGACAATTCCATAAGCAAAAACTTTTCGCAAGCCATCGATTTCGATTTCGGCAACAACAACCTGACCCCAGGTCTGCCAGTTGATATTGTAACTTGATGCAAAAAACTCGCCTTGTGGAATAACGAATTCCATTGAGCTTGGAGCAGATAGATTGATAGCAATCTGTGGATCTTTAACAACTAAATCCCGTGACAGAATTCTGTCAGTGTTAGCCTCAATGACTGTAAAACGCATCCGGTCTGTGATCATATCAACCTACTATCTGATATGCGTCACGGTAAAGCAAAATTGCTTCGGCATCAGATGGGAAAGTAGTAGCTGAAAGTACAACTTCTAATTCAGCATCATGTCCGAAACGTAAACGATCAAGATATGGTGTATCGCCAGATAGTGAGGTCGTCAAGTTTAACCCTGAATTTGACACACAGCGACGTGGACCCCACGGATAAGAATTGAGTTCGACAACTTCGCCAGAAACTAAAGTATGATCGACTGTAATCGTCAACGGAGTTGATTGGGTAACACCATTCAAATACAGGCCAGTGAAAGTAAGTGAAGGGTTGGTAATTGGTCCGAATATGAGAACACGGAACCAAGACGGTCCATCACCGTTAGTTCCTGTAATAACAACGTCAGACGCATCGTGAGTGATTGCTACTCCGGTTTCATTAACGGAATAACCAAATGCGTCAGAGCGCCGAAACTCTGCTACGCACTGAATCGCCTCAGTGTAGTCTGTCTTTTTAGCATAGGTGAATTGTCCTGGCCGACCATATATCGCCCGAGTAATACCATCCACACCACAGCAATACAATGGCTCTAATTGACCCCATTGATTTCTGATAGTATCAGAACGCCATACCTTTTGGAAATCAGCTACCGTTGGCATGTCAGCCCAAAAGTTAGGAATGTAATCTTCATAGGGATGCAATAGCCGATTGATGAGTACATCAAAAGTTATCTCAATCGTGGTCGGTTTGTGCGAGTCCCAACCAAATCGAACCTCGTCGGAGCGAGTGACCTGATAATCTTGTGCGTTCACATCGTAAGGCTTGATATCAAACGTTTCAACCCGAACTGTTGTGCCCTTACCAAATACCATATTACCGATTTGGTACTGTCCTGAGATCAGGTTATAGATAACGCCTGGAATGCCCCCGGTCATTGTGCAGTCACCGTATTCATCTGAGAAGTCTTAACCTGATACATCATCTGTCGGGTTGAATCTCGCGGGTCTTGCCCCGGTCCCGCATAGTAGTTTAGCTGACCAATGGTTTGATTGTTGGCTTGTGGATTAAGAACTTGGCCTGGCACCGGCAAAGCATTCCTTTTCAAAGGGTTGTCCGTTGAATATGAAATCAATTGGCCTGTGTTCTGATCCAGAAGGAACTTCACATTGCCCATAAGTCCTGGTGGCCCACCAGCCAGGAATCCAAGGAATTGCCCGAAGTACGATCCAAAAATATGCCAGGATTCAATTCCAATACTGATAGCAGCGTTGATTCCTTGCAGAACTCCCGATACAACCTGAGCAATAGCCTGCACGGCTTGGAGTGCGGCTCCTGCACCACTACCCCCTGGCATACCGCTGGCTGCCCCGATAGACGACGCAATGCCGCCAATCTGACCAGCGATGTCTCCAACCGTGTTCGCTATTTTGGCTGCGAAATCAATGTATTTCTGAACGTTTTGAATGATTCCAATAACATCTTCTGTGCTGGCGGGTCCACGAACGAGAGCGTCACCGATATTCTTTGTTGCTCCAATGACTTCCACAAACGATTGGAAGTCCCCAATGACATCACTTGCAATACCTCCAACCCCGCCAGCAATCGCGGCAAAAGTATCAAGACCAGACGGCGCTTCTTTTAATCCCCATTGCTCTTGAATAGCAGAATGAACTTGGCTTAACTGATCAGCCATCATTTTGCCTTGCGGCGTTTGCAATTCATTCTGCCGGGTTATTTCAGCATCGATAGCTTGCAGAGCCGTTACAGCATCCGCTTGACTACTGATAGATCGCGGAACACCAATATCTTGTAAAGCCTGTTGAACTTGTGTCTGGGTATCTAAATTCCCAAGTTGCCCTGTATCTGGTGTAGTAACATGAAGTGGATCGTTTGCCGAACCGTCTGGTGCTGCTGGTGCTGGTGCTGCTGGTGCTGGTGGTTGTGCGCCTCCAAGTGGAGTAAAAGCCCCTTCACCGTGCGGGCCAGTTCCACCCCATGTTCCTATTTTATTACCGCCTGTAATTGCATCCCAAACGTCACCATTACTGTCAATCCAACCAACAACATTGAGTTCTGCTGGTAATCCTGTACGCGGTCCAGTTGCCGGTGGTTTGGGTGACCCTGCTGGTGCTGCTGGTGCAGCGGGTGGTGGTGCAGCAACAGGGGGCAGTGTGGCAGGTTCAGGTGCCTTATCGTTGTAGTAAGTCCAACCAGGATGTCCTGGCTGGTTTAGTGACTCTTTGGTTGCTTCTGGGCCTGTTGCCACCCACCTACCGTTAAAAGCATCGCCGGTAGGCACATTCGGAAGCCTTCCCGGTGTTGGTGGGGTTGTTGGTGGGGTTGTTGGTGGGGTTGTTGGTGGGGTTGTTGGTGGGGTTGTTGGTGGGGTTGTTGGTGGGGTTGTTGGTGGGGTTGTTGGTGGGGTTGTTGGTGGTGGTGCAACAGGCTGTCCATGTCTCGCATCGGCTGGCCCATAAACTTCTATGCCTTGCGTGTTATACCAATGCATCTGACCGTCAGGCCCAGTGAGTAACTCCATTCCATTTGGAGCGCCTGGCCTTGCTTTTGGATTAGTTGTTGGTACGTTAGGTGCCGGTGCAGCCGGTGCAGCCGGTGCTGCGGGTGGAGGGGGTCCAGCGGGTGCAGCAGGAATAGGAACCGAACCCAACGGAACAATATTGCCAGTTCTGCCAGGCTGATAAAAAATGTGA
>Ga0310914_10003606_pt1 | contig 10672 bp, 7 predicted proteins | sample GREbulkMGAN108_FD_203450 | JGI IMG/M metagenome (GOLD analysis project Ga0310914, IMG submission 203450) | Lab enrichment of tropical soil microbial communities from Luquillo Experimental Forest, Puerto Rico - GRE.bulkMG.AN108 | ecosystem: Environmental > Terrestrial > Soil > Tropical forest >...
TGGCGGCGCAGGAACGTGGCATGTCGCCGCCCGTGCAGCTGCACGCCGTCAACCCTAGCCTGTCGCTGTCGGCACCGACAACCAGTCCGCTTCAAGCGCAGATGCGAGAAGATTACGCCACTGGCCTGATGGGTGCGCAGCGCGATCTATTGCAACAGAACCCGTCGGGTCTCGGCCGGCAGGAACAAGCGATCGGCCGCGAGCTCAACGGCTACACGGCGCCGCGTTAGCCGAGAATGCCGATCTGTGTCGTGCAGGGATCGATACTAGGTCGAAAGGATGCGACGCACCCTCCTCGCAGCAGGGAGACGACAGTGATTTCCGCACACGAGACTTTCGGCGGGACGTGGCCCTTTGCGCCGCGCTTCTTCGACGGCAACGGCTTTAGAATGCACTATGTAGAAGAGGGGCGCGGGCAGCCCATCATATGCCTTCATGGCGAACCGACATGGGCTATCTCTACCGGCGGTTCATCCCGCCCTTGTCGCAATCTCACCGCGTGATTGTGCCGGACCACATGGGCTTCGGAAAGAGCGAGACGCCGCGAGATCCCCCTATACGTTGAAGACCCACGTGGAGAATCTGGCGGGTCTCATCGATGCGCTCGATCTCCACGGTATCACCTTCGTGATCCAGGACTGGGGCGGACCGATCGCGGCCGCTTATACCCTGCGCCATCCCGAACGCGTCCAACGCCTGTTCCTGCTCAACACGCTCAGCGGATATGGTCATGCGGAGCTTGGCGAGCTCACGCCGTGGTTTCAGTTCGTCAAGAAGCATCACGAGGCCGGAACGCTGCACGAGGTGCTGGATCACCTCGACGTCAATGTGCTCAGCATCATGAAAATCATCGGCTTCGAGAATTCGAGTGCCGTCGATGCCAACTGGATCGCCGCTTACAGTGCACCGTTTCCCACCAGGGACGACTGCATTGGGGCCATCGAGTTTCCCCTGGACGTGCTTTTGGGGCGCTTCCTGCCCTACGTCCGGGAAGGATTTCCCCTGCTCGACAATCTCAAGGCGAAGCCCGCCATGCTCATGGTCGGCATGAAGGACCGGGCCATCGCGCCCGACGTGCAGATCGCCGATTTCCGGGGGGTCTGGCCGGATCACCCCATCGTCAAGCTCCCGGAAGCGGGGCACTTCAGTCAGGAAGACGCACCAGGGACCGTCGTGTCCTTGATCCAGGCATTTGTCCAAAGCACTTGAGGAACGGCCGTACCGACCGTGATCCGCCTCTCGGTCTGAGCCACCGAACGGACTGACCGAAGGCCGCCCCATTCCTTCGCAAATCGCCGCGCGCCGGGATCCCCGTTTATCCCGCCGTAACTTTCCCAGTTGGTGAAAGCGCCGCTAGGACGCTCACCTGGCTCCCGCGAAAGGGAGCCGGGTGCGGGTTCGTTTATTCGGCGTCAGCTCGCCGGAACCGTCTGCCAACCGACGTTACACTGAGCGACATAAGGGTAATAGCCTGCAGGATCGGAGCAGTAGTACCAGGTCTGGTTGGCGTAAGGCTGGCTGTAGTCGTAGTAGCCATAGTCATTACCATATGGATAATAAGTCCATCCCAGCCCGTCACCCCACCACCAGCCATAGCGTCCGCCGCGCCAGCCATGAAACCAGTGGCCTTCATGCTCGCCGCCGAAGCCATTGTGCGTGCTGGCGAAGCCACCGTGGAACCCGCCTGCGTGAAACCCTCCAGCGTGGAATCCGCCAGCGTGAAATCCGCCAGCGTGGAATCCGCCAGCGTGAAATCCGCCAGCGTGGAATCCGCCACCGTGGAATCCGTCAACGCTGTGGAACCCTCCGCCTCCGCCCCCATGCGCTGCGTGAGCGAGGTCCGGCTGGCCGAGTATAGAAGCGCCCAGCAGCGCAGCCGCGACGCTTACCAGAGCCCTTCTCATTCTTGGCCGGGCTCTCTTTTTGCTTAACTGTTGCATCGACGACTCCTTTTACACTAGCCGCGCACAAGGGCGTCTGGGGACGGCCGCCGCGGCTTTCAGGCTTTCGACGCTCGGATATGTGTCGCTCGTACCAGTCGTACCAATCATTCCTGGTAAATTTTCGTAAATGCAAAAAGGCAAGCCTAACAGTTTATCTCTAGATGTAACGCCTCTGTCCAGTTTTACAAAAACGACACCTGCTGTTGAATATTACGACACTTTATAGATTTTAACCGGATTTCACTCGGCTTTCGTTATCACAGACCTAATTCTGCAAAATGTATATGCCGTCCATGGCGTAGTCCTGCGGTCGGGCTGATTTCTGGTAAACGGCCGGTGCAGCTGGGCGCGCCTAAATCAGGCGACGTCATTTGACCAAGACAGCCGAACTTGAGTTGCGCACGGGAATGAGCGGGGGCATTTCTTGGGAATCGTTCGCTTTGCGCTGAAATACCCGCACACCTTCTATGTGGTGGCGGCACTGATTCTGTTCCTCGGGGTCACCGCGGCAGTCGAGATGCCGACTGACATCTTCCCCGAGATCAACATCCCGGTCGTTTCGGTGATCTGGCAGTACACCGGCCTCGACACGACCGAGATGGAGCAGCGCTTTACTACCTACAGCCAATACGCGATCAGCTCCAACGTCAACGGCATCAAGGACATCGAAGCCGAAACCGTCAACGGCATTTCGGTGCAGAAGCTCTACTTCCAGCCTGACGTGAACCTCGATCTGGCGATCTCGCAGGTCGTCGCCGCTACGAACGCGATCCGCGCATTGCTGCCGACGGGGACCCAGCCACCGATCGTCGTGCAGTACAGCGCGTCTGCTGTTCCCGTGCTGCAGATCAGTCTCAGCTCCGACAGGTTGAGCGAGTCGCAGCTCTACGACTACGGTATCTACCGGCTGCGCCAGATGATCGCGCCGATCCATGGCGTTACCTTGCCCACGCCGGCTGGCGGTAAGTACCGGCAGATCATGGTCGATATCGACCAGACAAAGCTGCTCGCCAAGGGGCTGACGCCGCTGCAGGTCGTGAATGCGGTCAACGCACAGAACCTGACATTGCCCGGAGGTACAGAGAAGATCGGCAAGACTCAGTACACCGTTCGGACCAATTCGATGCCGCCGACGATCGAGGCGCTCAACGAAATCCCGGTCAGCTATTCGAACGGCGCTACCGTCTTCCTCAGGGACATCGGTCATGTTCGCGACGGAAATTTGGTGCAGCAGAACGTCGTCAGAGCCGATGGCAAGCGTTCAGTGCTGCTCAGCATTATCAAGAACGGCAATGCGTCGACTTTGACGGTCGTCAACGCGGTCAAGCACGTACTCGACATCGCGCGGGCCGCGGCGCCATCCGGAATGGTCATCAAATCGCTGTTTGACCAGTCGGTATTCGTCACCTCGTCGGTAGTGGCCGTGCTCCGCGAAGGGGCGATTGCGGCCGGGCTCACGGCGATGATGATTCTGCTCTTCCTCGGCTCGTGGCGGCCGACGATCGTCGTCATGATCTCGATCCCGCTCGCGATGCTGACCTCGCTCGTCGTGCTCTACTTTTTGGGCGAGACGATCAATACGATGACTCTGGGTGGCCTCGCACTCGCAGTAGGCATTCTCGTCGACGATTCAACGGTGACGATCGAGAACACCTACCGCCTGCTCGACGAGGAGAAAATGCCGTTGCCGAGCGCAACGCTGCATGGCGCTGCCGAAATCGCGATGCCGACCTTGGTGTCAACTCTCGCGATCAGCTGTGTCTTCACCTCAGTGATTTTTCTCGAAGGGCCGGCCAAGTACCTGTTCACGCCGCTCGGCGTCGCCGTCGTCTTTGCGATGCTCGCCTCCTACGGCCTTTCCCGAACCCTGACGCCGATCACCATCGGTCAGTTGCTGAAGGGTCAGTCGCACAGCGCGTCTGCCGGAAATTCCGGCAAAGGCTTCTTCGCGCGCTTCCACGCCTCGTTCGAGCGCGGCTTCGAGCATTTGCGCGAAGGTTATGTCCGGCTGCTCACAATGCTGCTGACCGGCCGTATCATCGTCCGGATTCTCGCCGTCCTGGTGCTCGTCCTCGGCGCCACGATGTTCGTCTTTGTAGGGCGCGATTTCTATCCGGCGATCGACGGCGGCATGATCCAGCTTCATGTGCGCGCGCCACCGGGTACCCGCATCGAGGTGACGGAGCAGATTTTCCAGGCGGTCGAGGACAAGATCCGTCAGGTCATTCCAAAGAACGACCTCGATCTGATCGTCGACAATTTTGGCGTGCCGGCGCGCTCCTATAACTGGGCGTTCGCCGATGGCACCTCGATCGCGGTCAATGACGGCGTTATCATGGTGTCTCTCAAAGACGGCCACGCACCGACGGCCGATTATGTCCGCAAGCTGAGGGAGGTGCTGCCGGCGGGGTTCCCAGCGGATCTGTTCTACTTCCAGCCGGCTGACATGGCGACCCAGATCCTGAATTTCGGGCTCACTGCACAGATCGACGTGCGCACCGTCGGTTACGACCGGGTCAAGAATCTGCGTATCGCCGAGGAGCTGCGCCGCCGCATCGCCGCCATCCCGGGCGTTGTCGATGCCCATCTGCAGCAGGAGGTTTACGCGCCGGATTTCTACGTCCAAATCGACCGCGCGCGGGCCCTGCAGTTGGGCATTACGACGAGCGACATCGGCAACAATCTCGGTACGAGCTTGAGTTCCTCGGAGCAAGTTTCACCTAATTTCTGGACAGACCCGACAAACGGGATCCCCTATTACATCGCCGTACAGACGCCGGAGTATCAGGTGCACTCTGTCAACGACCTCAATAACACACCAGTGAGCACGGGAGCCGCTCCGCCCACCGCGCAACCGGTGCCGGGCGAACTCAGCAATGTGGCGACCTTTACGCGCGACTCGGTGCCGGGCAGTGCCAACCAGGCCAACATCCAGCCGGTATACGAAGTCTACGCAAGCACCCAGGGCCGCGATCTCGGCAGCATCGCGACTGACATCGACAAGGCTACGACCGATCTCAAGAAAGAGCTGGCACCCGGCAACACGATCCAGGTGACGGGCCAGATCGACAGCATGAACCAGGCCTTCCGCGACATGACGATCGGGCTCTTGTTCGCCGCTGTCTTCGTCTACCTGCTGATGGTCGTCAATTACCAGAATTTCGTCGACCCGTTCGTCGTCATCCTGGCATTGCCGGCGACCTTCTGCGGCATCGTCACGATGCTCTACATCACCGGTACGACCTTGAGCGTTCCTTCCCTGATGGGGGCGATCATGGCGGTCGGCGTGGCCTCGGCAAACTCGATCCTGCTCGTAACCTTCGCGCGCGAGCAGCAACTCGCCGGCAGGAGCGCCTTCGATGCGGCGATCTCAGCGGGGCACACGCGCATTCGGCCGGTGTTGATGACGGCGATGGCGATGATCGTCGGCATGATTCCGATGGCGATTGGCGGTCCTGGCGAGGAGCAGAATGCGGCGCTCGCGCGCGCCGTAATCGGCGGGCTGCTGTTCGCCACCACGCTTCTGGTCGTGCCCTACCTGTTTGCGATGCTGCGCAAGGGCAATGACGGCAAGGCGGCACATGGCGTCTTCGCGGAGGTCCCCGAATGAACGAGATCGACATGCGGCCGGCACTGGAGGCACCGCGGCCGCTGCTTCCGGCATCTGATCGTGATACCCCCGAAGCGCCGCCGAGCGGGCCCACGGGGCGGGGCGGATCCGGGCGCCGGCTACTCGGGCTCGGCGTGCTCGTGCTGTTTATGGCGGCACTGGGGCTCGGAGTGTGGCGCCATTACGTGCAGCATCGGCAGGTCGCCTACACTGCCGAGCAGCAGTCCGACTTCGTCCCGAATGTCCGAGTAGAGGAGGTAGCGCAGCGTCAGAGCAAATTGCACGTGTTGTTGCCCGGTACGACACTCGCCTTCGAGGCAGCAAATATCTATGCGCGCGCCAGCGGCTATATCGCGAAGCGCTATGTCGATATCGGAGATCACGTCAAGGCCGGGCAGCTCCTCGCGGAGATCACCGCGCCCGAGGTCGACGATCAGGTTTCCCAATATCAGAACAGTTTGCAGCAGGCTCAGGCTACGCAACGCCAAAACGAAGCCCAACGTGCGTCGACACAGGTCACCAGCAAGCGTATTTCCGTCCTTGCCAAAGAGGGGTGGGCGACGCAGGAGCTGGGCGACACCGATTGGTACAGCTTTCAGGCGCAGCAGCACGCGACAACGGCGGCTCAGTACAATGCCGCGGCGACGGAGCAACAACTCAAGTACTACAACCAACAGAAGATCTACCAGCAAGTCGTCGCTCCGTTCGACGGTGTGATCACGCAGCGCAACATCGATGTCGGCAGCCTGATCACGGCCGACGCGACAAGCGGCACTTCGATGTTTTCGCTGGTTCACAGCGACGTGATCCGGGTTTGGGTTTATGTGCCGCAGGACGACGCCTTTGGAGTGAGCACGGGCGTCGCGGCCGTTATCCGCGTACCGGCGATGCCCAACCTCACCTTTCATGGCAAGGTGACGCGGATCGCCGATGCCCTCCAACCAGGCACTCGGACCCTGCTGACCGAGGTCGACGTACCCAATCCGGACGGCTCCTTGCAGCCGGGCCTTTATTGCACTGTCGAATTAAAGATCCCGCGCAAATCGCCGGCACTGATCGTGCCCGCCTCGGCGATCATCTTCAACCAGAACGGGATGCAAGTCGCGACGGTCGAGAACGGCGTCGCGCATCTCCACAAGATCGCGATCACTACCGATTACGGCACCGAGGTCCAAGTCAGCGAGGGCGTCAAGGACGGCGACAAGGTTGTTCTACAGCCGCCGGTCAACTTAGCCGACGGCGACAAAGTGCAGATTGTCCCGGAGCCGCCCGCGGCCACGCCTTGAATTACCGCCGAGCGACCGGCGGTCATCCCGACAAATTTACTGAACCTCACAGCATTTTACTCGGGGGCAGTGCGCCGTTGGCCCAATTTTGACTGGGATGCCAAGTTCACAGCGTAATAGGAGAACTGAGGTGTCGGTCAAGATTCAAGTCGTCTTCTACAGTATGTACGGGCACGTCTACCAGATGGCCGAGGCCGTAGCCGCTGGCGCGCGCGAAATCGGGGGCACCGAGGTGAGCCTGTTGCAGGCGCCCGAGCTCGTCCCCGACGAGATACTGGAGAAGAGTGGAGCCAGTTTTGCCCGCGCCAGTTTTGCCCAAGTGCCGGTGGCGAAACCGGCCCAATTGGCGGAAGCCGACGCCATCATCTTCGGTACGCCGACACGCTTTGGCAACATGGCCGCCCAAATGCGAAACTTCCTCGACCAGACGGGAGGGCTATGGGCGACAGGAGCGCTGGTCGGCAAAGTGGGCAGTGTGTTCACTAGCACGTCATCCCAGCATGGCGGGCAGGAGACCACGCTCGTCAGCTTCCACACGACGTTGCTGCACCACGGCATGATCGTTGTCGGCCTTCCTTATACCGAACAACGGCTGGTCAACATGACTGAGATCAGTGGCGGCACGCCCTACGGCGCTTCGACCTTGACCGGGACCGACGGCTCGCGGCAGCCCAGCGAAAACGAGCTGGCAATTGCTCGATTTCAAGGCAGTCACGTTGCCGGGCTTACCAAAAGGTTAATCGCCGGCCGTATTATCATGGGCTAATTCACGTCATCGGCGCAACCGGGTTTTCTGCAGGCGGCCTGCGGCGGCCTGATTCCTTTGTCATGCCGTAATGCCGGCTGGAGCATCCGCCCGGTGCCTTGTGATCTGGTGGCGCCAATCCATGCGGAAGCATAGGATCGGATAGTCTGGACAAGACAGGAGGTCCTTCGACATGACCGAGGCGCATGGTCCCCTCCGCGGTGTAAGGGTTGTCGCCTGCTCCACCGCGCAAGCCGGCACGGTGCCCTACATGCTGATGGCCGATCTTGGGGCGGAGGTCATCAAGATCGAGGTGCCTGAGGTCGGGGACAATTCCCGCGGCTCGACCGTCATCCCCGGCTTCCCCAGCACCTATTTCGAAACGAACAATCGTGGCGTGAAAAGCCTCACCCTCAACCTGAAAACCGGAGAGGGTCGGGAGATCCTGCGCAAACTCGTCGCGAAGGCGGACATCTTCGGGCAGAACTTCCGGCCCCGTGCAGCGGAAAAGAACGGCTTTGGTTACGAACAACTGAGCCAGGTAAACCCGCGGCTCGTCTATGTATCGGTTTCGGGTTACGGGCCCAAAGGACCGCACGCCGATTTGCCGGGTACCGATTCGATGGCTCAGGCCCTCGGCGGCATCGCCGAAGCGTATTCGACGCCAGGCCAACCGCTGAAGACCGGCATTGTCTCCGTCGCGGACGAGACCTGCGCGATCCTCGCCTTTGGCGGTGCGCTGGCGGCGCTCACCTATGCGCGCATCACTGGCGTTGGCCAAAAGGTCGATTGCTCGCTGCTCGGCGGCCAGATCCGTCTGATGGGCTGGACCTTGACGACGACGATGTGGCGGAACCGCGATCCGGTCACCGGCCAGGCCCGCGTTACCGGCACGCCGCAGCGCCCCGGCCTCAGCGCCAGCTTCAATGACCGGGACGCCAAGCCGCTCGTGTTCCAACTGAACGGCGCCCGCAAATGGCGCGACGCAATGACTGCGCTCGGGTTTTACGAGGCTCTCGAAAAGGCCGGCTTTGGCGATCTCGGCGTCATTATCTCATCCGATGACAAGCGTGCGGCCCTGCTGGGTATGCTTGATGAGTTGTTCGCGACGGGTGCGCGCGAGGATTGGGTGGCAAAGCTGCGCGGCGCTGATATCGTCGCCGCACCGATAAATACATTGCTCGAAGCCTCGAACGATCCCGATGTGCTGGCCAACGGATACGTGACTGAGATCGACTATCCAGAACACGGCAAGAGGCTGAAAGTACACGGCTCGCCGTGGCACTTCTCGGAAACGCCCGCACAAATCGGACGCGCCCCGGCACTCGGCGCGCATAGCGACGAAATCCTCGCCGAGCTCGGATACGGCCTGGCGCAGATCGAGGATCTGAGGGAAAGAAAGATCATTTGACGCAGCCGACGCGGAACGACTTTCCGTTATCTGCCGCCGGTGCGATGGTGATCCTATGGTTCCGCTTTCCGTTCTCGATCTTGCTCCGATCACCGAAGGTAGCGACGCCGGGCAAGCATTGCGCAATTCGCTCGATCTCGCACGGCAAGCCGAGGCGCTCGGTTACCGACGCTTCTGGATGGCCGAGCATCACAACTTGCCGGGCATTGCCAGCGCTGCGACCGCGGTGGCGCTCGCCCATGTCGGGGCTGGCACAAACAATATCCGGATCGGCGCGGGCGGTATCATGCTGCCCAACCATGCGCCGCTACTGATTGCCGAGCAGTTTGGCACGCTTGCCGCCCTACACCCGGGACGGGTTGAGCTGGGTCTCGGCAGAGCTCCCGGATCGGACCAGATCACGGCGCGCGCAGTGCGGCGCGCTTTGCTCGGCGGCGCCGAAAACTTCCCCCAGGAAGTCGTCGAATTGATGGGCTACTTCCAACCCGCCGAGCCGAACCAGGCGGTGCAGGCCGTTCCTGGCGCGGGGTTGGACGTGCCGATCTGGATCCTGGGATCCAGCCTCTATGGGGCGCAGGTCGCGGCATATCTCGGGCTGCCCTTCGCCTTCGCCTCCCATTTCGCCCCGGCGATGATGATGGACGCGATCGCGATCTATCGCGAGCGGTTCCGCCCGTCCGTACAGCTCGCCGCGCCGAATGTCATGCTGGGAGTGGTTGTTGTCGCCGCAGAGTCGGATCAAGAGGCGCGGTTTTTGTTCTCCTCATTGCAGCAATCGTCCCTGAACAACCGCATCGGGCGCCCCGGCCGGGTGCCCCCGCCGGTCGCGGATTTCGACGCGCAGCTTGATCCTTATGCCCGCGCCATCCTCGACGACGCGCTCGGCTGCGCCATCGTCGGGGGGCCCGACACCGTGCGCCGCGGCCTCGACGATTTCATTCGGCGTACTGGCGCCGACGAGTTGATGGTGACCGCCAACATCTTCGATCACGCCAGGCGCAAACGCTCGTTCGCGATCGTGGCCGAAGCCAACGGCGTGATGAAGGAAGCCGTGTCCGGTCAGCCCATTTGACGAGAATTGCACAATCTGCGAGCCGAGGACGGGGCACATAACAATAGCTACCGCGGTCTGCACTTCGTCCCGCCCCAAGGCTGCGCGTTAGATGGCGCTGATCGAATGCATCCAGTCGATTGGGACCTGCATCGGCCAGCGTGCGGTTTTTCTCGGCAGGGCTCAGTCCAACAGCCAAGGCGCGGCGCAGGCCTGAGCAATCTGCCGTATCTGGTTCAGAAGGCCTGGCCCTACTGGTATTCCTTCGTCCATGCGCTTTGCCGCATTGTTCCATTGCGGATCGCCCGCCACCATGACGGGCTGGACCGGATCGACGGGTTTCGTCGCGCGCAGATCGTTGCAGAACCGGGTCACGTCGGCCGTGAACTCCTCGCGGTCGCGGAAGAGGCCCGGATCGATCGCGATGAAGCAATGGCCGATATCGTTGCCCTGCGGCTTCTTCGTGTGCATCGGGTCGGTGATCAAGCTCGCACCCGACAGACATGAGCCGAGGATATTTACCATCACCGCCAACCCGTACCCTTTGTAGCTGGAGTTCTCGGGCGAACCGCCGAGCGAGGTGAGGAACCCACCTTTCTCGCGAGCCTCCAACGGATCGGTGCTGG
>Ga0310914_10003611_pt1 | contig 10668 bp, 8 predicted proteins | sample GREbulkMGAN108_FD_203450 | JGI IMG/M metagenome (GOLD analysis project Ga0310914, IMG submission 203450) | Lab enrichment of tropical soil microbial communities from Luquillo Experimental Forest, Puerto Rico - GRE.bulkMG.AN108 | ecosystem: Environmental > Terrestrial > Soil > Tropical forest >...
TCAATTGATCAGGTTGTTTAATATCGGTAGGAAGCCCAGGCGTCGTCGGCTATTGGCGCGGGGATCACCGCGCATGGCAGCATGAGCGGATCTTAGCCACCCAGGCGCCGACACAACCGCGAAGACATCGCACGCCAGCTTGTGCCGGTGCACCCCGTCTGCGAAATAGCCGTTGTTGATGTCGCACCACCCCTCGAGATCCGCCCAATCCCACGCCCGCGACATCCGCGCCCGAGCAACGCCTCAGCGAACCCGTTGAACTCCCACCAAGGCCCAGGATTTTTGATGAAAGTCACGAAGGTAAGGAAAAATCATTGGCTGGTCATGCCTTAAATACCCATTAGTCCGGAGTTCACGGACCTGCTAACTCAGTAGTGAAACGGGTCAATTCCAGAAAATTTGGAGGTCAGCCCATTTGGGCTGGCTTTCAAGGGGGAATTAACTTCCCGGATTGATTGTCAGTGCGACTTCGTATCACGGTATCCCTGCCAGGATCAAGTAGATTTTCTGAAAAAACCGCTAAAAAGCCGTTGCTTCCCCCCATTTATGGCGCTGGCCTTGGCGCGATGCCACCCGATCGGCTCGTATCAGTACTTGCCGAAGCGGATCTCCAAAACAGGACCAGAGGCTAAGCTGAAAGTCTGCTCAGTGGCGGGATGTAGGAACGGAAAGGATCAGCAAGAAGACGAGGTGGCCAGGGATCGAATCTAACGTTTGGGCAGAGGGCCGCGGATCAGGATGCCGCCGCCTTCGCACCGCGGCCGGTGGGACCCCGTACGTTGGAACGCACGAGCGACGCTGGCTACGCGGCGGCAAGATCAGATTCTCGCAGCTGCAGTTTGCCACCACTGTCTTCGACTGGCAGGGCACGGAGATCGCGCTGCTCTGTTTCGACGAACTGACGCATTTCACGGCGCATCAGTTCTTCTACATGGTCAGCCGCGATCGCTCGACTGCGACGTCCAGCCTTACATCGCGCGACGTGCAACCCGGACTCGGACAGTTGGATCGCCGATTTCCTGGCGTGGTGGATTGACCCGGAGACTGGGCTTCCGCTCTCCGAGCGGGATTACGTCCGCGTCGCGGAAAAGATCGTGTGGGCCGATCGGCCCAAAGACCTCATGCAACACCTGCCGCGGCCGGAGCATCTTCCGCCGGACGTCGACCTTCCGCGGCCAATCAGCGTCACGTTCATCCCGGCGACGATGTTCGACAATCCTGCTCTGCTGCAAGTCAACCCAAAATATTTCGCTTGGCTGCTGTCATTGCCGCAGCTCGAGCGCGAGCGCCTATTGGGCGGAAATTGGAAGATCCGGCCCGCCGCCCGGCCCTATTTCAAGCGGGAGTGGTGTACAATTGTCGAGGAAGCCCCGGCCGATCTCGATGTGGCCTGTTATTGGGATCTCACCGCAACCGAAAAGACCCGATTTGATTCAACGACCCCGATTGGACGGTCGGCATCAAGCTCGGCCGCAACAGGAATGGCGGCTACTGGCTGCTCGATATGGTGCGCCGGCGGGCGAACCCGGGCGACGTCGAAAAACTGTTGCTCAACATCGCCTCGCAGGACGGCACACGGGTCCGCATCGGGTTTGGCCAAGACCCGGGGCAGGCCGGTAAAAGTCAGGGGCTTCATTTGTCCGGGCGCTCAGTGGATTCAGTGTAACGCCGAGCCCAGAGAGCGGCGACAAGGCTACGCGGTTCGGGCCGTTCAGTTCGCAGTGCCGTGCAGGCAACGTGAAGATTAAGCGAGGACCCTGAAACGAGGACCTGTTCGGCATCCTCGAAACCTTTCCGGATCTCGCCCATGACGACGAAGTCGACGCCTGCAGTGGCGCCTTGGAGATGCTCAATCCGCCAATGAAGGGTTGGAATATATACGAGTTATATCGCCGGGAAGCAGAAGCAATCGAGCAGCGTAGCAAACCCCAACCCATCGAAACCGTATACGCCCCCGGCATGATGGAATCGCTCGCCGCCCAGAAGAAATCGAACTGAACTGCAGCTCACTCTGGCTGTCCACGTGGACCCACAGTTAAACCCGGCGCATCGCGCTGTCAGCCTCGTGGCGGGCAGTCGATGCGCGGGTCCCCTATCGACCCAGGCCGTGTGAAAACGTGCGCGAGCCAAGAAAGCGTAGAACCGTTTTCTCTATTGCGTTCTTCGGATAGCCCTCGCCGTCGGAGTCCGGCAACTCGACCGCGCCATAATCTTTAAGATTGCCGACCTGCTGGCCGAAGATGGTGGCGCCGGGACGCGGCTGGGCCGCCGGCTTTAGGATCGCCGACAAGCCGTCGCTGCAGAAGATATTGGTGCCGAGCACGAGGCTCACATTATCGCCACCTTAAAGTCCCATCCGATCAGGAAGGCCTACCGAGCCCATCGGGGCGGCTGCTTGGCATATCAGTCGACAATCTTCATTGGCTGCCGTCTTTGAGCAGCGAGCCGCAGGCGATCGATCGGGGTTATGATCACGAGGATTTTGACTGGTCGCTCGCGTCGCCATGAGGGACGCCATGATCACAGGCGACAGACGACAAGGCGCGCGTACGTCACCTCGCAGATGGGGCGGTCACGGAGCCGCGACAGATTTTGGCGCAAACCTAGTCGCTGATAGCCCCGGTAAGAGGGGGTTCGGCATGCCGCTTACGTAAACGCGGCAAGGTCCGCACATCAGTAAGCGGCTCCGCCAACGTTCAAGGCTATCAAATATTAGCTTCTGCAGATGATTATAAAGGTTAATAATTGTGATTAGATCTCACATGTCGCCAAGTCTGCTATTACCATCAAGCCGAAAGGGAGAGCGATTTTGTCATTGACGAAATCACCCTTTTGTGAGAAATTTTTCTTCAAAAGATGGATTTGGAGAGAAAAAAGATGACCCTAACCAGAGACGGCGAAGTAAACAAGCTCCCAGCGGGAAATCTCCGGCTTCAGGAAGCACCTGGCCTTATTTCCTCGCTTAGCGAGGCATGGTTCCACACCCTCGACAGGTGTGTCGTCGATACACCCCTGAGTGAGGTGATCTTTCCCTTGATGCGCAACTGCTTTTTTGGCGGAGCCATGTACGCGGTTCACTTGCTGCAGAACGGTCATGGCGATCAGCTAGCTTCCGATATAGCTGGCTTCATCATGCAAGAGCCGAAGTCGTGACTCCCAAAAGCGTTACACGGACATTAACCTGAGTACGCAGAGGCACGACGAACCCGAAGGAATTGTCGAAGCATAGGTCCACGCCGCGACCACGAAGTCACCAACAAGATTTCAAGCTGGGCATGATCGTCCGAAAACGCGCCGGCTGCTCGCTCCTTACTGGAATTGCTGCCCCTAGACTGAGGACACCGACAGGTGCGGTAGATTCAAATGACAGAGATATGTTGAGTGCGTGCCGGAGAAGGAAGGAATTCTGATGAAGAAGCAGGCGAGCCTCACGCTGGAGACGGAGCAGCGCGAACCGCCGGTTGAGCGGCTACTGCCCAAGCCGCAATCGGACGGCCTTTCCACAGTTTTGGCGTTAATTCAAAGGGTGGCGGTTGACCCTTGCGCCGATGTCGAAAAGCTCGAACGCATGATCGCAATGTATGAGCGCCTAAAGGCGAAGGAGGCCGAGCTCGCATACAACGCAGCGAAGGGCCGGATCCTAAAGAAGCTCGCCGGCATCAAGATCGTCAAGAACAGGTCCGTTCCATACGAAGTCGAAACCGAAAAGCCTCAAAGGGGCACCTATGAAGTATTTAAATACGCTCCCCTCGAAGAGATCGACAAACATCTGCGCCCGCTTTTGGCAGAAGAAGACATGGATCTCTCCTACTCCGACGAACCGGGGGAGGGCGGCGAAATCCTGATCCGCGGCCGTCTGAAGCACCTGCCGGGCGGCCATTATGAAGATTCCTTTATGCCGGCCCCGCCGGACACCACAGGTGGGAAGTCGAGCGTGCAAGCAGTGGGGAGCACCAATTCTTTCCTGCGCCGCTACGTCGCCTGCAACATCTTCAACATCGTGGTTGTCGGGGATGATGACGACGGAACCGGAGGAACAATCGACGAGGACCAGACCAAGACGATTCTTGATCTCATAGAAAAGACAAACTCTGGGCCGAAGTTCCTGAAATACATGAAGGCTCGGAGCGTTGAGGAAGCCGGCTCTCTCGAAGCGGCGGTAGCGACGATTGCCGCCCGGGACTATCGCAAGGCGATCAGCACTTTGGAAGGACAGATCGGCAAGGCAAAGGCCAGTCATGCCCATCCTTCATAAAGTGGCGCAATACTCTGAAGCCTATGACCGCCTCAGGCTTGGCATCCCAACGAGCTCCAACTTTCACAAGATCATCACACCCCAAGGCAGGCCGTCGAAACAGTGGCGGGAATACGCCTGTGTTCTGATCGCCGAGCGGCTACTGCAGCGAAAAATCGAGATTTATAATTCACCGGCTATGGAGCGGGGCTTGATCGTGGAGTCGGAGGCCGCCGATTGGTATGAATTCGATCAAGACGTAACCGTTCAGAGAGTCGGCTTCATTACCGATGACAATCGCACGATCGGATGCAGTCCTGATCGGCTCGTCGGTAACGAAGGCCTATTGGAAATCAAGGCCCCTCTACCGCAGACTCAGGTCGAATACTGGATTTCCGGAGAGGTCAATGAACGCTTCCGGCCTCAGTTGCAAGGTCAGCTCTACATTTCCCAGCGAAGCTGGGTCGATATCGTATGCTGGCATGACGTGCTTCCAAAGGTGGTCATGCGGGTTGAGCCCGATGAGGAGTTCATCAAGGCCCTCGAACGCGAGCTGCAGATCTTCAACTTCTTTATCGAGCGCGTGATGGAAAAGATCCGCGTCACGAATGAGGCGCCGGTCCCGCAAGGGAGATTGACGTTGCAGGCGGCGCTGCGAGCAAGTCTGGAGGTGGTCCCGTGACGCAGAAGCTAAGATTTTGGCTACTGCGAATATCCTGAATGCGCCGTATAACAGAAAGCCGATTTGTAAAAGCTACGTCTGATGCCCGCACCCCGCATTCCCCGCCCCGTAGCGCGCGGCAAGCCCAAGCCTAACTTGCGTAGGCGGGTGCAGCACCTAGCTTTCGTCCGTCAGCTCCCCTGTGTAGCCTGCGGCAAAGCAGCGCCATCAGATGCCGCCCATGTGCGTACAGGGACTGATGGTGGTGTGGGTAGGAAGCCAGACGATCGCTACGCCGTTCCTCTGTGCACCGCCTGCCATGCGAAACAACATCGGGTTGGCGAGCTCACCTTCTGGTCCGCGCTATGTATCGATCCTCTGAGTGTGGCTTTGCGGTTGTGGACGGTATCGGCCGATGTAGAGGCCGGGCAGCGCACCGTTTTTAGGGCGCGACAACGGATCGATCTAGCGAAGGCATAGGGCTGAGAAACACATTATACCTCACCTCCAGACAGATTCTTGCGGCCGCCACTGAACCGGGATCGCCTCCGTAGTGGCAATCGAAGTGAGCAGCACGGCTTTTTTCGGCGATCGCGGATGAAAAAATCGCGTCGGCCCGATCACTGTGGGGAGCGGGGACCGTGCATCGCCTTGATCGATCAGCCCGTGCCGGCTGAACCTTGCCCAGACCACGAAAGTTCGAGGAGGCGGAGCCCCCTCCTCGACCAGAAAGATCGAGTAGAGCCCGCTCCTCGCGTCGTCGAGCGTGACGATCAGATCAAGAGGGCCCGGACCACCAGCTTTTCCGGCCGCGAGCCCTCCTGGAACAGCATCATACCGGGTAACGCCGGGCGCCGCCGCCTCTCACGGGGCCGCCACGCGGCGCGATCAACACCAGCCCGCAGCTCTGCATTACGGTTTTCCAGGTGTAACCCAGGAAAAAACGAAAAAACTGCGCTCGGACAGCAGCGCCTCGTGAAAATGCTCTACTGTGAAGTCCCAGTAGCGGGTCCGATATTGCTCCACCACGAATTCGATCCGGTCCACCGGCGCCCGCCGCCCCGAGGCCCGCTCTCGCCGCCGATCGATCAAGCCCTCCGCCCGGGACCAGGTCGCTCAGCCGGCGGAAATGCCGCTCGCTGATCCCCAGCAGCTCGGCTGCCTCCACGCAGCTCAAACGCCCGCCCCAATATCACTCTAATGCCTCCACATACTGCGCCATCCGTGCCTCGAATTGCATCCCGATCCCGGCTTGGACACCTTTCAAAACCGAACAGATCGTCTGCTACCAAACTCGGTCATATCAGCTGCTACCGACAAGCCATGTCTAGATATGATAATCTGCCGCAATGAAGGCGGCGGAAGTAGCATTGACGAACGAGGAACGTACAACTTTGCAGTCGTGGCTGGCGGCGGGAAAGACCGAACGGCGCATGGCGTTCCGCGCAGCGGTGATTTTGGAGCGGCGGGGCTGAGCAACGAGGCGATGGCGGGCACGGTTGAGGACGCGCCCCGCGACCGTCAGCAAATGGCAGGGTCGCTTTGCGCGAGACGGCATGGCCGGTCTGGCGGATGCGCCCCGCAGCGGAAAACCAACCCACTACGGGATCGAGCACGAGCGGCGTATACTGGATAAGATCGGATTATTCCGATAGTGGACAGCCCGTACCTCCATCACCGGCGATGGCAGCCCCGCCTCGGATGCATAATAGCCGGGAAACTCCCCAAGAGGCCCTTCTGGCACGTCACGTCGAGAGGGAGCTCGCCCTGAAGAACGATTTTCAGTATGCACCGGGATCGGCAGTCCGGTCTCCAGTCCGGGATAAACCTCCACCGCCTCGCCTTTGATGGCGCCTGCAAAATCCATACTCCGACCGGACCCTCCGGCAGGTACTCAAAGCCGGCGATGAACAGTGCGGGATCCTCTCCGTTGATAACAGCCACCGGACAGCGCTTTCCCTGCTCCCAATACTTCTTGGCGATGATCGCGCCATGACGTCCTTGATGATCGAATTGGATTGTCACCTTGTTCCTGGCGTGCACCTGGACCCGGTAGATCGACGCATTGATCCACCCAACATCCGGGTCGCGTATGATCACCAAGCTGCCGGAGCCAATATATGGACCGCCGTCTTTCAGGTGCCAATGTGGCACTGGAAACTTGCTAAGATCGACGGCGTCACCGACATCCGAATTTTCGAGGAAGTCTACGTTGTGGACTTGCACAGGCTTCCGAATTCAAGGCCCTCGCGTTCTGCCATCCACGCCTTGAGTGCATCCAATGGGCTCAGCGTCGGATCAATTCCGAGCGCTAAGGCGGCACGTTGTACATTGTACGTCGCATTGGTAAAAATCCGGAACCCAGTCGGATATCCCTTCATCTGGTCGAACTACAAGGCCGGACAATCCGGGAGTGCCGCGGCGACCTCGGTAATGCCTCCCTATCTCGAGATACGGATCTGCACCCACAATGCGACGCAGCGCTTCCAGACGATCTACCTCCTCTATAAAGCTTCGCAGATCGATATAGCTCACACGCGGCATCCCGATCACCTTGTTCCAGTCAACGGCCCGAAGCAGCCGAGAGGCGAAAGGTGGTATTTTAAAATATCGCGAAGTAATTTCGGTTAAGTCTAGACTAACGCGTCGGCGCGCTGTTCGGGAGGCAGTTGGAGGCGATAGCCGACACCTAGCTCGGTCAAGATGTGCGTCGGCCGCGTTGGGTCGGGTTCGAGCTTGTGGCGCAGCCCCCGGATGAAGACCCGCAGATACTGCACCTCGTCGGCCTGTGCCGGACCCCACACCTCGCGCAGCAGATGGCGGTGGGTCAACACCTTGCCGGCATGCATGACCAGATGACGCAACAGGTCGAATTCCTTAGGCGACAGCTTCACCTCATAGCCGCCCCGAGTGACATGGCGGCGGACCAGATCGACCGAGAGGTCGCCCGAGACAAAGACCGCAAGCTCGCCTTGCGCCTGGAAGGCGTGGCGCAGCGCCGCGCGCAATCGCGCCATCAGCTCGGCCATGCCGAAGGGCTTGCTGATATAATCGTCGGCGCCGAGGTCGAGAGCCTCTACCTTGGAGCGCTCGTCGTGGCGCGCCGACAACACGAGGATCGGCACCGTCGAGGTCTTGCGGATCTCGGCGATCAGTTCGAGCCCGCTTTTGTCCGGCAGGCCGAGATCAAGGATCACCAGATCGGGCTTCTCGATCGCCAGCGAACGCAGCGCGCCGGCAGCGTCCTCCGCCTCGACGATCCGGTAGCCGGATGCGACGAGGCTGGTGCGTAGAAAACGGCGGATCGGCGGCTCGTCGTCGACAACCAGTACGGTCAGCGCCTTAGCCATGCGCCATGACCGGCTCCCGCTTCGCCGCGATTTCCGGCACCACGGGCATGCGGATCATCAGCACAGCACCCGAGCGGTCGCGTCGGTTGCGCGCGATGATCGAGCCGCCGAGCGCTTCGACAAAGCCGCGGCAGATCGCCAGACCCAACCCGGTCCCGGCGCGGCGGCGGTCCTGTGCATGCACCCGATAAAACTTGTCGAAGATGCGCTCGAAATCGGCAGGCGGGATCCCGGGACCCTCGTCCACGACCTCGATCTCGACCAGTTCGCCGTCACGGCTCGCCCGAATGTCGATGCGGCTGTCGGCAGGCGAATATTTGGCCGCGTTATCGAGGAGGTTGAACAGCACCTGCTCAAACAGCACGGCGTCGAGGTGAAGCATCGGCAGGCCCGCCTCGATAGCAACCTCGACACGGTGTCCGGCCAGGACATTTCCGGCCCGCTGCAAGGCCGAGCCGACGATCTCGGCGACATCGATCAATTCGAGTTTCAATTCGATGGCACCCGACTCGATCCGGGTCATGTCGAGAAGGTTCGCGACGAACCGGTTCAAGCGCTCGGCTTCCTCCTGCAGGGTTGTCAGCAACTCATCGCGCTCGGCGGCGCCGTACCTCTCCGGAAAGCTGCGCAGGCTCGATACCGCGCCGAGGATCGAGGCGAGCGGTGTCCGCAGATCGTGTGAGATCGACGTCAGCAACGCGCCGCGCAGCCGCTCGGTTTCCGCCAGCACCCGTGCCTCGTCGAGCCCCCTGGCGAGCGAGATTCGCTCGATCGCCACCGCCGCCTGGTCGCACAGAGCGTCGAGCAGCCGCCGCTCGTCGGGTGTCAGCAACGGACCGGGTGCATCGCGGTCGATGCCGAGCACGCCGACCGGGCCGCTGCCGGTCCGCAGTGGCAGAAAGAGGCGCTTGCCGCCAGGCAAGGTGTCGGCGCCGCGTCCGGCCGCGCGGTTGTGTTCCCAGCCCCAGCGCGCTGCCGCCATATCTGCAGCGTCGAGCTGGTCCTCAGGGGGGTAGCCCGAGGCGACTTCGAGCCCTTCGCCTTCCTTTACCGGCAGCAACAGAACAGTGCGGACATTCAGCATCGACGAGATCTGATAGGCGGTGGCCCACAGCAAGTCGTCGAGTGCGCCTATCGCGGCCACCTTGCGGCTGAATGCGTAAAGCTCGGCGGTCGTCTTGGCGCGCGTTCGCGCGCTCAGGATCTGGCCGCGCGTCCGCGCCGTCAGATTGCTGACAAGGACCGCCACGACCAGGAAAAAGAATAAGGCGACGCCATTCTCGGGGTCGGCGATCGAGAAGGTGTAGAGCGGCGGGAGGAAAAAGAAGTTGTAGGCGAGCACGCTGACAAAGCAGGCGAAGAGCGACGGCAAGAGACCCCAGGCGATGGCCGAGGCCAGCACTGCCGTCAGAAACACCAGCGAGATGCTCTGCACTGCGAGAAATTGTTTGAGCAACAGGCCAATGCCGAGGGCGACGGCGACGGCGACGGCGCTGCCGAGGTAGCACTCGATTCCGATCGGTTCGATCTTGGGACGGGTCTGGACCGACTTGGGGGGAACGGATTCGCTGTCATCGGGCGAGATGACGTGCACGCTGATCTGGCCAGTCTTGCGCACGAGCTCATGGACCACGGACCCATGCACCATTTCAAACCAGCGCGGGCGATCGGATTTGCCGATGACGATCTGGGTGATGTTGTTCGCCGTCGCGTAGGCGACGACTTCGTCGGCGATGTTGCGGCCCGGGATTGTGATCGTCGAGGCACCGAGACGCTCGGCGAGCCTCAGAAAGTCCGCGATGCGGTCGCGCTCGGTATCGGTCAGTCGCTGGGTCCGCGCCGTTTCGACGTAGATCGCCGTCCACGGCATCTGAAGACGATCTGCCACCCTCCGGGCATAGCGGATCAGCCCTCCGGTGTTGGGCGCTTCGCTGATACAGACGAGCACTCGCTCGCCAGCCGGCCAAGGCCCGGGGATCGCGTGCTCCCGCATGTGCGACAGAAGCTGCTCGTCGACCCGTTGGGCGGTGCGGCGCAATGCCAGCTCGCGGAGTGCTGTCAGGTTACCCCGCGAGAAGAAGTGGCGAACCGCACGCTCCGCCTGTTGCGGCACATAAACCTTGCCCTCGTGCAGACGCTTGATCAGATCCTCCGGAGAGAGATCGATCACCTCGATGTCGTCGGCCTGATCCAGCACGCTGTCGGGTACGGTCTCGCGCACGCGAATCCGCGTGATCTTGGCAATGACGTCGTTCAGACTCTCGACATGCTGGATATTGAGGGTGGCAAAAACGTCGATGCCGGCGGCGACGATCTCCTCGACGTCGAGATAGCGCTTTGGATGCCGGCCGCCGGGCGCGTTGGTATGAGCGAGCTCGTCGACCAGTACCAGCTTAGGGCGGCGTTTCAAAATCGCGTCGAGA
>Ga0310914_10003613_pt1 | contig 10666 bp, 9 predicted proteins | sample GREbulkMGAN108_FD_203450 | JGI IMG/M metagenome (GOLD analysis project Ga0310914, IMG submission 203450) | Lab enrichment of tropical soil microbial communities from Luquillo Experimental Forest, Puerto Rico - GRE.bulkMG.AN108 | ecosystem: Environmental > Terrestrial > Soil > Tropical forest >...
GGTGCATCTGCACGCGCGGTCCTTGTCGATCCCGCACCCGCTGGGCGGCACCCTGCGGGTCACCGCGCCGCTTCCGCGCCACATGCGTCAGAGCTGGGAATTCTTCGGCTTCCCCGACGATGTCGAAGATCCATTCGCGGGTCTTTCGATATGAAGCGCTTCTACAGGCGGGCCGCGGTCGTGCCGGCTGGTGGCGGTCATGGCGTTACCCTCGACGGCAGGCTCGTCAAGACCCCGGGGAAAAACGATCTCGTTCTGGCGAGTCTGGCCCTTGCAAAGGCGGTTGCCGAAGAGTGGGAGGCTCAGCTGGGCGAAATTCGCCGGGCGGCGATGCCGCTGACGCGCCTCGCCGAGGTAACGATCGACCGAAGTGCCGTCGAGCGCGAGGCTGTCGTGCGGCAGGTCGCCCACTATGCCGGGACCGACCTCGTATGCTACCGCGCAGCCCATCCGCCGGCGCTTGCCGCCCGCCAGCAGAGGGTTTGGCAGCCGCTGATCGACTGGGCGAGCGAGCGCTACGGCGCGCCGCTGATGGTCACCAACGGCGTCATCCCGGCGAGCCAACCCGCAGCGAGCCTCGCGGCCTTTACCGCGGCCGTTTCCGGGTACAATGATTTCTCGCTGACGGCGCTGCAAGCCGCGACCGCTGCCTGTGGCTCGTTGGTCATTGCCTTCGCGTTGCTCGAGGGGCGCCTCGATGCGGGCGAGGCCTTCGCCGCCTCGCAGCTCGACGAGAGCTTTCAGATCGAGGCCTGGGGCGAAGATGCCGAACAAGCCCAGCGGCGCGCGGCACTCGCCGCAGAGATCACGGCGACGGCACAGTTCAGGTCGCTGCTACTCAGCTGAGTCAGGCCGGGTGAACTTGGGGCGATGCGGCGCGGGCCGCCGCCGCATGAATCCGCTCGGGCGCTTTCAGCTGCTGCACCGCTTGACCGATCCCCAGGCGGGGGAGCTCGTCCGTCTTTCGGTATCGGATTGACGCAAGCAAAGTCGCGGGCCGCGGCTCGCGCCTAGCTTTGGAGTAGGCGATCACCGCAGGACCAGGGCGGCGCCGATGGGGATGCCGATACATCGTCCGATCTGGGTGCCGAGGGTGCGCGGCGATGAGGGTCGGGCGTATAATGGAGAAGGAGCGGGTAAAAGCACCCAGACGACGATCGAGTTACATGACTCTCCTACTAAATCTACTGGGCCCTCGCGGCATCCACCAAAGTTCGGACTACCGGCTGACCGATTTGGCGACTCGGTGCCCTATCGAGGACGAATTCGGGAGTAAGCAGCTCGCACATGTCGCCAGCGCCTGGAGTGCGCAGATATCCTTCACAGGCTTCGCTCAGGTCGGTCAGAGGAAGACACGCGACTGGATCCTAGATTGCCTCAGACGCCAGCCTCAGTCGGTGGATGCTGCGACAGCTTTGAGCGGCCTCGCATCAAGGGCGGCAGTCGAGCTGCGGGGCGTTCCTCGAGAGGACTGGTTTCTCACCATTGTCGCGACGGTTCTTGAGAGAAGTGGTGCCACCAGGCTGTTTGTCGTCTCATGCACCGATCGTCCCGGGAAGCCGCTGCTGAACCAACCTCTTGATCACTTCGAGGTTTCCCAGGTCTCGACGGCGACACCGCGCGTGCTGATTTTCGGATCTACTCATGCCATCACGAAAGCGGACAGAAAGTTTCTAAAACGGTTGAGCCGGAGCACCCTAGATCAGGCCGAGATACGTCGCGCTCTCGCCCGAATAAACGCGCGATCGGCAATTAGGTCGAACGGAGCGGTCAGCGAGGGATGCCTCGTGACGAGCAACACGCCCGACGGCGGCAGTGCATCTGAGAATTTCGGGCAGACGCCGGGACTGACCGCTGACATGACCGGTTCCGCCGAAGCGCTTGAAGTGATCTTGGAGGAGCAGCCCGGCAAACGACCGGTTTTCATCCAGAGCAAAGGAGTTACCCGGCAGGGAGCTCCCGTGAATGAAATGACGTTCGAGGCACCCAAGGTCTCGGAAGGTAGCACCATAATCGTTAGGGTCATCGGCGACTCGGCGCCGCTCTTCGTCACCTACGACGCCGGAAATACCTTGACGGCGGGGCCGAGGCCTTTCGGCGCGAAGGTAGTTGACCAAGATGCAGAGTGGGCGGAATTCGAGGCAGGGCTCGAACGCAGTGCACCGGCTGGTCCGGCGCGCAGTATCGCATTTTCCTCAACGTCTACTTCTTGCGCCTTTAACGGCCCTAGCGGCGCGAAAGTGGGCCTCATGGAGATCCTGGGGTCCAAGGGCAACGCGATCGTGATGAAGAATCGCGTCACGAGAATTACGCTAGGTATTGTCACAGCTCGTGCCTTTCCAACGTTCGAGCACTCAGCACAGACTATGAAGACCCATTGGGATCTTCGAAGCCTGCCGACCATTGACGGTGCGTAGCCTGACGACTGGCGATATACGGTCGATATGCTTGTTGATGCGTCTGGCGGAACGCTTTCGATTCGAAAGAACTCGGTGGCGCTAAGAGCGTCCAACTTCTCCTCGCTGTCTTGCCTCGATGACACAGAAGAACTCGTAGTAGTGTCCTCAATGCGCCCCGCGACCATGTGTATCTCCAAACACCAACCATATGCGTCAGGCTGCATCGAGGCGCGACTGATCTTGCGAGCAATCCCGACTTCGACAAAAAGCACACAATAGCCGAAGACAGCGCAGCCCTCATTACGCGTACCGTTGTGGCCAACCCAATGCGCGCAACCGATGCGCTAGAGCCGACCCCCGGCCGATCTTCGATAATCACCTTCTGCGACGGCAGCGAAGTGCGAAAAAAACGCCATTCCGGAAATCGCATAAGGGGGGCGTTCTGGAAAGTCCGGGGCGTTGCAGCAGTCTCGCTTTCGCACGCCGGGCCGAATGTCCGGAAAGGGTCCAGCCCGTGTGAAAACTCGAACGGCCGGGCCGCGGTTGATGAATTTGAGTCGGTTTTCGGCCAGTAAGGGCTCAGCGGAGCGTAAAATTCGTTCCAGATACGCCGTCTTCAGACAATTTCCGAGTTTTCACACAGTCTGGGTCGAGAGCGGCCAACGCACCGCGTGCTGGCCAGCCAAGCCGGTCGACGAGGGCTGGCCAACGAAGCCGGGGGTAGGGGGTTTCGCTGACGATCGCCTGCCTGCAACCGACCGGCCGCAATTCGCGCAGTGCCGCGATATTGAATCGGGGGTAGATCGGCCCAGAGGGCCTCCTGAACACGGCTGACGCCCGTCGGTTCGAGCGGATCCGCAGCCGGCTCGATTCCGACGACCAAGCCTGGCTCCTGCGACGGATCGAGCCCCCGTGGCGCGCCAGGCTACGGCGCCTCGAGGAACGCGATCGGCTAATCTGCGAGCTCGCCCGGCTGCGTTGGCGCGACCGCCTGACGAGCGGCCGCAGACGCTTCAGCTGCCACCAGTGATGACACGGAGGGCAGCCCAGGAGCCACGCAGGGCTTTCGCGCTCGCGCCACCCGATGAAGGCTGCCGTGTCATTGTCAAAAAGCGCGAAGTCGTCGACACAGCGCATATAAGGCGCGTGCAGCACCTGTTTGGCCAAATAGTTGAGGCCGTCGAGATAGACGCTGGCAAAGCACTGCCTCGTCAGATTGCCGATCCGCAGCCCGCGGCGGCGGGTCAGCGGCGTCAGCAGACCGTCGTCGGGATAATAGAGTTGGACCGGTTCCTGCGGATTGGAGCGGCCGATGACCGCGTCTAGTAAGCCGCAGGGCGCGCGAGCAGGCGATGCGATGGCCGATTGTCGGAAAATAACGAAATATGTCGCGGGGGCGGCTGAGGGTCGAGAGGTGCAGCTATCCGCGGCGGCTCCCTCGCCGCTACTTCGTTTCGCCAATGACAATCCGCCGGCGCGAGGCGAGCGCAGCATCAATACTTCCACCTAGCGACCCGTTTGCGGCGAATATCAAAAATCCTCCTGCCATTGTCATGTTCTTGAAGAAGTTCATCAATTGATCGAGATCCGAAAACTTGGTGTGAAAGATTGCTGCGGTAAGGAAGCACCAGCCTGCTAAGAGAACCGAAACAGGCCGGAGATAGAAGCCGACGAGCAACAGCCCGCCAGAGGCATACTCCCAAGCCGCGGCCGGCCACACCAGAACGCCGGAAACTCCATAAGCCTGCATGTACCCCTGAATTTCGGCGGTTAGGGTCACCTTGGTCGCCGAGACAATAAAAAGCAGAGCCAAAAGGAGACGCGCCGGCATCTCCAGCCATGCTGGGTTCGTTTTCAGGATTCTCACTGCGCCTGGACTACTTGATGGGTGGGTTGGTCGGCGAGAAGCTGTACCGCGCAATGCGCCACTTCCCGTCGTCGCCCTTCTTGAAGATGAAGAGTTCCTGATTGGCTTCCGCCAGTGCTTTCCCCAGCGAACGATGATCGGTCGTGCCTGCCGAATTCGTGCGGACATACGCCCAGGTGGGAGCCATCACGACGAGTTCGGAAATGTTGAATTTCACGTGGAATTTCAACTCACGGAAGACGGCATCGTAGGCCGCGCGCACCGCGTCCCGACTCACTGCCGACTGGCTGTAGGGCGGCATGAAGACACCGTCATCGGTGTAAAGCGGTAGCACAGCAGCTGTCTGACCGCCGTTCAAGGCATCGTTGTACGACGCCAAGGTTGCCCTGATGGCGGCTTCATCGCTGGCGATCGTGGCTTGGCTCATGACGCATGGGTCGGCAGCCTCGGCCGGCCCGTAGCTCGGGTGAAGAGATAGGGCGGTCAGGAGGGAGGCGGCGATGAGAGCCGGTCTGCAATACCTTGCTGGGGTCATGGGATCCCTCGTCTGGTAACCATGACGGTTAGCTTATTCGTAGCGCACCTTTCCCATTAGCGGACAAAGTCGGGAATGAGCTTTCCAGATATGGGATCATCGCGGGCTACATCTGCGCGCGGTTCGGATGCTCGAAGAGTTCGCCGTTCACATGGCACGGCAGCTGTTCGCTCCAACATGGGGCGAGGCCGGCTTAAGCCGGCTTGATCGGGGGGCCAATACCCCCCGGCAACGACCAGGACGACATTTTCCAGAATCGGGAAAGCCATTCTCGATTTCACCGCTAGTCGTGCCTGTAAAACGGTGTCAGGTTTTCTGAGGCTGATTAATTCACGGCGCGGCGCGCCGCGCCGACGAAACCGCAGCCGCCGCTGTCTCGTACTCAGTGCACCTCGATCGGCCGACGCACGCAGTAGAGGGAAGTCCCGCCATGGATACCATGAAGGCTGCGGTTACCTATGAGCCAGGCGATCCGGAGGTTCTCAGGATCGAAATCCGCCCGATACCGAAACCCCAGACGGGCGAGGTTCTTATTCAGGTCAAGGCGTTCGGCGTGAACCGCTCGGAGTTGTTCACCCGCCAAGGGCTTTCTCCCGGGGTCGTGTTCCCGCGTGTCCTCGGCATCGAAGCGGTCGGGCTGGTGGAGGACGCTCCCGGCGCGGAGTTAGCCAAGGGAGACGTGGTTGCGACCGCTATGGGCGGGATGGGGCGCAATTTCGACGGGGGCTACGCCGAATACACCTGCGTGCCGGCAGCGCAGGTGCAGGTCATAAAAACGGATCTCCCTTGGGAAACCCTAGGCGCCTTGCCGGAAATGCTGCAGACCGCGTGGGGCTCGTTGTTCAAGTCCTTGCGTCTCGAGAACGGCGAACGATTGCTGATCCGCGGCGGGACAACATCAGTCGGGTTGGCCGCAGCCGCGATCGCCAAGACCCGAGGCGCGATTGTTGGATCGACAACGCGCAGGTCAGATCGCGAAATGTTGCTGCGGTCAAGCGGTGTCGACCAAGTGTTCATCGATACTGGTAGCATCGCCGAGCAGGTCAGGGAAGTCTTTCCAAGCGGGGTCGACAAGGTGCTCGAACTCATCGGCACAACAACCCTTGGCGACTCGCTGCACTGCGCCAAACAACGCGGAATCGTCTGCATGACCGGCATGGTGGGCAATAAATGGTCGTTTGACGACTTCAGCCCGATGGAGGTGATTCCGACCTCCGTATGCCTGACCACTTACGATGGCGGGCCCGAGGATTTCATGCTGACGCCGCTCGACGAGCTCGTCGAGCAAGTCGTGGCGGGCACGTTGCGCGTACAGATTGGTAGGGTGTTCAAGCTCGATGACATCGTCGAGGCGCATCGCTGCATGGAGGACAACAAAGCGGGCGGTAAGATCGTCGTGTTAACCTGATCTGGGGTGCAGCGTCTGCGACAAGGGTGCTCCCGGAACTTCGGCATCCTCAATCCTTTATGGGTGTGCGACGTAGACTTGGTAACGCGGCGTTCGAGAACTTGAAGGCCACGGCACAACGGGCGTCCTTCCGGCGTATGTTCTTTGACGCGTAGGACCTGAGTACGCCGTTTCGCGGGGGCATTCCAATGGCAGACCTGAACTCGCTAGCCATCTTCGCAAAAGTGGTTGAAGCGAGAAGTTTCTCGGTCGCGGCGCGGCGCCTCAAAATGCCGATCTCGACCGTGAGCCGCCGGGTCGCTGAGCTCGAGGATCAACTGGGTGTGCGCCTGCTCGAACGCTCCACCCGCAATCTCCGGCTCAGCGACATAGGGGCGGAGATCTTGGGACATGCCCAACGAGCAGCTGAGCTCAGCGAAACGCTCGACATCGCGGTGTCCAACCAGCTATCCACGGTCGCCGGTATATTACGGCTGTCGGCCCCGCCGAGCCTATCGGATACTCTACTTGCGCCGTTGCTTTGCGCCTTCCAGGCCTCCTACCCGCACGTTCGAGTGGAGGTTCTGGTGACACAACGGCACGTAGACCACATCGCAGAAGGCGTCGATCTAGCTTTCGGCTCGGGGTACTCAAAGATTCGTCGCTGGTCGCCCATCGAATCCTGACGTACCGTCGGCAGCTGGTCGCGGCTCCCGCGTACCTCCGGCGGGTCGAACCCCCGAAAACGCCGAAGGATTTGCTGAAGCATCGGCTTGTTGCGTTCGCGCGTCGGCTCGCGACCCCAGTTGGACCTTTGTGCATCAGAGCGGACGAGAGACGCAAACGATCTCCTTCGCGCCGCATCTCTCGATGAATGACTATGCTGGCCTGACCCCCGCTTTGCTGGCCGGAGCAGGCATCGGCGAGCTTCCGCCAGTGGTCCAGCCCGAACTTCTACGGGATGGTCGCCTCGTCGAAGTCATGCCTGATTGGCGCTTTCCGCCATGGGACTTGTCGGTTGTCCATTTAGGAAATCGGCACATCTCACGGCCGGTGCGGGTATTCAAAGAATTCGCTGTACAAATGGCCCCAACGCTATTTCCAGAACTGCCCGCTTGATCATAACAGTTAGCTATTTCTTTGCGCATAAGCCTCGAGATAGGCCTCGGCCTGAGCAAAGAGCCTGGGTAAACTCGTCTGCAGATCCGGCTCTTCGCCGAGCTCTGCACCACCGGCGCAAACGAGATCGACGATGTGGCTACCCAATACGCGGTACGCCTCCAGCTGCGACTCGCTGAACCATTGCTCCGCTGTGGACTCGTGGGGAAAGGCCGGATGCAAGGCGGCATAGGCGCGCACATCGGCTGGCTCGGTACCATGGTAACCCGGCTTGATGTAGAGGAGCAGTCCGGGTTTATCTTTTGCTTCGGGATAGCGGATCTCTGCGATCGCGCAATAGACCCCGTCTACCGGCTCCGGCTTGCGTGCCGTGACGTCGATGCCTCGGAAGCGGATGTCGACTCCGAGATCGATCCACGCCTTGCGGACTGCATTGCCTAGATCTTCGAACTGGCAATCGGGGTCGCAGTCAGCATCGCTGACGACAATGTATCTGCAGCGCCGCCGGACCATCTCGTAAATGCCCAGGTTTTCGAAATGACCGCCATCAGACAAATAGACGTATTTGCCTTCGTCGGTCGTCAGCCCGAAAGTTTCATTGACGATCGGTACGAAACTGAAAAGCGGCCCCTCGCGCAGCGACGTACGATCGTCTCGTGGATTGCCGAGCCACCAGCCGAGCCGCATATTGCCGAGCATCATCAGAAGGCTGACCAGCGGCGAGGAGTTGTAGCCCTGATTGGGGCTGAGCGAGGCGCCGGATATCGCCATCGCGGTGCCCAAGGTGAGGCCTTTGGGACCGCCGTAACCCGCGGTCGAGCGATATTTGACCCTCGGATTGCCGCAGGCGAATGGGGAGATGCTGAAGGATTCAGCCTTGCGTTCCTGCCAGGCGAGGTTGGTCGTCGCCACGAGGTTCAGTGTCGCGTTGATCACCGGGAACAGACAACGCGACCCGGCATTCGAGTTGGGTGGCCATAACTCCGCCATCAGAAGGTTGTCTTCGCGATCGAAGCCGGTGAAGCTGTCGGCATTCGGCCGCGCCGCCCGGGCGGAGCCGAGAAACCCGCGAGTCAACCGGTTGCGGTACACCGCGTGCAACGAAAAACGGTTGACATTGATGAACCACGACGCAGCCAGCGCGAAGAGGAAGCAGCCGAGGCAGGCAATTGCCGTGACCAGCAAGCGCAGACCGGGTTGGAGAAAGTATCGGTAGTCATGGGGAGATAGGCTGCGCTCGACCGCGTCGAGCGCGTGCCGCGCGCCACCTGCGACCAGGATCGTCAATAGGGGCAGAAAGATCAAAGTCGCGATCGAGACGGTCACAGTAACCGGCAGCCTTTCAATCGCTTGCTGCGCAGTCGTTGCTGCCGATTTGGCGCTGGCGCCGGTCAAAATGCTGACCAGCCCGGAAACTCCGCCTCCGGCCGCGGCCAATTTCCAGGCCCAGGCGGATTTGAGCGAGTCGAGTCCCTGCGGGCCAAACAGGACAATGCCGGACAACACGATCCACACGAGGGTCACGGCGAAAATCCATCCGGAAGACCGAGCCCGCCATTCGCGTTCGCTGTCTCCGTCCCGAGCGTAGCTCGCCAGCCCGACATAGAGCGTATCGCCGAGGAGCAAAGCGAACATCGCCCAACCGACACCGAAGACCACCAGCAGGTTTTTTACCCACCACTTTCCGATCCAGTCCTGGTAGGCATCGGCACCACGGGTGGCGAGCCAAAGCTCGTATCCAAGCGCAAGGATCGCCCCGGCGACCGCACCGGTAGCCACCCAATAGAGCAGCAGCTGCAATGCAGGTACCGGATCCATCTCGGTGCCCTGTACGGCAAACCTGCCGAAGGCGGGCGGGCGCCAAAGGAACGCGATCCACCACGCAACGCCATAAATGACGGCGCCGGCGCCCGCACCCAGTGCAAACCAGCCGCCCGGGCTTCGCTCCGCGGACGCGATGAGCGGGTGCAAGGCAACGGCGGCCAGCAGAGTCGCCGCCAGATATTGTGGGATCAGAATGCGGCGCAAAAAGCGCCCTTGGTCTATGCCATCACCATAAGTGTCCGAGCGGCTCATCAACGACTGGGCCAATGCCCAAACGAGCAGCGCCGTCGCGAGTACCAGGCACAGCTGCGGCCATGGGCTGCTCCACAACGGCGACCAGCCGATGAATTCGGCCGCGCCGATCGGAACGAGGACCACCGCAGCAAGGAGCGGCAGGAATATCGTCCAGTTCAACACCAGATTTCTGACGACCAGAGCTGCAGCGGTCCAGGTGTCCGGCGACATCGCGCCTTTGCGGGGGGTCAGATAATTGCTGCTGGCCCGCAAAGCCCGTAATTCCGGAACCTCATCCGCCGGATCGATGGCGCGGGTGCTTAGCGACCGCAATACCGCGTTGTCATCCCCCGCATGACGGCGCCACGCCGATAGCCAGCTGCCAATGTACCCTCCGCCCGAAACCGTAGAGAGGTAGTCGAAACGGAAGAGCAGGCGGTGCCGCGCCAGCGCTTGCAACACGCCGAGGGCGAAGGACGCGCTCCGAATTCCGCCGCCGGAAAGACACAGTGCACTCTGCGGCGGCTCCAGCCGATGAATGGCGGCATAGAGATCTGCTAGCGAGTGGCCGGAGAAGTCGGCATCCGGATGCAGCGCCGTAAATTCCTCGCGCAAGACATCGACAAACTCGCGGGCTGATGGCCGCGGCTCGGCGGCAACCGGAGCGGTCGTGGCTCCACTGCCTTGCATCTCCCCTCCCCATCGCTCTCCTCAACCAAAGGTCACCAAAAGACGCGGCCCTCACACGGCACCGGTCATATCGCTGCTGCGCGGCTGACCCGTTCTTTCAGCTCGACATGGGTCGCGTCCAGCCGGTGCTTCGGCAACGCCAGCCACTCGGCCATCAGCCTGCTGCTCTCGGCCAGGAACCGCTCATCGAGCAGTTGAGCATTTGAGATGCGATCGACACGGAAATTGCGGAAGTCGTTCCGCAGCTCGCACCACGCGCCGAGCACGGTGACGTCGACATAATAGGCCATCGCGATCGGGCGAACGGTCCGGTGCGTGTATTGTCCCCGTTCGTCGACATATGCGATGGCTACCTTGCGCGCCTCGTGGATCGCATCTCGCAACACGGCCGGATCGACGCCGGTGACCGGCGGCGCATCGCCGTCGGAGACATAAATCGGCGCCGAAACGAGATGCGGTTGCAGCGGCTCCGGGACCACGACAACCAGCTTGGCGAGCACGCTTTCCGCCGCTTGCTGAAGCTTTGCGTCACGCAACCGGCGCAGCAGGCGCACGCCGACGGCGATCGCATCGGCTTCCTCGCTCGTGAACATCAAGGGCGGCAGATCGTA
>Ga0310914_10003614_pt1 | contig 10666 bp, 4 predicted proteins | sample GREbulkMGAN108_FD_203450 | JGI IMG/M metagenome (GOLD analysis project Ga0310914, IMG submission 203450) | Lab enrichment of tropical soil microbial communities from Luquillo Experimental Forest, Puerto Rico - GRE.bulkMG.AN108 | ecosystem: Environmental > Terrestrial > Soil > Tropical forest >...
CATTACCACTTGTATTGTTAAACATAGACTGATACCCTATGGCTGTATTGTTGGTACCGGTATTATTAGCAGGAGTGCCAGAACCTTGTAACGACTGACAGCCTACAGAAGTATTAGAATTAATATAGGCTGTGGTTGTATTATTGGCATAATATTGAGACAGGTAACCTATTGCTACTGCGTTTAAACCGGCAACATTACTATTTAAAGCGTTTACACCGTTTGCCACATTATTACTTCCTGTTGTATTTGATAAAAGGGCTCCAGTGCCTATTGCCACATTAGTGGTTCCGGTAGTATTATAAATAAGAGCATTCACACCGTTTGCCACATTATTACTTCCTGTTGTATTGTTAGCTAATGCTGAGTAACCCAAAGCTACATTGGAACCTCCTGTGGTAGTGGCATATAAGGCCGAACTGCCTATCGCTGTATTATAATTGGCATTGTTAGCTATAAGTGCTGCAACACCCACTGCTGTATTATAGCTACCGGTTGTATTGGTAGCCAATGCATCCCTACCAACACCCACATTGTTATTACCGGTTGTATTGACAGTCAACGCATGGTATCCGTTGGCTGTATTGTTAACTCCTGTTGAAGTCGTAGGCAGAGATAATACCCCAAAAGCCGTATTGCTACTGGTATTAGTTAACCAGCCAGCCTGCACATTATTTCTTTTAAATATTAAATCTTTATCGTCGGTAGTACCCAAAAAGTTAATACCCGAATTGGTGCCTGCATTACCTGTTAAGGACCAGTAAGTGTTTTTAAACGCCGTAGAATCCAACCATGAAGCAATACCTGTTGTTCCTGTAGCGGAACTAATGCCTAAAAACTGGTTTTTAGCAGGAATAGTTAACGGGAGCTGAATACTGTAAGCAGCAGTTGAAGGCTGTGCCAATAACTTAATTTGGTTACTGCCGCCACGTAATTGCAACGAATCGGTAGTGGTTTGTGCTTTAACCTGCTGCCCAATTACTGCAACAAATAACAAAGCAATAATTTTATAAATATATTTCATTGGTATTTTTAATTTAAAATTCATAACTAACAATTTATACTTAACCGTTTTATTTGGTAATAAATACATTTATAATATCGCCTGCTGTTGCGGCACCCAGCAATACCTGAAATGTAGTAGCCGTTTTACTGCCTTTTTTAACCACAACGGTTTGGGTATTATCAGACTCTATTGTTAAAAGTATTTTTGCTGTTGCCGAGTAATCTGCAATAGTTGAAGCCGTGATGGTAGCATAACCGTTTGTAACATCGGTTGCCGTAATGGTATATTGTAAACTGTTATTGCTTAATACACTGCCTGCAGCTACCTTTTTAACTACACCAATGCTGGTAGCAGAGGTTACCAAAATACTATCAGCTGAAGTTCCGTTTTGCAAACCATCTAATCTTAACGGATTGGCCGTTGCAGTTACGTGTAAAGCATTGGTAGGTGCTGTTTGGTTGATACCTATATTACCTGCAGGTGCATTTTGGGAGCCTGTTAAACCTGTGCCGAAAATAGCACCGCCAATATTTAATTGGTTACTGCCGGTAACAGAAACTAAATTCTGGTTATTGCCTATGGCAATATTGTTAGAACCTGCAGATAACGAGGCTCCGGCTGAAGTACCCAAAAATGTATTATTACTACCTGTTGTCAGGCCTGTTCCAGCATAGGAACCCATAACCACATTGTTGCTACCACTGGTTAAGCCATATAACGCATTTCTACCTACAGCCGTGTTAGAATTACTACCACTTGTAATAGCATAGAGTGATTGCATCCCCAAGGCAGTATTATCAGTTCCCGTTGTATTTCCCGCAAGTGAATACTCTCCTATTGCAGTATTTTGTCCCCCACTGGTATTCCTGCCTAAAGAATAAAAACCTATACCTGTATTGGCAAATCCTGTTGATGTTAGCGGTAAAGCGTTTAATCCAAATGCTGTACTGGCTAAACTACTTGAAGATATCCAACCTGATTGTACATTATTTCTTTTAAATACCAAATCCTGGTCGTTGGTAGTTCCTAAAAAGTTACCCGAAGCAATGCTGTTACCGGTTAATGCCCATGCCGTACTGCCTATTAATGAAGCGGTAGTTACCTTACGCACCGTACTATCGGTACCGTTCCATGTTAAAATATTATCTGTAATTGCACCATCAAATGGATATTTAAGTTTTAGTGCCGGTATGGCTGCGTTGTTGTTATTATCAACCGTTAATCTTGCAACAAGGTTGGCATTCGTTCCTATACCTGTATTACCCTGTATATAGTTTTTATAGCTGTTATTGATATATAAACTCCATGGGTTGGTATAATTTGAGCCGTTGGCAGGATCCATATATAACCCATACATGTTGGTAATGGTACCGGTTAAAGCATAAGGCTGCATATAAATACCATAGGAATTGGTGGTAGTACCTAATGCCCCGTTATTACCGGAAGTAATAATTACACCTGCCAATCCTGCCAATACGCTTGAAGCATCATCATTTACACCGTTTATTACACCTTTTCTCCATGCCTGCACATTTAATCCAGTTGAGGAACCACTTCCCCAATTGGTAGTAGTAATGCCTGCCGGAACCACCACCTGCCCTAAAAAGTTACCGCCTCTTACAGCATTGTTTGCAGATGCTGTACTAAAAATACCGCTCGCAATACCCTGTACGGCATATTTAGGCTGTGTACCATCCGATAAATCGGTACTCAGGGTTCGTACACTTAATCTTGCACCTGAATTAGCAATGCTATTGCCACGGGATGATAAAGAATCGCCTATATATACACCGCCCAAACTATCAATGTGCATTTGGTAAATGCCGTTGGTTTTAAAAACTAAATCCTGTGCATCGGTGGTTCCCACAAAATTGGTACCGCCGGTAGTGCCTGCATTACCTAATAATGCCCAAGCTGTATTGCCTATTAATGAGGTGGTAGTTATTTTACGCACCGTGCTATCGTTACCGCTCCATGTTAATAAACTATCGGTAGTGGCACCGGTGTAAGGATATTTTAATTTTAATGCGGGGTTGGTAGTGCTGGCATTGTTGTCTATTACCAATTGTGCAGTGGGGTTCATAGCTGCCGGTGTTTGCCCAATACCCATATTGCCGTTGTTTAATATGGTTGCACGTACATAAGAAGTAAGTCCGTTACCAAGAGCGAAATAGGTATTGCCGGTTCCCTGATTGTCTAACACCACATTATCGCCATTAGCATAAAACGAACTTAAATTTTTATACGGCACTCCGGGAGTATTATTAAACCTGGTAGCTCCAGAAGCAGAAGAATTAAATATTGTAATCTGTGTTTGTTTCATAGCATCGTTGATTGCCCTAATAGTTGGCTTTTGTGTAACACTGTTAGCTTGTGCCGCTATATCAACATCGCCAAAAGTGGGTACCGGCGTTGTTACATGTAGTGAATACTTCGGTGTTGCGGTACCAATACCTACCTTACCCATAATATACACGCTATCGGTATTATTTAATGCGCCGGTATTGGTAACTGTACTGTACCATGGCTCGGTGGCACTGGCAATAGAAGCAGGGCTAATATGGCGTAGTACGCCTGCACTATCTGTAACCAAACTGTCAACTGCTTTATTACCGCTTTGCAAACCTGCTAATTGTAAGGTGTTCGTTGCATCGGTTGTAATGATAGTAGGCCGGTTTAATGCGCCACCTAATAATATGGTATCACCAAATTTTGTTACTCCATTGGTTGCATAAGACAATGCTGAATCTTTAATAAGATTGGTAATACTGTCTCTAAACTGATTATTGGTCGTTAATGTTTTTATGAAACTCGTATCATTGCCTAATACATTTGTAAATGCTGTATCTCCTGCCAGCTTTTTCACATTAATATCCAAATCAGCTTTTGCCAATAAGGCACTGTCTATTCCACTCTTTGTGTTAATAGTAATTAAACCACTGTGACCGGTTAAGCTATCTGCACTGCCTGACAATGATTTAATGAATGATGTGTCTTTTCCCAACGTGGTGGTAAATACACTATCGGTTGCAAGGCTCTTGCTAAACAATGTATCTTTTACCAACGTTGTCACAAAACTGCTGTCATGTGCTAACGTGTTACTGAACGCTGTATCTTTTGCCAACTTCTTCACATTAATATCTAAATCCGCCTTTGCCAACAACGCACTGTCTATTCCACTTTTTGTGTTAATAGTAATTAAACCACTGTGACCAGTTAAACTATCTGCACTGCCTGCTAATGATTTAATGAATGATGTGTCTTTTCCCAACGTGGTGGTAAATACACTGTCCGTTGCAAGTCCCTTGCTAAACAATGTATCTTTTACCAACGTTGTCACAAAACTGCTGTCGTTCGCCAATGTATGATTGAATAAAGTGTCTTTGGCCAACGTAGTTACAAATGAACTATCGTGTGCCAATGTGTTGCTGAATGCCGTATCTTTTGCCAGGGCTTTTACATTGATATCCAAATCGGTTTTTGATAATAATGCACTGTCTATGCCGCTTTTTGTGTTAATAGTGATTAAACCGCTGTGGGCTGTTAAGCTATCGGCACTGCCTGCCAAGGATTTAATAAATGAAGTGTCTTTTCCCAAAGTGGTGGTAAACACACTGTCCGTTGCAAGGCTCTTGCTAAACAATGTATCTTTTACCAACGTTGTCACAAAACTGCTGTCATTCGCCAATGTATGATTGAATAAAGTGTCTTTGGCCAACGTAGTTACAAATGAACTATCATGTGCCAATGTGTTGCTGAAGGCTGTATCTTTTGCTAACTTCTTCACATTAATATCTAAATCCGCCTTTGCCAATAACGCACTGTCTATTCCACTTTTTGTATTAATAGTGATTAAACCACTATGGCCTGTTAAACTGTCGGCACGGTTCTTCACCGCCATATAAATACTATCGCCCAATGCCTGATTTTTAGTAACACTGTCGGTTATTACTTTTACCGTATTGCTGTCTATCTGCGTATTATTCGTTACTAAACTAATGATGCTGTCTTTCAACAATGTATTTGTTGTTACCGTCCGTGATAATACCGTATCTATCCTGCCATTATTAATAATGTTTTGAGACACTACGCTGATGATGCTGTCTTTTACCGGTGCCAGTGTGATAAGTTTTGCAATACTATCTACAATTGGATGGCCCGTTAATAAATGCCCCAATGCTGCAGTATCTAAATCTATAACGGTGGTTTGCAAAACGGCCCCAACACCACCAACCGGAACTTTTATTACAGGCGTAGCAGAAGATATATTTTTAGCTACCATATTAAGTGATGCACTAAGAGAATCTCCGGTAAGCAGATCGGCCCAGTGACCATAATGCCTTAACATCATTTTGTTTTTACCCGGCCCCGAACCTTTATAAAAAATAATCATCCCGTCCGGCGGGTTAAAACTGTTGATAGCCACCGTATCACTTAATCTTGTAAGCAGTAAACCTTTATTAGAGCTTTCCAACTCTAACAAAGAAGATGCCTCAATAACTTTAGGATTACTACCGGCTTTTATCTGTGCATTTGCTGTATAAGCCAAACTGCAAACAAAAAATAGGGTCAAAAGAAAATACTTTTGATTTAAAAGATTCCTATACATAACTTTTAAAATAATATTAGAACAAACTTAGATGGCTGAAAGAAGAGAAGTTTCAAACAAGTGGCTAACTGCCTTACATAAATGATGAACAGCATCAACAAAATGATGAAACATAAAACGAAAAGTTAATTTTACTCGTACAAACAATAAATAATATCGTTGCGGCAGCCTTTATTAAGGCCTTCCATCATGTAATTTTTAAATATTTCCGGCGCAGAAAGGGCAGTTTTATTTTCACAAAAAAATATGCCGTCTTTTTTGTACACCCAGCCTTTAATTAAATAGGTTTGGTTGCATTGTATAAAAAACTTCAGGTACGTTATGTTTTCTCCAACCAACACAACAGAAATTTTTTTCCCTGCCTTATTAAATATTTCTACCGTAGTTTTTATGAAATAAAATTCATCTTTAGAAAAGCTATCCATATCAACAATTAAGAAAAAATGCTTACCGGTTGCCGACTGAAAAAATTTTACCAACTGTTCTTTATCCGTGATATGTAATGCCGGTTCTTCTTTCAAACAAAAATGCATCCGGATATCAGAAAACACTTCGGGGCATTTTGTTATAATCGTTGTAAGGAAATCGGCCATACTGAACATTGAAAGATGATAAAAGAGCATAAACTTATCATCCACCCTTTACAACAAAACAAAAGAATGACCAACAGTATGCCTGGTTATATAAACAGCCATTTTTAATTGATTAGCTTAAATGTAAAGATGATTAAACCCTGTAAGCACCAGCAACCGGGATACAGATTTCAACCCTTGTTTTATCATGGTGAAAGCTTTATTATTTATACTAATTTATCACCGCTATTTCCTACTACTTGCATCAATTCTGTTTTTCATTTCATACATTCGTAACCACAACCTTGTACAATGGATGTAAAAATTGAAACCAGTTGGAAAGAAGCATTAAAAGCCGAATTTGATAAGCCGTATTTTCTGCAGATAGCCACACATTTAAAAACTGAACGTGCAACAGGCATAACTATTTATCCTGCGGGTTCTTTAATCTTTAATGCTTTTGATAAAACACCTTTCGATAAGGTAAAAGTGGTTTTATTGGGGCAAGACCCTTATCATGGCCAGGGGCAAGCCATGGGATTAAGTTTTAGCGTTCCACCCGGTATACATCCACCACCATCACTTGTAAATATTTATAAGGAACTGAATAAAGATATCGGGATGCCTGTTCCTTCAACAGGCGATCTTACCAAATGGGCTACACAGGGCGTTCTTTTATTGAATGCAGTTTTAACCGTAAGGGCAAATGAGCCTGCAAGCCATAGCAAAATAGGTTGGATGGATTTTACAGATGCCGTAATAAAAAAAATATCGGAAGAAAAAAAAGGAATTGTTTTTTTATTGTGGGGAAGATTTGCACAGGATAAACAGGTATTGATTGATGAAACCAAACATTATGTTTTAAAAGCGGCACACCCATCTCCTTTTAGTGCAGATAAAGGTTTTTTCGGCTGCAAACATTTCAGCAGAACCAATGACCTGTTAATGAAACAAGGATTGGCTCCTATTGACTGGAGTTTATAAAAGATGTATAACACTTTTTCCAACCAAAATATTCAATAGCAATTATTAATTAATTTATTGTTATGTGTTTTGTATGGTTCATCGCTTTAAAGCGTTTGTAACAAAAATCATTTCACCTGAAAAATGTTCTACACCCGTTTATAAATTACCTTTGCAAAAAATTTATAAATTCTTTACTCCGGTTATTTATTTGCAAGTATGAACAAGAAAAAAAGAACTATCGTTTTTATAGAAATATTTGCCCGTATATGGGCATTATGGGCATTAATTATTTTTGTTATCGGATTTGTTATTATTTATATCCCTTCCATTCTTTGTTATTTAATACCCGGCTATAAAGGGCAAAAACTGTTTCTAACTTTTGCCAGGATATGGATACAATCCTGGTTAATTTTAATTGGTTGCCCTGTTACAGTAAAAGGAAGAGAAAACTTTAAAAAAGGCAAAGCATATATTGTAACCAGTAACCACAATGCATTATTAGACCCGCCTTTGTCTTCTCCGTTTATGCCGGGTGCCAATAAAACCATTGCAAAAACATCTTTTGCAAAAATTCCCATCTTCGGTTTGTATTATAAAAAAGGTTCTGTTCTGGTTGACAGAAATAAAAATGCAAGCAGGGTTAAAAGTTTTGAAGAAATGAAGAAGACTTTAAAGATGGGCATGCACATGTGTATTTACCCGGAAGGTACACGCAACAGAAGCAACGAACCTTTAAAAAAATTTTATGACGGTGCATTTAAATTAGCAACAGATACCGGTACCGAAATTATTCCTGCTATTATTTTTAATACCAAAAAGGCAATGCCCATTGATAAAAAATTTTTCTTATTGCCTAAAAAGTTAGAGTTGCATTTTTTGCCGCCTGTACCTGCACATGAAATTTCTACAAATGAATTAAAAGAAAAAGTATTTACTATTATGCGGGATTATTATACCGCACATCAATAAGAATAATTGGAATATGTTCTGCTCCTGTTAATTTTAAGGTCGCGTAGGATACCTGATTTTGGATTGATGGTAATGCTAAATGTTTTATACAACCCAATTGGTGTAACATTTACAGCCAATTGCCAGCAGTGCATTTCTCTTGTGACGAATAAACTAAACTGTTGCAATTTACCCGCATTAAAATCAAAATAACCATTACCTCCCATCTTCCATTTTGGAGTTAAACTAAAATCTCCGCTGAAGTTAACACTCGATGTTATGGTAGAATAATACGAATATGCACCTGTACTGTCTGCCCTTACATTTTTACTGTAGCTTAGCGAATAAGATAAATTAATATTCCACGGGATATTAAAATCTGTAAACTCCGCCGGATTGGATCTTGCAAACTGTAACTGCCTTTGTTGTTCATCCGGAGTCATAAAAGGATCTACAGGTAAACGGTCTTTATCGGCTTTCGGGTCTTTAGACTTACTTTTAAACGATGTAGACATCGCAATACTTGCATTGGTTATACGCCCAAGTTTTCCTCCGTCTTTAATCATTAACTGGTTAATTCTGTACCCGTATTTGTCTACCGCATAAGGATCTAATGTAGCATTTGCGGTAATATTAATTTTTTCGAACAAAGTGCTGCGTACATACATATTAAAATTACTCAGCGGAAAACTGTCTGCCAATAAATTATAAGATGAGTTAAACCCAAAGCCATCAATTAATTTAATTTTTTTAACGCCTTCAGCCGAAGTATCTTTTTTGTCCTTCACTTTCATCTCCAGTAAATTATCTATGCCAAAACTTATACTGCCCGAATTACCTTGAGAAAAACCTCCGGGCACAACACCGTCAAACTGCGAAAACCATTGCTTATGCCCTAATGTATCTACCTGGATTTGATAATAATATTTGCTGCTCATATCCGGTGTGTACGATAACCCAAATGTTGGTCTCATTTCGTGCCTGATGGCTTTTACAGCAGAATTTTTAAATTTCAATGTACCGAAAATCCGGGTATTGGCACTGATACCAAAACTCATTTGCCGTGTGGTAAATAATCCGCGATAAATACTGGTATCAATTCTGCGACGGGAAGAATCCCATGTTCTGATTATTTTTTGGGCCAGCCAATGCTCCTGATAAGAAATAGACGGGCCTAATGTTACAGGACCCAATTGCGGCAAGGTTAATGTAATTGGAATATTGTGAGATATACCCCATTGTGCCGTATCTAACAATTTTTTAAATGTATTATTTGCCGTATCGTAAAAAGAAAACTGGTTTTGAAAATTACCGCTATACCCTATGCCAAAACTCTCGTACCATTTCGGGGTTCCGGCTTTATCCTTTTTTTGAAAAGGATAACGGGTTACCATATTAAAAGATGCATTAGGTAAGCTAAGCGAAATTAAATGTGTATTATTATTCTGATTATGATTGAGGTTTAAAGATAAATTGGCTTTGCCGCGAAAATCTTTGCTGTAACTGATAGATGAACTTAACGAATTATTATAATTCATTACAGGATTATTGGCCACTAACTGATTATAACGCGTACTTCCGAAGTTTACATTGGCGGCAAAACTGGTTCCGGGCCTTGCCCTGTTATCGGTATTATGCGACCAGTTTATCATAAATGTTTTAGAAGTGGTAAACTCATCTTTACCAATAGTATAACCCGAATTCAGGGACTTTGTTTTTTGTAATGTTATATTAAAAGCACCCGTGTAATGGTAACGCTTCATGTATTTAGGATTCACATTTAACGTCCATCCGCCATACGCATAAACATTAGAACGTAAAATAACATCCCAGTTATCATTAATTACTTTGTAAAAGCCCAATCCTTCCAAACCAAAACCATACGCATCATTAGAAGTAAACTGTGGCGGTAATAATCCTGAATGTCTTCCTTTCACCAACGGAAAAATACCAAAAGGTATTGCAACAGGAATAGGTACCCCTTCAAACTCCGGAGATGCTGGGCCGCTATATGCAAACTGATTATTAATCATTTTTATTTTCTTTGCTTTAAAGGCAAAGTGCGGTGTATCTAAATTGCAGGTTGTAAGCAGTGCATTTTTTGCGTAGAAAACATCTTTGGTTTCTTTTTTCAATACTTGTGCATTCACATACAATTCGTCTTGCTGAAAAAAAGTGTTCTTAGTTAATCCTTTCATACTTTTCATGCTGAACATGATAGAATCGCTGATCGATTTCATGTCTGCCTGTACGAATTGCGGTTTGTTCAAAGCATTTTTGGTTGAATCGTCGGTTCCGCCAAAAGCTTTAATTAATTGCGATTGCTGATCGTATTTAATAGTATTGGCATCCAGCACCATATCCTTATACTTCATATTGGCATTACTGTACAGGATAAATTCTTTGGTAGGTACAATTAAAACCCCCGAGTCTTTTGCCGAATAATTAACAGGTGCATCCAAAGAATCTTTTGAAACAAAAAGCGTATCCGCCGTACTTTTTAAGGAGTCTTTACCTAAAGCGGATGTATCCTTAGCTTTGGCTGTGTCTTTAATAACAATATTA
>Ga0310914_10003617_pt1 | contig 10660 bp, 6 predicted proteins | sample GREbulkMGAN108_FD_203450 | JGI IMG/M metagenome (GOLD analysis project Ga0310914, IMG submission 203450) | Lab enrichment of tropical soil microbial communities from Luquillo Experimental Forest, Puerto Rico - GRE.bulkMG.AN108 | ecosystem: Environmental > Terrestrial > Soil > Tropical forest >...
AAAAACGGACAGATAAGCCGAAAATAGTCACTGAATGCGCCCGCCAAGCCGCATCAAATCAAGAAGTCATCCGAAAAATGAGGAAGTTGGGCTAGCGTGGGCCGGCGATAGGGATGGGCCGATCCGGTATTGCCAATTGTGCAACCGGCCGTTGTCGCGGGGCAGAAGGGGTAGGGCTCGATCAAACGCTGGCTATCCCGCGTTTCCAGTGAAGGGCCGCAGTCCGAGGGCATGTCTCGGTTCAGGAGCATACTTGAAACCGCTCGGCGCTTGGAGTTCTGCGCTCGTAGCAAGAAGCAAACATTTGAATGCCATTCCCATGTTCGCGGGATGCATCAACGTCTGCAATTTTCGCAAAAACCGATGTTGGTAAGGTTGCAAGCCGGACAAGCCGTTCTCTCTTTCGATTTGCCTAAGGTAGGACTCCGTGGCGCCAACCATAAAATGGTGTTGATCGGTGTATCCGGCGAGGTGCAATCCGGCACACTCGGCCGATTCTGCGAGAGAAGTGAAGTCAGCGTGGGCAGTAATGTCTATGCCGCCAGGATCTTCAAGAGGATTGAAACTTCGCCGATGCCCTGAGTAACAGGCGAGCGTTCCTCCCATTCTGTCCGCTTTATAATATTCGTCACGCGAGTATCCGTAGTCGACCGTGAGTACGAATCCGTTCTGCAACCTCGAAGCGATTTCGCTCATCCAGCGAAGCGCGCTTAAGTTGACCTCCGTCCTGTACGGCGTGTTTACAGGAACAGGCAACTTTTTCACGGCATCCGCCAATCCAGACGACAGAATCGGCGAACTGACGAACGCAAAGGCCTTTTCCGAACAGGTTACGTAAAGCTCGTACCAACGATTCTCCCCGTACTCCAGGAGATGCACAGGCATTGCGTCCACCAATTCATTCGAAATAAAAACACCGTTAATCGCCCTGAGATCGGCGACGTTGGCTACCCAACGGATTTTTCCAGGAAAGCAATTCTTGAGGCGGCTTCGCTGTTCTGTCCGCTTGGAGCCGATAGGCTCAACAATGGTGTAGGTGAATTCGATAGTAGGGTCAGGCGCATTTTCGATCGCACAAAGAATATCGATGGCAAGTTGTCCGTCCTCGGCACCCTGTTCGATAATGCTGAAATCCGGTGGTTTGCCCAGCGCGCTCCACATCTCAAGGATCTGCGCTGCGAGAATTTGTCCGAATGTTTTCCCTATGCTGACGTTCGTGTCGAAATCACCCGCCCTTCCGATGCGTGTTCGCGGGGTGCTGTAATATCCATGCTGCTGGTGGTAAAGCGCCTGTTCCATGAACCATGAGAATGGGACCGGACCGTGACGCAAAATCTGTTCGCGAATGAAGGAGGCAAGAGAAGAAAAACCGGGCAAAGAGCGATGCATTGAATGAAATCTGAGATATACGAAGCTGACATCGGCCTAGAATCCTTGAAAAGCAAAAGTGGTTGCAGAACAGTCAAGTTTCTTTTTCCGTGCCGGCGTATTTAGCGCGGCTCGCCGGGGGGTTCGCCCCGTGTGGCATCTCCGCGGCCTCCGATCGGTGCCATGGTGCACGAAGGGCGGCTCGGCGGAGCTTCGTACCGCTACCGGGTGACGTTTTGCTGGTAAGGCATCAGTCGAGCCGCTCCCACCGAGTCGCCGTGAATTTGGCGCGGGAAATCAAACTGTTCCACATTGCGGAGCTTCTTCGGTATCTTTAAATTTCCATTTGATCAGGTCGTAACCTCGTGAAAGCAGTTGAAGCTGCCGAGCATATGATGAGTGAACCAATTCGTCGCCCACCTTTTTTCTTACGGCCGTGGTTCACGGTCCCGCTGATTCTCCTGGTCGTTTTGATTGGGATAGGAGTTTGGCTGGGACTCGGATTTATCCGCAGATACGAAGCGAAGGCCGCCGAGTTTGATCTAGGAAAATTGGAATCGGTCGAATCTGCCAGCGTCGTCTATGATCGATACGGAAAAGAGTTCGGGAAAATTTTTATCCAGAATCGCGAGCAGGTGGCCCTTGACCAGATTTCTTCCCACCTGGTGGACGCAGTGATTGCGGCGGAAGATAACCGGTTCTACGAACATAGCGGAGTGGACCTATTTGGGATCTTTCGTGCGTTGCTGAAGAACACGAAAGCCGGGCGGATCCGACAAGGGGCAAGTACTATCACGCAGCAATTGGCAAGGAATGTGTTCGATCTTCGAGATCGCACCTACGATCGCAAAATACTCGAGGTATTTCTAGCAATGCGCATCGAGCGTACGATGCCAAAAAACAAGATCATGGAGCTGTACCTGAACCGGGTCTACCTGGGCGGCGGACTGTACGGCGCGCAAGCCGCCGCCAAAGGTTATTTTGGAAAGCCGGCCAAGGATCTCAACGTGGGAGAGGCTGCGATGTTGGCGGCGCTTTTGAAGAGTCCCAACAATCTTTCGCCTTGGCACAATCTGGAGGCGGCCACGCAGGAGCGGGACTTTGTCCTTACTCGGATGTTTGAGGAGCACAAGATCACCGAAGAGGTTGCCGAGGCTGCAAAGCGTGAGCCGCTGATCGTTCAGCCGAAAGCCAGCCCTGTATCCCAGTCTTATGCAATTGATCTGATACGCCAACAGGTGCAGGGGCAGATCGGCCTTGAGTCGGTAGAAAGCCAGGGGTATCGCATCTATACATCTCTGGATCCGGTGTTGCAGAGAACGGCGGAGGATTCCCTTCGCAGGGAGTTGAGCAAGGTCGAAGCACGCCCGGACTACCAGCACCAGACATATGCGGACTACACGAGCTTCCTGAAAAATTGGAAGAGCACTCACACCGGCCCAGGATCGCCCCCCCTTCCGGAATATCTGCAGGGCGCGGTCGTGGCTGTAGATAATAGGACAGGCGGGATTATGGCTTTCGTCGGGGGCCGTGATTTCGCCCAGAGCGAATACGATCGCGTGCTTCAGTCAAAGCGGCCGCCGGGATCAGCGTTTATCCCGTTGGTTTTCAGTGCTGCATTAGAAAAGGGGGTGTTCCCAGGCTCTCTGTTTGAGGACATGCCGCTCGATAATCGGCAGGTGATGATTGGCGGTACGACGGGAATTCTGGGCGAATGGGGGGTCGAGCGGCCGGATAATCGATATGAGGGTGCGGTGCCGATGCGCCGGATTTTTGCTCTCTCGAAGAACGCCGCGACAGTTCGCGTGGGTGTGGAAGCCGGATTGGACCGCGTTCTGCAGCTCGCAAAAAAGGCGGGAATTCAAGACGATTTGCGACCTTACCCGGCGACTTTTCTGGGAAGCAGCGAAGTTACGCTGGGCGATCTTGTCACATCGTACACTATGTTTCCCGGTAACGGCTCGCGACCTGAACATTTGATGCTTGTGACGAGAATTGAAACCCAGGACGGGAGAGAAATCTATCGTGCTGAACCTAAACGCGTTCCTGTGATAGAGCCCGGGGTAGCCTTTGAGATGCATTCTTTCTTAACAGAAGTCATGCAGACCGGTACGGCTTCGAACGCCAGGCAGCAATTCGGTCTGCAGCAATTCCCGGTAGCCGGCAAAACCGGTACCTCATACAATTTCACTGATCTCTGGTTTATCGGGTATGACAGTGCGATTACGTGTGGAGTATGGGCCGGATTCGATAAACCGCAGACAATTTTCCGTGGGGCTTTCGCGAATCAGATCGTTTTACCGGTTTGGACTGACATCATGAATGCATCTTTGGCGACTCAGCCTCCGCGGGAATTGGGGCGCCCGATTGATTTGAAGCGTGTTGAGGTCTGCCTAAATACAGGTCTTCCCGCGTCGCCGAAGTGCATGCTCAGTACGGTGGCTGAACCCTGGACGCCGCCTCGCAAAGGAACGTTTTTCGAATTTTCTACGGCCAAACAATTGCCGAAGGAGACCTGTTGGTTACATGGCGACGATACCAGGTCTTTTATTCACAACCTGCGCACTCAGGATATTCCCAGAGCAACGAGTGCGAAGGATTCTGCTCAGATTACTCCTGTTTTGGTCCGCGACGCGACACTACTTGGAGATGATCCCTACCAATGTGTGAAACCCAAGCAAAAGGAACCAGAACAGTTGGCCCAATCCGGCAAGCCTAGCTGGACGCCGGCTCCGCGTGCCCTCCCCGTGGACAAGCCTCCGCCGGAAGTTCGACGAGCCGAACCGGTCGGCCCGCTTGATCGCCAACAGCAGCCGCCCCCAATCGATTTACCGACTCCGTCCCCAGTGGATCTAAACGACGATCCGACAAATCTCTAGAATCCTTGAAAAGCAAAATCGATTGCAAATGACTCAAGTTTTTCCATTTTCGTGCATCGATGATCAAATGGGCGTTCCTTTTCAAGGATTCTATAGCGAGGCCGCTTCACCCAAGCGATGCTGCTCCCACGCGGCTTTGCTAAACCCTAGACCTCGCCGGTCTGAGGCGCGGCCTCGCTAGGCTACAAATGATCCGGGTGTCGGGCATAAAAAACGAATTTGAAATCCACGATAAGCGTTTTTTTTATCTGATTCTCGGAAATGCCTGGGTTGAAAGGCTTTATACGGGATCACTTTGGGCCGAAGGGCCGGTCTATTTTGCAGACGGAGCTTATCTCCTTTGGAGCGATATCCCAAATAACCGTATGCTTAGATGGGCTGGCGGTCACGCGAGCGTCTACCGAGATTTTTCCAACTATAGCAATGGCAATACAAGGGATCGTCAAGGACGCCTGATTACTTGCGAACATGGTGGCCGGCGATTGACTCGGACAGAACCTGACGGTGCGATTACCGTGTTGGTCGATCAGTTTCAAGGCAAGAAGCTCAACTCCCCGAATGACGTAGTGGTGAAGTCGGACGGAACCATTTGGTTTACTGATCCCCCCTACGGCATCTTAAGCGACTATGAGGGGAAGGTTGCCGAAAGCGAGTACGGCGGAGCGGACGTTTTCCGTTTCGATCCCGCAACAGGCCTCCTGGAAGTTATTGCCGATGACTTCAACAAACCGAATGGACTTGCCTTTTCTCCAGACGAGAACACCCTTTATATCGCCGATACGGGCTTTTCACACGCACACGAAGGCGAACACTATATTCGCAGCTTCTCGGTCAATCGGGAAGGCCGGGCGAGGGGCGGCGCCGTTTTCGCCGAGATTTCCCCGGGCTTGGCTGACGGTCTGCGCGTTGATATCCAAGGCAACGTCTGGACCAGCGCAGGAGACGGTGTGCATTGCTACAGCCCCGATGGCTGTTTGCTTGGTAAAATTCTGGTTCCCGAGACCGTGTCGAATCTGACGTTCGGGGGACCCAAGCGCAATCGGCTTTTCATCACGGCTACCACCTCCCTTTATGCTGTGTATGTTGCAGTCACCGGTGCACAAAGGCCCTGAGCAGGCGGCGGGGCGGCGGAATCAAGGGCGAAGCCCTCGGCTCGTTAACCTCCGGCAATCGCGGGTACAATGCTTACCTCATCACCTGATTTTACCGGCGTCTCCGATTCCTGCAAAAAGCGAATGTCTTCGTCGTTAACAAATATATTCACAAATCGGCGAATACGGTCTTGCTCGTCGCAGATGCGTTCCTTCAGTCCGGGATAGGTGATTTCCAAGCTATTGAGGACCTCGCGTATCGTGGCGCCCTCTGCGTCGACGACTTCCAGATTTTGCGTGAGTTTGCGTAGCGGGGTAGGGATTCGAACGGGAATGGCCATAAGTTAGATTGACTGAAGCTCGTGCTCGAGCAGCGCTTCAAATGCTTTCAGGGTTGGACGTATCAATTTTGGTTCTCCGACTTTGTCGACAATAGCCTCCTGAGTTTTCAGACCATGCCCGGTGATACACAGGACAATCGACTCGTCGCGTGGAATACGGCCGGATTCGATCAACTTTTTCGCGCAGGCGACCGTGACGCCGCCGGCCGTCTCTGCAAAAATACCTTCTGTCTCAGCAAGAAGCTTGATTGCATCCACGATTTCGCCGTCGGTGCAGTCTTCAGCAGTCCCGCCGGTTTCTTTCATGGTCCGGATCGCATAGTAGCCATCCGCAGGAGTACCGATTGACAATGATTTCGCGATCGTCTGTGGCCGCGGAACCGGGCGCACGACTTCCGTGTCGTTCTTGACGGCGGTAGTGATCGGGGAACATCCCGCCGCCTGCGCGCCGTAGATGCTGTAGGGTCCCGGCTTGGATAGACCCAGTTGCAAAAATTCCTTGAACGACTTGTGAATCTTTGTCAGCAGCGATCCGCTCGCCATGCAAATGACCGTATGCCTTGGCAGGCGCCAACCCAGTTGCTCGATGATCTCGAAACCCATTGTCTTGGATCCCTCAGCATAGTAGGGGCGCAGGTTAACGTTGACGAATCCCCACCCGTACTTTCCTGCGACTTCCGAACAGAGACGGTTTACTTGGTCGTACGCACCTTGGATCCCGATCACATTCGTGCCAAATACGAGTGAACCAAGAACTTTGCTCGGCTCCAGATCCGCGGGGATCAAAACAAAGCTTCGTAAGCCCGCGGATGCCGCATTAGCGGCGACCGAATTCGCAAGATTTCCCGTTGAGGCGCAGGCAACGGTCCGGATCCCAAGCTCTTTGGCTCTGCTCAGAGCCACTGAGACAACCCGGTCCTTGAAGGAGAGGGTGGGGTAGTTAACCGTGTCATTCTTTACGTAGAGTTCCTCGACACCCAGGCGTCTGGCCAGGTTATGCACAGGAATCAATGGTGTGAATCCGACCTGAAGTCCCACGGTCGGTTCGCTTTCGATAGGAAGAAGCTCGCGATATCGCCACATCGAATGTGCCCGGGAAGATATTTTCTCGCGAGTGAGACTTTGAGCGATTGCCTCATAGTCAAAAGCGGCTTCGAGCGGACCGAAATCGAATTCGCAAACATGTACGGCGTCCTTCGGGTATTGGCGGCTACACTCTCGGCATTGGAGATGCGAAAAAAACGGGCGTTTATCCATAATCAGGCCGGAAAAAGTTCAATTATTCCATCAGGAGTCGCGAGAGTTTTATAAAAATCACGCTCTCTCCATCTCTGCCCGGGCTATCCCGGACCTGGAATTGGCACCTGGCCGTTTCGTGCTTGGCGAAACCGGTTGCCGTGGCATCATCGGGCCAGTCCCTCCGCCACTCTTGATGGAATGACCGCGAAATTAGGGGATTGCGGTAGGCTGGTCAACTAATTTTTCTGCCTCCTGGGACTCATGGCGCGCCGGTCAGATTGAAGCTGGCAAAGCGTACATCGGCATGCCATCATACCCTTTTCTGTATTCACATGCCGGCAAAGTTTCGCGTTTATGCCCCAGGGATTGAGCCATTCGAGCGGGCGGTCAGCAATACTGCAACCATCGGCAGGACAGCCGACAATACGATTCCGCTCCCGGGCAACCACGTATCGCGCCAGCACGCGATCGTTCGTTGTCACAATGGGTTTCAATACCAGCTCATGGACCTTGGCAGCCGAAACGGCACCTTTGTTAACGATCAGCGCGTGATAATGCCGGTAACCCTCGAATCGGGTGCCCGAGTTAGGATCGCCAACTACGAATTGGTGTTCGATCAAACCCCTGACGATGATCCGGGAGCGAATGTTGATGCAACTCTTGCCGCCGTAAGCATGGAAGGCCATCAAGCGATCCTGTCGGTGGCAATTCTGGTCTGCGATATACGGGGCTTCAGTTTGATGGCAGAAAAACTCACCGAACGTGAACTTGCCCAGATCATCGGGAACTGGTTTCGCGATATCGGAAACGCGGTTCAGTCGGCAGCCGGCATCATTGACAAATATATTGGAGATGCGTTGCTCGCCTACTGGCCAGCCCGCGACCAAGAGGGGACTGAGTGCGCGGTTTGTCTTGACGTCGCCTTGACTATTCTTCAGCTTGCAGCGAACCGAGTCTGGCCCGGAACCGACACCCCGTTCCGGGTCGGAATAGCGCTTCACTTTGGTCGTGTTACGAGTAGCAACATCGGCCAAGTTGCAATGCGAGATGCGACAATCATCGGCGATACCGTTAACACGGCTTTTCGTCTGGAAGGCGTCATGAAGGAACTGAACCAAAATCTCGTGCTGTCACAGGATTTCGTCACCGTGCTTCCGCCCGGATACGATTTTGTCTCTTTTGGCGAATTCCAGCTCAAGGGGAAGAGTCAAGTTGTGCGCGTATACGGGCTGAAGGATCTGGGGGAGTTCCATCACTCCGGCTAGAACCTGGCCAGCGTTCACAACTAGCCTGGGCTAGCCTACGGAGCACCATCTCGGCGTCTTCCCAATCTCCAACTGCCACGGGAGTTGCAAGCAACTGTGTGTGTTTAGCCAGACGTATATAAATGGAAGGGTGTTGGTAGGGGCGGATCTCCGAGCCGCCCGCCCAGAGGGGGTACAAGCCATGAACCGGCCGGCTCGGAGATCCGGCCCTACCAACAACGAACATCATCGAGGACTATAAGCGATCCAGCATTACTCCAATCTGCAATTTCGGCGACAATTCCAGGGAAGATCAGGCTCTACAGAAACAAGCAACTCCCCTGCACTTAGACATCCTCGAGAGAGTAAAAAATGGCCAAACCCCAGCGGGCGTTGCGAGCAACGCCCCTTTATACCTGCGCCACCCGTCTTTACTCCTGCTCCTTGTGGCCAAGCAACCAAAAGGAAGCCAGAAATCCCGCCGCTGTCCAGATAATCAGAGACAAATAGGCAACCCAGAGCGGGCGTGTTTCGGTGTAGACGGTGCCCGTCTTGAGTCGTTCGCCCGTTCTCGAGCGATACCAATCATTAATGTTAAAATACGATGTCGGAAAATCCCGCGCGAGCTCGCCGGAAATTTTTTGTCCGAGCAAGAAGCTTACATCGGCTATTCGTTGTGAAGCGAAACTGGGCATGATCTGGCTGACCATGAGGACCGACGGAGACATGTCTTTCGCAGGAACGGTGAAGCCGGAGAAAAGTATTTGAGGAATCAGCAGAAGCGGGACCAACATCACCGCTTGAATTGGTGATTTGGCGAGAGCAGAGACCGTCAAACCAATTCCTGTGGAGGTAAACGCCAAAAGGAGAAGCCCGATGATCTGCCAGTGCGCGGCCCCGTGCGTTCCCAGCCTTCCAACGGTGATTGTGGCATAAAGCAACAGGGCCTGAATTGCGGTAAGTCCACCCATCCAGAGAAACTTGCTCGTCAGATAACTCCACCGGCTCAATCCCACCAATCGTTCGCGTCGGTAAATCGGCAACTCGCGAACAATTTCCTGTGCTGAGTTGCTGCAGCCAAACCATAGGGTCGCAATGTAGGCAAAGAATTGAGTGAGCGCCGCGTCGCTAGTCGCCCAGGCCACTAATGCCCCGATTATCACCGGTTGAGCCAACAGGATGATTAAATTTTTGACATCCGATCGGAAAATTGCCGACTGGCGTTGCAGCAGAATCGGCAGCGAAGACGCTCTACGCGTTTTTGCGAAAGGTGCCGTGAAAGGTTTTTCCAGTTCCGGTTCGGAGGGGGGAGCCGGTTCAAATGAAGGAAGGGTCTTGGGATCGATGGCCTGAAGCGCGTCGTAGAGCGAGGAAAGGCGCGATACGCCGAATTGCGCTCGAGCTTCGTCCGGAGGGCCCTGGAATACGACGCGGCCTTCGGTGATAATGGCAATCTGATCCATCAGATAGACATTTTCCATTACGTGCGTTGTGCAGACCACGGTGCACCCGGTATCCGCGAGTCGGCGCAACAGTTCCATGAGCTTGAATTCAGCGAGCGGATCCAGTCCGGACGTTGGTTCATCTAGAAAAAGAAGAGGTGGCCGGCTCAGTAACTCGACGCCGACACTCACTCTCTTGCGCTGGCCGCCCGACAGTCGTCCTATTTTCAGATTGATCCGGTCGGAAAGTCCGAGGCTGGCGATCGTATGATCCACCAATTTGGAAATTTCGGTGTGCGGAGTCCCGGCCGGAAGGCGTAGCCGCGCGGCGAATATCAGCGCTTCGGTTACCGTCAGATCCGAATGGACGATGTCATCTTGAGGGACATATCCGAACAAGGATCGTAATTGATCCAAATTTTTGTACAGATCTGTATGATCGAAGAGGATTTTGCCGCTTTCGGCAGGACGTAGGCCGCTCAGCGCGTTCAGAAGCGTTGTCTTTCCAGCGCCGCTCGGACCAAGAATGCCTATGAATTGACCTGGCTCGGCCACGAAACCGGCATGATTCAAAATCAGCCCTCCATTCCCCTTTTTGGTAAGCCCCCTGGCAATGATTCGCCCAACCGATAGCCGGCGTACGCGGATAAGTTGTTTCCCGTCGTAGATAAACAAAAAGGGCCCAAACTGGATTTGATCTCCTATGACCAGTTCGTGCTCGTCGAATCGTCTGCCATTGACGAACGATCCGGATTTGCTATGGAGATCAAGCAAACGAAATCCCTTCGACCCTACCTGGATTGTCGCGTGCCGCCTCGACACGACGGGATCATTTAGCAAGACATCCGCTTCCTCGGTTCTCCCAAAGACGAGGTCGGAAGAAAGGGGGATAAATTCCACGGGTGCCTTCTTGTACAATACGGAGCCGAGCGGATCGCCGGAATCCGGGCCTGTAGAAGAAGGTCCATCAGGAGGGGTTCGTCCGAACGCTAAAACTACGGGTCCTATCTGAATATGGTCACCGGATTTGAGCGAAGTTCGAACGGAAATTCGGTT
>Ga0310914_10003620_pt1 | contig 10655 bp, 10 predicted proteins | sample GREbulkMGAN108_FD_203450 | JGI IMG/M metagenome (GOLD analysis project Ga0310914, IMG submission 203450) | Lab enrichment of tropical soil microbial communities from Luquillo Experimental Forest, Puerto Rico - GRE.bulkMG.AN108 | ecosystem: Environmental > Terrestrial > Soil > Tropical forest >...
TTGCTGGACAAAAAACTGGCCGAGGCGCACGCGGCTTTGCGGAATAGGCTTTTTGTGTTCGGCCACAGTTTTCATGCGCTCGGCTTGTAACGCCGCTTCTCATCGGACAAAGTTGCCCCATCGTTTAATGCAGCAACGTTCTTAACCGATGCCGGGAGCTGTGGTTTGAAAGAGTTCGTTACGGAAAAAGACCTCTTAATTCCAAGAATTGCGATTCAACCGCAGGAAAAACATCGAAGAAAACGGGCGGACCTGCCGTCAAAGCTAAGAAAGCTGCGGAAGGACCCCCAAACAATGATCAGCGTAGACGGCGATACGATGATGCCGCGCAAAGCCAATGCATGCTGCGAGTGGTCTTGCGAGGGCAAATGGAAGGTAGTCAGGATTCCTGGCCGCAGCATGTGGAAGAGGATTCAGGGCCGGCCGGGATTGAATGATTTAACTAAGCCGGAACGAGATGCTCTTGTGCGCAGTTTACGGCTGGCATCGACAGAGCAATAACAAAGCAGCCTCGCGATACGCGTCGCACCTTGATTTGCCTTCGCTCGCGACTCCAACCTCAATTATCCAGGACCGCCATCAGATCCTCCAGCTTCACATAATCCCCGATCGCGCGCCCGATTCGATTCGCGTTGACGGTCGCTGATTCGCTGGCAGGGTCGCCCAAAGCGGAGACTACCAGCCTGGCCTCCGAGAAATCTTCATCCCTCGTAAACCAGCTTGTTGTGACCACAACCCGAATGCCGGCGGCAACGGCCGACAGGAGCCCGTTTCGAGAGTCTTCGATGGCCACACAATTTTCTGGAGCAATCCCCATCCCTCGCGTTGCCAAGAGGTAAATATCCGGCGCAGGCTTTTTTGCCGTGACGATGTCCCCGGCAAACACGGCAAACCGATTCGCAGTGGACGCCCCCACAACATGGGTCAATACGACTTCCACCGACGGTTTAGCCGAAGTCGACGCCACCGCGACCTTCCAATCGGCCCCGAGTGCAGCCTCCGCAATTCGTTTGATTCCTGACCGCGGTACGATTCGGCCCGACGAGATGATCTCCTGATAAATCGTAGTCTTCTCTTTATGCCAGGTCGCGATCAAAGCCTTGCGTGCTTCCGCGCTTTCTGGAACGGCGAATACTTGCTGAAAATTTCTGTCCAGGAACAAACTCGCCATGCGTTCTTTCCCACCACCGATCTTAAGCTTTTCCGCATATTGCTCAGGCGACCACTGCCACGGAACGCCGAGCTTCTTCCACATCTGATTAAATGCTACCAGATGTCCATGGAGCTCGGTATCCGCCAGGACACCATCACAATCAAAAATCAATCCTCGCTCCATAGGTTTTTCAGGCTTTTCCTGCGCTGCCGAAGGTCTCCATGAAGCCTTTCGCCATATTGAGCAGATCCGCGTGCACAGCTTTTTGAAGCTTCATCGGATCGTATTCATTTGGCTTCGCTGCGAGGTAGTTTCTCAAGCTGTCGGCAAAGGTAATTTTCAGCATGGTCGAAATGTTCACTTTGGCGCACCCGGCGGCGATGAGCCGCTTGAAAGTCTCTTTTGAAAGGCCCGTCCCGCCGTGCAGAACGATCGGTGTCGGGCATCGGGCAACTATCGCTTCCACACGTTCGAAATTGATTTTCGGTTCTGTCTTATACAAACCATGCGCCGTGCCGATCGCCGGCGCGAAGCAGTCAATCCCCGTTGCTTCAATAAATTCGACGCAGCGCTCGACCGGAACCAGTTCGCCTTCGGCGTCGCTGCCAACTTCGTCTTCAATTCCGCGGACTGCTTCCAGTTCACCCTCCACGCCCGCGCCATGTTTCTTCGCAAAGGCAACGACCTCTTTGCACAGCCGAAGGTTATCCTGGTAGCTCAAGCTCGATGCATCGAACAAAGCCGAATTCCAGCCCGCAGCAATGCAAGTTTTGATCATTTCCATATCAGGACAATGATCCAGGTGCAACGTTGCCGGGATCGGCCGGTGCGAAGCCATTTCAGCAAACATCTGTTGAATCAGTTTGGCTCCCCACATTTTCACCGTCTTAACAGAGACCTGGATGATCACCGGGGACTTGACTTCCGCGGCTGCATCCAGAACTGCCGCCATCGTGAGATCGTTCACGATATTGAATGCCCCTACGCCATATCTGGCTTCGAATGCAGGCTGGAGGATTTCTCGCAGGGATACTGCTGACATCGGAAAGTTCTCCGTCGAACGGTTTGTCTCAATATCTCCCGCTAGAAAATCCGCCAGGCGATCTCGGCCGGCGCGTCGAGGAGGTTAGTAAGTTCGTCATCCAGCCGGATTAGGGTCAGGGAAAAACCCGCCATTTCGAGCGAAGTGCAATACTCGCCAACATAGTTTCGAACAACCTTTAGCCCGGCATCCTTGCAGCGGATCGCTGCTCGGCGATACAGCAGGAAAAGCTCACTCGGCGGAGTACCACCGAGGCCGTTAATCATCAACCCGATACTGTCGCCACTGTTAAACGGAAGATCTTTCGAGACCGCATCGAACATCTCGTCCACAACAGCATCTGCATTTGGAAGTTTGTCACGGCGACGCCCCTTTTCGCCGTGAATCCCGACGCCCATCTCCATCTCGCCTTCCGCAAGCTCGAAGATAGGTTTGTCTTTCCCCGGCGGCCGGCAACCTGAAACGGCGACGCCCATCGTCCGCACGACACCCACGACTTTCTCACCGAGTTTCACCAACCCTTCAAGATCCGCGCCTCTAGCGGCAGCAGCACCACAGGCCTTAATCACAAAAAAATTTCCGGCCACTCCACGACGGCCAACCGTGTACGCACTGTTCATCACCGCGACATCGTCATTGACCAGGACCACGCCGATCTTGATGTCTTCGGCTTCAGCCAATTCCCGGGCCATATCCCACGCCGCGCGGTCGCCTGTATAATTGTTTATCAGGTGCAGGACGCCCTTTTTCGAGTTCATCAGCTTCGTACACTCGAGGACGTAATCCATTGGGGGCGCGGCAAATACATTGCCCGGACAAGCGGCATCTAACATGCCCGGCCCGACGGCCATGACGTGAGCCGGTTCGTGGCCGCTGCCGGAACCTTGGATGATTGACACAAAGTCGTCACTGGGCCGATCCGCCCGATGAATGATGTTATAACGGGGTACGTACTTCAGCTTGCCAGGGTTTGCGAGTGCGATGCCTTCCAGCATCTCAGCGACGAAATGATCGGGTGAATTAACGAACTTATTCATAGTTATTGGGGGATAGGGTTCTGGCTAGACAAGGGGGAACGAATCGAATGGAAATTCTTTAGAGACCACAGGCAATTCCTGGCCGCAATTCTTCTTATTCGAGCTCTCGGGCAACCGCCGTCAGCATCATCGCCACGGCGACAATCCCGGGATCGAGCGTACCAATCGTGCGGTCACCCGCGTACGATTGCCGGCCGCGCTTTGCGGGCCAATTCCGGGTTCCCTCGATCGCCGCATTTGCGACTGCGGACGCAGCTTCAAACGCAGATTTAAAATCGGTTTGGCCGCTTTGACAAAGCTCTTCGACCTTGTCCAAGGCTGGGACGATCGCATCCAGCAAGGTTTTGTCGCCGATTTGTGCGCCGCCACGAGCCATCATCCCTTGAACGGCGGCTCTGCCCATTTGCAACAGGTCAAACGTTGTGAGTTCGGTTTTTCCTTTCGCCTTCAGGCCGGCTTTTAGAAACGCGGTACCCCAAATCGGTCCGGACGTGCCGCCGGAATGTGATGCGAAGACGGTACCGACCTTGATAAGAAATGTTCCGATGTCGGCACGGTCAATCGACGGCAACGCGTCGAGCACTGCACGAAACCCGGCCCAGATTGATTTCCCGAAGTCCGCGTCGCCCATTTCACCATCCAGGTCGCAGAAGTATTTCTCGTTTTCGGCCGAAATGCGGGCAACCGTTCGCAACGCACGTTCCACCTGGGGGAGGTCCAACACATTCATTTTGGGGGTCCAGTAAGTCTATAGAGGACCTACCGATAATACTCCCCGACCCAGCGCATCCAAAGCGATATATTGGTCAAACTGTTGACCAATCCTTCCGCGCCAAGCCCCCAGCCGACGTGCAGACTCCGAGCGCTTGCCGCAGAGTTTCACCTTCCACCCACGAGCCTTCGACCATCAGCATGTATGGCCTAGGCGGAATTCCGCGCTCGTTGCGATGAAGCATGTCGACGAGCAGATCCACAGCCATAACGCCGATTTGGAACGAGTTCTTCCTCATTCCTGAAAAGCAACAACTTCTTTCATTGAGCGTGTGGTAGGCAACTCCAATGTCACCGGGGACAGCGTAGCCGGCACACCTGAGGCTGTGAAGAACTTCTGGAAGCCTTGTTACAATCGCGTCCGGTCGATAGCGCTCAACCCATGACAGCAGCTTCTTGGCGTCCCACTGCTTAAGCACCAGGGGAGGTAATCGATTTTCCCGACTCAGACTAGCCTGTTCAACGAGGTAGGCAGCCAACCAATTGTTGTCGACCCGTATGTCATGTTCCCGCAGATTCACTAAACCGACACGTCGGTAGTGTCTCTTTTCCAGCTCAACAAACAGTGAACCCATGGTCCGGTATTCATGGCTCGAAACGAGGTGCAGGCGAGGGGTCAGGAGTGTGTATCCAAATGTTACTGCGGAGAGATTATCCCAGGCCAGGTCAATTCCAGTCAGATGTTCCTGGGGCGGTATGAGCACGCCTTGAATACCTCTTGTCCAGAGGATTTTGCTCATTCGCTGGCTGGTCATTCCAGGTTCAGACAGCCAAAACGTTTCTAGCTGGTATCCGCGCTCGGCTGCACGTTGTGACGCGCCTTCGAAATAGTCCCGCGTACACGCCGAGTCTCGCCAGCCAGCTCGGGTACGGTGGTTCGTCAACCAGGCGATCACGGTCTGTTCCCTAGGCAGCCGCTTTGTCAAGCGATATGCACAAAGGGCACTGAGCATTGCATCCGGTCGGTAACCAAGATCTTCGGCGGCTTCGCGGATTATCCGTTTCGTGGATTCAGAAATACGCGGATGATCTCGTAGCGCGAGCGATATCGTCGAGTAATGGAAACCCGTTTTGCGTCCAATATCACGAAGCGTCGGGCGGATTTGCAGAGTCGCCATATGTGAGGGGGGATTGGGAAGCTTGGCTCGATCTTGTCCGGAAGCAATGCAAACTTCTGTCCGAAAGGCGGCCATGATCGCGAAGCAGAACGCGCTTACGAGGCCGACTTCGGACTTTCCATTAACTGCTCGGCTAAGTTCCGCTCCGCGACGGCCGCCAATATCAGCCCCGCGGCCGGGGGTAGAGTGTTTTCGTTGTATCTTACTGTCTTGTTAGTTGTGCTTTGAGACTTGTCGAACATCCGCTTAGGGTTCACGCGAAATCTGAACCTAAGCAAGAGAGGTACGCAAACGTGGCAATCGAACATAAACGTTTGGGAAAACATGGGGTCCTGGTAAGCAACATCTGTCTGGGCACTATGAACTTCGGCTGGCACACCACCCAGGAAGAAAGTTTCAAGATCATGGACCGGGCCTTGGAGCTCGGCATCAATTTCTTCGACACCGCTGACGCCTATGGCTGGGGGGGCGAGCAGGGTGACACCGAGGAGATCCTCGGACGCTGGTTTGCGCAGGGAGGTGGCCGCCGGGACGCTGTAGTGCTGGCCACCAAGGTCTTCAATCCCGTCAGACGCAAGGCCAACCTGGCTGAGCCTAACACGGATCGCCGCAACCTTTCAGCGTACAAAATCCGCAAGCATTGCGAAGGTAGCCTGAAACGTCTTCAGACTGACCATATCGACCTTTACCAGATGCACCACGTGGATCGGGACTGCCCGTGGGCAGAGACCTGGCAGGCCTTTGAACAACTAGGAAACCAAGGCAAGGTGGTTTACGTGGGGTCCAGTAACTTCGCGGGATGGGACATCGCCACCGCCTGCCAGGAAGCTTCCAAACGCGGCTTGATGGGTCTGGCCAGTGAACAAAGCATCTATCACCTGAACAACCGCATGGTGGAGCTGGAGGTCATACCCGCCTGCAGGCACTACGGCTTGGGACTGATCCCGTGGAGCCCGCTCGGTGGTGGCCTTCTGGCCGGGGCGCTGGAGAAGCTGGAAAGCGGCCGACGCACCAGCGAACAGTCCCTGAAGGAAATCAAGGAAAACCGGCCAAGGCTTGAAAAGTATGAGGCGGTTTGTAAACAATTAGGTGAATCTCCCGCAGCCGTCGCCTTGGCCTGGCTTTTGCACAACCCTGTCGTTAGCGCGCCCATTATCGGTCCGAGAACCATCGAGCAACTGGAGACCACCCTGCGCGCCACAGAAATCACGCTGGGTGCAGAAACCTTGAATAAGCTTGACGAAATTTTCCCCGGCCCCGGGGGCGAAGCGCCAGAGGCCTACGCTTGGTAGACCAAATGTGGACAGTGGACAAAGGTTTCACAATCGCGCCCCTGTGCGGGCTCAAAGAGGCCCTCTCTTTTTATCCCAACCTTAGATCAAACCTCCCCTTGGGCCCCCCGAACTTGCGCACGTGATGAGATTCTGTAGCAGAAGCACGCTTTGCTTGACTCGGTATAACGCTGGGGATCAGATTTGCATATCGATCTCTCATCCGAAAATTTACAGCAAGTGTGCACCGTGCTGAATGAGTTCGCGTTGCCCAGAGCGATTGTGAATTTCGAACGCCGTACTTTTGTGGCTTGGAACCCGAAATTCCTTGAGCGGACAGGCTTTACGGAAGACGAAATGAAATCTTCCAAGCCGGAGGAATTGCTGATCTTCGGAGAGTCTTGGTCTCTGCTCTCAGGAGAGAAAGAAGATCAGGCAGTCGAATATATCACCTGCAGCACAGGAGGTCCGTTTGGGGCTGGATCCGCTCCGGGGATAGTAGTCCGAGCGCAAGGTAGAATGGGCTACGTGATGCTCGATGTTTTCGGCTCTTCAGCCCAATTTGAGCAGGGCTTTCGCGCAGGCCAAGAGGATGAACGTAACCGAATCATCAATGCCTTCCATGAGGAGGTTTCTTCCCCTCTGATCGGAGCTCTATTTCTGATACAAAGGGCAAAAAACGAACTGGAAGATACAGGTCTGCCTCAAGCCGAGACCGTTTCGAAGGCATCAGACATTCTTAGAGAGACCACTGAAAAAATAGCGGATGTGCTCGGCCGGGCCGACCAAAATTCAGAATAAACCGCAGCGCTCGATCCACCGCTTAAGGCCTGAGCACAGCGAGAATCGTCTCGAGCAATCCGTCTGGAGTAAACGGTTTGGGCAGATACGCCTGGAAACCAGCATTGAGTACGCGCCTACGATCGACATGTCCGACTAAGGCGGTCATAGCGATAACCGGCACATTGCCTCCGGCGTCAGGTCCTAGAGCTCGAATATCGAGTAACAAACCGAAACCATCGCGCCCAGGCAGCGAAATATCGGATAGTACCAAATTTGGGCGATAAGTCCTGACTGCTTCCAGGCCTTCAAAGGCATTCTCAGCCACGACGACATGAGCACCCAAGTGATACAAGTAAGCCCCTACATACCTTCGTATCTCGTGATGATCATCCACCACGACGATCGTCAGATTGCTTAGCCGATCGGGGGACATGAAGTCAGGCGCTACAGTGGGGTTCGAGTCTCTTCTTCGCAGGAGAACACACAGTCGGCTGTTTGACAGGCATCTGAATCTTACAAAACGAGCAGAAGTGCCCATCACGATGATGTCTTTGGTCATCATGGGCTTCTGCAGCGTCGTAAGTCCACGCTACGCTAGTGGGAATGGGGGCGATCCAATACCTCTCGAAGTTTTTGAGATAGCACTTCGCGCGAAAAAGGCTTTTTAAGCAAAGCCACTTGGGCGTCCCAAATGCCCTGCCGAACCATCACATCGTCGGTGTAGCCGCTCTGAAAGATCACCGTTAAGCTCGGATCCCGCGCCAGAAGTGCCTGGGCTACTTCCCGTCCAGTCATATCCGGCATGACCACGTCAGTCATCAACAGATCGATTTTCTCTGGGCTAGTCTCGAAAAGGCGCATGGCCTGCTGGCCGTTTGCGGCTTTGAGTACTCGGTAGCCGAGGCTCTCTAACAAGAGCGTGGTAACGTTGCGAACCATATCTTCATCTTCCACCAAGAGGACGGTTTCGCAGCCCCCAACGGGGTCGACACACGTCCTTTGCCCTGACTCTGGCCCCTCGGCAGGTTCTTGCACCGCTGGCAAGTAAATTTTAAACCGAGTACCCTCGCCTGGTTTGCTCTCAACGCCCAGGTAGCCCCCGCTCTGCCGGATGATGCCGAGCGCCACTGAGAGACCTAGCCCCGTGCCCTTGCCTTCGGATTTGGTGGTAAAAAAGGGCTCAAAAATGCGCGCCTGCACCTCCGGCGTCATACCGCAACCCGTATCGGTTACACTCAAGAGCACATAGCGACCCGGCATGATCTCCGGGTAGGCTTTAACGTCGGCCGTGCCCACTTCAACCTCGCACGTTTCCAGGATCAAAATACCACCTCGGGGCATGGCGTCGCGGCCATTGACGGCTAGGTTCAGGATGACCTGATTGAGTTGCGCCAGATCAGCGCGCACTGGACTGAGATCAGCTTGAAGAGAAGTGGTTAAGTGCACGTCCTCTCCGATGAGTCGCCGCATCAATGTCTCGGCATCTGCCACGACAGCATTCAAGTCCAACAATTTGGGTTCCAAAATCTGTCGGCGACTGAAAGCCAACAGCTGCTCGATCGACGCAGCCGCGAGTTCGATGGCCCGTCGTATTTCTTTGATCGAGTCCTGCCGCCGCTCGTCTGGAGTTGATAGCCGTGCCAGCAACTCGCTATGGCCGGAGATGACCGATAGAAGGTTGTTGAAATCGTGGGCCACCCCTCCGGCCAATTGACCGATCGCCTCCATCTTTTGTGCTTCCGCTAAAGCCTTCTCTGCTAGTTTTCGCTCGGTGATATCGCGAGCGATCTTAGATGCCCCGACGACATAGCCATTGGCATCTTTAATTGGTGAAATGGTCAGGGAAACATGCAGTTGGCGACCATCCTTGGTGACGCGAAGTGTGTCAAAATGGTCATACCGGTCCCCGCGTCTTATCCGAGCAAGAATCTCCTCTTCCTCTGCTTGGCGCTCCGGCGGAATCAGTCTCATGATCGACGTTCCGATCATTTCCTCAGCCGAATAACCAAAGATGCGTTCTGCACCCTTATTCCAACTTGTAATGATGCTGTTGAGATCCTTTCCAATGATCGCATCGTCCGAGTTATCCACAATTGCTGCCAAGCGGCGCGCGACCAAATCTGAATGTTGACGCTCAGCCACAATCCGGAAGCTCCACACTCGACCGGCGGCCTTTCCCCCAGCCGAAATGACCTCGGAGTAGCGCTCGACCAGCCTTCCGTCGATCAGTTCAAGCAAGTCAAAGCTTTTTTCCTTTGAGGCTTCAATTGCCGCGATTCGGGCTAGGAACTGCCCTGCATCCTTCAATTGTTGAGCGATGAATCCCCGGATTTTCCGGATGTCTCGCAAAGAAACAAGTTCCTCGGGCAACCCCCAAATATTTAAAAACTTTTTATTCCAGCTAGTAACGCGCCCTTTTTCATCGGTTGAGACAACCCCATCCGCTGCTCCTTCCAGCGCAGCGCGCAGTGCGGTCACCGCGGTTGCGAGATCGTCAGCCTTTTTCGTGGAATCGCTTTTGGACATTTAGTTCTGGCCTCTAAATCTCCCTCAAAGTATCGCTGTTGTTTGTCCGACGAGTCTAGATTCACCTACTCTTCTGGCAACTTTTTGCTCGCTAAATCTACCTTGCCCCGCCCTCGAGCTTACTTGTCTATTCCCAGCCAGGGAAACCTGTTCCGGCGAAGTCCACTCCGCAAGAATGTCTCGAACCAGAAGAGCCGGCGGCGGCCTACTCGCAGAGCATCCTCCCGTGCTAAAGACGCAGGCCGGAAAATGCAAAGATCAAAGATTCAATTATCCCCAGGGAATCAGGATTGCAGGGCTTCCGGTATGTCGCGCGCCCCGTGCAACACACGGATCACGTCAACGCAGTCCTCGCGCTTTCTGCTAGCCCTGAGCTGGACATCATTATTCCAGCCGCAAAATTAACCAATGATCGCATGAACAGGTTAACCGGCTTTCTCCTAACGTCTATTGCTGGCGCATTTCTCCTAGTCGCCCCCGAACGGTGCCTTCCGCAGACCCAACTCGTTCCAGTGAAGGTCACTGTTCCTGCTTCATTTCGATCCTCTCCCTTTGAACGGGACCGGTATTTGGAGGTGCCGCACGGTTTTCAAATCCGAGTGGTCAGCCGAATTCCAGCCGCCCGTTTCCTGGCGCCGACGCCAGAAGGAGGTGTCCTCGTATCCCAGCCCTCGCGGGGTAAGATTTGGTGGATCTCCCCCAGATCAGCCGACGTAAGCCCGCCCATACTCGCTGCGGGGGGATTACGGCTTCCGCACGGGATGGTTTTTACCGTGATCGGAGGCGAAACGTACGTTTACGTCAGTGAATCGAACGAGATCAGTCGATTCCGTTACGATCCCGACAGCCACAAGTTACTCAATAGAGAGGTGGTTGTACCAAATCTGCCGGACACCAGTAGCCCGGAGCTTCGAGGAGCCTATCGCCATGAATTGAAGAATCTGACGATCGGTC
>Ga0310914_10003621_pt1 | contig 10654 bp, 6 predicted proteins | sample GREbulkMGAN108_FD_203450 | JGI IMG/M metagenome (GOLD analysis project Ga0310914, IMG submission 203450) | Lab enrichment of tropical soil microbial communities from Luquillo Experimental Forest, Puerto Rico - GRE.bulkMG.AN108 | ecosystem: Environmental > Terrestrial > Soil > Tropical forest >...
GAACAGTTGCGCCAAGCCGTGGGTACGAGGAATCTGCCATGAAACATTCGCTTCAAAAACGCATTTCCTTCTTGTCTGCTGTTGCCATCGCCGCTCCACTCCTCGTCACTCTCTCGAGCTGCGGCTCCGGTCCTGCGGAATCGGAATCCAAAATGACTTCGTTCACCTCCGCGGAGTCAAAGTCAGACACGGCTGAACTCTTTACCGTCTCGAAAGACCAGTTGGCTCATGTCCAAATCGTGGCGGCGGAAGAAGGCCCTCTTCCGCGCACGCTGCGCCTGGCGGGTTCTGTGGCCTATGACGCCTTTGCCACCACCCCCGTCTTCGCCGCGATTGGCGGACCGGTCCACGAAATCCTGGTTGCGCCCGGCCAATTCGTGCACGCCGGCCAACCTCTCCTCAGCGTCACCAGCCCTGACTACTCCTCGGCGCGGTCCGCGTATCTCAAGGCCCGCGATTCGTTTGCTCTCGCGGACAAGCTCTACACACGCGGGCAGGACCTTTTCGCTCACGGCGCCATTTCCGAAGCCGATCTCCAGTTGGCGGAATCCAATCGCACCCAGGCTCATGCGGATATGGAATCCTCCGCGGACGTCCTTCGGGCTCTGGGGCTGAAGGATCCTGAAGCCGTAGCCAAGAATTCCATGCAGTCCACCGCGGAAATTCCGGTTCTCGCTCCGGTCACCGGTGAAATCGTCGAGCGGCTTGTAGGTCCCGGCCAACTGCTGCAGGGAAATGCGACACAGTGTTTCACCATTTCCAACACGAATACCGTTTGGGTTCTCGTGAATGTGTACCAGAACGATCTTCCTTTCGTGCACCTGGGGGACCTCGTCGAAATTAACACCGATTCCTACCCCGAACTTTTTCACGGAAAAATTTCATATACTGCGCCCGCGCTCGACCCCAATACACGAACCATGCAAGCGCGCATCGTTACCCAGAATCCCGGAAAAAGATTGAAGAAGGACATGTACGTTACGGCGCTCGTCAAGGCTGGGTCCATTCCCGACGCTATCACCGTTCCGGACGCGGCCATTCTGCGCGACACGGAAAACCAGCCCTTTGTCTACGTCCAAATCGATGGAAACCAGTTTGCCCGCCGCGTTGTTACTCTGGGCCAGACCGACAAAGGTCGCACCCAGATCACCAGGGGCCTGAAAGAGGGTGAACACGTCGTCGGCGACGGCAGCCTGTTCCTTCAGTTCAAGAATTCCATTCAGCACTAAGGGGAGCGCTCCCGAGACATCTCCATGATCCATCGCATCGTCCAATTCGCCCTCCAACAGCGCTTTCTCGTGCTGATGCTCACGGTTCTGATTGTCGTGGCCGGTGCCTGGTCGTTCCGGCAAATGCCCGTGGACGCCTATCCGGATCTTTCGCCTCCGATGGTGGAATTGATCACCCAATGGCCCGGTCATGCGGCCGAGGAAGTTGAGCGCCTAACAACACTTCCGCTCGAACTGGCGATGAACGGCTCGCCCCGCTTGAAGGTGATGCGCTCGATCTCCCTTTACGGACTCTCCGACATTCGATTGACGTTCGATGAAGGAGTGGATCCTTACTTTGCGCGTCAGGTGATTTTCGAGCGCCTCAGCGACGCCACCCTCCCGCAGGGTGTAACCCCGAGCATGGCGCCGCTCTTCAGCCCAAGTGGCCTGGTCTACCGCTATGTGCTTGAGAGCCCGGACCGCTCTCCGATGGAATTGCATACCTACGAGAACTGGGTCATCGGTCGCGCGTACAGGAGTGTTGCGGGCGTCGCTGACGACTCGGGTTTCGGTGGGCCCACGATGGAGTATCACGTCCTGCTGGATCCCGTGAAACTCTACAACTATCACCTCCCGGTCGTACAGGTGGTTGCCGCCCTCAATGCGAACAATGCCAATACGGGTGGCGGCTTTTACACACAAGGTGGGCAGTTCTACTACGTCCGCGGATTGGGCCTGGTAAAGACCACGGAAGATATCGGGGAAGTGGTCGTGGGAAGCTCTAATGGCGTTCCTCTCCGCGTCAAAAAGGATGGCGACGCTGTCGAAGGCGTCATCCTCATGCGGCGTGGCGAGCAAACACAAAACGTCCTCGAGGGGGTTCAGAAGAAAACCGAGGAGATCAACAAGTCCCTCCTGCCGAAGGACGTGAAGGTTCGCCCCTTCTACGACCGCAGCGACCTCGTGCGGGTCACTACAGACACCGTGGAAGGCAATCTCCTTCGCGGGATGGCCCTTGTCTTTATCGTCCTCATATTTTTCCTCGTGAGCATCCGCGCCGCGGTCATCACGGCAATTACCATTCCTCTTGCTCTCCTCTTTGCGTTCATTTTTCTGCGCTGGACGGGGGAAGCGGCCAATCTCCTTTCCATTGGCGCCATCGATTTCGGCATCATCATTGACGGCACCATTGTTATGGTGGAGAACATCTACCGCGAACTTGGCTTGCGTCACGGCACCGAATACAAATTGACCGACGTGATCCTGTCGGCTGCACGCGACGTGGATCGCCCGATTTTCTATTCCGTGGCCGTCATTATCGCGGGTTACCTGCCCATCTATGCCTTGACCGGTCCGGCCGGAAAACTATTCCATCCCATGGCGGACACCATGGGGTTTGCGCTTCTCGGCGCACTGATCCTTACCCTCACGGTCGTTCCTGTGCTCGCTTCCTACTGGTTCAAGAGTGGTGTTAAGGAGAAGCAGAATCGCATCTTCAATTGGGTCCGCGATCAGTACGCGGGCCGTTTGGAATGGTGTCTCAATCACCCGGGGATGACCATCATCGTTTCGCTGCTGATTTTCGGGGCCACACTCCTCCTTGTGCCGCTGATCGGCGGAGAGTTCCTGCCGCATCTGGATGAAGGTGCCGTGTGGGTTCGCGCCACCCTGCCTTACACCATTTCACTGGAAGAGGCAGAAAAGTTTGCGCCCCAGATCCGCGATCTGCTTATTCAGTATCCGATGGTTACAGTGACGGGCTCGGAACTCGGGCGGCCGGACGATGGTACGGATCCCACCGGCTTTTTTAACTGTGAATTTTATGTTGGACTCAAGCCATACAACGACAAATCCTGGTCGCAAACCTCCGTCCACACAAAAGAAGAGCTCATCGTGGATCTCCAGAAGAAACTCGAATCCTATCCGGGCGTGATTTTCAATTTCACGCAGCCCGCCGAGGATGCTGTGGATGAAGCCCTAACAGGCCTCAAATCGGCGCTCGCCGTGAAAATTTTCGGCTCCGACCTCGACGTTCTCGAGAAAAAGGCCATCGAGATCAAACGTGTGCTGGAAAAAACGCCTGGCTACACCGAACTCACGGTCGTTCGCGAACTGGGCCAACCCAGTCTGCTCATCGAGGCCGATCGTGCAAGAATTGCCCGCTACGGCATCAACGTCGCCGATGTGGAGGCCGTCGTGCAAGCCGCGATCGGCGGACAGGCCGCCACCCAGGTGATTCAAGGAGAAAAGCTGTTCGATCTCGTCGTGCGCATGGATCCCAAGTTTCGGTCCGACGCCCGCGAAATCGGAAATCTCCTCGTTCCTGGCCCGGCTGGCCAGCAGATTCCTCTTTCCGAGCTCGCCACCATCAAGGAATCCACCGGCGCCTCTTTCATCTACCGTGAGAACAACTCGCGCTACATCGGCATCCAGTTTTCGATTCAAGGGCGCGATCTCGAAGGCATTGTCAACACCGGTCAGAAAAACATCGCTAAGAGCGTCCATCTGCCGGAGGGTTACCGCCTCGATTGGGGCGGCGAATACAGTGAACTGCTGGACGCCAAGGCACAGCTTTACGTCATCGGCCCGCTCGCTGTTCTCCTGATCTTCCTGATCCTGTTCGCTCTCTACGGCAACTTCAAATTCCCGATCACCATTGCTCTCGGTGTCGTCATCACGGAACCGGTTGGCGCTTTGATCGCCCTGAAGCTCACCCATACGCCGCTCAGTGTCTCCAGCGCCTTAGGTCTTCTCGCCTTGCTCGGCGTGTCCGTCGAAACAGCGGTCATCCTTGTGAGTTACATCAACAAGCTGCGCCTGGAGGGCAAAAGCATCCGCGAAGCCACGCTGGAAGCCTCGCTGCTTCGCCTGCGACCCATCATGATGACCGCTCTGGTGGCCTGCTTGGGGCTTCTCCCCGCCGCCATGTCTACCGGCGTAGGCAGCGACACGCAGAAGCCGTTTGCTATAGTGATTGTTGCCGGACTCCTTTCCCGCTTGCTGATCGGTTTCTTTGTCAACCCGGTCCTCTACGAAATGGTCGCCCGCGAAGGCGACGTTCTCCAGGTGTAATGCAAGCGGCTTAGCCGAACCGCACCTTCCAATACTGTCATCCCGAAGGGCTCGTCGTTTGCACCCCGGTAGCGTCCCAACGCAAACCCTGTGCAAGAATCACCGAAACAATTGTATCCCCCGGGAAATCCACGCTAGATTGTACTCATCGGAGCCACAAGGATGAGCACGCAACCCACAACGCTGCCAGCGCGCTATTACATTGATCCAGAGCAATTCCGGCGCGAGATGGAGACTTTTTTCTTCCAAATGTGGATTTGCGCCGGGCGCGATGAGCAACTCGCCGAGCCTGGCGGTTATTTCCTGTGCCAGGTAGCCAGCGAAAGCATCATCGTGACTCGCGACGCAAGCGGTTGCGTGCGCGCGTTCTACAACGTTTGCCGCCACCGCGGCACGCGCATGTGCACGCAAGCCCAGGGAAAATTCGCGGGGCGCATCCAGTGCCCCTATCACGGTTGGACCTACGCTCTAGACGGCAAACTCCTCGGCGCGCCGCACATGGATGGCTGCGACTTCCGGCACGAAGAGTATCCACTGCACGGTGTGCACGCGGACGTATGGGATGGCCACGTATTTCTCAATCTGTCTGCCGAACCGAAATCTCTCGCGACGCAACTCGCGGACCTGCCCTCCAAATTCGCACCTTGGGGAATGCAAGACCTGCGGCTCTATAAACAGCATGTCTACGAAGTGCAGGCCAATTGGAAGCTCATCGTCCTGAACTACAACGAGTGCCTTCACTGCCCCATTCTTCATCCGGCGCTCAGCCGTATCTCCGATTACATGAGCGGAAACAACGATACGCCCCAGCCATCGTACATTGGCGGCGCAATGAAACTTCGTGGCCGAGCCCAAACAATGAGTGTGGACGGCGAACGCCGCCGCGACTACCTTCCCGGCCTAAAGGAAGAACAGCGAAAACAGGTTTTGTACTACGCCGTTTACCCGAATCTCTTCCTCAGCCTGCATCCGGATTATGTGATGGTGCACCGGCTCTGGCCAAGAGCGGTGGACAAAACTGTAGTTGTCAGCGAATGGTATTTTCATCCAGCCGAAATGGCCAAGCTGGATTTCCAGGCCGACGATGCCGTAAATTTCTGGGACACCACCAACAAGGAAGACTGGGGGATTTCCGAACTCTCTCAGAAGGGCATTAGCTCGCGCGCTTACGTTCCTGGGCCTTATTCACCCCGTGAGGGACTTCCTATCGCCTTCGACCGCATGATCCTGGACCACGAGCAAAAGTAGCTCAGTTCTTCGCGACCGCCGTCTTGGCTTCCGCCAGCTCCGGTCGGTCCGCCCCCGGTGGGCAAACCTCCGAAAGTTTGGCATAGAAGGCCAGCGACCCGCTATTATCGCCGGTGGCTTGCGCTGCGCGCGCGGCCCCAAGCAAAGAATCGAAGCGATTCGGCGCATGCTGTAGAACCGTCTTATACTCAGCGAGCGCTTCCGTCGATCGCTTCAGTTCCATGAGCATGTCCGCAAGCATTTCCCGCGCGGGGATGCCTACGGACTCACCGCCGTTCTTTTCCTGGTGCTCCGCTGCAGCGCGTAACTCTGACACGGGGTCTTCCGTTTTTCCCTGCGCAAAGGCCAGCCACGCTTCCGCTTCGCTCAAATCCGTCGCTTTTTCCTTGGGCTTCTTGTAGCCATTCTTCCGCCCGCGCTCTTCGCGTTCGGCAACCAGTTCCGTCAGCTTCGTTACCGCCGCTTGCGCGGTCGCAATGTCGCCGCTGCGGGCCGACCCAATGGCGCGGGCCCATTGGGTCGTGTCTTGCCATTCTTTGCGGGCCGCGGGATTCGTCAAAGCTGCTGCTTCCTTCCACCGGTGCAACTCCAGCGCCGTGCGTGCCGCAAAATACGCCCGATGGTCGGCTTTGGATTCTTCACTCGCCCCGACCACGTGATTCGTGTGCTCGACGACTTCGCGCGCCTTGGCCTCCTGGCCACTCTGCAGGTAGGAATAGTTCAGGAAGTCCATGGCGTGCGTCTGGTAGTGAGACTCCGCTTTATGCATCTCGGCCGCGCGCGCGCCAGACTCGTTCGCGGCAGTATTGGAATGGATGGAGTCTTCCCACAAGCCCAGGCGCACAAAAATGTGGGACGGCATATGCAAGGCATGCGGCGAATCCGGCGCGATCGCGGCGTAGCGCCGGGCGGCCGCGAGACCCTGCGCGGCAAATTCGGGCCGGTCGGTCGCATGGATCAGGTAATGCGCGACGCCGGGATGGTCTGGGTATTGCTGCAACAGCGGTGTCAGGACAGAAATCGCTTTTTTCAAATTGGCTGTGGCGTCGATCTCCTCCTCCGCCAGCGATACGAGCGATAGCGCATAGAACGCGGCGACCTCCACATCCTCCGGCAATTGCGCATGCAACTGCTCCAGCGCCGCCGAGTATGCCTCGATGCGCTTGCCATGGCTCATCTTCGACTGCTTCTGGAAAAACGAGGCTGAGGCATGCACGAATCCCTTCTCCGCCGGACCTGACGGGCTCAGCTTTTGCGCCTTTTCGATGTCCTTGCGCCCTTCCTTCAATTTCTTGTCTTCCGGAAAATCCCAGAGTTGGTGATAGAGCGCCATGGCCTTGCCCCAATACGCTATCGCGCATTTCGGGTCCTTCGCTACAACACTCGCGAAGGTCTGCTCGGATTGCAAGTATTGAAACGAGTGCAGGAGCGCGACACCCTTTTCGATCGCCGGTTGCACTTCCGTGAAGCAGCTGTTCGGAAAATTCACTTTCCCGAGCTGGTCGGCGGCCGCGCGGGGCGATGCCTTCGCTTCGCCGGTCGCATATCCGCTGGCTATCAGCGTTACCAAGAGTCCGAAAACGGGAGCCAACCAATGTCGCCTCTGCATTCTGTTTCCACTCCTGCTGCTCACTCTAATTCTACCCCGCTAGCTTCCCCGGAGACCGAATCCTTTCGATCAGCCGAGTGCACATCTCCCAAGAGACGCACTTTTCTCGTCTTCAAAGATAACAGACATCGTCTTCCTGAGGCCGCCGTTTGCAGCCCGACGGGTCAACTCAAAGTCCTGCACACGATTCCTGTTTCATGGCTTTCGAGAAGCTAGCCAACGCCATTGGACGCTAGGGGGAACTCGGAGGATAATACCGTGTGGAGCGGTACTTCGAAGCAGGTGAGGAAGCGAAAGCCGTTTGAACCGTAACGAATCTCTGGGGTGCTGCGGATAGACTGCCTGTGAGCACGGCCTGTCCCGCTGGCAGGTTTTGGGAAGACCTGAAAGCGGGGCAGGAAAGCCTAATGGTTGTCTCGTGGTGCCCACCTATTTCAGAGGTTCACGGCCTAGCCTCCCACGGCTGAGCAGTCCGCTCCATTTGGTTTGCAGTAGTCCGTTTTCAGTTCCAAACAAGAGCGAGAGCAACGAAGGATCTTTGCGAAATGAAGGTGTTGTTCATCGGGGACATTGTCGGGTCGCCGGGTCGGCAGATCGTGCAGGAACGCCTCGCCGACCTGGTCGAGCAGCGCCAGATTGATCTGGTGATCGCCAACGGCGAGAACTCCGCTTCAGGTTTCGGCATCACGCCGCGCCTGGCAGAAGGATTGCTACAGAACGGCATTGCCGTCCTGACTGGCGGCAACCATAGCTGGGACCGCAAAGAGATTCTGGAATACATCCCGCACGAGCCGCGCCTGCTGCGTCCCGCGAATTTTCCCGATGGAAATCCGGGGAGTGGCCTTTTTGTCGGCTCCGCGAAAAACGGGACGAAATTTGCCGTGCTGAACCTGCAGGGCCGCATTTTTCTGCCGGCATTGGACGACCCCTTCAAGAAAGCGGACATCGAACTTGCGAGAATTCCGGCGGATGTGGCTTTCGTCCTCGTGGATATGCACGCGGAAACCACCAGCGAAAAGATCGCTCTCGGTTGGTACCTCGATGGCCGCGTGACCGCCGTCGTGGGCACCCACACGCATGTGGCGACCGCGGACGAGCGCGTCCTGCCCAACGGCACGGCTTATATTACCGACGTGGGAATGACCGGCCCCCACGATGGTGTCATCGGCATGGACCGCGGCGCTATCCTGAAAAAATTTCTCGACGGTTTGCCGACACGCTTTGAAGTCGCAACCGGCGACATCCAGATGAACGCAGTCCTCATCGAGACCGACGACGCAGGACCAAAGAATGACGCCGGCCGCTTGCGCGCGCGCGCAATTGAACGCCTTCGCCTGCGGATTGACTAGAAGCCGCCAGCCTGCTTCACAAGCGGTCGACCGGGAATACGTAAAGCAACCGAAGCGAAGCAGTTGTAATCTGAATGACCATGCAAACCAGTATCTGGAAATTTAAGGGAGCCATGGCTGCGCTGTGTCTCGCGGGAACGCTCTGGGCCGGGGCCTCTCAGATTGACGATCAATTGTCGGCCAAGCGCAGGGTATTCAAGGGCGTCGGGCCGGGGCTGCGCGCCGTAAGGGCGGGAGCCGACGGGAAATATTATGTGCTGGTGTCACCGGGCAGTGTGCAGGTATTCGACGCCCACGAAAAACTCCTCGCGAAAATTCCAGACTACGGTGAGAACGTGCGGCCCGTCTCGCCTGAGTTGGCCGGCATCCAATTCGGCGAAGACATGGACGTGGCTTCGAATGGTACCGTGTACGTCGCTGATCGCGGAGCAAACGCGGTCAAGGTCTGGGACGCAGCTGGTAGCGCACATCTGATCCGGATCGCCGGCCCCCTGTCTCTCGCGGCACTCCCGCAGGGAGAAGTTGCTGTCAGCACACTACACGAGCAGCACCTCGTGACCGTATTCGCCGCCAACGGAAGGATTGCCAGGGAGTTTGGGGACCCGGAACCCCTTTCCGCACGCGACGACCTGGATCGTTATCTCAGCCTCGGCCACGTGGTTTCTGACGCCCAAGGGCGAATCTACTACGGCTACACCTATCTCCCGGAACCTCGGGTGCGGCAGTACGACCGTTTCGGCTATGCCGGCCTGGATTTCGAATTTACCGGGCTGGATGCCTTTCCGGAGGCCCAGGCAGCGCGCAAGGAAATCGAAAAACAGGAAAAGAAACCCGGAGCGCCAATATTCCAGCCGGTTCTGACGGCCTTTGGTGTGGACCGTGTGAATGGCGACGTGTGGATGGTCTTGCACAACACTCTGCTGCACTTCGACAAGGAAGGAAACCGCCGCTCCGAATACCAGATTTATACGAACGACGGGGCTAGGCTCGATGCCACCTTGATTCTCGTGGACGAAGAGCGGCTCTTGATCGGAGCGGACCCTCAGGGACTGTTCGAATTTCAGAGACCGGACCGCAAGCATTGAAAAAATAGTTAGAGATTTCCTCAGCTGGAGTTGCACAAAACTGGTGCAACGCGGCAACCGGCCAGAATACAAGCGAAGAAATTGCGGGAAAATGAAGGAAATATGGAGGTCTTGCGAAATTTTCGTTCCTGTGGAAAAGTTGTGCATGGGATGTGAACACCGGTGCATGCCTTCCTACACTTTTTGCTTGCTCCGCTCGGGACAGTGCGGGAGAATTCAACGCAGTCTGGTGCATCTGAAAGTGGTCTGGCAACTCTGAAAGAGCCGCGCGGGAATCCACGGGGCAAATAAATCGTTCCAGCGCGTGCACGAACTCCAAAGCGTGAAGCTTTAGGGCAAAAAATAGCTTTCCACAGCTTATTCACATCTGTGGAAATAGCATAGGATTTCGCTTTTTTCATGACGACTGCAACGCAAATTGGCCGGGAGCGCGAAGCCCAAAACGTCTGGGACAAGTTTTTGGAATTAAGCAAGTCCCGCGTCAGCATCAACACCTACGCCACATGGTTCCAGCCTACCCGGCTCAACCGCTTGGAGGGCGAGACGCTGTACGTGCAGATTCCCAGCACCGTCTTCCGCCAGGTCCTGACGCGCACCTACGGCGAGATTGTTAAAGCCGTGTTCCACCAGATGGGCACGCCGAATGTCAAAGTTCAATATGTTTGCACCGAGGAAGAACCCGTGCAGGCCGCGCCAGCCGTGGTTCCCTCCAAACAGTCCAAGCTGGATTTCGAAAGTAGCGATCATCAACTGAACACGCGTTATACCTTCGACTCGTTTGTCGTCGGCAAGTCCAATGAGTTTGCGCACGCTGCTTCGCGCGCCGTTGCGGAGCAGCCTTCAAAGGCCTACAACCCGCTTTTCCTCTACGGCGGTGTGGGCATGGGCAAGACGCATTTGATGCACGCCATCGGGCACACCATCAAAAAGCGTAATCCGGCCATGCGTCTGAGTTACGTGAGCGCCGAAAAGTTCACCATCGAAGTGATCAATTCACTGCGCTTTGACCGCATGATCAGTTTTCGCGACCGCTTCCATACCGTGGACGTACTGCTTGTGGACGACATCCAGTTCATCGCC
>Ga0310914_10003628_pt1 | contig 10647 bp, 7 predicted proteins | sample GREbulkMGAN108_FD_203450 | JGI IMG/M metagenome (GOLD analysis project Ga0310914, IMG submission 203450) | Lab enrichment of tropical soil microbial communities from Luquillo Experimental Forest, Puerto Rico - GRE.bulkMG.AN108 | ecosystem: Environmental > Terrestrial > Soil > Tropical forest >...
GACCACCCCGAAGCGATCCTCAAGGGCAAGAGCCGCCCGTTCACCGGCGCGGAATTTTTGGAATCGCTGCGCGACGGCCGCGAAGTCTATATCTACGGCGAGCGGGTCAAGGACGTCACCACGCACCCGGCGTTCCGCAACGGCGCCGCCTCCATCGCCCAACTCTACGACGCGCTGCACGCCGAAAAGACCAAGGCCGTGCTCACCGGCCCGACCGACACCGGCTCGGGCGGCTACACCCACAAATTCTTCAAGGTCGCCCGATCGAGGGAAGACGTCGTGGCGCAGCGCGACGCCATCGCCGCCTGGGCGCGCATCACCTACGGCTGGCTCGGCCGCAGCCCCGACTACAAGGCCGCCTTCCTCAACACGCTCGGCGCCAATGCCGAGTTCTACGGCAAGTTCGCCGACAACGCCCGCGCCTGGCACAAGCGCGCTCAGGAGGCGGTGCTATTTCTCAACCACGCGCTGGTCAATCCGCCGATCGACCGCAATAAGCCGGTCGAGCAGGTGAAAGACGTCTACATCACGATTCAAAAAGAGACCGACGCCGGCATCTATGTCTCCGGCGCCAAGGTGGTCGCCACCAACTCGGCGCTGACCCACTACAATTTCCTCGGCCAGAACATGGGCCAGGAGATCAACGACCCCGCCATGGTGGTCATGTTCATCGCGCCGATGAACACGCCGGGCATCAAGCTGATCTGCCGGCAGTCCTACGAAATGTCGGCGGCCGCCACCGGCTCGCCGTGGGATTATCCGCTGACATCGCGGTTCGACGAGAACGACGCCATCTTCGTGTTCGATAACGCCTTCATCCCCTGGGAGAACGTGTTCATCCACCGCGACGTCGGCCGCTTGCGCGACTTCTATCCGAAGTCCGGCTTCTTCAACGGCTTCACCATGCAGGGCTGCGTGCGGCTTGCGGTCAAGCTCGACTTTTTGATCGGCGTTCTGGTGAAAGCGGCGCGCGCCACCGGTGTCGACGGCTTCCGCGGCGTGCAGGCGCAGATCGGCGAGGTGATCGGCTGGCGCAACCTGTTCTGGTCGCTGACCGACGCGATGGCCTTTAATCCCGAGCCCTGGGTCAACGGCGCCGTGCTGCCGAATTCGCGCGCCGCCTCGACCTATCGGCTGTTCATGACCGAGGCCTATCCGCAAATCCGCAACATCATCGAGAAGGTGGTGGCGTCGGGCTTGATCTATCTTCCCTCGCACACCCGCGACTTCAAGAACGCCGACATCGACAAGTATCTGGCAAAATACGTGCGCGGCTCGAACGACATCGGCTACCGCGACCGCATCAAGATCATGAAGCTTCTGTGGGATGCCATCGGCACCGAGTTCGGCGCCCGCCACGAGCTCTACGAGATGAACTATTCCGGCAGCCACGAGCTCGTTCGCATCTTTCCGCTGCAGCAGGCCCAGTTCACCGGGCAGATGAAGCAGATGGAAGCGCTCGCCGAAGCCTGCATGGCCGACTATGACGAGGACGGCTGGAAACATCCGGCCTACAAGGGCAACGCGGACATCAGTGTGGTGGAGAAAGCGAATAAATAATGGAACCCAAGCCCGCCTGGCGCGTTGTCGCAAATCGCGGTCCGCTGAGGAGCTGGCCATGAACGCGATTGCTCAAACGAACTTGGCGACGTCCGACGAGCTGTCTCGAGTGCTTGGCGAAGCGGTGGTCAGGATGTGGGGCCACCTGCCGCACAGCCTGCAAAACCGCCTGTTTCATGAGGCGTTGACCGCCCACGACGAGGGCTTGCGGCCGCAGCTCGCCGTCTATCTGCACGAAAAGCATCCGCGCACGACCGCGGCCCGGCGCGCCCGCGCCATGATCGAGCCGGACAGCCTCGGCGGTTAGCGACCGCTCAACACCTGTGAATCGTTGCGCGCGCTATTGTTGCGCCGTTTCAAGGCGTTGCAACGATTCAGCGATCCACTCCCGGTCGTGAAACACGCCAAGGGCAAAATCGGTCGATGACGTCCTGCAAAAGCCGCGTCGCCATAATCGTCTTTCCCTCAAGAGATTAAGCGGTTCAGCCGAATCGTTGTTGGCTCGCGTCCTTGACGTGCCACGTTCGTTCAGTAGCAAACAAACATCCCGCTCCTTAAGGGTCGCTCCCCAGGCATACCGAAGGGCGGAGCGGGTGCGGTGCCCGCGGGCGGAATTGCAAGGCGCTCCCGGGCAGCTTGGGCATCAGCCTCCCGGCATTATGAACGCGGTGGGAGGTGCATCCCCGGACCGGGACCGGCGAAGGCGGGTAACGCCCGACCAGACCGCGTCCCAGGAAGCCTGGGCTGATGCTGAGCCTTTGGGATGAAATATCCCCTTAGGTCAAAGCCGCGGTGGAACGCCGTCAGATGAGCGCGCCTTAAAGAGGCGCGAGGCACCGCGAGGTGTGGAGGATACGGATCAGCGTTTGCCGGCGTTCCGCCTCTCCTTTTCTTTTGGTTGCGGGAAGACACAAGCGAACGGTGAGCGGCGAAGAGCGAAGCCTGGTCGCGCAATCGCCGCGCGCCCTTCACGAAACTCGAAACGCGATGCGGAGCGAGGACGGGAACGCTCGCGCGCACCTTCCCCCGCGCAAGCGGGGGAGGATGAACTAATGCACCAGCGTGAAGCCGGCGGTGATGTGGATGCGCAAGGTGTCTTCGCCGGTCGCGATCGGCGTTGCGGCCGCCATGGCCGGCGCGGCGCGCAGCCCTCTGGCGAACATCGGCCCGCCGCCGGTGTCCTCGGTGATCCACGCCACGGCGCCGAGGTTCAGCCCCGCGGCGTGAGCGTAGATCTCCGCCTTGCGGCGTGCGTCGGCGACGGCGGTCTGCCGCGCCTGGTCGAGCGCCTGGGACAGATTGGCATGCAGGAACGAAATATTGCCGACATCGGTGGCGCCGGCCGCGACCAGCCGGTCGAGCACCTCGCCGAGCTTGTCGAGCTTGAGGACCTTGACGTTGACCTCGTTCGAGGCGGCAAAGCCGGTCAATTTCTGCTCGCCGGCCGACAGCGACGAGGCGTAGACCGGCCGCACCGAGAATTGCACGGTCTGGATATCACTCTTGGCGATGCCGGCGACGGCCAGCGCGGCCATCACCGCGGTCATCGCCTTGGCGTTGGCGTCGGTCGCCTCGCCGGCGGTTTTGGCCCGCGTCGTGACTCCGGCGGTGATCTGCGCATAGTCCGGCGCCGCGGAGACGCTGCCTTCGCCGCCGACTACGATGGCGGCCTCTTCGCCGCCAGCTGGTGGGGCCGGTGCCTGCGCCTGTGCGGGCACGATCGCGCAGACGATTGCGCACGCGGCGGCGAAAACCACTCGTACCGGCGCCATGACGGCCTCCATCGTTATTTGATCCGACCCTTTAGCCGCGCTTTGCGGCGGCGCCGGGGCGGCCGCCCATCACCGTGTCCGGCCCTCGTGACCGTCGAGCCCGATGCCGGTGAGATGGCCGAACAAAACTTCGAGTTTCTTTCGATCCACGTCTGGCAGCGGCGGCTTGAGCAGCGAGGCGATGTTGGCGCGCAGATGCGCAGCGTCGCCGGTGCCGAACAAAGTCACATCGACGCCAGGCTCGTGACGCGCGTAGCGGTACGCCGCCTCGATCATGTTGGCGGCGCCGGCCTCGTGAATGAGAAAGCCAAGCGGGTCGTTACTATCGCCGAGCCATTTCTCGACCATGCCCTTGGCGGCCAAATCTTTGATCTCGCGGGCGACGCGCGGCGGATCGGCGAAAATCGAGCGCACCGCGAACATGAGGAGTGTGCCGATGCCCTTTTGCCGCGTCGCCGCGAACACGTTCTGCCGCGCCACCTGGTGCATCATGTGGAAGCCGACCATGAAGACGTCCCACTGCGGATCCTTCACGGCGCGCTTGAGCGTCGCGTTGACATGATCGACGATCGGATTCTCGCTCAGCCCGATATGCCGGATTTTGCCCTTGGTCTTCTGCTCGGCGAGCGCCGGCACCAGCGTGTCGCGGGCGTAGTCGTACATGAACGGATCGACCGCATGCAGGTTGAAGACGTCGACATAGTCGGTGCCCATCAGCCGCAGCGAATTGTCGAGGCTCGCCACCACGCGCTCAGGCGTCCACCATTCGTTGTTGCGGTGGACGGTCGACTTGGTCGCGACCACCACGGAGGCGCGCGGGATCTGTTTGAGCGCCCGGCCGACCACGCCCTCGGTGCCGTAGGGCGGCGCGGTGTCGATGAGATTGACGCCGAGATCGACGGCGTCGAGCACCAGCCGCGCCGCCTCGTCCTCGGTCTTGCCGGTCTTCAGCCCCATCCGCGAGAAGCCGCCGGTGCCGAGGCCCGCGACGCTGACGCGAAGCCCGGTGCGGCCGAGGGCGGTGTATTGCATGGACGATTTCCTCTGCGACCCCGCCACCTTGCATGTTGCGGGCACCGTCTCAACCCGTTGACCAGCCGCGCGCTTTCGTGTCACGTGCGCGGCTTCGGAAATCATTGGAAACGACCGCGAATCTGATGCCCGCCGACCGCTACAACGCCGCCGAAGTCGAGGCCCGATGGCAGAAGGTGTGGGACGCGCGCGGCATCTTCGCGACGCGCAACAACGACCCACGGCCGAAATACTACGTGCTGGAGATGTTCCCCTACCCGTCCGGGCGCATCCATATGGGCCACGTCCGCAACTACACCATGGGCGACGTGGTGGCGCGGGTGAAGCGGGCGCGCGGCTTCAACGTGCTACACCCGATGGGCTGGGACGCCTTCGGCATGCCGGCCGAGAACGCCGCCATGGAGCGCAAGGTCCATCCCAAGGCGTGGACCTACGACAACATCGCGGCGATGAGGAAACAGCTCAAATCGATGGGGCTGTCGCTCGACTGGAGCCGCGAGGTCGCGACCTGCGATCCGGCCTATTACCGGCATCAGCAGAAGATGTTCCTCGATTTTCTCCGCGCCGGCCTGGTCGAGCGCGAGAAGCGAAAAGTGAACTGGGACCCGGTCGATCAGACGGTGCTTGCCAACGAGCAGGTGATCGACGGTCGCGGCTGGCGCTCCGGCGCCCAGGTCGAGCTGCGCGAGATGAACCAGTGGGTGTTCAAGATCACCAAATATTCGCAGGAGCTGCTCGACGCGCTCGATACCCTCGACCGCTGGCCGGAAAAAGTCCGGCTGATGCAGAAGAACTGGATCGGACGTTCCGAAGGCTTGCTGGTGCGCTTCGCGCTCGATCCGAAGACCACGCCGAGCGGCGAATGCGAGCTCGAAGTCTTCACCACGCGGCCGGACACCTTGTTCGGCGCCAAGTTCATGGCGCTGGCGCCCGATCATCCGCTCGCCGCCGCTGCGGCGAAGAAGAATCCGGCGCTCGCCAAATTCATCGAAGAGTGTCGGCATCGCGGCACCGCGCAGGCCGAGATCGACACCGCCGAGAAGCTCGGCTTCGACACCGGCATCAGGGCGGTGCATCCGTTCGATGCGAACTGGACGCTACCGGTCTATGTGGCGAATTTCATCCTGATGGAATATGGCACCGGCGCCATCTTCGGCTGCCCGGCCCACGACCAGCGCGATCTCGACTTCGTCAACAAATACGGCCTCGGCAACGTGCCGGTGGTGTGTCCGCCGGGCGTCGATCCAACGACTTTCACCATCACCGACACGGCCTATGACGGCGACGGCCGCATGATCAATTCGCGCTTCCTCGACGGTATGACGATTGCCGAAGCCAAGGAAGACGTGGCGCGGCGCTTGGAGAAAGAAAGCCGCGGCAATCGTCCGGTGGCACAGCGGCAAGTCAATTTCCGCCTGCGCGACTGGGGCATTTCGCGGCAGCGCTATTGGGGCTGTCCGATCCCGGTGATCCATTGCGACAAATGCGGCGCCGTGCCGGTGCCGGAGAAGGATCTGCCGGTGACTCTGCCCGAAGATGTCAGCTTCGACCGGCCCGGCAATCCGCTCGATCACCATCCGACCTGGAAGCACGTGAAGTGTCCGCAGTGCGGCGGCGCGGCGCGGCGCGAGACCGATACGATGGACACCTTCGTCGACTCGTCGTGGTACTTCGAGCGCTTCACCGATCCGTGGATCAAGACCGCGCCGACCGACCTGCCGGTGGTCAACGCCTGGATGCCGGTCGATCAATATATCGGCGGCATCGAGCACGCGATTTTGCATCTGCTCTATAGCCGCTTCTACACCCGCGCCATGAAGGCGACCGGGCACATCGGCCTCGACGAGCCGTTCGCCGGCCTGTTCACCCAGGGCATGGTGGTGCACGAAACCTATCGCACCAAGGACGGCGACTGGGCGGCGCCGGCGGAAGTGAAGATCGAATCCGACGGCGAAGCGCGGCGCGCCAGCCTGATCGCGACCGGCGAAGCGGTCGAGATCGGCGCCATCGAGAAAATGTCGAAGTCGAAGCGCAACACCATCGACCCCGACGAGATCATTTCGACCTACGGCGCCGACGTGGCGCGCTGGTTCATGCTGTCAGACTCGCCGCCCGAGCGCGACGTCGAATGGACCGAGCGCGGCGTGCAGGGCGCCTGGCGTTTCGCACAGCGGCTTTGGCGGCTGGTCGGCGAAGCCGCCGAGCTCGCCAAGGGCGCGCCGGCCGAGCGGCCGGCGAGCTTCTCGGCGCAAGCCGTCGCGCCACGCAAGGCGGCGCATCAGGCCTTGGCGCGGGTCTCGGCCGACATCGAAAAGCTACACTTTAATGTTTGTGTCGCGCACATCTACGAATTCGCCAATGCCCTCAATGGGGTAATGGGCGATCTGGGAGTGCAGCCGGGGTCTGATGGAAAGGCCCAAAACGGGGGAGCCGCGACGCCCGATGTCCGCTGGGCGGTGAGCGAGGCGGTTAACATTCTTGTGCAATTGTTCAGTCCGATGATGCCGCATCTTGCCGAGGAATGCTGGGCCGCGCTCGGCCACTCCACCCTCGTGGCGCAGGCGCCGTGGCCGACGCTCGAGCCGGAGCTTTTGGTCGAGACCACAGTGACGCTGCCGGTGCAGATCAACGGACGAAAGCGCGCCGACGTCACCGTGCCGCGCGACGCCACGGCGGCCGACATCGAAGCTGCGGTGCTCAAGCTCAACGCCGTGCAAAAGGCGCTTGACGGCAAGACGCCGAAGAAAGTGGTCGTCGTGCCGGGACGGATCATCAATGTGGTGGCTTAAGGAACACGCCGCGCGTCTCGCTGTCGTGCTCGTCGCGGCGAGCCTCGTCGGCGGCTGCTGGCAGCCTCTTTACGGCACCGGTCCTACGATCACCGACTCCGTTCAAGACAAGATGCAGCAGATCGACATTCCGCCGATCCCGGCGCCGAAGGGTCAGCCGGCGGCACGGATCGCGGTCTCGCTGCGCAATTCGCTGCAATACGCGCTCAACGGCGGCGCCGGCGCCAACGCGCCGACCTACACGCTCAAGGTGGCGGTCGCCACTACGCAGCTCTCGGTCATCGTCGACAACACCAGCGGCCGGCCGGACGCGCAGGTCGCCGCCGTCATCTCTAACTATCAGCTCATCGAGATCGCGACCGGCAAGACCGTGCTGGCCGATCAGACCACCGCCCATGTCGACTACGACATTCCGGGCTCCGCGCAGCGCTTCGCCAAGCAGCGCGCCCAGCGCGATGCCGAAGATCGCGCCACCGGTTTGGTCTCCGATACCATCCGCAACCGGCTGGCGTCGTACTTCGTTGCCGGCACTTAAGCCGTCGCGCTTTTCTAGTCCATTGCGTTTGTAACGATTCCGGTTCTGCAGCATATTTGAATTGCTGCGAACGAGATTTTGCGAAAGTTTGCGAAAGGTCCGAATGACCGCGATCAAGCCCACCGATGCCGATGCCTTCGTGGCCCGCCCCGATCCGGCGCGGCCGGTGGTGCTGGTGTTCGGCCCCGATGCCGGCCTCGTCAGCGAGCGCGCCAACGCGCTGATCAAGGTGTCGGTCGATGACGTCAACGATCCGTTCGCGCTGGCGCGGCTGGAGCCCGAGGATTTGAGCGCCGAGCCGGCGCGCCTCGTCGAAGAGGCGCAGACCATTCCGCTGTTCGGCGGCCGGCGCGCGGTCTGGGTCAAGGCCGGCGGCCGCAATATCGCGCCGGCGGTCGAGGCCGCCTTGGCACTGCCGCGGCTTGAATGCCGCATCGTCATCGAGGCCGGCGACCTGCGCCGCAACGCGCCGCTGCGCGCCATTTGCGAGCGCGCCAAGAATGCTGCGGCGCTGCCGTGCTACGCCGATGGCGAGCGCGAGCGGACGCGGCTGATCGACGAGGAGATGCGCGCCGCCGGACTGAAGCTAAAACCCGAAGCGCGCGCCATGTTGATCCCGCTTCTCGGCGGCGACCGCGCCGCCTCCCGCGGCGAGATCTTAAAGCTCGTGCTCTATGCGCACGGCCACGGCGAAGTTGACGTCGACGACGTGGCCGCTGTGGTGTCGGACGCCTCGGCGCTGGCGTTCGACGACATCGTCGACTTCGCCTTTGCCGGCCGTCTGGCGGAGCTCGAATGTGCGCTCGCTAAGGCGCGCATGGCCGGCAGCCCTTCGGGCTCGATCTTCTTCGCCGCGCAGCGCCAGGTCGCGCAATTGCACAAGTGGCGCACCGCGATCGAGGCCGGCGCGGGCTTCTCGTTCGATTCCCTCCAGCCACCTCCGAATTTTCGCAGGAAGGCGCTGGTCGAGACGGCACTGAAGAGCTGGACTGCGGCGCGGCTTCTGACCGTCATGGCAGAGCTTGCCGATGCTGTGCTGCAGGCGCGGTGCAATGCGGACCTCGCCGAAGCGATCTGCGACCGCGCGCTGCTCGCGATCGCCGCCAATGTCCGGCGCAGTGCCGCCGCGTGAAACCTACGTCGGGTTCTCGAGGCTGAACATGCCTGAGTCGTCGTCATAAGCGAACGCTTCGCCGAAACGGCCCCAGGCGGTCACCGCCCGCAAAGTGTGCTCGGCGTCGTCCGTGCTCATGTGATCTTCCAACTCGTCGAGAAACCGGCTTCGCGGCGCCACGTGATTGGCGCGCTCCTGCAGCACACGGCGGATATGGGCGGCAAGCGGAATATAGGTAAGCATCTGGCGTTGAAACAGCTTCTTGCGGTCGTCGGTGCCCAGTTCAACGAATTGCTTGCCGGTGTCGGTCAGCTTGATGTCGCCACCCTCGACCTCGGCGAAATGAAACATCTGCATCGCCTCGGCCACCGGGAAGAGATCGTCGATCTCCATGTGCAGCTCGTCGGCCAGCACCGGCAAGTCGGCCCGGCCGCTGTAAGGCGCGGCGGCGAGCGTCTCGATCAGGCCGGAGAACAGATTCGCCGAGACCCGCGGCAAGGCGGTGTTGATGGTGATCTGCCGCTCGGTCTGCGCGGCGGGCGTGCGTGCAGTCATCGCCACGTAGATTTTCTCGACCAAGTCGCGAAATTGCGGATCGAGCCGGTTGCGCGGCTGGCGCAGATCGACGGCGATCTCGCGGATGATGCGGCCCGGATTGTTGGAGAACAAAAGGATGCGGTCGCACATCAGCACCGCCTCCTCGATATTGTGGGTGACCAGGATCACGCCCTTGATCGGCAATTTGCCGTCGCCCCACAGTTCGAGGAAATCGGTGCGCAGCGTCTCCGCGGTCAGCACGTCGAGCGCGGAGAACGGCTCGTCCATCAGCAGGATATTCGGGTGCACGACGAGCGCGCGAGCGAAGCCGACGCGTTGGCGCATGCCGCCGGACAATTCGCGCGGATAGGCCGACTCGTAGCCGTCGAGGCCGATCAGGTCGATGGCGGCGAGCGCGCGCTTGCGGATCTCGGGCTCCGGCAGGCCGAGTGCTTCGAGACCGAGCTGCACGTTCTCCAGCACCGTCAGCCAGGGAAACAGGGCAAAGCCCTGGAACACCATGGCGATGCCGGGCGCCGGCCCATTCACCGGCTGGCCCAGATAGGTGACCGTGCCGTCAGACGGCTGCGCGAGGCCAGCAATCAGCCGCAGCAGCGTCGATTTGCCGGAGCCGGTGCGGCCGAGCAGGCCGACGATCTGGCCCTGGGCGACTTCGAGCTCGATGCCGTCGAGCACCAGAAGATCGCCGCCGTCGGCCTTGGGGAAGGTGTGACGAAGACCGTGAATGTCGAGAAGCGCGGTGCTCATGATGACGCCTTTAGCCCAGCCGGAATTTGCGTTCGGCGTACAGATACAGCGGACGCCAGAACACACGATTGATGATGACGACGTAGAGACTCATCACGGCAATGCCCAGCACGATGTGGTGAAAGTTACCGGCATCAGTCTGTTGCGCGATATAGGCGCCGAGCCCCTTGGCTTCGAGGCGCTCGTTGCCCCAGGACGCGACCTCAGCGACGATGCTGGCGTTCCACGAGCCGCCCGACGCGGTGATCGCGCCGGTCACGTAGTACGGCAGCACCGCGGGCAGCGCGATCCTTCGCCACCACAGCCAGCCGCGGATGCGGAAATTGGCGCCGGCGGCGCGCAGTTCCGCCGGCAGCGCCGACGCGCCGGCGATGACGTTGAACAAAATGTACCACTGCGTGCCGAGGATCATCAGCGGGCTGAGCCAGATGTTCGGATTAAGCTTCCAGGCAACGATCAGCGACACGACGATCGGAAACAGCACGTTGGCCGGGAACGCGGCGAGGAACTGCGCGACCGGCTGGACCAAGAGCGCGGCGT
>Ga0310914_10003633_pt1 | contig 10640 bp, 12 predicted proteins | sample GREbulkMGAN108_FD_203450 | JGI IMG/M metagenome (GOLD analysis project Ga0310914, IMG submission 203450) | Lab enrichment of tropical soil microbial communities from Luquillo Experimental Forest, Puerto Rico - GRE.bulkMG.AN108 | ecosystem: Environmental > Terrestrial > Soil > Tropical forest >...
CGTCATGCAGCTGTGTTGTGACCAGCTGGGGGATGTCGCGGGAAAAGATCGCGCTGAATCCGTTGTCGGCGACCTCCCAGCCCATCACGTCGAGACTGTGGGGCCAGGTGTGCTCGCCGGAAGCGACAATGGCAGGGCCCTCTCCGTCGGTCGAAAGCAGTGCACCCGATGCGCCGTCGCCGAACAGCGCCGTCGCGACGATGTTGCTCTTCGACCAGTCGTCTCGCCGGAAGGCAAGTGCGCAGAGCTCGACGGTCAGGAACAGCACCGTTTCGCCGGGGGCTACGGCAGCCTGGCTAGCGGCGCGCGCCAGCCCGATGACGCCGCCGGCACAGCCGAGCCCAAAGATCGGCAGGCGGCGCACCGTGCGGCGCAGCCCCATTCGTTCGATCAGCAGCGCATCGAGGCTTGGTGTGGCGATTCCGGTGGTCGAGACGACAACGATATTGTCGATCTCGCTTTTGTCGCGGCCGGTGCTATCGAGGAGCTGCCGGGTCGCCGTTTCGAGCAGATCGAGTGCGGACGCGAGATAGATTCGGTTGCGCTCCGCCCACCCGTGCTCCCGGTCGTACCATTCGATCGGCACGCAGGAATAGCGCGTGCGAATTCCGGTATTGGTAAATACCGGCAATAGGCGGGCGAGGTTCTCCGAGCGGCCGAACAACAGCTTGACCCGCTCGACCACGTCGTCCTGGTCGAGCGGATAGGGCGGGACCGCAGTGGCGACGCCGAGAAGACGCGGAAACGCATGCATCGCGGACAGGAGACCAGCCCACCCAAGAGAATTCCACCGGACTATGCCATAGGGACGGTACCGCGCACCGAGTTATTCCGGGATGGACCCAACTCCCGTAAAGTCTTACGCGAGAGCTCACTGCAAGGGCTGGGGACAAACTTACCGCGACGGCCAAACTTCGAAGCCACCCCGGCAGCCACAGCCAAGCGCACGCAAACTGACGCCGCCGCGCGAAGATTTGGGTGCGTTGTGCTCTCGCCCATGGTAGCCCTTGGCGGAGCCTCTGTGTGCGGCGCAGGACTCACGGGTCTGACGAACTTTCGAGGGGAGACATGCCTGTATCCAAAAACACTCTATCAGGGAGACCAACGATGAAGATCTCGCGCTCGATCACATTGGTAACGCTCGCCTGCTGGATTTTCGCGGTCGGCATTCTCATCGCTCCGCGTGCATCATGCGCAGGAGCCGTAACCTGGGAAGCCACTGTGGGCGCCCAAACTACTGACAAGGGAATACAGGCTCTGGCCTTTTTGCCCAATGAGTTGTGGATTCACGCCGGCGACAGCATCACCTGGACCTTTCCCACCCACGAGATCCATACAGTGACCTTTCTACAACAAAGTTTTCTTACCAATCCCCAGCAGGTTCGACCGGCTCGCCCAGGCGCCGGAGGGGGCTGTAGTCCTCCACCAGGAGCGACGACGCCCAGTGGCTCCAGCTTCGATGGCTCAACCTGCGTGACCTCCGGCGACGATTTGTTTGTGGACGGGGCCATTTATACCGTGACGTTTCCAAAGGCCGGGAACTTCAAGCTCGTCTGTCTGGTGCATCCCAATATGACAGGCGCGGTGCATGTGCTCAACACAACGGAAAAGCTGCCCCATAAGCAAGCCTTCTATGACAAGCAGGCGCGAAACCGGCAAACCGAGTTGCTTTCGGATGGCGCTGACTTGGAGGACCAGGGGGCGGCGACAGAACAGAATAGCGAAGGCGAGAACCAACAAGAGAGCAAGATGAGGCAGGGTTCCGAAGATGCGGTGACTGCCGGGATCGGAGAGATCGTGGCCACGGGAGGAGGCTCTGATACTGTGTCGGTGATGCGCTTCCTGCAGGGTTCGATCTACGTCCGGGTCGGGGACACGGTCGAGTGGACGAATTTGGATCCGGTGACGCCGCACACCGTCACGTTCGGGTTCCTGATGGAGCCTGCGCCGCCTCAGCCTCCTGCTCCCGCGGGCGTGGTATCTCTGGATAGCGACGGAGCCAGGCATGCGGATGTAAACTCGCCCACCGAAGACGTGCACTCAGGATTTCTTGTCGCGGCGCTTCAAGACAGGGGCCCACCCCCGCCACCGGCCGCGTCGCCGCCACCCCCCGCCGTCGCACCCCTGGAGCAGTCGCCTCTGACCGTGACGCGGTTCCGGGTGACTTTCCCCACTCCAGGGACTTTCAACTACAGATGTATTCTGCACGACGACCTGGGCATGACCGGGCGGGTGATCGTTCACAAATAAGCGCTGGTGGCGCGGGTCGGCTTAGCGTGCGTGAATGAAGCTGCGATTTCTCTTCGAATGCTTGGTTATCCCAGCATTTTTGTTTGGGGTCGTTGACCAGCGGGCGATAGGGGCAGGGCCACAAGAGGAATCCGCCCTGCCCCATGGCGGCAGCGGTGTGGCCGCATACCATGGGGGACTCGTAACCCCGCCGCTACCGAAACCAAAATTTACCCTAACCGATACGTCCGGCGCGCCGTTTGATTTCTGGTCGGAGACCCAGAAGTACGTCACGCTGCTTTTTTTGGCTATACTTTTTGTCCCGATGAGTGTCCGCTGCAGATGGCCAACATCGCGAGCAGCCTGCAAGAACTGTCTCCGGAGGTCAGAGAACAAGTCAAGGTGGTTTTTGTCACCACTGATCCCACCCGGGACAGCGCCCCCAAACTGCGTGCCTGGCTGGATAATTTCGATAAAAGTTTTGTCGGTCTGACAGGTAGTGAGGCCGCTATCACAGCAGCCCAGCGCGCAGCATTCGTTCCTCCGGCGAGCAAAACGGCGTCTACCGACCAGGACTATGGAGTGAATCACGCATCGTTTGTGCTCGCCTATACGAAAGATAATCTGGCTCACGTGATCTATCCTGGTGGCGTGACCGCCGAGGACTGGGCGCAAGATTTGCCCCTTCTCGTCAAAGAGGCGTGGTCGAGCGGCTAACAAGCCGTCTAGTAACTCGCTGCGCGAGCCAGCGACTTCGTCACAGTGATCTGTGCATGGTTCACGGCGGCCTCGATACACCCGACCTCAAAGAGGCAAAGACGCTCGGTTTCGGTCTTGGGCTTCCAGCTTCGTTTCGGTAGAAAATAGTCCCCGGTCCCAAAATTGTTCGTCGTGCACTTTCTGCGTATCGCCCCGTTCGCACGCGTTAACGCGCCGATTGAGGAAGCGGCGCTCCATCGGGTTGCGTGCCAGAGCGAGCGCCGCGCGGAAGTGCTCGCCGGCAGCCTCGTGTCTCCCCCGGCGCAGCTCGAGCTCGCCAAGCGCCGCCGAGTAGAAGGGATAGGCGGCGAGCCGATCACGGTCCGCAATCGAGCACATCTCTTCAAGCCCGCGTTGGGGCCCCTCGCTCTGTGCGATCGCAATGGCCCGGTTGAGTGCGACTATCGGGGAAGGACGTATCGTCATCAACCTGTCGTAGAGTGAAACGATAGCTTTCCAGTCGGTGTCCTCCGTGCGGCGAGCGCATGCATGGATCGACGCGATCGCAGCTTCGAGGTGATACTGGGTGAGCTCGGAGCCGGTGGCGGAAAGCTCGAGAAACTTCAGCCCTTCGGCGATAAGCTCTTGATCCCATTGCGATCGATCCTGATCCAAGAGTGAGATCAGGTTCCCCGATGCATCGACGCGCGCTGCCAGGCGCGCCGCGTCGAGGCACATAAGCGCGGCGAGCGCATAGGTCGTGGGCGTTGTTCCAAGCGGGTGCCCCAGCAGCAACGCGTTGAGCCGCATTGCCTCCCGGCAAAGTTCGACACGTACTGCCGTTTCGGCGGAGGCACCGTGGTAGCCCTCGTTGAACAGCAGGTAGAGCGCACGATGGACCGCCGGAAGCCGAGCCGAAAAATCGGCCGGCGCCGCGATGTCGAACAGCGTCTTTGACCCCGCCAGCACCTTCTTCGCCCGCGTAAGCCGTTTCTCGGTTGCGGCGTGAGTGGTGACGAATGCGCTCGCGATCTCATCCACGCTGAAGCCGCACAGAATGTGGAGAGCCAGCGCGACCTGCGCCTGCTCGGACAACCGCGGCTGACAGCAGGAGAACATCATGCGCAGCAAATCATCCTTGATCGCGTCCGCCGCAAAGAGTTCCTCGACGACCGGGGCGAGTGTCCATTCGCTCTGGAGGAACCTGCTCAGCTCCGGCGCAAAGCTGCGTGCCGTGCGCTCCCGGCGCAGGACGTCGAGTGCGCCGTTCTTCGCGGTGGCCATCAGCCAGGCCGAGGGGTTCTCGGGCATTCCGCGAATTCGCCATATCTCCAACGCGCGGCAGAAGGCGTCTTGCACGACGTCCTCTGCCAGCGCGAGGTTGTGGACGCCAAAGATGCGTGTCAGCGCGGCGACCATGCGCCCCGACTCGCGCCGGAAGAGATGATCGCCGGGCTGCATCACATGCATCACATGTTGATCTGCATGACCGGGCGCACTTCCACGGAACCCCCGACCTCCAAAACCGGGCAGCCCTTGGAGATCTCGACGGCATGGGCGAGATCTTTAGCCTCGATCAGGCTGAAGCCGCCGACCAGATCCTTGGCTTCGGCGTACGGGCCGTCAGTCACGATCTTCTGGTTGCCCTTGACCACCATGCCGGCGCTCTCCAGCGGATGTCCGAGCTCCTTGAGGTGGCCGCTCGCGCCGAGCTCCTTGAACCACGCGGCCCATTTCTGCAGCTGTTTCTGCCGTTGCTCGGGAGATTGGGGTGTATCCCTGCCGCCGCGATACAGATATGTGAATTCACTCACTGTCATTCCTCCTTGGTTCGCAATGTCGAACAACCCTATGACGTTCGGGCGCCTCCGCGGCAGACAATTTTTAGCCTTGCTCGCCACGCGTCCCAGGCCGCGGATGTTGCGCTGCCAGCTATCTTTCGCGGCTGATCGCCGGCCATCAAAGAGGGTTGGCTAATGGGCCTCGTTCAACACTGTCTGGCGTGGTCCGCGCGCCTGCGGCGCCCGTTCGCTCACAAGAGCGCCAAAGGCGACTTGCCCTGAAGTCGGATCACGGGTCGCGGCTTCCCGGGTTGGGGCGGCGATAAAGACGTCGAGCTGCTGGCCGACGAAGGCTGGAAACGCGCTCGGCGCGAATTCGTAGATCGCCTGCAGCACCCGCGTATCCACCCGCTCGGTCGTGTCTCCGGTCAATGACCGTTTGGGCAGCACGTAGGGCTCGAAGCGGACAAAAGAGAGCGGTGCCGAAATTGACGGATTGCCGCGCAGCCGGGCGAGCGCAGAACGGCCGGGACGGATGCGCCAGGTCTCGGTCTCGTCGATGTCCACACGCACGTGCAGGGGATCGACCGATCCCATGGTCATCAGTGGCTCAGCCAGCACGCCGGCCTGCGCGTATTCGCCCAGGCGTACGTTGACCTTGAGGATCGCGCCGTCAATCGGCGCCTTGACCACGGTCTTGTCGAGATCGACCCGGGCCTGATCGAGGGTCGCTTTCGCCTGGCCGAGCTTTGCTTCCGCCTCGTTACGCTGGGCCGATAGCACTGCGATCTGCTGCTGTGCGCCGGCCAGAGCGGCCTTGGCTGCGGCAACGTTTGCATCGGCTTTTTGCGCGTCGGCGGCGGCGGTCTCGAGCCGCTGGCGTGTCGCCCAGGCGTCGCGGGAAAGCTCGGCATATCTTGCGTTATCGAGCGAAGCCCGGACCCGCTCGGCTTCCGCGCCATCGAGCGCGGCGCGGGCCTGATCAATCGTATTCCGCTGCTGGATCAAACTCTGGTCGATCACGACGACCGACGCCTCCGCGGCCGCGGCCGCGGCTTCATCCTGGGCGATCGCAGCGCGGTAGTCGCGGTCGTCGATTGCAAAGACGGGCTGGCCGGCCTTCACCCTGTCGCCGGCCACCACGTCGATCCGGCTGACGACACCGCCACGCTCGATGGCGAGGGCGATCACCTCGCTCGCCGGCTCGACGATGCCGGTGCCTGCGACATTGTCGTCGTAGGGGTTTGTCGGGGCAGCAATCGGCGGCGACGCCACTTCGCGGGAGCTGTGCCTAGCGGCGATCGACCAGCCGGCAAAGCCGATCATCGCGGCGGCAAGCAGGGGAATGCCATGTCGCGTCGCCGAGAAATATTGGGTCATCTCAGGCAGCCTCCGAAAGAACGGCGAAAGGTGCGGTGCGGACGGCTCGGATACGGCCGTCCTCCATCGAAGCGATGCGGTCGGCGAAGGAATAGATGCGGGTGTCGTGGGTGACGACAATGACCGCACGGTCAGAAGCGAGCGCCGCGTCCTTCAGGATTTCGAGCACGGTTTGGCCTGACTCGGCATCAAGCGCGGCGGTGGGCTCATCGCAGACGATCAGCCGCGGCGCGTGGACCAGCGCCCGGGCGATGGCGACGCGCTGCTGCTGACCGCCTGAGAGTTGGTTTGGCAGCTTGGCGCGATGCGCGCCCATCCCGATGCGCTCAAGGATTGCCGATGCCGAGCCCGCCGCCCGCGCCATCGGCATTCCCGCGGCGACCAGCGGGATCGCGGCGTTCTCGGCTGCGGTCAGCGCCGGCAACAGGTTGTATTGCTGAAAGATGAAGCCGACGTTGCGGCGGCGAAAGGCGACTTTCTCGGCGTCCGACACTTGTGTGATCGGGGTGCCGTAGATCTCGACCTCGCCACCGGTCGGGGTCAGGATCCCGGCGATGATGGAGATCAAGGTCGTCTTGCCACAACCAGACGGCCCGACGAGCATCGTCAGCTCTCCTGCAGGTACGTCGAAATCGATCCCGCGCAATACCTCGACCACGCCCTCGCCGGCGGGAAAGGACTTGGTGACGCCACTGCAGCGAACGGCGATGGATGGCTCGGCCATCGCGATCAGCCCCGGAAGACGATCGCGGGATCCACCACCATGACTTTGCGCAGGCTGGCGAAGCTCGCGATCACGATGATCACCAAGACGGTGCAGGCGGTACCGGCCGCCACTTGCCATGGCAGCTCAAAGCCGCGGAGGTTGATCGAGATCCGAGAGGTGACCTCGAAAAACCCGGCGCACAACCCGATGCCGATTGCGTAGCCTATGCCGGCGACAACCATGGCCTGCAGCAGAACCATACGCAGGATCGTACCGTTGGCCACACCCATGGCTTTGAGCGCGCCAAACTGGCGCAGGTTCTCGAGCACGAAGATGTAGAAGGTCTGGCCGACCACCGCGGCGCCGACGATGAAGCCGAGTGCCACCGTGATGCCGAAATTCACCGGAATGCCGGTTCGCCCGAGGTAATAGCCGATGGTGGCCCAGGTGAAGTCGCGCCAGGTCAGTGCCTTCAGCCCGGTCTCGGCGGCGATCCGCTGGGCGAGCTGACGCGTGTCCACCCCCGGCCGCGCATGGACCAACACGAAGGACATCTGCTTGCGCGTGCGGCCGACATAGTTCAGCGCGTTTGAGTACTTGGTATAGACGACGGGATAGGTGGTGAAGGGTGCGGATGCGTCGGAAATGCCGACGATCACCGCTCGGTGATCGTTGAGCTCGACCACTTTGCCGAGCCCCGGGGCCTCGCCCGGCCACATGAACTGGAACCCGGCACGGTCGATGATCATCGCGTCGGGCTGCGTCAAGTTCTCTACCGAGCCGAGCACCAGGCGCGGTGCGACGCCAGTCAATGTCGCGTCGTCGACGCCGAGCAGGATGATCTGCTGCAGCACTCCGTCGCGGGTATGTGCGACGGTCAGCCCTTTGAAGAACGGGACGGCCGAATCCACGCCGTCGACGCCGCGCACACGCCCGAGCTGCATGTCGGTCATCGGCTCGATCTCGTCGACATACTCGACGCGCTGATCCATGACCCAGATGTCGGCTTCGCGCGCGTCGAGGATCTGTCCGGCGGTGCGCAACATCAGCCCGGCAAAAATCGAGATCTGGTTCGACATCAGCATCGTCGAGAAGGCGGTGCCAAAGATCAGACCGAGATATTTTACCCGATCGCCGAGCAGAATTCGGAGCGCCACACCATTCATCCGAGCCTCCAAAGGCCGCTTGGGGGAGGAGCGGCGAGACGCCGCTTCCCGGCCGGGCGATCGAGCATCGTTCGGCCTTGCGGCCCAGGGCTCGGCCACCCATAATGTATACGGTGTAATCTAGCATCAATGTTTACGTTGTCAACACCTAATGCGGCCCGCCCTTATCATCATGGCGATCTCCGCCAAGCGCTGATCCAATCGGCTTTGGCAATTCTGTCGGAAACCGGTATTGCTGGGCTCTCGTTGAGAGCCGCAGCACGGCGGGCCAAGGTGTCCGCAATGGCTCCGTATCGTCATTTTGCGGACAAGGACGCGCTCCTTGCGGCAGTGGCCGAATACGGCTTCCGCCAACTCGCCGCCCGACTCACCGCCGCGGCGGCATCGGCGACAGATCCGCGTGGCGGGCTTGCGGCGTTAGGCGTTGCCTATGTCGTCTTCGCGTGTGAGGAGCCAAGCCTCTTCAAGCTGATGTTCGGCCCGGCGATCGAGACAAAATCGGCGCACCCGGCCTTGGACGAAGCCGGCTGCGCCTGTTTCGACGCCCTGCGACAGGCCGTCGCGGCGGCCAAATTCTTCGATGGTGGTCCCGATCTCGAGGGTGTTTCGCTCGCCTGCTGGTCGCTGGTGCACGGCTTGGCGTCACTGATCGTCGACGGCAGGCTGGCGGAGAAGGATGCCGGTCCCGCCGAAGCAATTGCCGCGCGGCTTACGTCCCTGTTGAGCGACTCCTTCGTAGCACTCGGGAAGACGCGGAGGGTTGGCTGAATGACCTAGGGCATTAGTGTCATGATCGAGCGATTCCTCGGATCTACCTGCCCTATCGTTATACCGGCGAAAGCCGGTATCCATTGCAGAAATGGGTCCCGACTTTCGTCGAGAGACAAGAGAAGGATCGCAACTGGTCCGCAAAACTTTGCGATCATGATACTAGAAGCACGCGCAGTGTCGCCCCGGGGGTTGAGCCATGGCGCTGGATGAAAATCTCACTGAACGAATACGCGTCGCTCTCGCCGGAAGCGGTGCGGTGCGGGAAGTGAAGATGTTCGGCGGGCTGTGCTTTATGTTGAACGGCAACATGGTTGCTGGAACGTCGAAGCGCGGCCTCCTCGTCCGCGTCGGCAAAGACCAACAGTCGAACGCGCTCGCGCGGCCCGGCGCAAAGCCGATGCAAATGACAGGGCGGCCGATGGAAGGCTACGTCTTCGTCGATCCGCCCCCGCGTGACGACCGATCGTTGCAAGACTGGCTCGCGCTCGCCGTCGCCTTCGTAAAGACGCTCCCACCCAAGCTTCCGAAATCGAAGCCCCGACGCACCAAGACCAAATAAGAGGACTCCTGAAGTGCGCCATCGCGCATCAGGCAGTTATCATGCAAGGCGCTTCTTCCCTTATAGACATGATACACCATATATCTTGAGATTTGGCGGTAAGGAAAGTTAGGCCATGAATACTGTGCAGGGGCGCGTTTCCGAATCCGGTCGCCTCAGCATTCCGGCGGAGTTTCGCAGGGCGGTCGGGCTTGAGCACGGTGGTGATGTCGTCATCGAGCTTGTCGGGCGTGAGATTCGCATCAGAACAGTCGATGAAGTCGTTGCTCAGGCTCAGGCGATCGCGCGTCGCCTGACCGCGGGCAACCCGGACGCTTCGGTGGACGCGTTTCTCGCGGAACGACGGCGCGAGGCTAAGCGCGAATGACGGCAGCGGTTCTCGACGCGTCTGCTCTATTGGCCCTCATTCTCGGTGAGCCGGGTGGTGAAAGGGTACAGGGTGTCCTGACCGACTGCGCGATGACAGCGGTTAATCTGGGCGAAGTTGTCGGCCATTTCGCTCGCATTGGCTCGCCCGAGGCCGACATCCGGATGATGCTCGACCCGTTGCCTTTCGTTCGTGTGGCCCTGGACGAGGAGCTGGCGTTCATCGCCGGCCTGATGTTGCCTGCGACAAGACAGGCCGGCCTGTCATTCGGCGATCGCGCGTGTCTGGCGCTCGCCAATAAGCTCGGGGTCCAAGCCTTAACAGCGGATCGCGCATGGCAGCGCATAGGAAGAGCTGTCGGGGTCGAGATCGAGTTGATCCGCGGCGATCCGCACTGAGATCACCGGCGATCGAAAGGAGTCTCGCCGATGACGCCCAAGTACGACATCAATCTGTTTTGGTCGGAGGCGGATGGCGCGTGGGTTGCCGACGTTCCCGATCTGCGATCGTGTGCGGCGTTCGGTGATACACCCGCGGAGGCCCTCGCCGAAGTCGAGGAGCCGATCGAGGCTTGGCTCGCAGTTGCCCATCAGGAGGGGCTGCCAATCCCGGAGCCGCGCTATCATGCGACAAAGCACGCCGCCAGCGGATAGCACATCCAACATCGGAGAATTGTCATGAACGGCGCGGAAAGCCTGGTGCGCACCTTGGTCGGCGGCGGCGTCAATGTGTGCTTTGCCAATCCCGGAACCTCGGAGATGCATTTCGTCGCCGCCCTCGACCGGGTCGACGGCATGCGTTGCGTCTTGGGTCTCTTCGAGGGTGTCGTTACCGGGGCGGCCGACGGCTATGCGCGGATGACCGGCAACCCGGCGGCGACGTTGCTGCATCTCGGTCCGGGTATGGCGAACGGGCTCGCCAACATCCACAACGCCAACAAGGCCTTCACACCGATGGTCAACATCGTCGGCGACCATGCGAC
>Ga0310914_10003639_pt1 | contig 10636 bp, 10 predicted proteins | sample GREbulkMGAN108_FD_203450 | JGI IMG/M metagenome (GOLD analysis project Ga0310914, IMG submission 203450) | Lab enrichment of tropical soil microbial communities from Luquillo Experimental Forest, Puerto Rico - GRE.bulkMG.AN108 | ecosystem: Environmental > Terrestrial > Soil > Tropical forest >...
CATCGATCAGGAGATTGACGGTGACATAGACCAGCGAGGTCAGGAGGATCATGGCCTGAATCACCGGATAATCCCGCGCCAGCACCGCATCGACGGTGAGGCGGCCGATGCCGGGCAGGTTAAACACGCTTTCGGTGACGACGACACCCGAGATCAACAAGGCAAAGCCGGTTCCGATCACAGTGATGACGGGTACTGCGGCGTTGCGCAGGCCATGGCGCAGCAGCACGGCCATCTCGGCGATGCCCTTGGCGCGCGCGGTGCGGATGTAGTCCTCGCCGAGCACGTCAAGCATCGCAGCCCGAGTCATCCGCGCAATCAGCGCTACATAAATGAACGACAGCGTTAGGGTCGGCAGGACCAGGCGTTCCAGGTAAGGGCCGAGACCGGCGGCGATGCTCTTGAAGCCCTGCACCGGCAGCCAGCGCAGATCGATCGCGAAAAGCTGGATCAGTACGTAGCCGATCACGAACACCGGCACGGAGAAGCCGAGCACCGACAACCCCATCACGAAGCGATCGATCCAGGTGCCATGCTTCCAGGCCGCGATCACGCCGAGCGGCACCGCGATCAGGATAGCGAGAATGATCGTTGAGATTGCGATCGAGATCGAGGGCTCGAGGCGCTGGCCGATCATTTGCAGGACCGGCACGTTGGAGATCAGCGACACGCCGAGATCGCCGTGCAACAGCTGGTTGATCCAGGTGAAGAACTGGATGTAGATCGGTTCATGCAGGCCAAGCGAGACGCGGATGCGCTCGAGCTGCTCGGGAGTCGCATTGTCGCCGGCGAGAATGGCGGCGGGATCGCCGGGCGTCAGCCGCAGCAACAGGAAGACGAACAGGGCCACCACGCCCATGACCGGAATGGCGGCAAGCACGCGGCGAAGCAGGTATCCGAGCATTGAGGTGCCAACATCTCAGCAATAGTCGTTAGTTGAACGCTTCCGCTTGTTCTTGGCAATCCACCATTTGCGCAACTTGGTCAGTGCAAGCCCCGTGCCATCGAAGTTCGTGAAGGTGGGCGCTGCGATAGAGCACGAACTTCGGAAAGTGGGCACTAGATCAGGGCATGTGGTTCTCGCCAATCGACATGGCGCAAATGCGCGAAAGATGCACATAGGGCAGTCCAGTCTCCTCAGCCCAGGCGTTGAACTGCGCCTGCACCTTGGCGAGGTCGCCCTTCGATTTGACCTCGGTTGCGATGTCCAGACCAGCCTCGCGCAGGCAGGCGACCACGTCCTGCGACGTCACAAATCCGTCCCAGCCGACAAAGCGCAGGAACATCTGCCCGGTATTGCCGCCGAGCCGGCTGCCGCGCTTGGCGAGCAGGTCCAACAGCCCAACCTCGTCGGAAGAGGGCCAGCTTGCCAGGAACTTGCCGAAGCTGCCATGCTGCTTTGCGATATCGAGCACAAAGACCGCATTCTCGCGCACCGATTGGATCTTGGCGCCGTTGCGGACGATCCGTGTGTCCTTCAACAGTCCGTCCCAATAGTCATCGGATTCGAGCGCGAGCTTGGCCGGCTTGAAGCCGAGGAAGGCCTTCTCAAAACCATCCCATTTGGCCTCAATCACGCTCCAGGCAAAGCCGGCGGAAAACACCCGCTGGGTCATTTCAGCGAGAATGCGGTCGTCTGAAAGCCTCGTTAGCGCCTTCACGCTCGGCTTCTGCGGCAGCAGCTTTTCCAGCGCCTTCGGTCCTCCCTTGCGCTTCTCGGCGCGTGCGCGAATGCTCTTGAAGGGGACGGTACGCGCCGGTGGTTGCGGCTTTTTCATCGAAGCATCACTCCAGGGTCGCCAGCAGGCCCGCCATCAGCCGACCGCGTTCAGCCAGACTTTCGACCACGATATGCTCGTTGAGCGTATGCGCATCAGCGCCGCGCGGCCCGAGGCCATCGAGCGTCGGGATTCCCATTGCGCCGGTGAAGTTGGCATCAGAGCCCCCGCCTGCGCTGCCGTGCGGCAACTCCATTCCGATTTGTTGGGCAAGATCGTGCGCTTTTTCATAGAGCGCCATGGTAGCCGCATTCGGCTCCCACACCGGGCGCGTCACGCCACGCCTGACCGTGAATGTCACCTCGTTTGCGGTGCCCGACAGCGCCATCATGCGCTCGACACCGCGATCGAGATCGGCCTGGCGTTTGGCCATGCTGAGCGCCTCGCCGGTGCAGGTGGTGGCAACGCAGTTGACCCATTGCCCGCCATGGACGATGCCGACCGAGTAGGTGCAGTCATCCGTGGTCATGGCGTCGATCTCGATGATGCGGCGCGCCATCTCACGGATTGCCGAGCGGCCGGCCGAAAGATTGGCGCCGGCATGGCTGGGCTTGCCGATTGCCTCCAGGTTGAAGCGCGCGATCGCATAGCGGCCGGTGACGACTCCGTTGTTGGCGCGGCCGGGCTCGGGCACCAGCACGTATTTGTGGCGGGCGGCCTCCGCCTCGATGATGTCGCGCGTGGACGGCGTGCCGACTTCCTCGTCCGGTGTGAACAGCACGGTGATCGGCAACGGCGTGGTGAAGGAGGCGCGCGCCAGTTGCCGGATGGCCTCGAGCGTCAGGTAGCTGCCGCCCTTCATGTCGAAGATGCCGGGGCCGTAGCATTTGTCGCCCTCGCGGCGGAAGGGAAGTTTCGCCAGCGTGCCCACGGGGTGAACGGTGTCGAAATGTCCGGCGATCAGAATGCCCGGCTCGCCCTGTTTGGGATGGGGGAAGCGGGCGCGGACACAACCGGCAAAACCCTGCCGCCCGGCGATGCGCTCGATGCTTGCGCCCATGATCGCCATATCGCGCGCGGCGATGTCGAGCATCCGTTCGACGGCATCGGCATCCCAGGTCGGGCTTTCGCATTCGACCCAGCCGCGCAAGCCCTGCAGCATGGCTTCGGAATCAAAGGGTAGATTGGCGGGGTTCATGAATCTGTCTCTTGGCTCTGGTGATGCGCTTTTCCGCGTTGGTGGGGAGCGAGGCGACGAAGAGGTGCTCACGAGAATGGTCCGCAGGCAATTTGTAAAGTAAAGAATGGGAAAGCCGCGAAGGGGCAGATCGCGATTGACGCGCAGCCGGCTTGATGCAAGTCTCAAAATGGAAGGATTTACAGCGTGTTAGTCCGCGCAAATCACGGACGACATGCACAATCAATAGCCGCTTTGACTGCTTTCACCTCAGGAGACGATGCATGTTTCACATTTCGCGCCGGATGCTTCTCAAACTCGCGGCAAGTACCGCCCCGATTGCGCTTGCGGCCTCGGGTCAATGGACATCGCCTGCTGCAGCCGCCGCCGGCAAGACCATCACGGCTGTGATGCATTCCGACCTGCGCATCATCGATCCCGGTTTTACTACCGCCTAAATCGCCCGCGACCACGGCTACATGGTCTATGACACGCTGCTTGCGACCGACGCCAACTTCAAGGTCCAGCCGCAGATGGCGGACTGGAAGATTTCCGACGACAAGCTCACCTACACTTTCACGCTGCGCGACGGCTTGAAATGGCACGACGGGGCGCCGGTTACCGCGGAAGATTGCGTCGCATCGCTCAAGCGCTGGGGCCGCAACGACAATATGGGCCAGAAGCTGATGGACTTCACCGCCAGCATCGAGGCCGCCGACGCCAGAACCATCGTGCTGAAGCTGAAGGAGCCTTACGGGCTGGTTCTGGAATCGATTGCGAAGCCATCCTCCTATGTGCCGTTCATGATGCCAAAGCGGCTCGCCGAGACGCCGCCCGGTCAGCAGATTGCGGAGCAGGTCGGCTCCGGACCGTTCAGGTTCGTCAAGGCCGAATTCCAGCCGGGCGTGAAGGCCGTTTATGAGAAGAACCCGGACTACGTGCCGCGCAAGGAGCCGCCGAGCTGGACCTCCGGCGCAAAGATGGTCAAGGTCGACCGCGTCGAGTGGATCACCATGCCCGACGCGCAGACCGCGGTGAATGCGCTGCAGTCGGGCGACATCGATTTCATGGAGGCGCCGCCGTTCGAGATGTTGCCAATCCTCGAGGGCAATTCCGATCTCAAGGTCGAGACGCTGAACAAATTCGGGTTCCAGACGCTCGGACGCATGAACTTCCTGCTGCCGCCTTTCGATAACGTCAAGGTACGCCGCGCTGCGCTGCTGGCGATGAACCAGAAGGACGTGCTCGACGCGCTCGTCGGCAATTCCAAATATTTCGAGGTCTGCGGTGCTTTCTTCATCTGCGACACGCCGCTTGCGACCGATGTCGGCGCCGACGCGCTGATCAAGGGTGGCAATACAGACGCGGCGAAGAAAGCGCTTGCCGAATCCGGTTACGATGGCACGCCTATCGTGATCATGGCGCCCGGCGATGTCGTTACGCTGAAGGCCCAACCCGTGGTGGCCGCGCAATTGTTGCGGCAGGCCGGCTTCAAGGTCGACCTGCAGGCGACCGACTGGCAGACGGTGGTGAGCCGCCGCGCCAGTCAGAAGCCCGTCAGCGAGGGCGGCTGGAACATGTTCTTCACCAACTGGGCCGCTCCGGACGTCATGAACCCCGTCGTCAACTTTTCGATCGGCGGGCGCGGCAAGAACGGCGGCTGGTTCGGCTGGGCGGAAAACCAGAACATCGAAAAGCTGAAGGATCAGTACGCGCGCGCGTCGTTGCCCGAGGAGCAGAAGAAGATCGCAACCGAAATCCAGAAGGAGGCTTACGATCAGGTGATCTATATCCCGCTCGGACAATTCACCCAGCCGAGCGCCTGGCGCAAGTCGCTGAGCGGTGTGCTCGACGGTCCGGCAACGCCGATCTTCTGGAACATCGACAAGAGCGAGTAGCCAGTTCGTCTTTGCCAGCAGTGTGAGCTACGCAGCAATGCCCTTCGATCTGATCCTTCGCGGCGGCCGCCTGATCGACCCGTCCCAGAAGCTCGACGCCGTGACGGACATCGCGTTTGCCGCGGGCAAGGTTGCGATGGTCGGCAACGCCTTGAAGGCGGATCCCGCGACGGACGTGCGCGACGTCTCCGGCCTTGTCGTCACGCCGGGCCTGATCGACCTGCACACCCACGTCTATTGGGGCGGCACCTCGCTCGGCATCGACGCCGAGGCGTTCTGCCGCAACTCCGGCGTCACCACGGCGGTCGACACCGGCAGCGCCGGACCAGGCAACTTCGCCGGCTTCCGCAAGCATGTCATCGAGCGGAGCGAAGTTCGCATTCTCGCCTACCTGCACGTTTCGCACGCCGGCATCTTTGGCTTCTCCAACCGCGTGATGGTCGGCGAGAGTGAGGAGCTTCGGCTGATGGACCCGATCGGCGCGGTCGAGGTTGTGGAAGCCAACCGCGACCTCATCGTCGGGATCAAGGTGCGGGTCGGCCGCAATTCCTCGGGCACTTCCGGGATCGTGCCGCTCGACATTGCCCTTGAGGTCGCCGAGGAGGTTGGCCTGCCGCTGATGGCGCACATCGATCATCCGCCGCCGAGCTATGAGGAGGTGGTAGCCCGCCTGCGGCCGGGCGACGTTCTCACCCACGCGTTTCGGCCGTTCCCCAACACGCCTGCTACCGCGCAGGGTACCGTGAAGAAGGTCGTGACCGAGGCGCGCGAGCGCGGCGTGTTGTTCGACATCGGTCACGGCAAGGGCTCGTTCGCGTTCAAGACCGCGCGCGCGATGCTCGCCAACGGCTTTTATCCCGACACTATATCCTCGGACATTCATGCGCTTCGCATCGACGGTCCGGTTTTCGACCAGGTGACCACGCTGTCGAAATTCCTCTGCATGGGCATGCCGCTTCCTGATGTGATTGCGGCATCCACCCTCAACGCGGCGATGGCGTTGCGGCGGCCCGAGCTCGGCGGCCTCAAAACGGGAAGTGTCGGAGACGCCACCGTTATTTCGGTCAGGCAGGGCAGTTTCGACTATGTCGACGTGGTCGGCGAGCATCTGTCCGGCGACCGCAAGATCGTCTGCGAAGGCGTCGTGATCGGCGGCCGCTGGTGGCATCCGAGGCAAGCCTCGCCGTCGGGCTAAAATCGGCGTTTTTGCGCTTGACATATCAGTAAGCTCTGGCTTACCGTTAGCCATGGCTTACGGAAATGCATTGGCCGTGTTGGCCGATCCCACACGGCGGCAGGTGTTCGAGCGGCTTCGCAACGGGCCGCGCGCTGTCAACGTCCTGGCGGCCGGGTTGCCGGTGTCGCGGCCCGCGGTATCGCAGCATTTGAAGGTCTTGAAAGAGGCGGGACTCGTCGAGGAACGGAGCGAGGGCGTGCGGCGGATTTACACGCTCAGGCGGCAAGGCCTGCTGGAATTGCGCGAGTGGCTGGACAGCTTCTGGGGAGATGCTCTGGAGGCGTTCAAGCTGGAGGCCGAGAAATCTCACAAAACGCGAGGGAGCAAGTGAATGAACGAGATGACCGTCATCGCACCTGTGCGCAAGACCGTTCACGTCAGGGCACCGATCGCACACGCCTTCGAGGTTTTCACCGGCGGCCTGACGCGGTGGTGGCCGCTTGATCACGGCGTCGGCAAGAAGCCGATTCAGAAGGTGCTGATGGAGCCGCGTCTCGGCGGGCGCTGGCTCGAAATAGCGCAGGACGGCACCGAAACCTCGGTTGCCACCATCACGCTATGGGAGCCGCCGCATCGTTTTGTGATGGTCTGGCAGGTCAATGCCAAATGGCAGCCGGATGCGACCATGAAATCCGAGGTCGATGTTCGCTTCACCGCCGACGGAGGAGAGGCGACGCATGTCGAAGTTGTCCATCACAGGTTCGAGACAATGGGCGCGGAGGCCGGCGCCTCGATGCGGAAGGACGTCGACGGCGGCTGGCCCGGCCTGTTGAAGCGCTTTGTCGCAGAGGCCGAGCGCGGCAGGATCTGAATTTTTGATCAATCGTCAACGGAGGAGATATTCATGTCGGAATTTACGGTTCATTCCATACCCGGCAGCCCGTTCGGCCGCTCGGTGCTCATCACCCTGCATGAGAAAGGCGCGGCCTATCACCTTGCGCCGGCCAAGCCGGGCACGCTGCGCTCGCCGCAACACCTGGCGTTGCACGCGTTCGGCCGTATCCCGGTGCTCGAACACGGCGATTTTCGTCTCTACGAGACCCAGGCTATCCTGCGTTATCTCGACCGCGTGTTGCCGGCGCCTCGGCTGACGCCCATCGATCCGAGACGTGCCGCGCGCATGGACCAGGTGATGAACATCAACGACTGGTACCTGTTCCAGGGGGTGGGCAGCGTTATCGTTTTCCACCGCGTGGTCGGACCGCGCGTGATGGGCACCACGCCGGACGAGGCGGCCATTGCGGCCGCGATGCCAAAGGCGCATGCGGTGTTCAATGAACTCGCGCGACTATTGGGCGATCAACCCTATTTCGCGGGCGAGAGCGTCACGCTCGCCGATCTGTTGGTCGCACCTGGCATTGATTTCTTCGAGCGCACACCGGAGTGGTCCGTGCTCGGCGCGCCCCATGCCAATCTGGTTGCCTGGCTCAAGCGGATGCAGGAGCGGCCGAGCATGAAGGCGACCACCTGGGAGCGGGTGTCCGAGCTTGCGAGAGCGGCGTGACTGACGATTGAGAGTATTGACCCGTTACACCGGGTAGCTGCGCAGGTGCTCCAGCATCAGCTCGCTGACGCGATCGGGCACCTGGTCGGCGGCGAAATGGCCGACACCGGGCAGTGCCACGAAGCGATAGGGGGCGGTTACAAAATCGCGCGTTCCCTCGGCAGCTGGGCGGCCGACGGTGTCGTCGGCATCGCCCCATATATAAAGGGTGGGCACACGGATTGGGCCGAGCGGGCCGCGGATCGCGCCGCGTGCGCGATACCAGGCAAGTGCTGCTTCCATCGCTTGCCTGTTGCCGAGCACGGCAAGATGAGCATCGATCGCCGCTTGCGGCACGCCGGCCGCGGCTAAGCGCTCGCGCAGCCATTTGCAATCATCAGCCAGCACGACATCGGCCGCACCGGGCTCAAGAAACGCCTTGTGATGCCGCGAGCGATGCGGCTGTTCGGCGTCCTCCATCAGTGCGCGGTTGAAGGCGTTGGGATGCGGGCGCGACAGGATGGTCAGCGAGGCAAGCCGCTGCTCGAAGCGGTCGGCAAGCGCCCAGGCGATGCTGCCGCCCCAGTCGTGGCCGGCAAGATGGAAGCGTTTGCCGCCGTAGCCCGACGCTGCGACGATCGCCATCGCATCATCCATCAGGCGGTCGATGTGATAGCGCGAGGGATCGCGCGGATCGGGGCGCGCCGTTGCCGAGTAGCCGCGCTGGCTCGGGGCGAGTGCGCGATAACCCATGTCGGCGAGAGTGATCATCTGCGCGCGCCAGCAATGCATCGATTCCGCAAAGCCATGCAGCAGCAGCACCAGCGGCGCACCGTCATCTCCGGCGGCGAGCACGTCGAAGGTCAGCTCAGGCGCGATGGGGATTTTCTGCAAGGCCGGCATACGACTAATCTAGCGCATGATCCGGAAAAGTCATTTCCGATCGACTTCGCGGTCGCAGGTAGGGGCGAGGGGCACGTTAGCCCAGCCCCGGTCGATGCGCTTGAAACGGCGGTCCTTCGGAAAATCTGTGGACGGAATGGACGCGTCATCGCATTGTATTCAACTTGAGGTAGAAACAGAGAGCGTGATTGGGGGGAAGCTCATGCACAGATTGCCTGGATTTATGCGCGCGCTGGGCGTGCTCGTTGCTTTTTCCATCGCCTCGTTTGCGTCGGCGCCAGCCAGCGCCGATGGGTCCGTCTCGGCCGTGCACATGGGCATGGGCGCACGACCCGGCGAGATGGGAAACTTTGACGCCGTGGTGAACCAGTACAACGCTTCCGGCGAGCGGTTTCGCATCGACAGCCACTGCCAGTCCGCTTGCACGATTTTCCTGTCGATCCGCAACGTCTGCGTCACACCTGGCGCCACGCTGCTGTTTCACGCCGGCGGCGACCGTCGCGCGGGCCGCATAAGTGCCTATTCAACGCAGCACATGCTTGCCGCATATAATCCGGCACTGCGGCAGTATGTGACCGAGAACCACTTCATGGACACGTTCGAATTTCACGCGATATCCGGCCGCGACATCGTCAGGCGCTTCGGCTATCCGGCGTGCCGCTAGCACTCTGACGGATAGCCGGCGCGGCCTCGGTCCGTCTTTGCTTTCGCTAAAGCTGCGCCGGACACGCTTCGTCCTCACGGTCAGGACTGGCTTCGCCACGCGTAGCCCATAAAGCGTGGTGCGGGCGGCGGGACTCGAACCCGCACGACGTTGCCATCGAGGGATTTTAAGTCCCTTGCGTCTACCAGTTCCGCCACGTCCGCGTTATTGATTCTTATAGGCTTTTCGCGATTTCGCGGCAAACGTTTTGCAATCCAAACCTTTGCAGAACCGACCCTGCTTTCGCCATCACGCCGTCCGGCTGCTCCGGTTCGGCATGCCGCCGACAGCAATGATCTCTGCGCTCAATTGCTCGATGGTGGTGCGGAATCGCATGGCCGTCTGGCGGAGCAGCGCAAATGCGTCCTCCTCGGAAAGCCCGTGAACGCGCATCAGTTGCAATACCGCGGCAAAGACGACCCGCCGCGAGCGAACGCGATCCTCCAGCTTCTCGAGATGGGCGGCTTCCTCGCTGCGTCGCTGCGCGCAATCGAACGCAACCACCAGCGCCGTGTAGAGCCCCGCCGACCGCAAGGGCTTGACGAGAAATGACGCGGGCCTGAGGTCGAGCAGCCACTTCAGCCGGCTGGGGGTCTCCGTCCCAATCAGGGCGATCACCGGCACGTTGGTTTTCAAGGCGGGCGCCACATCGGACCTGATCGGCATGCCGTCTGCGTCCAGGACGATCACGTCAGCCGAAACTTTCGAGTCCAGTCCCTGTTCGGGGTCAGCCTCCGCCACCGACATGCCCAAACGGTTGAGCTGCCGGCGCACGATTGAGATTTCACGCTCATCCCTCATGATCAGGAGAGCGTTCCGGCCGCGCACGGAGAAGGGGGATTGTCTCGTCATTTCACGACACGCAGGTGGGCCTGCCGCTTGCCGGCCGCGTCCATTCTGTTCTCCAGCCATGTCCCCATTGCGGCCAAATCGAGATTGGAGAGATAGGGATCGGGGCGCTCGGGCGCGTCCGCTTCCCAGAAGATCTCGAACTGGTTGCCCGCCACCGAGCGCGCCAGCCGCGGCGTCAGGAAACAGTGATTGTTGTCGGGATCGACCCAGATCGGTCCTTGCGGGGAGTCGTAGCGGTGGTTCGTGGCGGCGCGCCGCACGGAGGCGACGTTGGCCGAACCGGCGCGGCGGATGGCGCGCGCCAGCAGCATCACGCAGACATAGGTCGATTGACCGTCCACGGAAACATGGCTGTCGGTTCCGTGGCGCGCCTTCCAGCGGGCCACGAACGCACGATTCTCGGCATCCTCGATGCTCTCGAAATAGGCCGACGAGGTCACGCAGCCGACGGATGCTGCCGAGCCGATCATCTTCAGCTCCGGTTCGCAAAGGCTGCAGCTCAGCATCGGAATGGAGAGACCGGCGCGAACCGATGCCAGGTGCAATGCGCGCATGAAGGCGTAACTCGACTCTCCGACCAGCGTGTTGAAGATTGCCGGCGGCTTGCGCTCGATAATCTCCCTTACGATGTGATCAACCGTAGTCTCGCCGAGTTCGAGCAGGCG
>Ga0310914_10003641_pt1 | contig 10635 bp, 8 predicted proteins | sample GREbulkMGAN108_FD_203450 | JGI IMG/M metagenome (GOLD analysis project Ga0310914, IMG submission 203450) | Lab enrichment of tropical soil microbial communities from Luquillo Experimental Forest, Puerto Rico - GRE.bulkMG.AN108 | ecosystem: Environmental > Terrestrial > Soil > Tropical forest >...
AGTGGTAGCTTGATGCATTGGTCGCTCCCTCGGCTCAGTGATGCGCGACGTCGACTTACCAGAGTTTTGCCGCCCACTCTGCATAGGATCTGTATGCCAGGCTGCGGATATAGAGCGGTGCGGCTGCACTGGACCGCTAATCCCGGTCGGCAATGTTGCGATGCAACATGAAATTGTCAATGGCTCTGTAAGAAATGAGATTTATAATACTGCGCTGCGCAAAAATGGTCAAGAGCACAGCCTCAACCCGATGTAGCCTCGATCATGCCGCCAAATGTCCACCTCACGGCCTCAGATGACGAATTCTTGTCCCTCGAGTTCACTCTTTTGCAACCGCGCCTGCTGATCTAAGAAAACGTGGTGGCGAAGTGCCGTGATGGGAACAATAAAGCTAGAGAGGGAGGCAAAAGCTTCATGAAGCATATTGTTCGAGGGTCTGTCGTGGTTGGCTGCCTGCTCTTCGGCATGCTCGCTGCCGAGACGGCAAGGGCGCAGAAATCGGGAGGTGTTCTCAAGATCTACCACCGCGACAGCCCTGCGAGTATGTCCATCCACGAGGAGGGAACGAATTCGACCGAGATCCCGATGATGGGAGTGTTCAACAACCTCGTCATGTACGACCAGCACGTGGCGCAGAACAGCCTTTCCTCAATCGTGCCGGATCTTGCCACCGACTGGTCGACCAGTGAAGACGGGACCCAACTCACCTTTCATTTGCGCAAGGATGTCAAATGGCATGACGGCAAGCCGTTTACTGCCAGGGACATCAAATGCACTTGGGATCTGCTGACGGGTAAAGCGAGCGAGAAGCTCCGTCTCAATCCGCGCAAGTCCTGGTACAACAATATCGAAGAAATCACGACGAACGGTGATTACGAGGCCACATTTGTTCTAAGGCGGCTGCAGCCTTGGCTGATTGCGTTGCTCGCCTCGGGCTATGCACCCGTTTACCCGTGCCACGTTGCGCCGCGTGATATGCGCACGCATCCGATCGGCACCGGCCCATTTAAATTCGTCGAATTCAAACCGAACGAACGCATTGTTGTCGCGCGCAACCCGGATTACTGGAAGCCGGACCGGCCCTATCTCGACGGCATCGAATACACGATCATCCCGAACCGCTCGACGGCAATCCTCGCCTTCATAGCCGGCAAGTTCGATATGACTTTTCCGTTCGAGGTCTCGATACCGCTATTGAAAGACATCAAGACCCAGGCGCCGCAGGCGATCTGCGATCTCGTGCCAGGCAATGCCAGCACCAACCTGATCGTCAATCGCGAAAAGCCGCCATTCGACAACCCGGAGATCCGGCGCGCGATGATGCTGAGCCTCGATCGCCGGTCCTTCATCGATATTCTCGCCGAGGGACAGGGCGATATCGGCGGCGCAATGCAACCGCCGCCGGCCGGGGTTTGGGGCGTGCCGTCCGAATTCTTGAAAACCGTGCCGGGCTACGATCCCGACGTACGGAAGAACCGCGCGGAAGCGCGCGAGATCATGGAGAAACTCGGCCACGGAGCGAGCAATCGGCTCGCGCTCGCGGTCTCGGCGCGCAACATTCCGGGCTACCGGGATCCGGCCGTCATCCTGATCGACCAGCTCAAAGAAATCTACATCGACGGCGTGCTCGATCCGGTCGAAACGGCCAACTGGTTTCCCAAGATCGCGCGCAAGGACTACCAGATCGGACTAAACAACACCGGCAGCGGCGTGGACGACCCTGACCAGCAATTTTTTGAGAATTACGGCTGCGGTTCCGAGCGCAATTACACGGGTTTCTGTAATCCCGAACTGCAGAAAGAGTTCGATCGTCAGTCGATGGAAGCCGACCCCGAAAAGCGTCGTCGGCTCGTCTGGGAAATCGACAAGCGGCTGCAGGAGGAGGCGGCGCGGCCGATCATCTATCACCTCCGCGCCGCGACCTGCTGGCAGCCCCGGGTGAAAGGGCTGACGATCATGGTCAACAGCCAATACAACGGCTGGCGCTTCGAGGACCTCTGGCTCGACGAATAGCCGGCCCTTACCGGGTGGGGGCGAAGGCGACACCGCGCAACACTTCACCGGACTGAGCTTGCTGCAGTGTCACAAAGTGATCGAGTGTGCCGTGATAATCGCTGGACTGGCCGTAGTCCTGGTCATCCTCCACCGGCAGCTGGGTGGCAGCAATCACGTCCGTGATCGCGACGAGCTTTGTCGGATCGGGCTCACCGCCGGAGATCGTGCTGGTCTGCGCTGTGACGGCGTAAATCGTGACTGTACCGTCGCCGTTGACGCCGCCCGTCAAATTGCGCAGACCGGTCGTAAAGGTCGGTACGGGATAACCCGGTATTTTCTGAGGCACGTTGATCTGCAGGCCGTCCTGAAGGACGTAGACCAGCTGCCAAAAGGGCGCACTGCCCGGAACCAAGACCCATTTCTGCAATCCGGCGAGCGGATCGGTGACGAGCGAGGTTTCGCTTTGGCCGTTCGCATCCGTCAACGTGATCGTCGAGTTGCCTTCGTCAGCCACGTAGAGAGTCGTCGGATTGGCGAAGAAAAAGCCAAACGGGGTCAGTAGCGAGGGACCGTTGGTGTTTGGGTTGGTGGCCTGGTTCCCCAACAATTGGACGATGGTATTGTCGGAACCGCCGGTGGGGACGCCAGCGCCGGTCCCATTGACGACCTGAGCTAGCGTTGCATTCGGAAAGTTCCCGTTCAACACCTGGAATATCCCATCGTCGCCATTGCCACCGCTCTCCTTGGAAACGAAGAGATTCTGGTTGCCGTTGGCGTCGGGGAAGATACCGATGCCGCGCCAGTTATTGTCTTTGATGTGGTTCTTTGCAGACTCGTCTGGCCGGTCAGCAGCGACATAGGTGCCGAGCTGGATCGAATTCGCGGCGCCGGGTGTAGTGAGTCGGGCGCCAATGGTGAGCCCGGGTCCGCTCGCCCCTCCTGCGTTCGTCGTCGAATCAGCGTTGCCCGCCATATAGAACTCCTGGCCGTCCAAAGTGATCGCGCCGCGCGGGTTGTCGCCGCTATAGGCAAAGTCCTGTTTGGTGACTCCGATATTCCGGTTGTAATTGATGAGCGCGACGGCGCGATCGTAGAACGGGCCAGTGGCACCGGTAATCTGCGCATTGGGGTTCGTCGTCTCGGAATTCGACACCCCGGTGAGACCAGCCGCGGCATTGTACCCCATATAGGTCAGGTAATGGCCGTCCAGCGACAAGTGCAATGAGCCTTCGGATTTCGAGCTGAAGCTCGTCGTGATGATCGGCTGCCCCTGTTTCACCGCAGCGGCGGTCAGCGGCAAGGTGGAGAGGAGCGGCGCGCCGGGAACAGCCTTGTAGTAGTCGAGGAAGATATTGCCTTGGACGCCGCTGACATTGGGATCATCGAAGATCTGCGGAAACGGGTCGGGCGCCGGTGTCGGCGCGACATATTGGATGCGGCTGACGACCAGCGTCGCGGCAGCACCCGTCTGGTCGGCCGAAGCCGAAAGAGTGACCCCGCTAGCGAGCAGCGCCGAGCCGCAGAACAGGCTGAGGCGCAGTGGTTGGGACATGCCCTTTGATGAAACCCTTCTAATCATCACGTTTCCCCCGCTTACAACGATCCGACCGTGACCGCCATCGGTCGGCGGTCTAAATACCGGCCGCCGGTTTCACTTTCGTGTCAAAGTGGGGCATCGCCGGAGGACACACAATCGCAGGTCCACTCCGCATCTGCTTCGTTTGTGATAACCTCATAATTATCGGCGTTGGAGCAAGGGCCCAACGGGGCTTGCTGCCGGTTACGATCGCGCGAGGCTAATCGGAAGGGGAGGAAATTTGGATGAGACGGGATGTTCGTGCGCTCACGGCAGCCGTTGTCTTCGTCGCGGCAATGACCGCCGCGAACGCCACGCTCGCACAAAAACAAGGCGGTATTCTCAAACTGTCGCATTTCGACAGTCCGGCGAGCATGTCGATCCTCGAAGAGGCGACGCGTGCCGCCGAAGAGCCGGCGATGGCAGTCATGAACAATCTTGTCATCTATGACCAGCATGTCGCGCAGAACAGCCTGCAGTCGATCGTTCCCGATCTGGCAACGAAGTGGGAATGGAGCGAAGACGGCAAAGAGCTGACCTTCGCGTTGCACCAGGGTGTCAAATGGCATGACGGCAAGCCGTTTACTGCCAGGGACGTCAAATGCACCTGGGACCTGGTGATGGATACGGGCAGCGACAAGCTGCGCATCAATCCGCGCAAGTCCTGGTACAGCAACGTCGCAGAAGTCACGACCGGCGGCGATTATGAGGTCACTTTCCGACTGAAGCGGCCGCAGCCGGCTTTGCTCGCGCTGCTCGCCTCGGGCTGGGCGCCGATCTACCCCTGCCATGTGTCGGCGCGCGACATGCGGCAGCATCCGATCGGCACCGGCCCGTTCAAATTCGTCGAGTTCAAAGCCAACGAATACATCAAGGTCGCGAGGAACCCGGATTACTGGAAGCCGGGACGGCCTTACCTCGACGGCGTCGAATACCCGATCATGCGCGAGATCGCGCCGCGCAACCTCGCCTTCTTCGCCGGCAAGTTTGACGCCATCCCGCTGGGCGTAACGATCCCGACCCTGAAAGACTTCAAAGAGCAGGCGCCGCAGGCGATCTGCCAGGCGAATGTCGGCAACGTGCCGCGCACGATGCTGATAAACCTGCACAAGCCGCCGTTCGACAGCCCGGAACTGCGCCGCGCGATGGTGCTGGCGCTCGACCGCAAGGCCTTTGTTGACATCCTCAACGATGGCGTGCCGAGCCTCGGCGCGACGATGCTGCCACCCCCCAATGGCGTGTGGGGCATGCCTCCCGAGGTACTGGAGACACTGCCGGGCTATGGAGGCGATGTCGCAAAGAACCGCGCCGAGGCGCGCAACATCATGGAGAAGCTCGGCTACGGACCGGAAAAGCGGCTAGCCATTCAGATAGCGACGCGCAACTTTCCCGCCTGGCGCGATCCAGCGGTAATCTTGGCCTCGCAACTGAAGGAAATCTACATCGACGGCGAGCTCGAGTTCGTCGATACCGCGCTCTGGTATCCGAAGATGGCGCGCAAGGATTTTACCGTCGGCATGGTGCCGATGGAGAGCGGGGTCGACGACCCGGATCAGATGTTCTACGAGAATTTCTATGCCGGCGCGCAGCGCAACTATGCCGGCTACAGCGACCCCGAGTTCGACAGGTTGGTCGACCGGCAATCGACGGAGAGCGATCCGGTAAAACGTAAGGACCTCGTCTGGCAGGCCGAGCGCAAACTGGCGGAAGCCATGTTCCGGCCGGTGCTGTTCTACCCGGCGGGCGCAGGCTGTTGGCAGCCTTGGGTCAAAGGGTTCACGATGATGACCAACAGCATCTACAACAACTGGCGAATGGAAGACGTCTGGCTCGACAAATAAAAGCGCCCGGCAGGGGCGCGGGGAGGAGCCCAAGCGCGCTCAGCGCCAGCGACTGTCGGCCGGAAAGCACTCTGGCTCAATAATAACATGATGGTCCAGCAAGGCGGCCTATTGGGAGGTGCATATGACGCGGAGACAAAACCTCTTGCGGATGATCGCCGGATTATTGGCGGCAATGGCTTCAGTCGGCCCGGCGCTCGCACAAAAATCCGGCGGAATTTTGCAGATGCCCGATTTCGCCAGCCCGGCGAGCATGTCGCTGCACGAGGAATCGACGATCGCGGCCGGCACTCCGCTGATGGGCGTGTTCAACAACCTCGTCGTCTTCGACCAGCACGTGGCGCAGAACAGCCTCGCCTCGATCGTGCCTGATCTGGCGACCGGGTGGTCATGGAGCGAGGACGGGACGCAACTGACTTTTCCGCTGCGCAAAGGCGTCAAATGGCACGACGGCAAACCCTTTACCGCGCAGGACGTCAAATGCACCTGGGAGGCATTGCTGGGCGTCGCGGCCGACAAGTTCCGCATCAATCCGCGCCGGGCCTGGTACCGCAATGTCGAACAAATCGCCACCAATGGCGATTACGAGGTCACCTTCCAGCTGAAGCGTCCGCAGCCCTACTTGATCGCGCTGCTCGCCTCCGGCCAATCGCCGGTCTATCCGTGTCACGTACCATTGCGCGACATGCGCAGCCATCCGATCGGTACCGGCCCCTTCAAATTCGTTGAGTTCAAGCCCAACGAACGCATCGCGGTGACCCGGAACCCGGATTACTGGAAGCCGGGGCGGCCCTATCTCGACGGGATCGAGTACACGATCATTCCCAATGCCTCAACCCGGATGCTGGCCTTTGTTGCCGGCAAGTTCGACCTGATCTGGGTGACGATGCCGCTGTTGAGGGACATCAAGAGCCAGGCCCCGCAGGCGAGCTGCGAGGTCGTCATGGACAACAACAGCCGCGACCTGATCGTCAACCGCGCTGCGGCACCGTTCGACAATCTCGAATTGCGCCGGGCAATGGCGCTGAGCCTCGACCGCCGCGCCTTTATCGATATCCTGACCGAGGGCCAGGGAACCGTCGGCGGCAGCATCTTGCCGCCGCCGGATGGGATCTGGGGTATGCCCCCAGACGTGCTGCACAGCTTGCCCGGCTACGGACCCGATGTGCAAAAGAACCGCACGGAGGCCCGTGCCATCATGCAGCGTCTCGGTTTTGGCCCGGACAAACGGCTGGCAGTTTCTCTGTCGACACGCAATGTCGAAGGCTACCGCGACGCGGCCGTGATTGCGATTTCCCAACTGAGAGAAATTTACATCGACGGCCAGCTCGAGTTGATCGAGACCGCCAATTGGTTTCCGCGGGTCATGCGCAAGGACTACACGGTCGGAGTAACGGTCAGCGAGGGCGGTCTCGACGAGCCGGACCAGAAATTCTATGAGGCCTATGTCTGCGGCGCCGAGCGCAATTACGCCGGCTACTGTAACGACGAGACAGACCGGCTGATCGACCGGCAATCGATGGAAGCGAGCCCAGAGAAGCGCCGCAACCTGGTATGGGAGGTTGAGCGCCGATTAGCAGAGGACGCCTCCAGGCCGGTACTGCTGTATTCGCGGTTTGCCACCTGCATGCAGCCGCGGCTCAAAGGTCTGACGACGATGACCAACAGCCGCTTCAATGGCTGGCGCATGGAAGACGTGTGGCTCGATCAATAACCTGCTTCAGTGATAGGAGAGTTAAATGATGCGAAGGCTACCAACCCTTGCAGCGACAGCTGCGCTGCTGCTCTCCTGTCTGGTCGCCGAGGCGGCATTCGCGCAAAAGCCGGGCGGAATTCTGAAAATGTATCATTTCGACAGCCCGGCCAGCCTGTCACTGCATGAAGAAGTGACCTTTGCGGCGCTGGGTCCCGCGATGGGCCTCTTCAACAATCTGGTGATGTTCGATCAGCACGTGGCGCAGGCCAACTTCAGCTCGATCGTCCCGGATCTGGCGACCGACTGGTATGGGACTCGTCCAAAACCGAGCTGCGTTTCCGGCTGTACGAGGGCGTCAAATGGCACGACGGCAAACCGTTCACCGCCAACGACGTAAAGTGCACCTGGGACACCTTACTCGGCAGGTCGAACGAGAAGTTTCGTCTCAATCCGCGCAAGGCCTGGTATCAGAACCTCGAGGAGGTGACCGTCAAGAACGACCATGAGGTCATGTTCCGTTTGAAGCGGCCGCAGCCGTCGTTTATCGCGCTGCTGGCTTCCGGCTGGTCGCCCGTTTACCCCTGCCATGTGCCGCCGCGCGAGATGCGCAGCCAGCCGATCGGCACCGGCCCGTTCAAGCTGGTGGAGTTCAAGCCGAACGAAGCGATCAAGGTCCGGCGAAACCCGGAATATTGGAAGAAGGACCGGCCTTACCTCGACGGCATCGAGTACACGATCATCAAGAACCCCTCGACCCGGGTGCTGGCGTTCATCGCCGGCAAATTCGATATGACCACGCCCTACAATCTGACGATTCCGCTAATGCGGGATATTCAAAGCCAGGCGCCGCAGGCAATCTGTGAGCTGACTCCGACCAATGTCGCCCGCAACCTGATCGTCAACCGCGACAAGCCGCCATTCGACAATCCCGATATCCGGCGGGCGATGGCGCTGAGCCTGGATCGCAAGGCCTTTATCGACACGATCAACGAAGGCAAGGCCGATATCGGCGGGGCCATGCTGCCGCCGCCGGAGGGGATCTGGGGAATGCCGCCAGAGATGCTGCGAACGTTACCCGGCTACGACCCCGACGTCGCGAAGAACCGCAGCGAAGCCCGCAAGATCATGGAAGAGCACGGGTACGGTCCCGATAAGCGGCTGAACATCACCGTGTCAACGCGCAGCATCCCGCAATACCGCGATCCGGCGATCATCCTGATCGACCAATTGAAGCAGATCTACATCGACGGCGATCTCGAAGAGATCGAGACAGTAAACTGGTATCCGAAGCTCATGCGGAAGGATTTCATCGTCGGCCTCAATCTCGCCGAAAACGGCCTCGACGACCCCGACCAGACCTTTTACGAGAATTTCGCGTGCGGCGCGGACCGCAACTACACCGGATATTGCAACCCCGAACTAGAAAGAGAATTCGACCGGCAATCGACGGAGCCCAACCAGGAAAAGCGCAAGCACCTGGTGTGGGAAATCGATCGGAAATTGCAGGAAGACGGCGCCCGGCCGATGATCTACCACAACCGCGCGGCAACCTGCTGGTATCCGCAGGTCAAAGGCCTGACGTTGATGGTCAACAGCATCTACAACGGTTCGCGCTACGAGGACGTCTGGCTCGATAAATAGCCTGCCTCAGCGGCGGGCTGCGAGCGCGTGAGAAAATGCCAATCGCCGTCATTCCGGCCCTACCCGGGTCAAGCCCCGGAGCATCCCGGAATGACTTTCATGAGTGTCAGCGGGAATTGCGTCTTTGCTGTTTTTCTATCCCTCACGGTCTGCTACAACCGTTCGCGTCATTGGGGAGTAGCCGCCCGCACTAGTGGGGTCTGTGTCAACACGCTTGGCCTTTGGCCATGGCGCAGGCAGCCGGGATGGTTTGGCGAGACCTTTGGCATCGGCTTCCTGCATCCGGGTTGGGCGGAGGGCGCCGTGCCGAGGTATATCCCCGCCCGACCCCGATGGCACTCTCGTGGAAGCCTTCTTCGTGTCGGCCATGGTCGTCGGCCTCGCCGAGATCGGCGACAAGACGCAGATCCTCTCTCTGATGCTCGCGGCGCGCTTTCTGCGCCCGGTGCCGATCATCTTTGGGATCCTCTTCGCGACACTCGCCAATCATGCCGCAGCGGGTCTTGCCGGAACCTTCCTCGGGAGCCTGCTGACTGGCGAGGTGATGCGTTGGGTTCTCGCCGCGTCGTTTATGAGCGTTGCGATTTGGGCACTATTTCCCGATAAGGTCGCAGAGGACGGCCGCCGCTACGGCCGCTTGGGGGTGTTTCTGACGACGCTCGTCGCGTTCTTTCTCGCCGAAATCGGCGACAAGACGCAGATCGCCACCGTGGCGCTCGCCGCCCGCTTCGAGCAGTTTTCTGCCGTCGTCATCGGCACGACTGGCGGCATGATGCTGGCGAATATCCCAGTGGTCCTGGTCGGGCACCGTTTCGCCGACAGGCTGCCCGTCAGAGTGATCCGCGTCGCGGCAGCCGTAGTGTTTGCCGCACTCGCAGTGCTGACGCTTGTTGGAACCGGCGGATGAGCGTTGCATCGCCGTCTTTGTTCGGTCCTGTCTCCATTGTAGGATTATCGACACGATTGGCGAACGGAGGACGCTTCGCTCAATAAGTAAAGCAGGGCTCACCTCGGAGGGAACGCAATGAACCGAAAAACTTGCGCGTTCGCGGTGATGGCCGCATTGCTGACCGCGAGCTTCGCCGGTCAGGCAGCCGCCCAGAAGCAAGGCGGTATTTTACGGGAGTACATGGTCGACAGCCCGGCCAGCATGTCGGTCCACGAGGAGTCGACCGTCGTTTCCGAGCGGCCGATGATGGGGGTCTTCAACAACCTCGTCCTGTTCGACCAGCATGTGAAGCAAAACAACCCTGACGTGATCCTGCCCGATCTGGCCACCGGCTGGTCCTGGAGCGAGGATGGGACAGAACTGACCTTCCCGTTGCGCGAAGGTGTCAAGTGGCATGACGGCAAGCCTTTCACGGCGAGGGATGTTAAATGCACTTGGGACATGCTCGCCGGCAAGTCGAGCGAGAAGCTGCGCATCAATCCCCGCAAGGCGTGGTACCGGAACCTCGAAGAGGTCATCACGAATGGCGACTATGAGGTCACCTTCCATTTGAAGCGGCCGCAGCCCGGTTTCCTGTCGCTGCTCGCTTCGGGCTGGGCGCCGGTCTATCCCTGTCACGTGCCGCCGCGCGACATGCGCAGCCACCCAATCGGCACCGGCCCGTTCAAATTTGTCGAATTCAAACCAAACGAGCACATCTGGGTGACGCGCAACCCGGATTACTGGAAGCAGGGATACCCGTATCTCGATGGTGTCGAATACACGATCCTCAAGAACCGATCGACTGTGATATTGGCGTTCATTGCCGGGAAATACGAGTTAGCGTCCACGCAGGTGGTGGAGTTTCGGAACAGTCCGCAGTGTAGGTCTGCGGCGTAGTTGAGGTGGCCATCGGGCCGGACGGCTAAGGTGGAGTTGTGAGACTTCAACCTGAAGC
>Ga0310914_10003653_pt1 | contig 10622 bp, 11 predicted proteins | sample GREbulkMGAN108_FD_203450 | JGI IMG/M metagenome (GOLD analysis project Ga0310914, IMG submission 203450) | Lab enrichment of tropical soil microbial communities from Luquillo Experimental Forest, Puerto Rico - GRE.bulkMG.AN108 | ecosystem: Environmental > Terrestrial > Soil > Tropical forest >...
AAGCGTTTCTCAAAGCATCAGAAAGCATGGAGGAGTTCCTACGGGGCCTGCAGATGTCCGTTGTATTCGGGCAGTTTAGAGCGGCCGATCTTGTGCGTGTCACGCAACTATTCAATAAAACCAATCAGTTCAACACGACCACTCGGCGATACACTTCCGAGGAAGTGGCTAATTTAACCACCGCAAAAGAAACAATGACTTTGCAATTCCGGCTCCTAGACAAATATGGTGATAACGGTCTCGTCAGCGCCATGATCCTTCAGCCTGACCCGAAGGTGCCGGAAGTGTTTGAGATCGATAATTGGGTGATGAGCTGCCGTGTGTTCGGCCGACAACTTGAGTTTGAGGCCCTGAACATTGCCGTGGAGCAGGCTCGCAGTCGTGGCATTAAGGCTTTTCGTGCCGCCTACATACCGACGTCAAAAAATGGCGTAATAAGTGAGCTGTATCCGAGTCTCGGGTTCTCGCCTACGAGTGAAACAGCGCCCCAAAATTGCACGTGCTGGTTCTTAGATCTAGCCGAATATGCCACCCGACCGACTCATATTTCGCGAGCGGGAGAAGCAAAATGACCGATCAAGAGATTCTGAACGCTTTTACCCGGATTCTTCGTGAAGTTCTGTTAGACAATTCGATCGTGCTTTCGATGCAAACTCGGCGGGAAGATGTTCCGAACTGGGACTCGTTTAATTACATCAATTTTATAGTCGCGGTTGAAATCGAATTCGACGTAAAATTCAGGGTGGCTGACATAGAATCGTTCGAGAACGTTGGAGCGATTGTTGCAGAGACCAGGGACTTGCTTCACCAGCAATGCGTCCCGGGGTGACGCCTAAATCGTGGACGGCGGCGGGCGTGGGGCGCGGAGCAGAAAGCACGGATCGTCGCCGAGACCTATGGGAGCGGCGAGAAGCTTGCTCGCATTCATCTCAAGGTCACAGAATTTCGCGATCAGCGCATCAGCTTTCAAATCATTAATATCTAGGCACTTTAACTAGAGAGAAGGTAAGAGAGTTTCGTAAGGCTTTGGACGAGCAATACAGGGTTATTTTCAACGACATATGATGGGCGGTGAATGCGCAGAGATTGCGCTGTTGATATGACGCGGGGTTAGCCGGGACCTCGAAGCGGTTTGACCCGTCGTATAGAATGCGTTGATGAGCGGGGCGGCGCGATCACTATGTTGGGAGGTATTCTACACAACTCGTTGTTCTGAGGCAAAGTCTCGGTAGGATTAAAGGCGAGTGAGCCAAGAGTGGGCGACTTTATGGGTAAACGTTCCTCGCGCTACCCTGCGTTGGCTGGCGATACTTCTTGTTATCCCAAATTACTGCTGCGAGCGTATCGCAGCTTCGGCTTCTTTGGGTTTAACAATCAACCACAAACGAGCCCAGATTCGAGTCCACTCCCCTTGTAGTCAGCAACACTATTTTCATCACTGAACCGCCTGCGACCGTCGTGGCCCCGTATGCAAAGACAGGCGAACTGATCTAAAAATACGGACGACCCATTCCTGTCGATTTGCGATTTGAGGTCGGAAAGGTGAATAGGGGACACGGTGCAACATGCCGCAAACGCTGAATGTGAGGCGTTTCTAATCAGAAAGCATGGAGGATTCCCTACGAGGCCCAGGCCCACACACCAAAGCTCTTTCCCAGTTGCCGCGCCCAGCGCGAACAACGAGGCTTACGCTGTCGATCCTCGGAGGTAAAGGCAACCGCCTCGAAAATCGCGGTTTGAATTCGATGCATATGGAACGTGAATCTGTACATGCGCCGGTTTGTGCTGGGATGGAAGATGCTCGGGCTGGAGCGAAGCCTCTGGCGTTCCCCCTTTGAATTGATCCAGGGTGAATTGGAGGCTGGCTCTCGAATGGACCAGACGAAGGCACACGGAAGAGCAGATTATCGAGATCTCGCAGGAGCACGCGTGGCCTGTTCCCGCAACGCACGCAATCTTTCGCCGGCTGCGCTGTCGATGTTGCTCGGCATTGCGGGCTGCTCTATTCCCCTGTGTAGGCTCCGGGGTCCCCGAACCTCACTCCGCCAGCGATGCGCCCCTATTGTGACGCCTAAATCGTTAGATATATAGACATTCAGTTGCTTTTGGGCGAGGAGCACCTAATCGGCTTACTTGATTAGTCGCTTCCTTTGTTGAGGTTGCTATCGTTGTGGTGGCTCTAGGCACAAAGCGAGAGCAAAAACGGTTTACAGGGGATAGCAAGCATAAATACGGGACAAAAGGGGCAGATGATAGAGAAACGCGAGCAGGATGAGAGCGTACTTTGCGCCTCATTGCAGGCGCGCTCGTATGACTCGCCCGCTTCGCCCGTTATCAGGAGCCGCACTGGTGAGTAGCATTACTCGGCGCCGCGGCTCCCTTTGGTGTTACGCCAAAAGGACCAATCGTCCCACATGCCGTCTCGCACCGGCCTAGCCTAACAATCTGGATGTCCCGATGAAGATGAAGAATATGCGTTATATCTATTCACTTCCTACCTCGAGTTCATTCGATGGAAAGGGCTTATTTGGATACACATTTGGACCATTAAATCAAAAGGACGTTGACATCTACTATATAGAGGTAGAAAAGGGACATGATACCTTTATGATCAGTAAGAAAATTACACGAACATATTATATTCTCTGCGGAAGTGGTTATTTCACGATAGCGAACCGCAAGTACAATGTTAGTTCTGGTATGCTTGTGGAGGTCCCACCCAATGTTGAATATTCTTATTCAGGAAAGATGAAACTCATAGCGTTTGCAAGACCGCGTTGGTTTTCCGGTAATGATACACACACTAAATGGAATCCAGACGTAGTTGGGGCGGATTATCCTTGTGCAGCAGACGACGGATCTCGGCTGGCACGATTTATCAGAATGAGGATTTTTGGGAAATCGCCCATCGGCGCTTATCTGCGACTTAATCAGCTATTGTGGAACAAACTTCCTGCGGCCTATACCGCTTCTGCGCCAATACGTTTATATGGAGATTTCTTGCACACGTTGGCTCGAATGCGTGGTACTCGCGCGCAAGCATTCGCCACGTTTTTTCTTAGGAACCGGCCGCAATTAGAGTTGATCAGACGCTTGGTAGAGCGCCGGCCGCTGTCAGATAAATTAAGAGTAGCGGTGCTGGGCTGCAGCACCGGTGTGGAGGCTTATTCGGTGGCATGGACAATACGCTCTGCACGGCCAGATCTGAAGCTTATGTTGCGAGCAATGGATATCTCCAAGCGGGCGGTGGAAGTTGGGAAGCGCGGCGTGTACTCACTCGCGACTCCGAAACTGACAGGCACAGATATTTTTGCACGCATGACGCAAGCTGAGATCCAGGAATTGTTCGACAGAGATGAGGATGAAATGGCAGTCAAATCTTGGATCAAGGAGGGAATCAATTGGCACGTCGGCGATGTCGGGGACTCAGACATTCTCGATGCACTGGGGCCCCAGGATATAGTAGTGGCGAATAACTTTCTTTGTCATATGGATGATTTGATGGCAGAAAAATGTTTACGTAACATTGCTCGGTTGGTAAGTCCGTATGGCCATCTGTTTGTTTCTGGTATTGACTTAGACATCCGAACCAAGGTCGCGGCTGATCTAGGCTGGAAGCCGCTGCAAGAATTGCTTGAGCAGATGCATGAAGGAGACATAGGCATGAAAGCTTTCTGGCCGTGCCATTATGCAGGCGTGGAGCCTTTGAACAAGAGAAGACCGGATTGGAAGCTCCGGTACGCGGCAGCTTTTCAGTTGATCCCTTCCGGCGAGGACCTAGAGAAACTCGAGCGGTACGATACCGTTGGAGGCAGGGCTCTTGTGGAAAATGAATCCGTGTGCGTCTCCGATGCACGTTAGCACTGGACGACAATTCATGAAGGGGGCAGCATAGAATTGGTGATTTGTTCGTGGCTTGCTCGTTTGTGTTTTATCAAATGAGGAGTGGCATCACCGCAACATGGCTGCAGGGTTTCGAGTTGGCGATGATCCCGATCATCGCGTGCCGCGAGAGCGGTAAGGACCACTACCCGTTTCGAGGGTAGATGATGGACGCCAAGTCCACGCCCCGCGACAACGAAACGAGCGCTGGCCGCGGGGCACGATCTCTTGCGTCCCAGGGGTGCTGTGCACACCGCCACCGCAGCCGGCGGAGACGTCCCAAGAACGTCGCAATCTCGCCTCGTCCTAAAAAGCTCCGCTCCAAAAAGAGCTTCCTAATATTTTTCGTACTCTGATAGTCTGAAAACACGATGCAGGATCTAAAGGGGAAGACAATTCGAGGCGGTCTCGCCAGACTGTGCGCCCAAGGGGCAAGCTTTTTGTTACGGATGAGCTCTCTCGTAGTATTGGCTCGGCTCCTGGATCCGAGAGACTTCGGCATAGTGGGTATGGTCACATTTTTCACTGGGGTCTTGGGCCTATTCCGAGATTTCGGGCTTTCAGCGGCTGCCATTCAGCGTCCGGTCGTTACGGAGGAGCAAATCTCAGCATTATTCTGGATCAACATATTGGTTGGAGTGCTAACTGGGCTGGTAGCGCTAGCAATGGCACCGGCTATTGCTGCCTTCTATCACGAGCCTCAACTGTTTTGGGTCACGGTTGTTCTGGCGACGGGGTTCCTTTTCAACGCGGCTGGAGTCCAACACTCAGCAATTCTCGAACGCCAGATGCGTTTTACCGCCTTGGCGGTGATAAGCGTCGTCTCCCTGATTGTGGGTACCGTCATCGCCATTGGCGGCGCCAGCGCTGGCTACGGATACTGGGCCCTTGTAGCGATGTCCGTCACTCAACCACTTATTGCTACTATCGCTTTATGGCTGACCGTGAGCTGGCTGCCGGGGATGCCTCAGAACTGGGCTGGGATCCGTTCTATGATGCATTTTGGCGGCACTCTCACTTTGAATGGCCTCATAGCTTATGTCGCCTATAATGTTGAGAAGGTCATGATAGGCCGCTTCTGGGGAGCGGACGCCATCGGGATCTACGGACGGGCTTACCAGCTGGTCAACATGCCAACAGACAATCTTAATTCCGCAGTCGGCGCGGTGGCGTTTTCGGCGCTGTCCCGGCTCCAGAACGATCCCATTCGCCTCAAGAATTATTTCCTGAAGGGCTTCTCTCTGGTCCTGGGACTGACCCTGCCCATTACGATGGCCTGTGCTCTCTTTGCGGATGATGTGGTTTTCGTTCTGCTCGGGCCAAAGTGGAAAGATACGGCTGCAATTGTTCGCTTGCTGGCTCCGACCATCGCGATCTTTGCGATAATCAATCCCTTAGGGTGGCTAATGTATTCGATTGGACTGGTAACACGATCCTTGAAGATCGCACTTGTCTTTGCTCCAAGCATGATTGCGGGTTGCGTTATGGGATTGCCTCATGGACCAAAAGGAGTCGCATTCGCTTACTCGGCGGTAATGATGCTGTGGGTAATTCCGTTTATTTGGTGGTGTGTCTACGGTACAGGGATTTCCCTCCGAGACATTTTGTTGACGGCGAGCCGGCCGGTGGCGTCAGGCATCGTGGCTGGAGGGGTCGCGTTTGGAATACGGCTGATCTGCGAACCGTTCGTTTCTCCTTTGCCCCGACTTGCACTAGAAAGTAGTGTTCTTGTGGTTACGTTCTTTGGGGTGCTCTTGTTTGCCGCGGGACAGAAGTCACTGTACCTGGAAATCTTTAGGGGATTCAGGGGGGCGTCATCTGTTACACCAGTTGTGCACCCCGTTTGACCGGATGGGTGCGCTAACCATCGCCCTCAAGGTTGGCAGTGATTTTTCGACGTGGCGAGGGCAGTCAAGCCCCGCGCGGTGGCCCGGGCATCCGGCGGCACCGGAACTGCGACCCACGGCGCTTTGTTGAGTTGCGATGGCCGGATCGATTGATGGAAGATGCGGTATGCCTCGGTTTTCCAGCCTAGCGGAGCGTTCTCTGAGGTTACCGTCGTCTAATCTAAGATCGCAGGCACTGGCTTGGCTGCCTGCGGGCTAGCGCGACCCGGACGGGTACCCGCCATGACCAACGATAGGTTTCTTCCGTTCGCCTTTCCAGCCGTTGCCAGCAAGAAGATCACCGCTGCGTTCGATGGCGGACGGATCACCTCGGACGGAGGGGTGATGGTTCTCGCGCAAGCCGAACGGCGGCTCGCGATCGCCGACAAGCTTGCGGCGGTGATCGCTGATCCACGTGATCCGCCGCGGTTTGTGCACCGGCTGCCGCAGATTCTGCGGGCTCGCATTCTGGCGATCGTGCGGCTACGAGGATGCTAACGATCTCGACCGGCTGCGTTTTGACCCCGCCTTCAAGCTGGCCTGCGGACGATTGCCGGATAGCGGACTGGACCTGTGTTCACAGTCACGCTGGGAGAACGCCCCGAACCTGCGCGAGGTCATCCGGCTCATGGGTGTGATGATCGATCTTTATTGCGCGAGCTACGCAACGCCGCCGGTCGCAGTGACGCTCGATATCGATGACACGCTCGACGTGGTGCACGGCCATCAACAGCTGTCGCTGTTCAATGCCCATTACGACGAGCGCTGCTTTCTGCCCATCCATGTCTACGACGTCGCGACCAGCAGGCCGCTGGCGGTGCTGCTGCGCCCCGGCAAGACGCCGTCCGGTCAGGAGGTCACTGGCATTTGCGCCGGCTCGTACGCCGCATCCGCCGGCACTGGCCGACTACCAGAATCACTCTGCGTGGCGATAGTCACTACGGCCGCCCGGAAGTGATGGATTTCTGCGAGCAAAACGACATCGACTTTGTGTTCGGGCTTTCCAGCAACGGCACGCTCGATCGTGCCGTTGAGATCATCGCCGACGATATCCGCACCCGCCGGGCGCTCGCGCAGGCGCCCGTGCTGCGCGGCTATGCCGAGACGATGTATCGGGCCAAGTCCTGGTCGAAGCCGCGGCGCGGCTGTGCCCGCATCGCCGCTTAGCAGCTTTCCTGAGAGTAACGTCGGAGTCCAACTCTGTGGCACGGTGCACAGGACTAATATCGAGCAGAGAGGTTCGAAACTAGCGTTAGTGTTCCTGCTTGCGGCGGCTCTCGATAAATTCAGCCAAGCGGTTCACGTCCTCATTCCGCAGCGCCAATTCGACATAGCTGCCGAATCGCAACGTATGCGGAGCGAATATGTATCTCACCGCTTGCCGGATCCTGCCGAAGATCCCGGGCACATTTAGGGTGATGGTCAAATACCAATTGAAGCGCTCCCTTTGCAAATGCCAATCCTCTCCCTTGTAACGCTCGTCTGGATCGTGGATTAGATAAGCGATATGCTTTAAGTTATCACAAGCGCAGCGCAGCAGAATTTCATCATTAGCTATGTTTACTGGCATGCTGCCCTCTCTGCTTGAATGTGTTTACTCGATAATGGCCTGCTCGATCATCGCGATTGGACGGCCGCGGGCATGTCTCTATCTCGTGCAGCAGCCCTTCTGAACTTCTTTCACCGGGGCGCAGCAAGCTTCACTCGCTACCAACACAGCGAAGCTACCTTTGTGGGAATATCGTATGCCTGCTCCCTTGATCTTTCCCTGGAATAGCGTGTCGAGGCGGTTGCCACACAAATGAAAGTGCTCCTTGTCTCCCCCATTCCAACTGATCCGGCCGTAGCGGGCAATCGAGTACGTATCGGCGCTTTGTTTACAGCTCTGGTTCGCTTAGGCCACGATGTGACTTTTGGGTACGTTCCATATTATGACGAACCAGCCGACTATGACAAACTGACGCAGCGCTTGGGCAGTCAGTTCCGGATCCTGCACGCTGCTGCCCCCCCCTTTCAGAGCATTGCTGCAAAATTGCAGCGGAAGGTCAAGTGGAAGTTCCGCTTCAAATCTGCTCATTCGTGGAGAGTCGATGAATGGTTCGACGAAGGCTTGGTTCCCCAGCTTCGGCGTTTGCAGGCGAGAGAATCTTTTGACTGCGTTCTCATTGAATACGTGTACCTATCAAAAATTGCCTCCGTTTTACCCCCACCGGTGCGAACTATTATCGACACTCATGATTTGTTCGGAGATCGGCACATTCGCTCTCTCGATGCCGGATCGGGGCCATACGGATTTGCGACTACAGTAACCGAAGAGACATCCGCACTTAATCGTGCGGATGCAGTTATTGCGATTCAACAGGAAGAGGCTGACTATTTGAGACGAACCATTTCACCCGAAGTATTCACCGTAGGCCATTTGATCGACTTAGATGTCAGTCCGCTGCCAGATCCAGGAGGAACTCGCATGCTCTTCGTGGGCTCCTCAAATCCGTATAATGTACAGGCGTTGGAATGGTTTCTGGATCGGGTTTTTCCTAGAATCCGAAGGGAAATCCCGGATGCCGAGCTAGCCATTGCTGGCCCAGTAGGCCGCGAACGAACCTGGCCTAATGGAACATCGGTGTTGGGAGCCCAAGAGTCGCTCGCCGCAGCGTACGCAGACGCCACCGTAGTCATCAATCCTGCCCTATTCGGTACGGGACTTGCCATTAAGACAATTGAGGCACTCAGTTACGGAAAACCCGTCGTGGCTACGCCTGCTGGCATTCGCGGACTTGAGGGAGATTTTCACGGGGCACTCTTGTTAGCCAAGACACCCGATGCATTTGTCGAACAAGTTCTTGAACTTCTAGAAAACGGAGCCGCGCGCTCCGCTATGTCCCACCAAGCAATCGCCGCGTCCGGAGAATGGCAACGCCGTCAACTCACCATGCTCAATGCGGCAATAGTAGGACAGCAACCCCGGCCGGCAACGGTCTGACCCAGCGCACCCCCTACGACATTGGCGCGCATGTGGCCCTCAACGCGATCTCAGCAGGGGGTGGAAGAGCGAACCTAGGCCCGAGATGGTTTTGCGCACGCCCTTAAAATTGAAAATTACCGGGCTATTTTCGAGCCGCAGACCGACCGAATCCAACTAGCGCGAGATTTTTCAAAAAACTGCGCAAGAAAATTGCGAGAGCACGCTTGTAAGCTCATCGGTGCGATGAGCGCGAGGTACCCACCGCTAGTAGAGGATGGCGCTAGACACCTGTGTTCGCGGCGCTGGGCCGACCCCGTGAGAGCCAAAGCGAGGATGGGAAGTGCGCCTTGGGATCGTAAATCGGCACCAACCCCTTTATCAGATCCGGTTTCACCTGATGAAGTTGGCTCTGGCACTGGATGACTTGTCCCGCTCTCGATTGGTCCGCAAGGCGCTCAGGGCGTAAAAGGTGGAGACGCCTGAACCGGCCTCGATACACTGTGCTGGTTTGAAATGGCGTAGATTCATGTACAGCAAGTAGGCCTCAACCTCTCCGTAACCCGGCCCATACCCGTACTGCGTGACCTGGGCAAAGTGCGGCAGCAATTGCGTCTCGCCAGCGTATGCGGCCAAACAACCCATGCTCTCCTCACTGGACACTTCGCCTCGAAGACTGGGCAAAGGACAAAAATGTAACAGTTATCGAATCGGGACGAGCGGCCAATGTTCCGGCAGGACCAATCGATCTTGCAATCTCGGTGACATACGAGAAGCTTCTAAAGCCGGATTGGATCGCACGGTGCACGAAAGCAATCAATATTCACAATGGGCCACTTCCTGAGTATCGCGGGGTGAACCCGATCAACTGGGCTCTTAAGAACAAAGAATCAGAGCACGGCCTTACGATACATGAGATCAATCCCGGCATAGATGATGGACCGATCCTGGCTATCACGCGGTTTCCAATAAATCCAGAGGTCGATGAGGTGATCGACGTATATGAAAGGTGCATCAACTTCGGATGGAAACTTTTCAAGGAATTAATGTCCAATTTGTGGACGATTACGCCGCAACCGCAAGACCCAAGCCGTGCACACTACAACTTCATCCTCGGAGCTGAAGTTGAGGAATTTGAAGTATCGTTCGCCCAGTTTATTGGTGTTACCCACAGCGTGGCCGTCGGCAGCGGACTTGACGCGCTACGGCTTCCCCTCCAGGCACTCGGGATCGGCGAAGGCGACGAGGTCATTGTCCCGGCTAATACCGTTATCGCGAGTGCATTGGCCGTGAGCGCCGTCGGGGCAAAGCCCGTACTAGCCCGTCTTATTCATAACGAAGGGATTTGAATGTTGGCGGGTGTGACGTAACGGATTGGTCGAGCGTAGGAATTGGGTGCTAAAGCCATCCGATTCACGCGATCGTGCCGAACCACACCCGCCATGACCAACGATAGGTTTCTTCCGTTCGCCTTTCCAGCCGTTGCCAGCAAAAAGATCACAGCTGCGTTCGATGGCGGACGGATCACCTCGGACGGTGGGGTGATGGTTCTCGCAGCAAGCGAACGGCGGCTCGCGATCGCCGAGAAGCTTGCGGCGGTGATCGCTGATCCACCTGATCCTCTGCGGCTTGTGCACCGGCTGCCGCAGATTCTGCGGGCTCGCATTCTGCCGATCGCCTGCGGCTACGAGGATGCCAACGATCTCGATCGGTTGCGCTTTGACCCCGCCTTCAGGCTGGCCTGCGGACGATTGCCGGATAGCGGGCTGGATCTGTGTTCGCAGCCGACCATGTCACGCTGGGAGAACGCCCCGAACCTGCGCGAGGTCATCCGGCTCATGGGTGTGATGATCGATCTTTATTGCGCGAGCTACGCAACGCCGCCGGTCGCA
>Ga0310914_10003656_pt1 | contig 10620 bp, 7 predicted proteins | sample GREbulkMGAN108_FD_203450 | JGI IMG/M metagenome (GOLD analysis project Ga0310914, IMG submission 203450) | Lab enrichment of tropical soil microbial communities from Luquillo Experimental Forest, Puerto Rico - GRE.bulkMG.AN108 | ecosystem: Environmental > Terrestrial > Soil > Tropical forest >...
CCACGCGCCCACACAACCGGCCGAGCGCCAGCTCACTGCCAATCCTCTGGAAGACTGGGTGTCGGGTGCTGCGATCTCACCCGATGGCAAACGTATCGCTTACCACGACCAGACGGGACTCTACCTCCGCTCGATCGATTCAGGAGAGACTCACGCCGTGTCCGTTCCGGCAGAGCTTCAAAGCCGGGTCTGGGGCGGCAGTTGGTTCCCCGACGGCGGGAAGTTGCTCGCCGTTGCGACTAGCCCCGAGGGCTGCGACCTCTGGGTGATCACGATCCTGGGCGAGGCGGCGCCGCGCTTGCTGTACCGGCATGGCATAGAGCCGGTGATCTCACCGGATGGCCAATGGGTTGCCTTCGTCCGCGATGAGATTAGTAAGCGTTATCAGGAAGTGTGGGTGGGTGGGATTAACGGCGAGTCGCCACGCAAGCTGGTTACTGCGGAAGAGAACCAACACGTGTATAGCCCAGCCTGGTCGCCGGACGGCCACTGGATCGCATATTACAGGAATTGGAAGAGTGGACAGGGTTCCTGGCCTTCCGCCATCGAAGTCCGGGCTGCGGGCGGCGGAGCCGCAAAGACCCTGGTATCAGAGTCGAGCTTGCCCAAGTCGAGCTTGCTGTGTGATGCGGAACTTTTCTCATGCGTGGGCTGGTCGCCAGACTGGCGCTTGGTGTTCTTCGCCAAGCATGCCGCCGACTCGGCGTCGGGCCAGGCAAGCCACAGTCTGTGGGAGATCCCGGTAGAACCAGCCACGGCTGAAGCTGCCGGCAAGCCTGAACTACTGGTGCAAACCGGCGACTTTGAGCCCCTCAGTGTGACCATTACCGCAGACGGAAAGCGGCTGGCATTCCTTAAAATGCTCACGTGGCAGGATGTGTACTTGGCTGAGCTGGGTTCAGACGGCGCCAGTGTGAAGTCGCCCCGCCGTCTCACTCTCGATAATCGGGGTAGCGTGCCCTCGGGTTAGACCCGCGACAGTCAATCCATCCTCTTTGACTCAAACCGGAATGGGACATGGGAGGTCTTCAGACAAGGCCTGACCGAGAGCGTTGGCGAAGCCGTAGTGCAAGGACCCGGGAACGATTATGACGCGCGGCTAAGCCCTGACGGCTCCTGGATGCTGTACGTGGAATCGCCCCGCGCCGCGCCTGGCGCACCTCCCCCTCCACAGCGCCTGATGCGCCGGCCCGCTGCTGGCGGATCGCCCGAAGCTGTACTGGAAGAGCCTGCAGCCACAGAGTGGGATTACCGATGCCCCCTAAAGCCCGACTCCTCGTGCGTGCTTGGGCAGAAAGAAGGAGAAGACAATGTTCTCTACTCGCTTGATCCGGTACGGGGCAAAGGCCAGCAGCTAGGGAAAAAAGCGGTCACCTACGGCTATAACTGGGACATCTCCCCCGATGGTTTGCGCCTGGCGTTGGTTGACCCGCATAAATACCATGGACGAATCCAAGTGCTGACCGTTCGAGACAGTGCCTGGCACGAGGTGTCCGGTGAGCCAAGATGGGGAGACTTTCAGTCGATCGCCTGGGCAGCAGTTGGGAAGGGCTTCTTCGTGACCTCTCTTCCAGCACAGCCCTACTAAGGTATCGCTGGCTACGGCTTGGCGGGAAGGCGTGGTCGTGGATGAAGCCGAAGAGATTCCCTTAACTACTGCTTTTTGTTCTCCTGAGTGTTGGGGCTCGCGACCGAGGCTAGCTCAACAGGCTTGCCGTGGGGTGTGCACCGGTAAGCTTCGGCCCAGGCTTCCTTGCGCGCGACGAGCGCCGCCGGCTGGGAAAGACCTTTGGCAGACACGAGACGCTCCAGAGCAGCCAGCCAATGCTCATAGTAATGGGAGCCGTCGTCGGATTCGCCGCGGTTGGTGGCGGCTGTGAGTTCCTCGGCCAGCGCCCCGGCCCATTCTTTCCAGGTGAAGTAACCTTGATGGGAAAGCTGTACGGCCAGCGCGAAGGCTTGGGCCTGCCATGGTTCGGCAAACGCCGGCCCATCTTCATCCCGCGGAAGGCGTGGAAGGGCACCGAGGCTTTCAGTCTCTGAACTTCGATCACGCTGGTTCAAGGTAATCGTCCCACATATCGACGTACACAGAATCGTGCGGTGGAGCTTGCTCGCCCCACAACTCGCGTGCCGTGAAGCGCACCGAATACACATGCTGCGGCTTCTCGCCGAGAAAATGAGCGTTGCTGTCGGGGAAAACGTAGACTCCATGATCGAGGTGAATCGTGCCGAACTTGCCCCGTGCGTAGCGTGGCAGCCGCGTGTGACCGGTGGGATGGATGTTGCGCGCGCGCACACGCTGACCTGCTTTGAAGCGCGGTGCGACCGCCACGTCGCGGCTTGCAGGCCGGCCAGCGCGAAGGACTGCAGGCACTTTGTCGGCGGTAAGTGGCGGCGTTGCCTTCGGCGACCCGGGCGCCGGTTTGCCACTATCCATCTCCTCGCGGGTGACCAGCCCGGTCTTCACGAGCAGCTCTGTCAAGCCCTCGATCCATCTCTCGTAATAGCTCATGCGCAGATAATCGGCTGGAGCGATCAGCTCCATCTGATGGCGGCTGGCGTCAATGTTCCACTTGCGCCACGCCCCCGCCGCGAGCCTCAGCGCGAACGATCGTCCTTCCCACGGCGTGTGAAAGACAGGCTCGTTCTTTTCCCAGCGGACCGGGCCCATGTCTTGCATGCCGCCCATATCATGTATGCCGTTCATGCTTTAACTTTCCGACCGAGGCAGCGCAACCTTCGCCACGCCCACCATCGCATCGCGCGTTACCAGGGCGGCGAGTTCGTCTTCGGTGAGATTCTCGCTTCCCGCCGGCCGCTCGGGCAACACGAGATAGCGCAGCTCGGCCGTGCTGTCCCAAACTCGAACCTCGACATCCTTGGGCAACTCCAACCCGAACTCGCGCAGGACGCCGCGAGGGTCGATCACCGCGCGCGACCGATAAGGTGCGGACTTATACCAGACCGGCGGCAAGCCGAGCACCGACCAGGGATAACAGGAGCACAGAGTACAAACCACCAGGTTGTGCACCTTCGGCGCGTTCTCGACAACCACCATATGCTCGCCCTGCTGGCCGCCGTAGCCGAACTCCGTGATGGCGTTGGTACCATCGGCCAGCAGGCGCCTCTTATAGGCTGGATCCACCCAGGCGCGCGCGACGACTCGCGCGCCGTTATGCGGGCCGACTTTGTGTTCGTACGTATCGATCAACGCATCGAGCGCCGCAGGATCCACGAGCCCCTTTTCTACCAGCAGCGATTCGAGCGCCTTGACCCGCAGGGCGAAGTCCGATGGAACGGCCTGGTGTTCGTGATCGTGGTCGTGCTCGCTGGAAAGCTTTGCTGTCACGGCAACTCCTGTAGCCATGATCGCCACACCAAAGGGAGTCGCGCCAGGGCGTAGTCATCAGTATCCATTCAATCCGCTCCTGCTGCAATCGAACGCCATCGCGGAAGAAACGCTGAAGTATACCACGAGCGCGGTGAGACCGAAATTGCGAAGGAGATGCTGAGCCGGGTAGCGCAGAGTTTCGCTTCACAAAACTCCGCCAGCCGCCTTCGAATCGCCGGAGGAACGAGTTAAGCCTAAGCGTGAATCGTGTCCTGTTGGTGCATCATCGTCGGCATCTACCGGCGCCAAGGGACGGTGGCGGTAACCCCTGGTGCCCGACAACGGCAAAATGGGGCCCCGACGCTCTGCCGAGTATGCGGGAAGCCGCTTAGGTTGACCCAGGACGTTTTGAGTCGGACAGTCCATGACCAGTGCCGAGAGACGTATGGGTATATTGGGCACACAAACTGACCGAGTGGTGGTTCTCCGCCTTTAGCGAGGAAGAACGCCAGTACATCGAGCTCACGTTCCAGCCTTTAGCTAGCCTAGCAGGCTGCGGACAAAGGCGAAAGAGACGCGGAGAAAGATAAATCGAAAGCGTGAAGCAGGAGAGAACGTAAGCCCAGAAAGTCCTTCAAAACATTGAAGCTTTCGCTTATTCTTGCGCTGCTTTCTCGTTCCCCCGGTTGTTCTTCATCCCTCCTTCTCTGTGTCTCTGTGGTTGGTCTTGGCTTTTGGCCGCAGGGCGGAATATCAAGGGCGAGGCATTTGATGAGCAGCGGCAATCGCCTTATCTAGCTCTGCGGCCGCCGAGTCGATCAGCGCCGCTTCGTCGTTCAACACCTTCGCGACCACGACGATCTGCTCGTCAGCTTCCTTCCATTGCTTCTCCTCGATGGCCTCGCGGACGGCGGGAATGGTCTTGACGCCGTAGCCGGTGTAATAACCCGGAGCGTAGATCTGGTGGCGGTACCACGGTCGCCGGGGCAACCCCTCGCGCGTCGTTAACCTTCGCTCGCTTTCGATCAGCCGCTTATCCACCGAGTCGAGCGCCGCGCGATCCAGAGTCGAGCCACCGTTTTCCCGCGCTTTCGCCAGCGCCTTAGCGTAGCGGCCGGCGCCCTGGCTAAGCGAACTTACGGCATTATCAAGGGGGGCGAAGTTCAAGTAGGGTGGAACTTCCTCCATTTTGGGTGGGATTGACACCTGCCGAGGATCGGCCGTGGCGGCAAAAACCCCCTCCTCGATCTGCTTGTTGCGCTCGCGAGTCTCGTCCTGCTCTTTCTTAAGAAGCGTCCGCAACTCCTCCACATACTTGCGGACGGTATCGGCAAAGTTGGTGAAGTCCAACGGCAATAACCCCGCGTCCGCCAGGCGCATCACCGAAGTACCCACGGTTTGGGCAAGGGCGCGCCCGTACACAAATTGGGTATCCGAAAAGTGCGTATACCAGTAGAAGTCATCGTAAACGGAATGATAAATGCCGCCACCGTCCTCTCCGTCGTACGACAGGTTCAACGCCGCGATGCCCAAGTGTTGAAGAAAGCCGGTGTAGTCGGATCCCGAACCCAGGGCGCCGATTCGCAGGTCAGGCCGCTGGCGAACTTCCTGCAAATCGTCCGGCGCGGCTTTCTTGATGCGCGCCAGTTGATTTCGCTTCCACACGGAAAGCCTGGTCTCCGGATCTTCGATGTCGCGCTCCACCCCATTGATAAATTGCTCCAGCGTGTGCGAGCCGCCGGCGTTCAGATAACCTCTGCCGTTCGAGTCTGTGTTGATGTACACTGCCGCGTTCGCCTGCAACTCATCGGCGTGCTGTTCCGCCCACTCCGTTGAGCCGAGCAGTCCTTCCTCTTCACCATCCCAGGCACAGTAGATAATCGTCCGCCTGGGCTTCCAACCCTCTTTCAGTAAATCGGCGAAGCCACGCGCCTCCTCCAGCAGCGCCATCTGTCCCGATATCGGGTCCTGCGCCCCATTCACCCAGGCGTCGTGATGGTTCCCGCGGATGATCCACTCGGCGGGATATTGTGACCCGGTTACTCTGGCGATGACGTCATAAATCGGTTTGATGTCCCAATTGAAACTCACTCGGAGATGGACTTTCGCCGGTCCGGGGCCGATGTGATATGGCAATGGCAGCGCTCCCCGCCAACCGTCGGGAGCCATGGGCCCCTGGAGCGCCGCCAACAGGGGTTGGGCGTCACCATAGGAGAGAGGCATCACCGGAACCTTGGTGATGGTCGGTGCTTCGCCGACCGGCAGACGTTTCGCCTCCTCCGTCGCCCCTACCCCCGGAGTGAGGGGATCGCCGGAATACAGCGTCATGTCCATGACGCTTCCCCGCTGCGCGCCCTCGAGCGGGCGCCAGGGTCCCTGAGGAAAAACGTCGCCTTGGAAATAGCCGTCATCGCGCGGGTCCGAATAAATCAGGCAGCCGACGGCCCCGTGTTCTGCAGCCACTTTGGGCTTGATCCCCCGCCAACTGGCGCCATAGCGCGCAATAACGATCGCTCCCTTCACTGACAGGCCGAGGCGCTCAAGTTGCTTGTAATCCTCCGGCACCCCGTAGTTGACGTAAACCAGCGGTCCCGTCACATCTCCGTCCGTGGAGTAAGCGTTGTACGTCGGCAATTGCTCGTCCATCTGGTCTGATGTGGGGTCCACGGAAAATGCGGGCTCCTTCAGCTTCGCCACAAACTTCGTGGGCTCGACGAGCTCAACCAAGCGCTCTTTGGGGGTCGGAAAGAGCACGTGGAAGGTCTCAATGTGGGCATCAAGCCCCCACTCCTTAAACTTGGAGAGAATCCATTGGGCGTTGTCTTGGTCGTAGGGCGAGCCCACGTGATGAGGGCGAGCCGACAATCGCTTCATGTATTCACGCATGTTGTCAGGGCTTGGGAGGGCGCGGAACTTCATTTCCCATTCGCGCTCCACGCGAGCGCCGTCAGCCGAATAGCCCGCGAGACCCCGGTTCTGCGGTTCATCGGCGCCCAGGGCAGCTAGCGCAAAGACCGCAAGAAAGATGAGCCGAGAAAGCCGGATGGCCTGGTGCGGCTTTGCCGCCTGCTGTGCGGAAAGCCTCTGGCTTTCCGGGAACCACCCCAGTCTAAGGAGTTTATTCTTTTTCTCTTTTCGCCGAATGGGCCGGAAAGGCCGAGCCTTTCCGCACAGCACGCGGCAAAGCGGCAATTTTTTCATAGACACCCCTTGAAGAAGTCCAGGTATCTTTGGGCGAGATACGTTTCGACGTTCTCGCCTTGAAAGCCGTGCTTCTGCCCGGGTTGAATGTATAGCCCGAACGCATGATGCGCTTCCACCAGCGCATTGACGAAGTTCATGGTGTTCTGCATGTGGACGTTGTCATCGTCGGCGCCCTGAATCAAGAGAATGCTGCCCTTCAGCTTGTCAGCCACTTCGAGAGGTGATGCGCTCTTGTATCCAGCGGGGTTCTCAGACGGTGTGCGCATGTAGCGCTCCGTGTAGATGCTGTCGTAAAACTTCCACGCTGTCACCGGGCCCCCTGCCGCGCCGCACCTGAATACCTCCGGGGCGTGAGTTAGTGCGTAGAGCGTCATGTAGCCGCCGTAGGACCAGCCCCGAATCGCGATCCGGTTGCCATCGACGAAGGGGAGCGACTTCAGGTAGGCAATGCCGGTCAACTGGTCTTGCAGTTCGTGGTGCCCGAGGTCCTTGAATATGACAGTTTCCCAGGCATGCCCCCTTCCCCATGAACCATGGTTATCTAGCGACCACGTGAGGTATCCCTCCTGAACAAGAAGTTGGTCCTCGAGGCTCGTCACCCCCCAGCGTTTTTGGACAATCTGAACGTGAGGTCCGCCGTAGATGAGAACGATCACTGGATACTTCTTGCTGGGATCGAAATTCGCCGGCTTGGCTAGCCGGGCGTAAAGCGTGCCGCCATCGGCTGCCTTGACTTCCAAAAATTCTGTTTTCGCCAACGCGTATTCCTGAATGTGATTCTCAGGCTTGTCGAGCGTGGCCACCAGGCTGCCGTCGTCCTTTCGAAGGAGGGTCTGCGGCGGCGTTTCGGAGCTAGAGTAATTATCGATAAAGAACCGCCCACCAAGCGAGAGATCCAGAGAGTGAACTCCGGTCTCGTTTGAAAGCCGAGCCAATCCACTCCCATCCAGACGAACGCGGTAAACTTGCCTCTCACGCGGGTCGGGTTCGGTGGTCGCAAAGTAGATCCACCCGCCCCTCTCATCGACCTGGAACATGGGGACGTCGGAGAACGGCGGGTGATCGATCATCCACTTGCCGCGGGTCAGTTGTTTGATAAGCGCTCCGTCGTCTCCAAACAAGTAAAGATGAAGCCACCCATCGCGCTCGGAAAGCCACAGAAAGCGCTGCCCATCGTGCAGGAAGTAGGGTGGGTCCAAAGAATTGATCCAGTAAGGATCTTTCTCGGCCAGTAGCGGCCGATCTTCTCCTTGCGCCGCGTTCCACAAGTGCACGGTCAGCTCTGCCTGTGCGCGGTTGAGGGTGAGGAACGAAACCGCCTTGGAGTCCGGAGTCCAGGAGAAAGCCGGACCAAAGTACTCGATGTCCGAAGCTTTTGGCTGGTATTTCCAACTCTTGTTCTGTCCTTCCGCCACACTAACCACGTGGAACGAGGGGACGGGATTCGGGTCACCGGGCTGAGGGAAGCGCTGGCGGGTGAGCCCAACATGCGTCGTCAGGTAGTCGGTTAGCGGATACTGAGGAACCGGGGAGTCATCCAGTCGCAAATAGGCAATCTGCTTGCCGTCGGGTGACCACTCGTAGGCGCGGCCCGTGGCGCGATTGGCGAGCTCTTCTTCGTAGACCCAATCCAGCTTGCCATTCAGGACATCCTCGCTGCCATCGCTGGTGAGCTTCTTGAGCGAGCCTGTCGTCAAGTCTTCCGTGTAGAGGTTGTTGCCCTTCACGAAGGCGATGCGGTCACCTGCCGGCGAAAAGGCCGCGTCTTCCTCTTCCTCGGGGTCGTCCGTAAGTCGTCGCCGCTGGCCGCTTTGCACGTCAAGCAGCCAGAGATCGTGCTCCCCGGTGAGAAGAAGTGCGTCTCCCTTCGGCGACCACTGATAGGAAGCGAGGCTGAGCTTTAGGTCCCCTCCCGTGTCGCGGAGCAGTTCGCGCTCTATGCCGCTCGAAGCATCGTGAATCCAGAGTGTCGTAACGGCGGTTCGGCCTGCTCTCTGGCGCCGGATATAGCTCACCTCATCGGTGCCGGGACGCCACTTAACCTGCTGGATGCCGGCGCTGACCAAGCTTTGGGGTTGGGCCACCAGCTCAGCGGTCAAACGCTTCTTTCCGCCTTGACCGTACACCGTGACCGCGGGCCATACAGCCAAGAGCAACACAAGACGCTTCATAGTCATCCTTACCAGGGCACTGAGAGATCGCGGCGCCAAAGAAAGACCGGCCTGCCAGAATAGAAAATCCGAGGACAAAGTCAAGGCTATTGGTGGATGCGGTCATTCTTAACTTCGCTGCAGGTTCCTGTAGACATTTAAGGTAGCAACCTGCCAAAATCCCTTTTGCTATGGAGGAAATTCGATGAAGAAGATGGTGGGCGTTAAGTTAAGTGTCCTTCCTGCGATCTTGCTTGCGCTGGCGCCAGCGCCGGGTGAGGAAGCCACTTCCAAACCCATCGTTATCCCCCCAGTTGGCTATGACGTTTCTGCGCCTCTGGCGGATATCGTCGCGTCCGCCCCCGCCGAGGCCCCGGCTGGCCGGCGCGTAATCCCACTACGACATCCGCCGCAACCCGCCCCAGGACCCCTCAGCACAACGGCAGAAGATCTGGCTCTTCAACAGACCTCATTGCCCTTGGTGAGCGCCAAGCTCGCGCTTAACTTCGACGGCATCAGCGCCGATGGCGGAGCGCCGCCGGACACCAACGGCTCGGCTGGGGCCACGCAGTTCGTTCAAATCGTAAACACCGAATATGCAGTTTACGATAAGACGACCGGCGCGCTAATTGTGGGCCCTACCGCCATCCACAACATTTGGAGCGGCTTCAGCGGCGACTGCGCTGATGGGGATGGAGGCGACCCGGTGGTGCTTTATGACAAGGCCGACGGACGATGGGTAGTCGGCCAGATCAACGCCAATGACAACGCCTACTGCCTCGCAGTGTCCACTACCTCGGATGCGACCCACACTTACTACCGGTATGAGTTCCGCACCCCAAATGGCAACCTGCCCGATTATCCCAAGCTTGGAGTCTGGTCGGACGCCTACTATTGGACGGCCAACATCTTCAGCGGTAATAAGTTCCTCGGAGCCATGCGTTGCGCCTTTGACCGCGCGAAGATGTTGGGCGGCGGCGCGGCTAATGCAATCTGCTTCCAGCAGGACCCGAGGGTCGCCAACCTTCTGCCTTCCGACCTTGACGGCAGCACCCAACCTCCCGGTGCTGAGCCGAACCTCTACCTCACTTTCGTGGCGCCGAGCACTCTGAACATCTACAAGTTCCACGCAGACTTCATCAACCCCTCGAACTCCACATTCACGGGGCCCACTGCCGTTCCAGTCAACCCTTTCGCTGAAGCCTGCGAAGGCGGCATCTGCATCCCACAGGCGGGAACCGGCCAGAAGCTCGACTCCCTGGGAGACCGTCTAATGTACCGCAACGCTTATCGCAACCTCAGCGGCACGGAGTACCTGGTGGTGAACCACTCTGTGAACGTGGGCTCTGGCAAGTCCAGCTACACAGGAGTGCGTTGGTATCAGATCGCGAACCCCAACGGGACCCCTGTGGTGGCCCAGCAAGGGACCTTCGCACCCGACTCCAGCTACCGCTGGATGGGCAGCACGGCCATGGACAAAGCGGGGGACATTGCGGTCGGCTATAGTGTGTCAAGTGGCACAATCCATCCGGCGATCCGTTACACCGGTCGCGTACCGACCGATCCGGCCAATATGCTCGAAGCCGAAGCCACCATCTTTGAAGGCAACGGTTCTCAGACCGGTGGCCTCAAGCGCTGGGGCGACTACAGCAGCATGTCTATCGACCCTGTAGACGACTGCACGTTCTGGTACACCACGGAGTACATCCCCTCGAACGGCAAGTTTAACTGGCACACGCGTATCGCGTCGTTCAAGTCCCGGTTGTCAGTAAGGCCTGCTTGCGCGAGCTTGCCAGCGGCTGCTCTGATTTCATGGCAGCCTTCACGGGAGCTAGCTAGCTAGTGGCTGTTGCAAAACCCGGTTTGGACGCTCACGCACCGTTGTAAGCAAACGTTGTTCAGCTAAGGCTCGTGAGGAAATGGTTCGTATCA